>Ga0190269_10001119_pt1 | contig 12988 bp, 13 predicted proteins | sample Popmic249IS_FD_133749 | JGI IMG/M metagenome (GOLD analysis project Ga0190269, IMG submission 133749) | Populus adjacent soil microbial communities from riparian zone of Blue River, Arizona, USA - 249 IS | ecosystem: Environmental > Terrestrial > Soil > Riparian zone | place: USA: Arizona...
CGATGGTCACCGCCGGCGTCTACCTGATCGCCCGCACCCACGTCCTCTTCGAACTCGCCCCCACCGCCGCCGACATCGCCGCCTTCGTCGGCCTGGCGACGCTGCTGGTTGCGGCGACGATGGCGCTGGTGATGACCGACCTGAAGCGGGCGATCGCCTACTCGACGATGAGCCAGATCGGCTACATGATCATGGGCGTATCGATCGGCGCCTACAGCGCCGGGATGTTCCACCTGATGACCCACGCCTTCTTCAAGGCGCTGCTGTTCATGGCCGCCGGCTCGATCATCGCCGCGATGGCCAACGACCAGAACATCGACCGCATGTCCGGCTTCGGCAAGGCGATGCGGTTCACCTCGATCGCCTTCGTCTGCGGCGCTCTCGCCCTCGCCGCCTTTCCCGGCACCTCCGGCTTCTTCTCCAAGGACGAGATCCTCGCCTTCGCCGAGGCGCGCGGCGGGATGTACCTGATCTTCACCGTGCTCGGCTACGTCGGCGCCCTGATGACCGCCGTCTACAGCTTCCGGCTCGTCTTCCGGGTCCTGCCCGGGCGGCCGTGCAAGGAGGCGCAGGAGCTGATCGAGACCGGCCACGTCGCCCACGCGGCGCCGAAGAACCCGGCGACCGGCGAGCCCGAGGACACCGACGTCGGCTTCCCCGGCCCCGAGCACCACATCGCCGAGCAGTCGCTGCCGATGCGGGCGGCGATGGCGGTCCTCGCCTTCCTTGCCCTGGTCGGCGGGCTGGTCCAGATCCCCGGCGTCGACGAGGTGATCACCAAGTTCCTCGACCCCGTCTTCGAGGGCTCGGCTCTGGCCCATATCCACCCCACCCTCGGCCAGGACTACGTCGGGCTCGGGATCGGCGGCGTCATCGCCCTGGTCGGGATCGGGATCGCCTACGTCCTCTACGTGCGTCGGCCGGAGCTGCCGCGGCGGTTGGAAGCGCGCCTGCGGCCGCTGCACACCCTCTTCGTCAACAAGTGGTACTTCGACGAGGCGATCGACTTCCTCGTCGTCCGCCCGGCGCTGGCGGTCGGCTGCTTCGCCAACCGGGTCTTCGAGCGCTTCGTCGTCGACGGGCTCGTCAGCGGCACCGAGGGCGGGGTGCGCGGCGCCGGTGGGGTCGTCCGCGCCGTCCAGAACGGGTTCGTCCGCAGCTACGCGCTGCTTCTGATCGCCGGCTTCGCCGGGCTCGCCCTCTACTTCCTGCTGAGCAGCTCATGAGCAGCGCGATCCTCTGGGCACCGCTGGCGTTCGGGCTCGTTGGCCTCTTCCTCCCCGCGCGGGCGGTCGGCTGGTGGGCGACGCTGGGGACGATCGCGACGCTGGGGCTGGCGGTCGCCGCCGCGCTCGGCTTCGAGAGCGGCAGCTCGGCCCTGCAGTACGCGGTCGACGAGCCCTGGATCTCGGGGCTCGGGGTCGACTACAGCCTCGGGATCGACGGCCTCAACCTCTTCCTGATCCTGCTCACCGCGGTGCTCTGGGTCGGCGGGGTCGCCTTCGCCGCCTTCCGCGAGCAGGAGCGGCCGAAGACCTTCTACTTCCTGATGCTGGTCGCCGAGACGGCGACGCTCGGCGCCTTCCTCGCCCAGGACCTGCTGCTCTTCGTCCTCTTCTTCGACCTGATGCTGGTCCCGTTCTACTTCCTCTTCGGCGCCTGGGGGCACGACCGCACGGCCGAAGGCGGCCTCACCGCCTCGGCGGCGACCCTGAAGATGATCGTCTACACCCTGATCGGTTCGCTGCTGATGCTGGTCGCGGCGATCGCCACCGCGGTCCTCGCCGCCGACGGCGGCAACCTCAGCTTCTCGCTCGCCTACCTGAACGAACACGGCCTTGGACACGGCAGCCAGCAGTGGATCTTCTGGTTCTTCGCCGCCGCCTTCCTGGTCAAGATGCCGGCCTTCCTCCTCCACGGCTGGATGCCCGACGCCTATCGGGCGGCGCCGCTGCCGGCGCTGATCGTCTTCTCCGGCGTCCTCGCCAAGGTCGGCGCCTATGGCTTCCTGCGGGTGGTGCTGCCGCTCTTCCCCGACGCCACGGTCGAATTCCAGGAGGCGATCCTGCTGATTGCGCTGGCCTCGATCCTCTACGGCTCGGTGATGGCGTTCACCCAGACCAACGTGCGGCTGATCGCCGGCTACTCCTCGGTCGCGCAGCTCGGGTTCATCACTGCCGGAATCTTCGCTCTGCGGGCCGACGGCTCCGACGGCGCGGTCCTGCAGATGGTCAACCACGGCCTCGTCGTCGCCCCGACCTTCGTCATCGTCGCCCTGCTACTGGAGCGGACCGGCACCGAAGACATCCGCGAGATGGGCTGGATGGCGCTGCGGGCGCCGGTGCTGGCGGCGCTGTTCCTGATCGTCGCCCTGGCGACCCTGGCGATGCCGGGCTCGGCCAACTTCGTCGGCGAGTTCTACATCCTCAACGGCCTCTTCCAGGAGAAGATCGTCTTCGCCTTCGTCGCCATCAGCGGCGTCGCGATGTCGGCTTACTACGCGCTGCGCCTCTTCCAGGGGACGATGCACAACCGTCCAGCATCCGTACAGAATCAGGGCCTGTTGTCGAGGGAGATCGGGGTGCGCGACGCGCTCGTCCTGGTGCCGCTGGTGCTCTGCATAGTCGGCCTCGCCCTCTACCCGCAGCTGATCCTCGAGCGGACGGCGCCGAAGGTGCAGCAGACGGTGGCGCACGTGCAGGGCGGCGAATCTCCGGAGGCGAAGCTGGCGAGCAAGCCATGAACTTCAACGAGCCACATATCGACTACGCCGGCATCTCGCCGCTGATCGCGCTCACCGTCGGCGTCTGCGTGGTCCTCCTCAGCGCCGTCTTCAAGCCGCTGCGCCGTACCGCGCCGCTGCTGACGATGATCACCCTGGGAGCGGCCGCCGGCCTGCTGATCTGGCAGTGGGACGACCCGAAGACGCTGATCACCGGAGCTCTGCGGCTCGACGACCTGGCGATCTCGATCTCCCTGATCTCGATCCTCACCGCCGCCTTCTGCGTCCTGCTCTCCGTCCGTGAGAGGGCAACCGAGGAAGCGGGCTCCGGCGAGTACCACGCGCTCCTGCTCGGCTCGGTGCTGGGGATGACGATGCTGGCCCAGGCGACCAACCTCGTCAGCTTCTTCGTCGCCCTGGAGACGCTCTCGATCCCGCTCTACATCCTCTGCGCCACCAACCTGCGGCGCGAGGGCTCGCTCGAGTCGGGGCTGAAGTACCTGATCGTCGGCTCGATCGGCTCGGCGACGCTGCTCTACGGGATGGCCTTCCTCTACGGCGGCACCGGCAGCACGGGCTTCGCCGGGATAGCCCAGGGGATCGCCCACCAGGGCCTCGCCGGCGACCCGCTGATCCTGATCGGGATCGCGATGGCGGCGGTCGGGCTCGCCTTCAAGACCTCCATCGCCCCCTTCCACCAGTGGACGCCGGACGTCTACCAGGGCGCTCCCACGCCGATCACGTCCTTCATGGCGGTGGCGACCAAGGCCGCCGCCTTCGCCGTCTTCCTCCGCTTCTTCGTCGTCGCCCTCGGGCCGAGTGCCGGCGACTGGCAGCCGGCGCTGGCGGCGCTGGCGGCGATCTCGATCGTCGTCGGCAACGTCGGCGCCCTTGGCCAGGACTCGCTGAAGCGGCTGCTCGGCTACTCGGGCATCGCCCAGGCCGGTTACATGCTCGGCGGCGTGGTCGTCGCCTCCGAGGCGGGGACCAGCTCGCTGGTCTTCTACCTCGCCGCCTACGTCTTCATGAACCTCGCCGCCTTCTCGGTGATCGTCGCCCGCGAGCGGGAAACGGTCTTCGGGGACGATATCCGCGGGGTCCGCGGGCTCGGGGCCGAGCGGCCACTGCTGGCCTGGCCGCTGACGATCTCGATGCTGGCGCTGGCAGGGCTGCCGGCGACGGCGGGCTTCATCGGCAAGCTCTACCTGATCGAGGCGCTCGTCGAAGGCGACTACACCTGGCTCGCCGTCTTCATCGCGGTCGGGACGATGATCTCCCTCGCCTACTACCTGCGGGTGGTGGCGGCGATGTGGATGCGGCCCGAGACCGAGCGGGTGCCGGGGACGCAGCCGGTGATCGCCGGGGCCTCGCCGGAGGCCGACCCGGTCGATCCCGAAGCGGGCCGCCGCTGGTACATCGTCGGCCCGGCGCTCCTCGCCGCCGCCGCGACGGTCTTCTTCGGCATCGTCCCGCAGCCGCTGGTCGAGTTCGCGTCCCACGCGGGCGCAGCGCTCTTCGGGTAGAAACGCCCGATCGGAGTCCTCCTCACCACCGGCGCGATCGTCGCGGCCGTCGCCGTCGGCGTCTGGTCCGAGGGCCGCTGGCCCGCCGGCGCGGCCCGCGCCTCGCGCAGCGCCCTGACGCTGCTGCTCTACGTGCTGCTGCCGCCGGTGATCTTCTTCAACATCGCCGCCAGCGAGATCGACGTCAGCCATGGGGTCGGGCTGCTACTTGGGATAGTCGCCTCCTCGCTCGGGGCCCTCTTGGCCTGGACGGTCGCGACCCGGTTCCTCACCCTTACCCGGCCGCAGGTGGGAGCGGTGATCTGCACCGTGCTCAGCGTCAACACCGGCTACCTCGGCTACCCGCTGGCGGTGGCGTTGCTGGGGCGTGACGAGCTGCCGACGGCGGTCCTCTACGACGTCCTCGTCACCGGGCCCTGCCTCCTGCTCGGCGCCTTCGCCGTCGGGGCCGCCTTCGGGACCAAGGCCGGGGAAACGCCGCGCCAGCGGGTCGGCGCCTTCTTCACCCGCAATCCGCCTCTCTACGCGGCGATCGCAGGCATCCTCGCCCCGGACGCCCTCGCCCCGGACCTCCTTGTCGACCTCTCCCAGGCCCTGATCGTCGCCATCCTCCCGATCGGCTTCTTTGCCGTCGGCGCCACCCTGGCCGAGAACGCCGAGAGCGGCTCGCTGCCGATGCCGCCCCCGCTCACCCGCCCGGTCCTGCTGGTGATCGCCACCCGCCTCGCCGTCGTTCCCGTCCTCCTCATGCTCCTCGCCGCCCCCCTGATCGACCTCCCCGCCGCCTACCGCCTCCTCTCCGCCATGCCCTCCGGCCTCAACTCCCTCGTCATCGCCCACGCCTATGGGCTGGACATGGAGATCACCGCCGAGGCCGTCACCTGGTCGACCGCGATCGTCGTCCTGGCGGCGCTGGGGTCGTTGTTGCTGTGAGCTAGAACTGCGCGGAAACCACTCCGCCAAAGACGAGCACCATTGCCACAACCAGCGCCCAAATCATTTGAACGAGAGTGTGCTGAAGCTCCTGGAACTGGCCATGAAGTTGGTTGATTCCGGATTCGACCCGCCCAAAGCGATCGTTGACCTGCGATTCGAACCGACCGATTCTGCTGTTCACCTGGTCCATGCTCTTGCCAAGCTGCTCGATCCTCTCGTCGATGCGCTCAAGGCTGACTTCGCTGTCCCCCATGGCCTCCCCCCTCCTCTCTAGAACCATTGCCTCCATGAGCACAACCGTAGCAGACAAAAACATACATAACTGAAGCATCTCTGTAAATTTCCTGCGTGCTCCACCATGTCGGAATCGAGATCGCGCCGGCTGACATCGAGGCCGCCGTCGGCTTCTTCGAGCTGATCGAATTTGCGCGGGTGGAGCCGCCGGAGACCCTCAGCGAGTACACCTGGCTGGAGCGCGAGGGGACGCAGGTGCACCTGATGCCAGTGCAGGACCCGACGGTCCCCTCGCCCGGCCACCTCGCCATCGTCGTCGCCGACTTCGACGCCACGGTCGAGCGGCTGCGTGAGCACGGCTTCGAGGTCGAACCGAAACGCGAACACTGGGGGGAGCCGCGGGTGCTGGCGATCGCCCCCGGCGGCCACCGGGTCGAGCTGATGGGCGCCCCGCCGGCGCCGCAGGCCTGACTCCAGGCGGCAACAACGGCTGTCAGCCGGAACGCCCACTACGATGCCCCGGTGCGCTACCCGGTCGAAGACTTCACCGCTGAGGAGCGGGCGCTTCTCGCCCCGCATTTCACCAATCTCGACCGGCCCGTCTTCGCTCTCGTCAACCTGCCGGAGACGGTCAAGGGGGCGCTTTTTGCCCGCTATTCACGTTATTCCGGAACGGTTCGCCGCCTCTACCTCGAGGAGTTCGCGGCCGACGCGCCGAGCGCCGGGCGGCCCTTCGACGAGGACGAGGGCGTTCGCGCCGCCCAACTCTACGAGCGCATCTTCGTCGGCTATGGCGACGACTCGATCGCCCAGCTCGGCGGCGCCCACGTCGCCTGCGAGTGGGTCTCCAACATCCTCACCAAGGCGCTGCAGCGCGGCCGCCTCGCCGCATATCTGGAGCAGTCGACCCGCTACATCCCCTACGACAAGCCGCTGCCCGACGGCGGCTACCGCTTCTACCGCGACGGGGAGCTCGGGCCGGAGTTCGCGGCGGCGATGGACGAGATCTTCGCGATCTACTCGCGCTCCTTGGTCGAGGTCGAGGAGTGGGCGGCGGCGCGCTGGCCGCGCGGCGAGGAGCCCGAGGGCGCCTGGCGGCGCTCGATCCGCGCCAAGGCCCTGGACCTGTTGCGCGGACTGCTGCCGGCGGCGACCCTCAGCCACGTCGGCATCTACGCCACCGGCCAGGCCTACGAGCAGCTGATCATGCGTTTGATGGCCTCGCCGCTGCCGGAGGCGCGCGATTACGGAGGCATGATCCTCGCCGAGCTGAAGCAGGTGATGCCGAGCTTCGTCTCCCGTGTCGACCGCCCCGAGCGCGGCGGCGAGTGGATCTCCTACCTGGAGCGGCGGCGCGAGCAGACGGAGAGCTGGGTCGCCCGGCTCGGCCTCGATCGGCGCGGCGACGCCGACGACGCCCCCTCGGTCGAGCTGCTCCACGTCGACGGCTCCGAAGAGGACCTGCTCGCATCCTCCCTGTTCGAGTCGGCCAGCGCCCCTGAGACCGAGGTCCTCGCCCGCATCGACGTCCTCGACCGCGAGGAGCGGGCGCAGCTCCTGGCCGCGGTCGTCGGCGATCGCGCCAACCGCCGCTACCGCCCCGGCCGCGGATTCGAGGCCCTTCGCTACCGCTTCGAGATCGTCTCCGACTACGGCGCCTTCCGCGACCTGCAGCGGCACCGGATGCTGACCTGCCAGTGGCAGCGGCTGAGCCCTGACCTCGGGGCCGGAATCCCCGAGGAGGTGCGCGAAGCGGGCGTCGGCGACGAGTTCGAGCGGGCGTTGGAGATCTCACGGGCGGAGTACGAGCGGCTGGCCGAGGCGGGACTCGCCGAGCAGGCCCCCTACGCACTCAGCCTCGCCTACCGGATCCGCTACACGCTCGACCTCAACGCCCGCGAGGCGATGCACCTGATCGAGCTGCGCTCAGGCCGCGAGGGGCACCCGACCTACCGCGCGGTTGCGCAGGCGATGCACGAGCGGATCGCCGCCGTCCACCCCGGCGTCGCCGCTGCGATGTCCCACGTCGACAGCTCGGTCGAGCCGCGGCTGGAGCGGATCATGAGCGAGATCCGTACCCACCGCAAGCGCGTCAGCGCCGGTCAGGCGGAGTAGCCCGCTCCTCGTCCGCGCCGGCGTCGTCGGGCTCCTCCCAGCCGTCGTCCGGCTCCATTTCCGCGGCCGCCCGCTCCCCCGGCGTCGGCCAGGGGATCGCTTCGGCCGCCTTCCAGGCCGGCGGCCTGCCGCCGGGGATGAGGCCGAGGGCGAGGAGGCCGAAGTAGACGAAGAAGACGAGGGTCACGAGCAGGAAGACGGGGCCGAGCAGGACCGCCACGCCCGCCACCATCCCCAGCGACCCCCAGAAGCGGGAGAGGAGGCCGGTGCGCATCGCCCAGAGGCCGGTGTAGAGAAGGGCGACGGCGAAGCCGAGAGCGCCGGCCAGCCCGAGCCCGGTGGCCAGGGGGGCGAGAGAGGATTCCGTCAGGGCGTTGGATGCTTCGTCGTCCTCCACCTTCTGGTTCTCGCAGGCACGCTGCGGGCTCTCGCCCGTCGCGGGGTCGTATTCGTCGACGAGGAAGTCGACGCCCTCGTCCTCGCGCTCTTCGCTGCACTCCGTCCGCGCTTCCTTGGCGGTCAGGGTCGAATCGGCGTCGCCGGCAGCGAAGGTGTCGGCGCCTTCGTCGGTGACGCCGATCGAGAGACCGGAGGAAGCCGCGAGGAAGAGCGGGGCCGCCACGATCAACCCGATCAGCTGCGGGCGAACGCGATCGCTCCGCGCCCGCACCGCGCGGAAGAGGTAGACGAGGGGCAGCGCCAGGAGCAGAAACGCGAGCGCCTGCATGAGCCCCGAGAGCACCACGGAACCGGCGTTGGCGTGAGCCTCGCGGAGGAAGTCCGCGCTGCCGTCGCCGTTGACGCTGAGCGGCTTGGCGAGGATCAGGAGGATCACCCCGAGGATGCTGGCGATCCCGACCGGGACCGCCCAGCGCGACTCTTCGGCCCGCGTTTGGGCCTTGCTGTCCTCGATCGGCACGACGCGTACGCTACCCGAGCATGGACCAGGCCGAGAGCCCCCACGCGGTCGTTCCCCTCGAGGCCGGAGCCGGCCCCGAAAACCCCCCTTGCCCCGCCTGCGGCGAGCCGCTCTTCGGCTGGATCGCTCAGAAGCCGGGGCTGGCCGGGCCGGTGCGACGCTGCGAGAGCTGCGGGCTCGGGGTGGTCGGTGAGCCGGCGGGGGCCGAGCAGGCGCTGCGTGAGCTCGACGCTCGCCGCGACGGCGAGACGATCCGGATCGAGAACCGGGCCAGCTTCGCCTGCTCGCTCGGCGGCGCCGGCTGGTCGGGACTGCACCCGCAGGCCGGCCACCTCTTCACCGTGGAGGGGGTCCGCCGCCTCGTCGCTCGCCGCGACCAGGTCGTCAAGTCGCGCCGCTGGCAGCCGCTGGCGAGCCTCGCCGCCACCTGGCAGACGCTGCTCAACAGCGTCACCTTCGGCCATGACGTCGCCCTCGCGGCCCTGCGGGGCGCTCCGGCGAGGCCGGCGGCGAAGCCCTGGCAGCGCCGCATCGACGCCCTCGCCAGCGTCGTCCTCGCGCTGCCGGCCCTGCTGATCGCGATTCCGGTCGAGCTTGCCGGCGGCCTCAGCGGCCGCGGCGCGGTGATCTCGATCCGAGTCGAGTTGTTTTGACGTCCTCCTGAGGTCGCTGGACCAAGCAGTTCAAGGACGCAGGGAGCGTGGCGTGCTCTGCACGCGAGCGACCGAGGACGCCGAAATGCGCAGGTCCAGTGGCCTCAGGAGAGGCCTTCGCGGGCCTCGCGGACCAGGGTCACGGCCTCGGGGAAGAGGACGCGGATCGCGTCGCGGACCTGCATCGCCTGCTCGTCGGCGGTACCCGTCAGGTCAAGGCGGCCGATCGAGGCGACGGTCATCTCGACTGCCAGCTTGATCGCGTTATCGGCCCAGGCGACACGCTGGGAGGACTGCATCTGCTCCTGGAGCTCCTCCATGCGGGCGCGGAACTCCTCTGGGTCGCCGAAAAGGTTGAAGCCCTCCATCGCCCTGCATGTAAGCAGAAGCGATTCATTGCCGGCAGACAATCGTCAGCTTCTGCGCGCCACGCGTGCGCCGCACTGGCCTAGCGTCGGGCAGATGAGCCGAGGGAGGGATCGGGAGCGAGGCTCGGCCAGCGTCGAGCAGGCCGGCCTGGCCGCGCTGGTGGCACTGCTCCTGCTCGCCGGCATCGCCGCGATCGCCTCCGGCGGAGAGGTGGACGCGGGACGGCGCCTCGCCGACGCGATCGGCAAGAAGATGCGCTGCGGCCCCCACCTGCCCGACGGCTGCCGCCACCATCCGCTCGTTCCCGCCTACGGCTGGCCGCTGGCGCGACTGGCGCGGGCGCTGGCCCCGGCGCCGGTGGCCCTGCAGGGACCCTCGGGGCTGCCGCTGATGCCGGTCGACTTCCGCCGCTGTCGCCGCGAGAGCTGCGCCGTCGCCGCCGGGCCGCACCTCACCGCCTCGGGCCGCCGCACCACCGCCTTCACCGAGCTGGTCGACCGTCGCCGAACGACCGGCCTGGTCGAAGTCGTCTATTGGCTCTACCGCCCCGGCCTCGGCTGGGAACGGCAGGCGCGCCGCGCCGCCAGGGCCGACGTCGAAGTGGCGGCCGGGGTCGAGGTTCGAATCGAGGACGACCCCGCCCTCGTCCCCCTGGAGACGCTCCCCGGCCGCAACCACTACGAGTTCCCTACCGCCGAAGAACCGCCCTGGCGGTGGCGGGTCGGCGGGCGCTACCCCGGCTGGTCGAGCTGAGCGGGGAGCCAGGCTTCCCCCGCGGCGGCGCGTTCGAACCCGATCCAGAGCGAGTTCATCGCGGTGGCGACGACGCGCTCGCGCGGCACCTCGGGATGGTCCACCCACCACAGCGCCAGCCCCTGGAGAACTCCGCGCAGGACGATCCAGGCCATCTCCAGGCCCTCGCCCTCGACCGATCCGGCCAGGCCGACTGCGCCCGCCTCGGCGGCGAAGAGCTTCATCACCTCGGCACGGCTGGCGGCGGCGACTTCGGCGTGGACGACCTCGGCTTTCGGATCGCCGGCCGGCTCGCGGAAGAGCAGGCGGCAGGCGGCCGGATGCCCCTCGACGTAGGCGAACCAGCCGTCGAAGGCCCGCGCCGCCCGCGGCAGGGGCGGCTCGTCGCCGGGGAAGCTGCGGCTCCAGATCGCCCTCAACTCGGCGAAGTTGACCTCCAGCAACTGCCGGTAGAGGTCGAGCTTGGAGGAGAAGTGGTCGTAGACGACCGGAGGGGTGACCCCGGAACGTCGAGCGATCTCCTCGATCGAGGCGCCGCGGTAACCGTGCTCGGCGAAGAGCTCGGCAGCCGCCGCTTCGACTTTGCTGCGTCGCTCGGCTGCGCTCAGGCGCCGGCGCACGGTGGCTGCGGTCTTCGTTGACAACCTAGTGCTCCTTAGGTAACTTCCTCAATAACCTAATGAATCCTAGGTTAGCCACCTGACGTGATCGTCTCGATCGACATCGCCCGCCTCGGTCTCCGCCAGGGATTTCGTGCGCTCGCCAAGCGGCCGCGACCCGAGCAGGTGGAGGGTCTGCGCTACGCGGAGACCGTCTTCACCGCCCCCCTTGGCGCCCGCCTCCTCCCCAAGCCGAGCTTCGGCACCGTCGCCCTGATCGCCGCCTGGGACGACGACACCGCTCGCGATCGCTTCGACCGCCACCCCCTCGGGCGGGCGCTCTCGACCGGCTGGCAGGCGCGGATGACCCCGCTGCGGGTCTCGGGCGCCTGGCCGGAGATGCCCGGCCTCCCCGAGCGCCAGCTGCCGGTGGACGACGAGGAGCCGGTTGCCGTCCTCACCCTCGGACGACTGAAACCGTGGCGGCTGCGCCCCTTCCTCCGTGCCTCCGCCCCGGCCGAAGCCGACGCCGTGGAGGCTCCCGGCCTCCTCGCCTCGACTGGGTTCGGGCGACCCCCCCTCGTCTCCACCTTCTCCCTTTGGCGCACCGCGGCGGAGATGCGCGGCTACGCCTACCGCCAGGGCGGCTCCCACCGCGCGGCCGTCGCCGCGGACCGCTCGCGGCCCTTCCACCGCGCCTCCGCTTTCATCCGCTTCCGCCCCTACGCGGTGCGGGGCGAATGGGGCGGGTTCGGACCCCTCCCCACCTAGGAGACCGCTTCCGCGGCCTTCTCCTCCTCTGCTTCGTCCTGTGCCTGTTTGATCAGGCCGCGCCAGTCGGTGGTACGGAAGACGAGCAGGATCGCCATGAACCCGAGAACCACCGACCAGGCCGCCATCGCGATCTGGGTTCCGACCGAGAAGGAGAGGACGGCGGTGCGGGTGGGGCCGTGCAGGGTGGCCACCAGCAACGCCTGCTGGGCGCCGGCCCCTCCCGGCGTGAAGGGAACGATGTTGGCGATCGCCTGCACGCTCATCACCAGCATCACGTTGCCGATCGAGCCGCCGATCCCGAAGGCCTCGAGGAAGAACCAGAACGCCGCGAAGCGACAGAGCCAGCCCACTCCCTGCCAGGCGAAGACCTCGCGCATGTAGCGGCGCGGCTCGCGGAGGATGACGAGGCCCTGGCGGACGCGGGCCCAGAAGCGCCGCACCCGATGGGCGAGCAGGTAGATCGCGATTGCGATCGCCAGCAGGGTCGCCGCCACCGTGATGAAGAAGACCTTCGGGTGGTCGGCCCAGAACGAGATCTCGAAGGCGGGCAGATGCGGGATCTGCGGCAGCGGCGGCAGCAACCCCTGGCTGATCGCGTAGAGGAGGACGAGGACCCCGACCGAGGTGTCGAAGACGGTCTGGACCAGGAAGGACGAGGTCACCGCCGGATAGGAGGAGTCGGGGATCTGGCGTTTGACGAGGAAGACCTTGGTCGCGTCGCCGGCGTGGGCGGGGACGATCGCGTTGATCCCAGCTCCGGCCAGGTAGGCGGCGGAGAGCGGCAGGAAGGGGATCTTCCTGTCCGGGTAGGCGGCCCGCAGCACGTTGCGCCAGGCCCAGGCGCGGGCCAGCTGCATGCCCAGCAGGAAGAGCAGGGCGACCCCGAACGTCGTCCAATCGATTTCCGAGAGATGGCGGAAGAATTCGGTCGAGGCGTCGAAGAAGCGCCGGAAGCTGTCTTGGAGATCGGCGGCGGGCATCGCAGCTAGACTAGCCACGCTCGTGCCGGACACCGACACGCACACCTTGCCGCCCACCGCCCACCGAGACCCCGCTGACGAAGCGATGTGCTCGCGCGCCCGCGAGCGCTACGCCGCCGATCGCAAGAGCCGCTGGCGCAAGCGCCGCAAGCGCCACGCCCAGCTGCCGAACCTGATCATCATCGGCGGCCTCAAGTGCGGGACGACCAGCATCCACCACTATCTCGGCCTCCATCCCGAAATCCAGATGTCGAAGCCGAAGGAGCTGAACTTCTTCGTCGAGGAGCTGAACTGGGACCTCGGCCTCGACTGGTACGCGAGCCGCTTCGACGACCGCTTCAAGGTGCGCGGCGAGTCCTCCCCGCACTACACGAACCTGCCCCGCTTCGAGGGGGTCCCGGAGCGGATCAA
>Ga0190269_10001120_pt1 | contig 12985 bp, 8 predicted proteins | sample Popmic249IS_FD_133749 | JGI IMG/M metagenome (GOLD analysis project Ga0190269, IMG submission 133749) | Populus adjacent soil microbial communities from riparian zone of Blue River, Arizona, USA - 249 IS | ecosystem: Environmental > Terrestrial > Soil > Riparian zone | place: USA: Arizona...
ACAGGTCGTCGAACACCGCCAAGAGGTCGGGCGCCAGGCCCTCGACGCGGCGATACAGATCAGGCGGAGACTCGACGATGTTCGCCATGGTCGTGCCATCGCGCGCGGGCACACCGCGCAGGGCCTGCGCCAGCTGGTCGCGCTCACGCTGCACGTGCTCGGGTGCGATCACGCCCCAAGGTTCGCGTCCCTTCACGTTGAGAAACACGCGCGCGTAGTAGCCGCCTTCGGCCCAGGCGCGCGTGCGGGACCAATCGACCGCGAGCTGCGCGAGCGGTGCCGGCTCCGCAGGTCGTGGCTGGTCGAGCACGAGGTAGCCTCGGTCGATCAGCCACTCGTTGATCGCGATCGCGCCGCGCAGCGGGCGCGCGCCGTGATCGCTCGCCACGATGATGCTTACGTCGTCGCCGAGGGCGTCGAGCAGCCGCCCGAGCTCGCGGTCGACGTGGGCGAGGTAGCCGAGCGCGGCGCTGCGGCGCACCGGGTCCGCGTCGCGATTCGGATCGCTCGTGTCGAGGCTGCGCCAGAGCACGTGGTGCAAGCGGTCGATGCCGATGTCGACCATCGCCATGAGGTCCGGGGTTTGGCTCTCCCAGACGTGCCGCGCCACGGCGAAGCGATGGGTGGTCATGGCGCGTAGCTCCGCGACGACGGCGAGTGGATCGGCGTGCCGGAACGCTTCCACGTCCGGCTGATACGGGCCGAAGCGCTCGCGCAGCTCCCCGGCGAGCGCAGCGGGGTGCGTGTGCTCGCTGCTCGGCCCGGGCGTGAGCAAGCACGAGATGACCACGTCGGCGGTGGGCTTCACCGGATAGGTGAGCGGTACGAACAGGGCGGCCGTGCGCTTGCCGGCGGCGCGCGCGTGCTCCCATATCCACGGCACGCGCATGTTCTCCGCGCTCGCGACGTGCATCGCGTAGCTGTCGTGGTCGAGCTCACGAAAGCCGTACAGCCCGATCTCACCGGGGTCGCGCCCGCTCAACATGCACGCCCACGCCGGGATCGTGATCGGAGGCGTGCACGAGCGCAGGGTGCCGTGGACGCCGCGCTTACGCAGCGCCGTCAGCCGCGGCATCACGGACGCGAGCGGTCCGAACAACAAGCGCGGCGAGGCGCAATCGAGCCCGATCAAGACGGCGCGGCCAGACATGCGCCGCGAGGTAGCACAATCGTCTTCAGTCGAGGCCGATGATGGTCAGCGAGCCGCACGTGACGGTCTTGCCTTCGACCAGCACTACGACCTCGCCACCGTCGGACTTGCGCGGGATCTGCACCGCGACCTTGTCGCCTGGCCGCTCGATGATCCGCGTCACCACGCCGCCGATCTTCACGACCGGCGACTTGCCCAGCTTGCCCTCGACCTCGAGCCGGCCGCCACGCGGCGCTTCCTTCGTGAGCAGCGTGCAGGTGACCGCTTGCTCCTTGGGCTTGTCAGGCGCGGCTGCCGGCTTCTTTTCCTTCTCGACCGGCTTGGGCAGCTCGGGCGCTGCCTTCTTGTCGGGCGGCGGGGCGGTCTGAGCCAGCGCGGTGCTCGACAGGACGAGCGTGAGCGCGGCCATGCAGCGCAGGAGCGTGTGTTTCATGACTTCGGCCTCCACCAACCAACCCAATGGTCTCTCTACGCGCTCGCCCTGCCCAGATTCAAGCGGACGTGATTTGTGTTCTTTCCAGGGTTCCAGGCTCGGGACAGTGCGTTGAGGGCTAGCCCATGGCGGCCCGGGCGCGGTGCACGAGCTCTTGCACCTCGGCCTGCATCGCGCGGGCCATCGCCTCTCGATCGCCCAGCTCGCTCGCGTCGCGGGGCTTGCCGATGCACAGACCGACGCGGGTGACCGGTCGCTGCGCGACGCGGGTCAGGTGCTGGCCGAAGGATTCGTCCACGAACTCGCAGCCGGGCTCGTAGGCGACGCCGACCGGCACGAGCTCCGCATCGATACCGCGCACGGCCGCGAACGCGCCGCCCACGAACGGGTGCACGACGTCGCCGCGATGCGTCGTGCCTTCGGGAAACACGATCACCGTCTGGCCGTCTTGGAGCCTGCGCCGGATCTCGCGGATGGCTTTCACGCCGCTGCGCTCGTCGGCGCGATCCACGAAGATCGTGCCGCCGTGGTACGCGGCTGGGCCGAGCACCGGCCAGGTGCGCAGATCCGCGCGGCTCAGCACCGTGCCGCCGAAGCGCTCGAGCAAGATGATGATGTCGAGCGGGGACCGGTGGGCCGCGACGACCAGGCGGCCACGCCTCGGCGCCGTCACCTTCTCACCGGTCACTCGCAGGTCCACGCCGAACACGCGCACGAGCCCCGCGGCCCAAGCGCGCACCCACCGCCTGCGCCACTTCTCGTGCGTTTCTTTCGGCCGCGAGCGCATGTGCGGCACGGCGATCGGCATGAGCGTGAGCGTCCAGGCACCCATCCCAAGGGCGCGCGCGCCGCTACGAAGCATTCCGAAGGTGCTCTTGCCGGCCATGTCAGTCGGCGTACACGGTGCAGCCCGACATGCACGTCTCCGACACGCTGACGGCCTTCAGCACGCCTGCGCTCAGCTCGACGCGCTCCAGGATGAAGCGCGCCAGCAGCTCGCTGGTCGGGTTCTCGAGCCCCGGCACCTCGTTCAGGTAGTTGTGATCGAGCAGCTTGTGGATGGGCGCGAACGCGCGATCGATGTCTGCGAAGTCGGTGATCCAGCCGAGCTTGGGATCGAGCTCTCCGCCCACGTGCAACGTGACCTTGAAGCTATGGCCGTGCAGCCGCGCGCACTTGTGGTCGGCCGGCACGTGCGGCAGCCGATGGGCCGCCTCGAGCGAGAAGCTGCGTGAGATCTCCGTACGCACGGCCGCGTGCTTAGCGCCCCTACTTCAAAGACGCCAGCTGCTTCTGCACGCGGGCGCGGTCGACCGGGCCCTCGCCCGACAGCGCCTTCTGGTAGTGGTCCTTCGCGCCGGCCTTGTCGCCGCGCGCCACCATCACGTCGCCGTACAGCGCGTGCGCCTCGGCGGACTTGGGCGCGCGCTCCAGTGCGCGGTCCAGCAGCGCGCCGGCCAGGAGCGGGCGGCCGAGCTGGATGCCGAGCCGCGCCGCGGCGAGCAGCGGCCGCGGCGTCTCGCGCTTCAGGTCGGCCGCGTTGCGGTACTGCGTGAAGGCCTCTTCGTTCTGGCCGGTGCGCTCGTACAGCTGCGCGAGCGCGAACGAGGCTTCGAAGTCATTGGGCATGCGCTCGAGCGCGGTGCGCAGGTGCTTCTCGGCTTCCGGGAACGTGCCGAGCGCGACCAGCGCCGCGCCGAGCTGCGTGAGCGCGGCCGTGTTCTTCGGATCCTTGGCGATGATCGCGCGCAGCGTGGGCTCGGCGCTCTTGGCGTCGCCCTCACGGATCTGCGCCACGGCCAGCGCGAGCTTGGCGTCGGCGGAGGCGGGCCGCGCGGTCACCGCGCGTTGCAAGAGGCCCACCGACTCTGCGCCCGTCGTGAGCTTGCCCAGCTCGAGCAACACGTCGGGATGAGCGGGCTTGTGCACGAGCGCCTTGCGCAGCGCCTCCTCGGCTTGCTTGGTCTGGTTGCGCAGGAGGTGAACGTGGGCGACGCCGAGCCACGCGTCCGCGCTGTGCGGGAACTTGTCGACGACCTTCTGATAGGCCGCGAGCGCCGCGTCGAGCGCGCCTTCCATGCGCCGGGTGTCGGCGTCGACCAGCAGGGCTTCGTAGTGGTTCGGGTCGCGGGCGATCGCGGCGTCGACGTGCTCCACGGCGCGCGAGCTGCGGCGCCAGACCAAGTACGCGCGCGCCATGCACACGTGACCGAAGATGTCCTCGGGCGCCGCCTTCAAGATCTCTTGGCAGCCCTTGCGCGCCGCGTTGTAGTCGCCCTGCGCGAGCTTCACGCGCTGCACGTCATAGAGGGACTGCGGCGAGCTCTTCTCGAGCTTCACGACCTTCTGCATCTGGCTGGCCGCTTCGGGGAAGCGCTCGGCTTCGATCAGCGCGAGGCCGAGCTTGCGCTGCGCCTCGGCGTCGCCGGGCGCGCTGGCGGCTGCGGCCCGCGCGGGCTCGAGCGCGTCCTGCGCCAGCGCCGGCTGCGAGAGGGCCATTGCTACGAGGATCACGGTCGGCCAACGAGCTTCCACGGCGAATTTCTCCAGTTCCGATCTGCCCCACGGCAGTCGCAAAGCGAGGCATACCCCGCAATTTCCCGGCGGGACGGCCCAGGCCCGCAGTTTGTTCGGCGCGGCGTTGGATTTACAAGGTCGGGGGCGCGGGAGCGTGGTTATGCGAGCAACCCTGGAATTAGCTGGCCGGACCGGGTAGAGGACGCCCCCAAATGCGACTCCGCCTATCCGCAGCGCTGGTGCTGGCCTGCCTGTCCGCCTGCTCCTCCGGGTCGACGGCCGGCCTTTCGTACGGCCAAAACGCCCGCCGCGCTTACGTCGAGGCGCTCGAAGAGTTCTACGACGACGACTGCTTCGAGGCCGAGCCCCTCCTTCGCGAGGTGCGCCGGCAGTTCCCGTACAGCCGTTTCGCGGCCCTGGCCGAGCTGCGCGTCGCGGATTGCGAGTTCAGCGAGGGCAACTACGCGGAGGCCATCGAGGCTTACAACCAGTTCGTCCGCTACCACCCCTCGCACCTCGAGGTCGCGTACGCGCGCTACATGGCCGCTCGCGCTCACTTCGAGCAGATCCCGTCGGAGTGGCTGCTCTCACCGCCCACCTACGAGCGCGATCAGTACTACGTGCAAGAGAGCCTGCGGCTGTTCCGCCGCTTCATCCTCGATTTCCCCGAGGACACGCTGGTGCCGCCGGCGCGGCGCATGGCCTATGAAGCGATCGAGCTACTCTCGGCGCACGAGCTGTACGTGGCTCAGTTCTACTATGACCGAGATCACCCCGAAGCTGCCGTAGGCCGCCTGCGCACTCTGCTGAAGAGTTACCCAGGCTGCTCGCGCGAGCCCGAGGCTCTGTTCTTGCTGGGTGAGAGCTACCTGCAGCTTCGCGACGCCCGGCTGGCAAAGCGCGCCTTCGAAGAAGTGATCGCGCGTTTTCCCAGCGACGACTACGCGTCGCGCGCACGTGACTCACTGACGGGGCTTGGCAGTTAGCGCCCTCGGACAGCTCGTCGTCAGCTGTTAGGTTGAAGCGTGTCTCTGCGCTGCGGTAGGCTTGTTTGGTCGAACGAGCGCGCATGGACGAAAAGCTAAAACAAGCCATCGCGCTGGGGCGCGAGCACTACGAGAAGCGCGAGTACGAGAAGGCGGATCGTTACCTCTCTCAGGTCGTGCAGGGCCCGCATCGCTTCGCGGACATCCACAACATGAGGGGAGTCATCCTGCACGATCGGGGTGAGCTCGAGAATGCGCGCGACTCCTTCAAGCGAGCGCTCGAGATCAACCCCGCGTACACGGAGGCGGCGCTCAACTTGGCCGTCACGTACAACGACCTCGGCCAGTACGAACAAGCGCAAGAGGTCTACGGCACCGTGGTCCGCCGCGATGCGAAGGGCCAGCAGCAGCAAGACACCTTCGCGATGGGCAAGATCGCGAACCTGCACGCCGGCGTCGCCGAGGCGTACCTCGAGGTCGGCTTGATGAACGAGGCCGTGCAGGAGTATCGCGCGGCGATCCGGCTGTGCCCGAAGTTCGCGGACCTGCGCGTGAAGCTCGCCGAGGTCTATAAAACGATGGGCGACCTCAGCGCGGCTCGCTACGAGCTCGCCGAAGCGGTCTCGGTGCGCCCGGACTACGGCCCGGCACGCGTCGCGCTCGGCGTGCTGCTGCTCGTGAGCGGGCAGCGGGCGGAGGCGATCCGGATCTGGCAGGACGCGCTCGACCGCGACCCGACCAACAAGTCGGCGGAGATGTACCTGAGGATGGCGAAGAACCCTTCCATCCAAACCGAGCCGCCTCCGAGGGCTTGAGCCGTCGGGTGCAACGTCCGTTCGCCCCTGCGGACGAAGCCGTCGCATTCCCACCCCTTCACCACGTTCGGTTCGCTCACAGGTGCTGGACTGCGATGCGCGTACGCTTGATGCCGCTCGGTACGGTCGCGACGCTCGAGCCGGGTGAGCGGTTGCTCGATGCGCTGGATGACATCGGGCTGCCCGTGCTGCCGACGGCGTGTCGCGCCGCCAACTGCGGGATCTGCGTCGTGGTCGTGCGAGGTGACGGAGCGGGCCTCGCGCCGCCCGGTCCCGCCGAGCAGAGGCTGCTGTGCGGGTTGGGTGCGTCGTCCGCAAACCAGCGGCTTGGTTGCCAGATCCACGCTGCGTCCGAGCCCTCGGACACCGAGGTTGTGTTGGATATCCTGGCGGCCCGCCGCCGCCCCTGAATTCCGCGGAAAAAAGTACTCTGGGAAGGTTCGTTGCGCTGAGCGGTCACTCGGGAAGGCGCGATGTGTAGATTCCGTACACGCACCTACGATATAAACGCCAAACCTTGGGATCGGTTTCCAGTCCCCTGTTTGAGGATCACGCATGACAAGCCACGCATCGCTAGAGGCACTTCAGGGCGAGCTCGAGCGGTTGTTCGACCTGGACGAGATGCTGCGAATGAGCGCCGAGGTTCTCGGCTTTGATCCCAAGCGCATCGGCCATACGGCCACGAAAGGGGCATTCGCCCGCGCGTTGGTCAGCCACTGCGCCGACGAGGAAGCGCTCGAAGCCCTCGTCGACGCCATCCTGTTCTCGTCGGACCGGGCCGAGCCTGGCCTGCGCGAGCGGGTCAAGACGCTGCCCAACGGTGAGCTCAAGCCGGGTACGCGCGTCGGCTCGATGAAGGTGGTTAAGAAGATCGGCGAGGGCGGCCTGTCGATGGTCTACCTCGTCGAGGGTGAGACCGAGACCGGCGCCGTGCGCCGCGCCGCGCTCAAGGTCATCCGCCCGCAGTTCGCGCGCGACAAGGCGGCGGTGCATCGCTTCACCACGCTCGCGCGCACGATGAAGTCGATCGAGGCGCCCGGCCTCGTGCCGATCCTGGACGTCGGCCAGCTCGAGGATAACCGCCCGTGGATCGCGGCCGAGTACCTGCCCGGGCAGACGCTGGCCGATCGCATCGAGCGCACCGGCAGCCTGCACATCCACGAGGCGCGCTCGATCATCAAGGGCGTGCTCGACGGCCTCACCGCCCTGCACCGCCGCGGTCTCGTGCACGGCGACGTCAAGGCGGAGAACGTGTTCGTGTCCCGCGACGAGACGCGCGGCGAGCCGATCGGCGTGCTGGTCGACGCTGGCGCGGACCGCTTGCTCACGCGCATGGATATGGCGGCCACGGCGACGGGTCTCTTGCCCGTGCTGGGCACGGCGAAGGCGATCGCGCCCGAGCAGGCGCGCGGGTTGCCGCCCGACGCGCGCACCGACATTTACCAAGCAGGCACGCTCATCTATGAGGTGCTCGCGGGTCGCCCGCCGTTCGTGGGCGAGTCGGCGATCGACGTCGTCGCGCAGCACCTGTCGGCTGCGCCGCAGCCTCCTTCTACACACGCACGCAAGGGTTGGATCTCGCCGTCGCTCGACGAGACCGTGCTGCGCGCGCTGGCCAAAGATCCGGCCGAGCGCTTCCAGTCGGCGCGCGAGCTGGCAGACGCGCTCGATCGCGCCGCCTCGCGCCCCGCGACCACCAAGGCGCTCGACGAGGGCGTGTTCCAGAGCGCGCGGCTCGCGCTGCGCCAAGCGCCTTCCGACGAAGCGGCGGCCGACCGCCTCGAAGAGCTGGCGCGCGAGACCGGCGCCTGGCCGCGCGTCGCCGAGGCGATCCGCGAGGCTGCGCACAACACGCCCGACGTGGAGACGCGCCTGGGCCTTCTGTTCCGCGTGGCCCGCATCTACGACACGGATCTCAAGGAGACGCTCCGCGCAGAGGCCGTGTACCAGCAGATCCGCGAGCTCGACCCGAGCAGCCAGGTGGCGCTGCGCGGCATCGAGGCGTGCAAGCGCAGCCGTGGCGACCACGCGGGCCTCATCGAGGTGCTGCTCGATCGCCTGGAGCAAGAGCCGCCCTCGGTCCGCAAGCAGCTCCTTCACGAGGTCGCGACGCTGTACGAAAAGCAGCTGCGCGACACCGACAATGCGCTGATCGCGTGGACCCAGGTGCTGATCAACGACCCGCGCGACACGGCGGCGAAGAAGCACGTCGAGCAGCTCGCGGGCGGCCAGGAGGCGCGTTGGGCCGAGGTGCTCGAGACGCTCAGCCAGGCTGCGCAAGCGACGCAAGCGGAGCTGTTTACCGACGAGGGCGCGCAGCGCGATGCGGCGCGCGAGCAGCTCGCGGCCGCGCACGCCAACCTCCAGCAGGTGCAGGCCGCGATCGATTCTGCGCTCTCCGAGCGCTCGCAGCAGTCGGCCGAGAGCGAGGCGCAGTGGGGCGAGCAGCGCGCGCAGGCCGAGGCGCAGGTCGACGCCGTGCTCGAGGTCGAGACCGCGCGCGAAAACGACGCAAACGCCGCGGCCGAGATGCTGCGGGCGGCCACCGAGCAAGCCAACCAGCTGCAGAGCCAGGCGGAGGCCGCACGCGCCGCCGCCGAGCAGGCGGTCGAGGCGTACGAGCAGCTCGAGCAAGAGGTCGGCGAGGCGCCGAGCGAAGCACAAGCCCAGGAGCTCGAGCGCCTCGCGGGCGAGGCCGAGGGCCTGGTGGAGACGGCGGAGAGCCTCGAGCAGCAGGCCGAAGCGGCGGCGCAGGGCATCGAGTCGCTGCGCGAGGCGCTGGCCGCGGCGCAGCGCGCGCACGAGGCGGCGCAGGCCGATCTGTTCGCCGCGCAGGCTGCCCTCGACGAGGTGCCGGAGCTCGTCGGCGACGATGAAGCCGTGCAGGCCACGCCCGCCGAGCGCGCGCAGCTCGCGGAGGCGGAGCGCGAGCTTGCCGCCGCCCACGCGGCGCACACCGCGCTCGAGCAACGCGACGGCGCGGACGCGGCGGCGGAGCGTGAGAAGAGCCTCGCGAACCTCGCCGAGACCTACACGCTGATGGGTCGGTTCTACGGCGAGCAGCTGCGCCGCCCCGACTTCGCGCTGTCCTGCTTCAGCCAGGCGATCTCGCTCGATGGCGCGCACGACGGAGCCTACGAGGGCGTCGTCGACCTGTACCGGAACGCCCAGACCTGGCCGGAGCTCGCGAGCGCTTTGCAGCAGCGCGCCGAGCGGGCGAAGAGCTCGGTCAAGGCGCGCGAGTACCGTGTCGAGGCCGCGAGCGTGCTGGCGACGAAGATCGGCGACATCGACGCCGCGCGAACGTTGCTGAGCGGCGTATTGGCGGAGGACCCGGCGCACCCGCAAGCGCAGCGCGCGCTGGGCGAGATCTTGAGCCAGCAGGAAGACTGGCCGGCGCTCGCGCACGCCATGGAACAGGAGCTCTCCGCGCTCAAGGACGAGTCCCGGCAGGCGACGCTCGTACGCCTCGCAGAGCTGTACGAAGACCGCCTCGGCGAGGACGACAAGGCGGCGGCTCGCTACAAGGAAGCGCTCGAGATCGACCCGCGCGATCTCGCGGCGCTCAAAGGCCTCGAGCGCGTGTACGCGCGCACGGAGAATTACGAAGGCCTGCTCAACGCGCTGCGCAGCCAGGTGGATCTCGCGGCCACGCCCAAGCAGCGCATCCAGCTGCACGAGCGCATCGGCCTCTTGCTCGAAGAGGAGTTCGTCGACCACGCGGCGGCGGCCAAGCACTTCGAGGAGATCATCCACATCGATGGCGGCAACGAGGCCGGCAACGTCGCGCTCGCGCGCTTGTACCGGCACCTGCGCCGCTTCGACGACCTCATCGAGACCTTGGAGCGCCACGCCGAGTCGACGCCGGACGACGTGCGCCGCATCGATCTCTTGCTACTCGCCGCCCGCACGCTGGCCGGCGAGATCGGCTCGCCCGAGCGGGCGATCGAGATGTACGAGGCGGTGCTCGACGTAGACAGCGAGCAGGCCGAGGCGCTCGCCGAGCTCGCGAAGCTCAAGTCCACCGTGGGCGACACGGCGGCCGCGGTCGACGCGGTCGAGCGGCTCGCGGAGCGCGAGGCCGATCCGAAGAAGCAAGCGCAGCTGTTCGTGCAGGCGGGCAACCTGTTGCGCGATCACGGCGACCGCGACGGTGCGGTGTCGCGCTACAAGCGCGCGCTCGACATCGATCAAGAAGCCATCGAGGCCACGGAGCGGCTGCGCGACATCTACTCTCAGCGAGGCGACGCGCGCGGCGCCGCCGAGATGCTCGCGCACGCGATCGGGCTCGAGCAGGGCGCGCTCAAGCGCGCCGCGCTGCTGGCCGAGCTGGGCACGCTGTACCGCGACCGCATGGACGACGTGGAGCGGGCCAAGGAGTCGTTCGAAGAGGCGCTCGAGCTCGACGCGACTTGCACGGTCGCGGGCGCGGGCCTGGCACGCATCGCGTGCGCGGGTGGCGACCACGAGGGCGCAGTGCGCTACTTCGAGCACGTCGAGTCGCGGCTCGGAGACCTGCCGAACGATCACGCCGCGGAGCTGTGCGCGGAGGTCGGGGAGAGCTACAAAGCGCTCGGCGACAAGGCCAAGGCGATCGAGGCGCTCAAGCGCTCGCGCGATCTGTTGCCCGACGATCTTTCGGCGGCGGAGCGCCACGCCGCGCTCGTCATGGAGACGGGCGACTACAGCTCGGCCGAGCGGCTGTACGAGAAGCTGCTCAAGCAGTGGAACGAGCGGGTCGATGCGAACGAGCGCGTGCGCTTGACGCTGGCCCTCGGCGAAGCGCAGCTCGCCGGCCGGCACACCAAGCGCGCGATCGACACCTTCAAGAGCGTGCTCGAGTACAAGGCCGAGGACGCCGGCGCGCTCGAGGCGCTGACCCGCGCCCACGAAGAGGCGCGCAACTGGAACGACGTCATCAACCTGCTGCAGCTGCGCGCGTCGCTGTCGCAGCGGGCGGGCGATAACGACGAGGCCTTCGATCTGAACGTGCGCGTCGGCGACACGTTCCTGGACAAGATCCGCGATCGCGAGGCTGCGGCGCAGACCTACGTGATGGCGCTCGACCAGAAGCCCGACAACCGAAACCTGCTCACCAAGCTGATGAGCATCTATTCGGACTCGCAAGACTGGCCGCGCCTCATCGAGGTCATCCTGCGCATCGCCGAGATGGTGAAGGACCCGCAGCAGCTGGCGAAGTACTACAACACCGCGGCTTCGATCGCGCAGACGCAGCTCGGCCGCTTCGACGAGGCGGCGAACTACTACGAGGCCGCGCTCTCGTACGTGCCGTCGGGCGAGGGCGACCAGCAGTTCCGCGGGTTGTCACAGTGCCTGTCGGAGAATCAGGACTGGGACCGCCTCGACCGCGCGTACGAGGCGCACATCGATCGTTTGCGCAAGGCGGGCGCGGAGAGCTCGCGGGTCGCTCCGCTGCTCGAGGCACGCGCCGAGGTGCTGCAGCATCGCCTGGGGCGCCTCGCCGACGCGCTGCGCTACTACGAAGAGGCGCTCGCGCTCGAGCCCGACAACGAGCAGCGCCGCGCCGCGCTCACGGCCATCTACACCAAGGAGCCCAAGCGCTTCTTCCAGCAGGCGGTCGGCGCGCACCGGCACTACCTCGACCTCGATCCCTACCGTGTCGAGTCGCTGCAGGCGCTGCGCAAGGTGTACACGAGCGGCAAGCGGCCCGACGAGTCGTGGTGCATGTGCCAGGCGCTGCGTTGCTTGAAGATGGCCGATCCGGACGAGGAGAAGTTCTTCAAGAAGTATCGCCTGACCAAGCTCGCGCGCACCAAGCAGCCCGTGACCGACGAGCTGTGGCGCGAGCTGGTCGTGCATCCCGCCGAGGATGGCCTCTTGACGGCGATCTTCGCGACGCTGCAGCCGGCGGTGATCGCGACGCAGTCGCAGTCGCTGCAGGCCTTCGGCCTCGACGAGCGCTACCGCATCGACCCGGTGAACGATCCGACCGCGATCGTGCGCATGCTCGCGCACGTGAGCGAGTCGACGACCACCTACCTGCCGCCCATCTACGATGCGCCGCACGACCCGGGTGGCCTGTCCATCCTGTTCTCGGCGCCGCCCGCGATCGGCATCGGCGCGGGCGCCAAGGCTGGCGGTCCGCAACAGGCGCTGGCGTTCGTGGCCGCGCGCCACCTCTGTTACTACCGCAGCGGTCACCTGCTCCGTCAGCTCGTGCCGACCGGCACCGGCCTGCGCGCGTGGCTGATCGCGGCGATCCGCACCGTGGTGCCGAAGTTCCCGGCACCGGGGACCATGGAGAACCAAGTCCGCGCGGGCGTGGACGCCATCCAGGCGCACCTCGGCGGACCGCAACGCGAGGCGCTTCGCAGCATGACGCAGAAGCTGCTCGAGGCTGCCCCCGAGCTCGACCTCAAGGCCTGGATGGCCGCGGTCGACCTCACCGCGGATCGCCTGGGCTTCATCGTCGCCAACGACCTGAAGCTCGCGAATGCCGTGATCGAGGCCAGCCCGGAGGATTCCGCCTCGGTGAGCCGCAAGGATCGCCTTCGCGAGCTGCTCGCGTACAGCGTCTCCGAGCCGTACTTCGAGCTGCGCCGCCGCCTCGGCATCTCCCTGGGTGGCAGCTGACGTTGCAGGGGGCCGGCCCCATGAATTGGTGGTAGCTTTGCTCCCGCCCACGCATGAGCCGGCCCGAGGCACCAACGCTCCTTTCGACGCCTTCTAGCGAGGGCGAGCCGATCAGCGCGGACATCGAGGTCGCGGACCGCGAGCTGCTGATGCAGCTCACCGGTGCGTCTACGAACCGCTTGCCGTTGCTCGAGCGCTTGATCGGCATCGAGATCGGTCTGCGCGGGGACACCATCCGCCTCCAAGGCGCGCCCGCGGGCGTGTTCCTCGCCGAGCGCGTGCTGACGGAGCTCGTCGCGCTGGTGCGCGGCGGGCTCGTGCTGCGCGACGGCGACGAAGTCGCCGCCGTGCGGACTAGCCTGCGAAGCCGCGACGAGGTCGGCGGCGTGTGGACTGGAAGCGCGCGTGGGTACCTCGGGCCGGCTCATGCGATTGAAGGCAGCAAAGCTACCACCAATTCATGGGGCCG
>Ga0190269_10001121_pt1 | contig 12984 bp, 12 predicted proteins | sample Popmic249IS_FD_133749 | JGI IMG/M metagenome (GOLD analysis project Ga0190269, IMG submission 133749) | Populus adjacent soil microbial communities from riparian zone of Blue River, Arizona, USA - 249 IS | ecosystem: Environmental > Terrestrial > Soil > Riparian zone | place: USA: Arizona...
CTCACCCCCGCGGGCGCCGCTCCGGCCATTCGGCGACCCGTATTTCGGTGTCAAGAAATGTGCGAAAACATGCATGTCTCCGGCGAGCATTGAATGGCGTAAATGCTGCGGTTAGGCTCCCGGTTACCCGCCGTCGATATCGGCGGGGATTCCGGGGAGGAAATGTGGAACGTAAGCGTTATGCCGCCGCGTTCGTGGCCGCCACCACCGCGGCGGTCGGCCTGGCGCAGCCGGCGACCGCAGCGCCGGCCGCTGCCGCCGCGACGGGGGATGCGGCGGTCGCCAACCAGTACATCGTGAAGTTCAAGGACGGCGCGGACCGGGGCGATGTCCTGCGCCGCCTCGGCACCCGGTTCGGCGCCCGGCTCAGCGACGCCCGGGAGCTCGGCACGGGCGCGCGGGTGATCCGCGCCGACCGCCGCACCGCCGGGCTGCTCCAGGCCCTGGCGGCCAGCGACAAGGTCGAGTACGCCGAGCCCGACGTGATGCTGCAGGCCCTCGCCGTGCCCAACGACCCCGAGTATCCGGCGCAGTGGCACTACAGCGAGCCGGCCGGGATCAACGGGCCCGCGGCGTGGGACGTCGCGAAGGGCAGCGGCGCGGTCGTGGCCGTGATCGACACCGGCCGCACGGCGCACCCGGACCTGGACGCCAACACGGTCGCCGGCTACGACTTCATCAGCAACGCCACCAACGCCCGGGACGGCAACGGCCGCGACAGCGACCCGCAGGACGAGGGCGACTGGAACGCCACGGCCGGCGAGTGCGGCGCGGGCTCGCAGCCCACCGACTCCAGCTGGCACGGCACCCACGTCGCCGGCACCGTCGCCGCGGTCAGCGACAACGGCGTCGGCGTGGCCGGGGTGGCCCCGCAGGCGACCGTGCAGCACGTCCGCGTGCTGGGCAAGTGCGGCGGCTCGCTGTCCGACATCGCCGACGCGGTGGTCTGGGCCGCCGGCGGCCGGGTCCCCGGCGTGCCGGCGAACGCGACGCCCGCCCGGGTCATCAACATGAGCCTCGGCGGCAGCGGGCGCTGCACCCGGGCGTACCAGAGCGCGATCAACACCGCGGTCCGGCGCGGCACGACGGTGGTCGTCGCCGCCGGCAACAGCAACGCCGACGCCTCCGGCTTCAACCCGGCCAACTGCGCCAACGTGGTCTCGGTCAGCGCGCTCAACCGCGAGGGCAACCGGGCGTTCTACTCCAACTTCGGCCCGAGCGTCGACATCGCCGCTCCCGGTGGCGAGGTGCGCCGGGCCACGGACGCGCCGGGCACCCGGACCACGCCGGAGAACGGCGTGCTCTCCACGATCAACGCCGGCGCGACCACACCGGGCGCGCCCGCCTACACCACCTACATGGGTACGAGCATGGCAGCGCCCCACGTCGCGGGGGTCGCGGCGCTGCTGCTGAGCCGTACGCCCGGGCTGACGCCGGCGCAGGTCGAGGCCGCCGTCAAGGACAACGCCCGGCCGATCCCGGGCACGTGCGCCGAGGGATGCGGCGCCGGACTCGTCGACGCCGCGGCAACCGTGCAGTAGCCGCACGCCCACCGGGCCAGCCCGGCCGCACCCGCCCAGGGGTGCGGCCGGGCTTTTTCGTGCGCGGGCACGGCGGCGGCGAACGTCCAGGAAACGCACAGCCGGCGAACTGTACTTATTCGATCAACTTTGATGTAAAGTCCCGAGGCCATAGCGCCAAGCCGCGCATTGCACACACTGTCCTGCAACGTCTCCCCCTTGCCACGAAAGACACGGGCCCAGACGATGTTCAACAGCGCTGTCATGTTCGCCAAGCAGCACACCCCCAACTCCGCGCGGGTGATGATCCGCCGCGCGATGCTCGAGGCGTACAACGCCCGGTTGCGGCTCACCGTGCCGGTGGCCGCACGCTGCGAGTTCACCACGGTGTACCACTGCGCGATCCGCAAGACCGCCAGCCAATGGGTGAAGGCCGTCCTCAGCGATCCGATCGTCTACCGCCATTCCGGGCTGGTCACCTACGACCCGCGCTATTACCGCTGGAGCCACCCCGATCTCTGCCCGCCGGGACGCATAGCGCTGTCGCTGTTCATCTCCCGCAGCCGTTTCGACAAGGCGCAGAAACCGGCGAAGCACCGAGCCTTCTACGTCCTGCGCGATCCGCGCGATCTCGTGGTCTCCAGCTATTTCTCCAATCGGGACTCGCATTCCCCGATGGGTGACGTCCTCGACCTGCGGCGGGCCCTGCAGGAGCGGCCGAAGAAGGAGGGCCTGATCTACCTGATCGAGGACATGGCCCGCAAGGGCCGGTTCACCTCGCTCACGTCGTGGGTGAACGCGCCGCAGTCCGAGGAGGTGCGCCTCGTCCGCTACGAGGACCTGACCGGCGAGCGCCAGGCCGAGGAGATGACCGCGCTCCTGCGCCACTGCGGGATCCACGTCCCGCCCGCCGACCTGGCCACCCTCCTGTCGCGTTACAGCTTCACGAGGATGAACACCCGCCAGGGCGCCGGCGCGGTCTCCCACTACCGCAAGGGCAAACCGGGCGACTGGCGCAACCACTTCGACGACGACGTCCAGGAGGCGTTCGCCAAGGCGACGGGCACCCTCGTCGAACGCCTGGGCTACCCAGCCTACCAGCACTGAGGTTCTGAGAAACCTGGAAGATCCACCCGCCAAGGTCGGAGGCGACCGTCAGCCGCCTCCCCGAAGCGAGTGTGTCCATGTCGATCCGACCCCTGTCCGGTGCACCAGCCGGCGCCGACGATCTCGACCGCCGGCGTCGGCGCCGCTCCCGCCGGCGAGCCGTGGCCGCGACCGGGCTCCGGGCCCTCTTCTGGGCGACCGTCGGGATGACGGGCGTGCTGTTCCTGCTGTGGGGCGGCCCGGCGGAGCTCACCGCCGGGTCGGCATTGATCTCGGCGGGCACCCTGGCGGGGCTCGCCGGCACCGATCTGGTGCTGGTCATGGTCTTCCTCGCGGCCCGGGTCCCGTTCGTCGACCGGGTCGTCGGCCATGATGTCGCGCTGGCCTGGCACCGGAAGCTCGGCGAGCCCGCGCTGTACCTCATCCTCGCCCACTTCGCCCTGCTGACGATCGGGCGTGCCACCGAGAACGGCCGCGACCTCGCCGCCGAGACCGTGGCACTGATCGGCGGGCCCGACGACACCGGGCTGGCGTACGCCGGGCTCGCGGTGTTCGTCATCGTCGTGGTCACCTCCGCCGTACGGGCGATCCGGCGCTGGTTCACCCACGAGGTGTGGTTCGCCGTCCACGCGCTCAGCTACCTCGGGATCGTCCTCGCGCTGCCGCATCAGAGCGTGGACGGCGCCGTCCTGGACCCGCAGTCCAACCGGTACGTGTACTGGCTGGCCCTCTACGCGATCGCCTTCGGGTCGATGCTCGTCTTCCGCGTCGTTGTGCCCGTCGTACGCAGCGCCCGGCACGGCATCCGCGTCACCGCCGTCGAGCGGATAGCCCCGGACGTGGTGTCGATCCACCTCTCCGGGCGGCGCCTGGACCGCCTGCGCGCCGCGGGTGGCCAGTACGCCATCTGGCGGTTCTGGTCGCTCGCCACGTGGTTCCACGGGCACCCCATCTCGCTGTCGGCCGTACCGACCGCCACCTCCGCCCGGATCACGGTGCGCGCGCTCGGCCGGGGCAGCGCCAGGATCAGCCGGGTACGCCCCGGTACCAGGGTCGGGTTCGCCGGGATGTTCGGAGTCTTCACCGATGCGACGCGCAGCCGTCCGCAGCTGGCGGTCGTTGCGGCCGGCGTCGGCATCACGCCCGTGCGGGCGCTGCTGGAGGACTCGCCGCTGCGTCCCGGTGAGGCCACCATCGTCCTGCGCGGCAGCAGCGACGGCGACCGCTACCTGTGGGATGAGGTCGGCGAGCTGGCGAACTCCTCGGGGAGCCGGGTCGTCCTGATGTCCGGCCCCCGGCCGCCGGGTGGGAGCGCCTGGATGTCCGCCGAGGCCGTACGCCAGGCCCTGACGATCGAGAAGCTCTTCCCCGGCCTGCTCGACTCCGACCTGTACGTGTGCGGACCACCGGAGTGGGCGGACGCCGTCGTCCGGGACGCGCGCGCCGCGGGCGTGCCGGACGCGCAGATCCACATCGAGCGGTTCGACTGGTGAGCGTCACCACGCCTCGGCCTATGATCTTGTCGTGCCGGAGCGCCCCCGCATCCTTCTGGTCGAGGACGACGTGCGGCTCGCGGCCATGCTGGGCAGCCTGTTGACCGCGGAGGGCTACGACGTGGTCCGGGCGGGCGACGGCCAGCGCGCGTTGCACGAAGGGCTCAGCCGGGAGTTCGAGGTCCTCGTGCTCGACCGCGGGCTGCCCGCGATCGAGGGGCTCGACGTCCTCACGAAGTTGCGCAGCCGCGGCGTCCACACCCCGGCCTTGATCCTCTCCGCGCTGGGCAACCCGGCCGACCGGGTGGAGGGCCTCGACCGGGGCGCGGAGGACTATCTGGCGAAGCCGTTCGACATCGCCGAGCTCCTCGCCCGGATCAGGGCGCTGCTGCGCCGGCATGCCACCACGTCCCCCGTGCTCGCCGTGCCGGGCGGCGCCTTCGACGCGGACGCCCGTACGGTGACGACCGGCGCCGGGCTGATCGCTCTCTCCGAGGGGGAGGCCCGCCTGCTGGAGAGCCTGGCGCGGCGTCCCCGGCAGGTGTTCGGCCGGGGCGACCTGCTGGCCGTTGCCTTCCCCGCCGCGACGGACCCCGGCGTGGTCGACACGTACGTGCACTACCTCCGTAAGAAGCTCGGCCGGACCGTCATCCATACCGTGCGGGGCATCGGCTACCGCCTCGGCCCGCCGCGGTGAGGCCCCGGCCGACCGGCTCCCCGGCGCACGCCGAGCTCAGGAGCGCCTCGATCCGGCTCACGGCGCAGTTCGCAGCCCTCATGGCGGCTCTGCTGATCACCGTGCTCGGCCTGGTCCTCGTCCTGTTCAAGATCAGCACCGATGCGGTGACCGAACGGGACCTGCTCGACGCCTCGCGGCTCACCACCGCCCAGATCGCACCCAGCGGGGTCTTCGTGACCGTCCTCCAGGGCGGCACGATCACGACGCCCGACGGTCAGCCGGCCGGGCTGGTGGACCTGGAAGCGGCCGCCCGGGTGTCCGGCGGCACGGCAGCCGTCCTGCGGGAACGGACCGTCGGAGGGCGCGACTACACGACCCGGACGACGCGGCGCGGTGACCGGGTCATCCAGGTCACCGCCGAGGAGCATCGCAACGAGGAGAACCTCCGGCGGCTGGCGTCCGTGCTCCTCCTGGCCGCCGCCGCCGCGGCGGGCATCGCCGCCCTCGCCTCGTACGTGATGGCCCGGCGCGCGATCCGGCCGATGGCCGCCGCCCTCGCCACCCAGCGGCGGTTCGTCGCCGACGCGAGCCACGAGCTGCGGACGCCACTGACCCTGCTCAGCACCCGGGCGCAGCTGTTGAGCCACCGCCGTCGCGACGACCTGCCCGCCGACGTCTCGGCGGCGCTGGACGAGATGACGCGCGATTCCCGTACGGTGAATGCGATCCTCGGCGACCTGCTGGTCGTCGCCGACCCCCGAGGCGAGCTCCCCGGGGACGACGTCGACCTGGTCGCGACGGCCGACGCGGTCATCGCCTCCCTGCGCCAGCAGGCCGACGCCCGCGGCATCACGCTCGCGCGCTCGGGCACGGCCGAGCGAGCCGTCATCCCCGGCGCCGAGGCCGCGATCGTCCGGCTGTACACCGCCCTCATCTCCAACGCGCTGGACTTCGCCGCGACGGCGGTGACCGTACGCATCGAGGTCGAGGGCCGGACGGCCGTGGTGAGCGTGCTCGACGACGGCCCGGGGTTCTCGCCGGAGATCGCGCCGCACGCCTTCGAGCCGTTCGTCAGCGGCCGGCCGCCCGCCGCGGACCCGGCTTCGGCCGATCATTCCGGGTTGGGCCTGGCCATCGTCGCCGAGATCACGAGGCGGCACCGCGGCCGCGTCCGCATCCCCCACCGTGATCATGGGGCGGTCGTGCTGCGGCTGCCGCTGGGCCCTCAGCGCCCCTCGACGACGGCGTAGTCGGGGCGGCCCGTCGCCGCCCAGGTGACCACGTTGCGCGCCGCCTTGTGGCGTAGTTCCGCCTCCGATTCCTCGGAATACCAGGCGACGTGCGGGGTGAGCAGCGCCCGGGGGTGGGCGAGCAGGGGGTGGTCCGGTGGGGGCGGCTCCTCGGGCAGCACGTCGAGGCCGGCGCCCGCGAGGCGCCCGTCCGTCAGCGCCGCCAGGACCGCGTCCGGGTCGACGAGCCCGCCGCGGGACGTGTTGACCAGATAGGAGCCGGCCGGCATCCGGGACAGCAGCTCCGCGCCGACCAGGCCCTTCGTCTCGGGGGTGAGCGGCAGGTGCAGCGTCACGGCGTTGCTGCGGGCGAACAGCTCGTCCAGGGGCAGCCGCTCCACGCGGGCCGGCCAGGCGTCGTCCGGCACGTACGGGTCGTAGCCGACGACGCGGCCGAACCAGGGCGCGGCGCCGGTCATCGCCGTGCGGCCGATGCGGCCGAGCCCCACCACCCCGAGGGTCAGCCCGTCCGTGCGCGGCAGCCGGCCGCCGAGCCGGTGGTCCCAGTGGCCGGCCCGGACCTGCCGGTCGTGCTCGCGGAGGTTGCGCAGCAGCGCGAGCAGGAGCGCGACGGCGTGCATGGCGACCTCGGTCGTGCCGTAGTCGGGCACGTTGCAGACCCACACGCCGCGGGCCCGGGCGGCGTCGGTGTCCACCACGTCGACGCCGACCCCGTACCGGCTGACCAGCCGCAGCCGGGGCAGCGCCGCGAGCACCTCCGCCGTGATCGGGGCGTACTGGACGAGCACGGCGTCGGCGTCGCGGGCGGCCTCGATCACCTCGGCCGGCGTGCGGCAGCGGGCCTGGACGAGCTCGTGCCCGGCGGCGGACAGCACTCCCGCCTCGATGTCGAGGTCGCCGTAGTCGGCATCGGTCACCACCACCCGCATGCCGGGCTCCTCACTCGAACAGTTTGCGCAGCTGCTCGTTGAAGGTCAGCACGGACAGGAAACCGAACAGCAGGAACGCCCAGACGAGGGCGGCGACCCGGCCGACGCCCGGGCGGATCTCGCGCGGCAGCGTCCGCTTGTTCACCAGCAGGAGCAGGCCCGAGTAGAGGAACATCATCAGCCCGCCGGTGACGGCGGAGATGACCAGCAGCAGCAGGGGCTGGGTGAATCCGGCGATGAGCACGACGACGCCGATGGCCACCAGGCCCCAGACCAGCGCGAAGTAGATCCGGCTCTCGTTCGCGTCCTTCAGGTACGCGGTCTTCAGCACGTCGGCGCCCAGCCGGCTGGTGTAGTCGACGATGCCGAGCGCCGCGGCGAACAGCGAGAAGGCGCCGATGATCCAGAAGAAGGTGCCGAACCAGTTGCCGACGGACGCGTTGAGCGCCTCCCCCTCGACCTTGAGGAAGGAGATGTTGTTGGTGAGCCCTTCGCGGCCGAAGACCGTGGCGTACGCCAGCATCGAGGTGAAGAAGATCGTCAGGAAGCTGATCAGGACGAACGTGCTGAGCTGCTCCAGGTTGGCCAGCCGCCACCAGCGCCGCCACCGGCTCAGGTTCTCGGCGGTGGGCTCGAAGACGAAGCCGGTCGACGGCGCCGCCTCCAGCTGGCCGGTGACCGGGCTGACGATGCGCGGGACGTACGAGCCCATGCCGAAGCCCTTGTCCCGGATCCAGTTGCTCTGGCAGAGGTTCTGGCCGCCGCCGGCGCCCGCGAACGCCAGCGCCCCCATGAGCAGCGCGAACCCGAGCTCCTCGTACGGCAGGCCGGCGCCGGTGATGATCTGCGGGCTGTCCGACCACGCCGAGGCGCCGATCGCGGCGACCGAGGCGACCGCGATGAGCAGCAGCACCGCCGCGACCTTGACCATCTCGATCTTCTCGAGCGCCTGGTAGACCACCGGCGCCATGGTCAGGATGATGCCGATCAGCACGAGGATGCCGATCGCGATCGGCGTGACGCTCCCGCCCACCAGGTACGTGATCAGGGTCGCGGAGCTCGACGCCCAGCCGGGCCAGATGTTGGCGAAGTACGCCAGGACCGCGAAGACCAGGCCCCAGTGCCGCCAGTAGCGGCTGAAGCCGGTGAGGGCGGTCTCCCCGGTGGCGAGCGTGTAGCGCTCGATCTCCATGTTGAGGAAGTACTGCGTGACCAGGCCCACGAAGGCGGCCCAGACGAACACGAGCCCGACCTGCGACGCGATGTACGGGTAGAGGATGAACTCACCGCTCGCCAGCCCCACGCCGGCGGCGACGATCCCGGGCCCGATCACGCGCCGGAGACTGGCCGGGGGCTCGGGCAGCTCGCGCACCTCGGGCGCGGCCAGATGTTTCGTCGGGAACAGGTCCAGCACCGAGGAGCCGTCTCCACCGGGCGGGCGGGTACTTACCATGTGGCGCCCCCTTCGTCCTGCCTGCCACCCCTCCGAGATTCGCTGCTGCCAATCTAGGCACATCTCCGGCCGGCTCGCACGTCAGGAAGCGGGAAGGGCGGAAACACTTGCCGCCCCGCCGACATATTGAGGTGTGACAGAGACGCGACAACGGCATGCCAGGCAGCGGTACGAGGAGGTGTACGCGAGCACGTACGCCGACCTCGTACGCTTCGTCGTCCGGCGCCGGTATCCGTCCGAGCAGGCGGAGGACGTCGTGGCCGAGGCCTTCGCCGTGGCGTGGCAGCGCCTCGGGGACCTTCCCGGCGATCCCGGCGAGGCCCGCGCCTGGCTGTTCGGCATCACCCGGCGGCTGCTGCTGGCCAAGCACCGGGCCGACACCCGCGGGCAGGCGCTGTCGGTCCGGATCGCCGCGCAGGCCGCCACCGGCGGGCAGACGCTCGAGCACGACGACCTCGTCGCCACGTCGCTGGACCTGGCGGCAGCCTGGAGCCGGCTTCCCGCGACGCACCAGGAGGCGCTGAGCCTCGCGGTCTGGGAGGGGTTGTCCGCCGCGCAGGCCGCCGCGGTGCTGGGGATCTCCCCGGTGGCCTTCCGCATCCGCCTCAGCCGCGCCCGGCGACTGCTGAAGCACCACCTCGGCGCTGCCGCGGCCGACGCCCCGCACCTGCCCGCCGGCAGCGAGAAGGGATACGTGTGATGACCATCGACGATCAGCTGCGGGACCATGACGCGGCTCGCGACGTACCCGAGGACCTGGCCCGGTCTCCTCGCGCGAGGGCGACCCTGGCCCGGGTGACCGCGACCGAGCCGGGAACCGCGCCCACCAAGACCTCCATCCGCCCGGCCCGTCGCCGGCGCACCGCCCGGCTCGCGTTCGCCGCGGTCGTGGCGCTGGCCGCCGCCGCCCTCGCTCCCGTCCTCGGCACCGGGGACGCGGCCCTCGCGGAGTGGGACACCAGGGCGCGCCCCGCCACGCCGCAGGAGACGGCCCACTACGCGCGGGAGTGCGCGGATTGGACCCAGGTTCCGCTCGGGACCTATCAGCCGAAGGTCGTCGAGGTGCGCGGAGCCTGGGTGATGACCTACCTGGCGTCCGAGGACGGCACGGCACAGTGCCTGCGGTCGACGGAACCGTCCCCCGATTTCGTCGACGGGGAGAACCAGTCGATATCCGGGCCACTCCCCCAGACACCGGCGGCGGACGGGCTGGCCACGACCGGCGTGATGGAGACCTCCGGCGAGATCTCGAGCACGCAGTTCGTCGTCGCGGGCAAGGCCGGCCCGGACGTGCGGGCCGTCACCTTCGAGACGCAGGGCATGCGGGTGCAGGCCACGGTCCGGGACGGGCACTTCACGGCCTGGTGGCCGCGGCGGAAGCCGTCCACCCTCCTCGGCCGGCTGGTGGAGAACACCGGATACAACGGGTCACCCAACCCCCGGGTGAGGCTCACGCTGACCGACGGCACAACCCTGACGAGGCATGTCAAGGACTACGACATGAACCGCTGAGCGGGGCGCCCGGGCCCGTCACTCCCCCGGCGGCCCGGCACGGTCCAGGGCAGCCCACACCACCTTGCCCTCGTCACCGGCCAGGGTGCCCCACCGGCGGGCGAGGGCGTCGACGATCATCAGGCCCCGCCCACTGGCCACCTCGGCCGGCGGCCCGTCGGCGAGCCGCGGCGGCGTGGTGCTGCCGTCGCGCACGGCGATGATCAGATACCGGGCCGTCAGGGTCAGCCGGACGCTCAGCATCGTGCCGGCGTGGTCCACCGCGTTGGCCACCAGCTCGGCCGCGACCAGCGCAGCGGAGTCCGCCGGTCCCGGCAGGTCCCACAGCGCGCAGGCCCGGGCGACCAGCTCCCGCGCCCGCCCGGCCGCCCCGGTCACCGGCAGGAGCACCTCGTCGATCGACCGCAGGCGGCGTACGGGAGCGGCGGTCATCGCCTCGCGCACCGACGCGAACACTTCGATGCGTCCGTACCGGCCCGTGGCGAGCTCGGCCGCCATCCCCGGGCCGGGCCGGCAGAGCAGCACCGGCGTCGCCGGCCACAGGGCGGCCTGCCGGCGCACCGCCGCGAACACCGCCAGCGCCTGCGCGTCCCCGATCACCAGGCCGGACACGTCGACCAGCAGCGCGTCGGGCTGCTCGACCACATGCTTCATGAGGGCGGCGCGGACGGCCGGGGCGGTGGCCACGCTCAGCTCGCCGGTCAGGCGGACCAGAAGGCAGGTGCCGAGCTGGTCGGCCTCACAGCGCACGGCGGCGGGCATGGACCCATTGTGCCGCGCGCCCGTCCCGGCGGAGGGCCGGCCGCCGGCTCATGACACGGGCGCGGCGTCGAGCGGGTGATCGGCCGGGGAGACGTTGAGCTGCTGGATCAGCCCGCTGATCTCCAGGACCCGGCGCGGCATGTCCCGCACGCCGGCCACCCGCCAGCCGGCGCCGTGCTCGGCGGCGGTCTCGGAGCCGGCGAGCAGAGCACGCACACCCATCGCGTCGAGGAAGCCCACGTGCCGCAGGTCGACCACCAGCTCGCGCACGGAGGTCTCGCGCAGCGCGTTGCCGATGACGGCGGTCAGGACGTCGCAGGTCCCGCGGCCCAGGTCACCGCTGACCATCAAGCGCGCGACGCCGTCGCCGGCGGCGTGCTTGCTGATCCGGAACGGTGTGCTCATGCTATCGACCTGCTCATTCGCATCGCCTCGAGACATCACGGGACCCGTACGATGCTGGCAGAGTCACCGGCCTTTCGCCCACTTTGTCACCCGACTTGATGCATGCCCCATGCTGCCGCCGCGCGCGGCGTTGATCAGGCTTTCATCGCCGCGCGCGGCGCCGGTCAGTCCTCGTCGTGGCGGGCGCGCAGGTCGCGGCGGGCTTCGTGGCGGCTGCGGCGGCGGTCCGCGCGGCGCATGAACGCCCACTCGCGATAGCCGTGGCTCTCGCACCGGCGGAACCAGTACGACGGGGCGCCGCCCCAGTGACAGCCGTCCCGGCGGTCGCCCAGGGAGGCGCTGCCGGCAGTGATCTCATCCGGCAGGGTGCACGGCCCGGACCGGTGGTCGTGCACCGGCCGGCACGCGCCCATCGGGGCGTCGGCCATCTGCACCCACCAGGGTCGCGTCTTGTCGGTCCTGCTCATACGGGCACCTTCCGGCTCCGTGACGCCCCGGGCCGGGGCGTCATCAGATCGGGTGCACCGTGATCACCTCCGCAGACGCCGAGCCCCCATCCTAACGAGCCGCGGCACGGCCGCATCCATTGGTAAAAATCAATATGTAGGGGTTGTTAACAAGTAGACGGAGCTCTATCTTCTTGACATCGATGTCACCCACGGTGACCTGCGGACGCGCAGGTCTTCGCGGCATGCTCTCTCGCCGGCGCCCGCTCCCCCGGGCGCCACCCCCACTCCCCGGCGCGCATTCCGTGCGCGTGCCCAGCGAAAGGCAATCGGATGACACGTAGCAAGCGCCTCGGCGCAGCCGCCGGCGTCGCCGTCCTGGCGGCCTCCCTGCTCGCCTCCGCCCCAGCCGCCGCGTCCCCCACGGCGGACCAGCACGTGGTGACGTTCCAATTCCCCGAGAACGCCCGCAAGCAGATCCCGCTCGTCCGGGCGGCCGGCACGATCCGCCAGGAGATCGAGCGCCGCGCGTACCCCGGGTATGCCGGCATCGAGCTCGAGGACGACCGGGTGGCCGTGTGGTGGAAGGGCGCCCTCCCCGCCGGCGTCCGGCAGGCGATCGACGCCGCCCGGGCCATCGCGCCCGTCCGGGTGGGCGCGGCCAAGCACTCCCTGCGGGAGCTCCGGGCCGCCGGCGCCAAGCTGCGGTCGGCGTACGCCGCTGAGCAGCCCCGGATCAAGTACGCGGTGGACGGCAGCAAGGTCGTCGTCGGCACGGACGCCCGCGCGGGCCGCACCCGGCAGGCGCCGGACGTCGGCGTACCCGTCGAGGTCGTCGACCAGGGCCAGAAGGTGCTGACCAGCCGGCGCGACGACTGGGCGCCGTGGAAGAGCGGCGCCGACCAGATCAACGGCAACTCGCGCTGCACGACCGGCTTCCCCGTGCGCAACGGCAACAACGAGCGGTTCATCCTGACCGCCGGGCACTGCGGCAGCAACGGCAACCAGATCCGCGACGGCGTCGGCGAGTTCATCGGCACGTTCACCGCCGACAACGACGGGCACGACATCGCCCTCATCAGCACCCCGGGCAACGTCGACAACGTGATGTACGTCGGCGGCCTGGACAGCAACGTGGTCACCACCGTCGCCGGCTGGGACTGGGTGTTCCCCGGGGAGTACCTCTGCCAGTCCGGCGGGTCCTCCGCCCGCGACATCGGCGGCCCGGTGTGCGGGCTGCGGGTCGAGAAGTTCAACACCGACCCGGGCGACGCCGTGGAGGCCCGCCAGGTCGACGGCCAGCCGGCGGTGCGTGGGGGTGACAGCGGCGGCCCCGTCTACGGCCCGGCCGCCAACGGCGGCGTGATCGCCAAGGGCATCAACAACTACACGTACGTCGGCAACAACACCATCCTGGGCTTCCAGGAC
>Ga0190269_10001122_pt1 | contig 12983 bp, 10 predicted proteins | sample Popmic249IS_FD_133749 | JGI IMG/M metagenome (GOLD analysis project Ga0190269, IMG submission 133749) | Populus adjacent soil microbial communities from riparian zone of Blue River, Arizona, USA - 249 IS | ecosystem: Environmental > Terrestrial > Soil > Riparian zone | place: USA: Arizona...
ACTGACATTGCAGCTGCTGCCCGCGGAGCAGCTCACGGACAAGGCGCGCTCCACGCTCAAGACCGTGCGCCAGCTGGCGCTGCTCGCCGCGGTGCTGGTGGGCTATTACGTGGTGCTGAATCAAAAGCCGCAGGCGTCGGCGCTCGATCTCTCGGTGCCCACGCCCGAGCTGTTTGGAGCGCTGCGCGCGGGCGAGTGCCGCTACCGCGACCCGGCCACCGCGCGCGCTTACGCCAGAGAGCAGCTGTTGGCGGCGGAGGTCAAGCAGGAGCGCTTCCCGTACAGCACGCGCGACGGGATGCTCGCGGTGCCACTCTACGACAGCGCGTACGCCTGCTTCGTAGTGGGCAAACACGAGCCGGAGGCGCGGCGCGTGCAGGCCACGCGCGAGCGCCTGGTGCGCACGTTGCAAGAGGATCTGCGCGCACACCAGCTGCGGCTGGAGTGGTCGCTCGGGCGTCATCGCTACCCCGCCGCCGCGCAGGAGGTGGTTGCGATCCGCGAGTACGTGCAAGGCCGCACGGACCGGCACGCCCACTGGATCTCCGCCGTATCTCAGGAGCTGAGAGCGGCCTTGAACTGATCGGAGCAGATATGAGCCAACGTCACTTAGTATCGCGCCTCGTCGCAGCGCTGCTGTGCCTTGCCGCCGTCGGCTGCACCGGCGCGGGCCTGCCGGCGGCGCAGCAGCCCGAGGCCGAGCCGAACCGACCGCGTGGAAGGCAGCTCGTGGAGATCGCGGGTCTGCTCGCGGAGCGCGGGGACCGCGTGCGCGCGGCGCAGTACTACGCTGCCGCCCAGAAGGATGGCGTGCCCGCGCGCGATGTCATGCCGAAGGTGATCGCACTGTACGTCGCGGACGGGCAGTACCGACTGGCGATCGAGGAGAGCGAGGGCTACCTGCGCAAACACCCGGGCGATCATCGCATCCGGCGCTGCCTCGCTGCGCTGTACATGGCGATCGAGGCGTTGCCTGAGGCCATGCGCACCTACGAGCTTCTGGTCCGCGACAAGCCTCGCGACGCCGAGGCTCATTTTGCCCTCGCCAGTCTGCTCACGGACACGGGCGGGCAGCGCGCACGCGCCAACAGCCATTATCAGACGTATCTCGCGCTGGCACCCCATGGGGCGCACGCGGAGGAGGCGCAGTCGCGCTTGCTGAAGATCGTGCGCTGAATGTGCTGCGCACGACGCACGTGGTCCCTTGCACGGCTTCCCTGTGCGGGCCCACGAACCGGCCCTCCGCAAGAAGTTTTGGTGAAGAGGTGCGTTTCGGTGACGGATCCGCGCCGCTCGTCGCGCTAAGCCAGCTGAGTGCGTGCCCATCTTCGCTCACGCGTCGCGGCCCTGGCCCTGCTCTGGGGGGTGGGGCCGAGCTCGGCCTGTGACGACCCGACCGTGGTCGTGGGCAAGCTGCCTGCGTCCGCAGCCGACAGCGGCAGCCGGTCCGCGCCCGAAAGCGAGGACAGGGCCGACACGGGCGCATCTGCGGTCGATGCGGGAGCCGTCGCCCAGCCGGCCAGCGCTGCGCCAGCCGCTCCGAGCGGCGGGGCTCCCGGCGCGCAGCTGGACGACGCGCGCTACCACGTGAGCATCGAAGCTGGCAGCCGCGACGCGCTGTGCGCGGGTCGCGGAGTGCCGCTGACGGGCACGCGCGCGAACGGCACGGGCGCGGATTGCGCCTGGCGCGCCGAGCGGCAGCTCTTCGCGTATGGCATCTGTGCGTGCGAGGAGCTGCGGCTCACCGGGCCCGCGTTCGAGCTGGACAGCTTCGATTCGAGCGCGGGCGTCTACCGCCCGGGGGAGACCGGCAGCGCAGCGGGCGTGAACGGTGTGCTGACGCAGCTCGCCGACGACACCCGGCTGCTCGGCAGCCTGATGCTCTCGGGACGGGAGGCGCTGGCGGTCCGCGCGCAGCGCTTGCTCGTGGCCGGTGACATGAAGACGAACGCGGCGCTGCGCGTGAGCTCGGGAAATCTGCGCGTCGGCCGCGATCTGCGGAGCTCGGGCGAGATCGTGGCGAGCCCGGGATCCTTGCAGGTGGGCCGCGATATGTATCTGCCGAGCGCAGCCAGCGGCGTCGACGCTGCGAGCGTCTCCGGTCGTGTGATCGAGACAGGGGATGTGCGCGTGGCTGCGCCGTGCGCGTGCGGCGCCGACACGAAGCTCGACATTGCGGCGCTGATCGCACAGGCCGCGAACGCCAATGACAACGCGCTCGCGGGCTTTGCGCCGGACGCGCTCGCCCTTCCCATGTACGTCACGGATCTGAAACCGCTGCCCTGCGGCCGACTGTACGTGACGCGCGTGGAGCTGCCCGGCTTGAGCACGCACGTCATGCTGGTGCCAGGACGCAGCGCGCTGTTTGTACAGGGCGATCTCCATATCGGCTCGGTCGCCACCCTGGCGATCACGCCGGCGGCTACGGGCGAGCTCGATGTGTTCGTGGGTGGCGACCTGATCGTCGAGGCCAACAGCACCTTGAGCCTCGGAGACAGCGCGTGGCCTGCGGCGGTGCGCATGTACGTCGCGGGCGAGATCCGCGCGCAGGGAGCCATCGTGCTGGCGGGTCAGCTGTATGCGCCCGAGGCGAGCGTCGCGTTTCCTGCACCGGATGGGGAGCTGTGGGGCTCGATCTTCGCGCGCAAGGTGCAGATCGCGAGCAAGCGCATGCACTACGATCGCGCGATCTTGCGCGCGGGTCCGACGTGCAGCGCGGCGGCACCCCAGCGCTGCGACGGCTGCGATCAGTGTCCCCAGGATCTGGCATGTGTCGCCGGGCGCTGCGGTGCGTGCACGCGCGACGCCGATTGCTGTGAGCCCGCGAGCTGCACGGACGGGAGATGTCAGTTGCTGACGAGCACCTGGCCTTGACTGTATGGAGCTTCTGGTTCGTGCGATCTGCGTCTCGGTGCGTCATGCACGGGATTGTGTCATATGCCCGTGGACGCTCATGTGGGGGATGGGGACGACTCTGCGCGTGTGGCTCGGCTTGGCCGTGCTCGGGTCGACTGCGCCGCGCGTGCGCGCCGATGCGGATGTCGACGTGGAGTGGAGTGCGCCCGCCGAATGCCCGAGCGCGAAGAAGGCGCGCGCGCAGATCGCGCGGCTGCTCGGCACGGACGGGCGCGTGACCACGGGGCAAGCGCGCGTGGAGATCGCACGCACGTCGCTCGAGGAGCTGCGCGCCCGCGTGGTCCTGCGCAGCGAAGGCGGAGCTCGCGAGCAAGTGCTGACGGACGCGGATTGCAGCGCGCTCACCCGCGCGGCCGCGCTCGTGGTAGCCATGGCGCTGGAGCCACAGGCACCATCCGTCCCGCAGCCATCAGCGGCACAGCGACCGCCGGCCACCACCCGGCCAGCCACCACAGACGCTCTTGGCACTCCGACACCGCCGCCCAGAGCGGCGGACGACATCACCGCTCCGGGTCGCATCGGGTCCGGCTGGGCGCGCGCCCCGCAGGCGGCACCGCGACCGCCGGCCACCACGCGACCGGACACTCCGACGCCGCCGCCGGGAGCTGCGGGCGGTATCCACGGCGCGAGTCGCAATGACTTCGAGTCGGCGCGCACGCTGCAAGCGGACGCTCGGGACGGCCGGGGCGAGCGCAGCTCGTGTGCTGCGCGTGCGGACGGCTCCGGCCTCGGACGCGACCTCCCGGGGGACGCGGGTGGGTCGCAGGCCGCGGTCCAAGTGGGCGAGCTCGCAGACGCAGACGCGGTTGCGCAGAGTGGAGAGCGGGCTGTGCCAGGCGGGCAGAGCACGGAACACGCGACCGCTGACCAGAAGACGGCGACGCCGCCGACAGCTGCCCACTCCCCCGGCGCTGGCGTGCTCACACGTGCGGTGCTCGCAACCGCGGCTGGTTCGGACCGCGGCGGAGCGGAGCGAATCAGGTTGCCGATGCCACGGCCCGATCGCGAGCGCTCCGTCACGGACTCACCGCTGCGCCGCCGGCAGCTGCAGCGTGCGCCCACGGACGCGCCGGAGCCCCCTCAAGCCGGCGCGTCATCCAGCCGCCGTCATCCGCACGGATTCGTCGGGCTCGCAGGCGGTGTTGCGAGCGGCATCGTTCCCAACCTGGCGCCGACGGGCGTGGTGAGCGCCGGCATCGCGAGCCACGCGCTGCGGGCAGCGCTGCGCTTCGCGTACCTGCCGGGTCAGCGCACCTGGCTCGACGAGACCCAGGGCGTGGGAGGGCACGTCTCGCTCGCGAGCGTCGCCGCGGAGCTGGGCGTGCGCCTGCACCTCTCCCCGTTCGAGGTCCCGCTGCTGGCAGGCCTCGAAGGTGGCTGGTTTCGAGCCGATGCGCTCGGCGTGCAAGAGCACGAGGCTCGCTCGAGCGGCTGGCTCGCGAGCTTCGTGGGAACGGGCCTCGCGTACAGTTGGGGCGGACTCTGGACGCTGGGCCTGCGCGCCGAAGCCAGCCTGGCGCTGCGCCGGCCGAGCTTCGCGCTCGCGAGGGACGGCAGCACGGAGCCGCGCGTCTTCCACCGGCCGCAGCCGCTCGGCGCACGCGTCTTTATCGGTCTGGAGATGCAATTGCCGTGACGGATTTCCAGTCGGCGCGGCGCTATCAGGGTATGGGTCAGTCCGGCACACAGGCGAGCCCGCTCTGCGCCGAGCCACTGCCCGCGGTCGCCGCGGACAGCCGCGCTCCTGCCATGGCCGGGCTGTACCGCGAGCACTTTCAGTTCATGTGGCGCAGCCTGCGCCGGCTCGGCGTGCGGCCGAGCAGCATCGAAGACGCCGTGCAGGACGTGTTCCTCGTGGTGCATCGCAAGCTGGATCTGTACGAAGGCCGCGCCAGCTTCAAAGTCTGGCTGTTTGCCATCGCGATCCGCGTGGCCGCCGAGCATCGCCGCCGCGACGGTCGACTGTTGCTGAATCCAGACGCCACCGCGATCGGCCCCCACCTCGACCGCACACTCGAGCTGCGCCGCCGTGTGGACCTGCTAGATCGCATCCTCGAGGAGCTGAGCGACGAGCAGCGCGAGGTGTTCGTGATGGCGGAGATCGAACAGTTCAGCGCGCCCGAGATCGCAGAGGCCATCGGCCAGAAGCTGAACACCGTCTATTCGCGCCTGCGCCTCGCACGCACGCGCTTCGAGCGCTCCCTCGCGAGGCATCGCGGCGCGCTGGAAGGCGGTGTGCCGTGAAGCCCCTCGACCCCCTCGCCCGCAGCTTGATCGAAGACGCGCGTACGGCCGACGCCGCGCCGACCGACGTCGAGGCGCGCGTCTGGCAGAGCCTCGCCCAACGACTGCACGCGCCGCTGCCGCCATCAGCAGCAAGCGTCAGCCAGACCCTCGGCAGCCACGCCGCGAGCACCAGCCTGCTCACAGGCGGCGCGCTCAAGCTGGTCATCGGCGCAGTCACAGCCGGCGCACTCACCCTCTCAGCCTATCGCTACGCCTCCCCTTCGCAGCCTCCAGCGGCAGAGCAACGCAGCACACGGCAGACCGCGGAGCCGCGCGAGCTCAGCCCGCCACACGCCACGCCTGACCCCGCGCACGAACAACGCGCAGCCGACAACGCGCGCATCACCGAACAGCCAGGCCTGGACAGCGCTAAACACCCGCAGCCATCAGCGGCGGAGGCCAGCTCCACCCTCGGTGTGGAGGCGGCACTCCTGACCGAGGCCCAACGCGCGCTCGCCGGTGGCGACTCGGCGCGAGCCCTCGAGCTCGTCACCGAGCACGCAAGGCTCTACCCGCACGGAAAGCTCGCTCAAACCCGCGACGCCGCACGCGTCCTCGCGCTGTGCGCCCTGAAGCGCCCGCGCGCCGCACAGAAGGCCAGACAGCAGTTCGTGAAACACTGGCCCAACTCCCCACTCCAGGATCGCATCCAACGAGCTTGCGCAACGACCCTATGAGCGACAGTGAATGACCGTCGCGGTCATGCGGCGCGAATTTCCTCAGACACTTCGCGCGCGACTGAGATTGGCTTATCGAGAATGGCGCCGAGTGTGAGCTCTGGATCGTTCAGTATCCCGTCGAGGTGGCACTTCTTTCGGTACGCCTACGCGAACAGTTGCGTCTTCACACCTTTTCTATCACTGTGACTGCTCTCACATAGCAGCAACGCTGTAGCGTCGTCGATGAAGGCAGTGAGCTGCCGTTGGGCTGCGTAGAACTCCTCCCGGTAAGCTTTGAGCTTGGCGCGGCGCACCCAGTTGTACCATTCGAGATTCGCGATCTGGTGTTCCTAGGCTTGTCTCCTCTCTTAGTCCAAGCATGGCGAGTCCCTCGCGCAGCCGCTCGAATCGTCGCTCGATATCGCCACTGATGCGAACGGCATCGACCTGGAGCCGGCCGAGCAGCTCGGCATCGCATTCGGTGAGCCATCTCCCATTCGGAGTGCCGAGAATGTCCGGCACGCGAAAGCGCTGTTGAGCCCGGCGCACGTGCCTGCTGGTCGTCGCACCGGCTTGAGCACCGCATGCCTAACTGTCTGCAAATCGGTCACTTCAGCGCACGAGCCTGATGGCGGGCACGACTCTACAGTGGATCGTTCTTCGGCGTACCACGTCCCACTACACCGCACACCCCTGATCGCGGACCCCGGGCCAACTGAGCCGCATCCACGCGGCGTGCGCCGCTATTCCCGCGCCTTGATGTCGTGTTTCGCCATCAGCTTCTGGATGGCGGTGCGCGACACTTCGGCGATCGCCGCGGCGCGCATCACGTTGCCCTGAGTGCGTTGCAGCAGCGCGTGCAAGTAGCTGCGCTCGAAGTTGTCCACTGCATTCGAGCGCGCGATCCGAAGCGGCTCGATCAGCGTGGGAGACGGGGGATCGTTGCCGCGGCTCCCGGCATCGGCATCCGTGACGACCTGTTGCAGCGCGCGCTCGGGCGCGACGAGCAGGCGTTGCACGGCGTTGCGAAGCTCGCGCACGTTGCCCGGCCAACGGTGCGCTTGGAACATGTCCCAGACTTGCTGCGGGATCTGCTGCGGCTTGAGCGAGGGTGCGTCCAGCTTCAAGAAGTGCTCGACGAGCAGTGGGATGTCGTCCTTGCGCTCGCGCAGCGCCGGCACTTGGACGTGCTCGCCTGCGATGCGGTAGAACAGATCCTGACGGAAGTTTCCGGCGCGTACTTCGGCACTGAGGCTGCGGTTGGTGGCCGCCAATACGCGCACGTCCACGCTCTTGACCATACGCCCGCCGACGCGCTTGATCTCGCGCTTCTCGAGCGCGCGCAGCAGCTTCGGCTGCAGCTCCTTCGGCAGCTCGCCGATCTCGTCCAGAAACAGCGTGCCGCCATCAGCTTCCTCGAACACGCCGGCCCGCGGCGCGACCGCGCCCGTGAACGCGCCGCGCTCATGACCAAAGAGCTCGCTCTCCACGAGGTTCGGCGCGACGGCGCTGCAGTCGAACACCACGAACGGGCCTTTCGCTCGCGGGCTCGCGCGGTGCAGCGACTCCGCGACCACGTCTTTGCCTGTGCCGGTCTCGCCTTCGATCAGCACGCTCAAGTTGCTGTTCGCGAGCAGCTCGAGCCGCGCGAACAGCTCGCGCATCTTGCGCGAGCCGCCGAGCAGGTCGAAAAAGCGGTTTTCGATCGTGCGATCGCGATCTTCGGTCTGCTCGAGTGGTGTGACGCTCACCACAGTCTCGCCGAGCGACAGCTCGACAGGGCCGGTGCCCAACATGTCGAACAGGCGCAGGCCGCCCGCGCGCACACCATTGGTCGAGCCCAGGTCCCGCACGCGGAACCCGGTCTCGGCGAGCTCGATCTCGCAATGACGCCGGGAGACGGTGTCGTCACTCAGCTTGAGATCGCAGTCGTCCGCCGTGCCCACGACCACGGTCTTGCCAGCGGCCACCACGGATTGGCCGGTGTCCGGACCGCGCGTGACCGCGATGCGTGTGCGCGCGTAGCGCACCTTCTCGATGTGGGGCCCGGAGCGGGTGAACTGAGTCATGTCGGGCAATCTAGTCAAGCTTTCGCAGTTCGCAAAACCTCTCTCGCGCTCTCTGCTCCGGCCCGCTTCTAGGCGTGCGCGGGCCGTGACGCCTGACCCAGGCTGGTACTTTCAGGTGTGCCAGATGCGCGGAACGCTGGCGGGCAGGCCCAGCACTTTCGGTCGGATCGCAGACCAGATGGCGCTGAACACGCCGCGCGCTTCTTCGGCGCTCGGTCCCAGGTAGCGAGCCACGAGCAGGTCATCCCAGCCGCTCACAGCGGCGCGCGCGCTGTCGCCGAGGCGCTCTGCGAGCGCCGCACGCGCAATTTCCACGCAGCCTCGTGCAGCGGGGGCCGCGCATAGCAGGCTGCCCGAGACGGGTTGGCCCCCGAGGCCCCAGGCGGCGTCGAGCACGGGCTGCCCGCCCGCGTATTGGCCACGCTCCACGTAAACGATGCGCCCGGCCCGCGTCAGCTCGATGCTCGGCGACAGCGCGCCGACGTCGAAGCGCTCCCCTGCGGCGGGCCGCCCGAGGCACACGATGTCCCAGCCGATGAAGCGCGCCGCGGCGGACAGCGAAACCTGCGTTGCGAGCTCGGCGCGCGCGCCACGAAACGCGATGGTCTCCTGCGGCAACCACTCGAGCACGCCACTGTCCTGCACCTCGAAGCGCTGCGCCTGCCGCGCCGGTCCAGCCGCAGGCCGGCTGCGGTAGAGCTTCGCGGCCGCCGGCGTGGTGAGGAGCGCGTGCGCCCCTGCCTCTACGCAAGCGCGAATCTCCAGCGTGTCACCCGAGACCAGGCCGCCGGGCGGATGCAACAGGTAGACGTGACACACGCCCGGGCCTTCCGGATGAAAAGGTCGCTGCACGCGCAACGGGCCGAAGTGCCGGCGCTCTACCAGCGCGGTCTTCTCTCCATCGCGCGCGAAGCGCAGCTGAAGCTCCGCCTGCCAACCTTGGGGCAGCTGTGGCGCTTCGGTCAGCATGGTGGGGCAGCCCGGGGCCGCCGCCGTGAGCGACGAGCCATCTGCAAGGTGAGCGTCGGCGTTGAACTCATGAGCGGCGCCGACTGTAAGTGAACGCGGCTGCCAGGGAAACCCTGGACGGGAAGAGCGCTGCACAACGCCCGGGCTTTGTGGCTTACTAAGCCGCATGCCAGGCTCTGCCCGCAAACGCGCCCCGACAGCGACTTTGAGCGGCTTCGAGCACGCGCCATTCGAGAACGCCGGCAAGCGCTACCCGGTCTATCGGAAGGGTCATGGCCCAGCGGTGATCGTGCTCGCGGAGCTGCCCGGCATCACTCCGCAGCTGCTCGGCTTTGCCGAGCGCGTCGTCGCTACTGGCTGCACGGCCGTGCTGCCCGATTTGTTCGGTACGGTCGGTTGGGATCCCTGGGCTGGCAACAAGCTCTACGGCTGGGCGCGCACGCTCGCGGTCACGGCGCGCACTTGCGTGCGCCACGAGTTCCACGCGTTTGCGCTCGGCAAGACGTCGCCCATCGTGACCTGGCTGCGCGCGCTCGCCGCCCACGAGCACGCGCACTGCGGAGGCCCGGGCGTGGGCGTCGTCGGCATGTGCTTCACGGGCGGCTTCGCGCTCGCCATGGCCAGCGATCCGCGCGTGCTCGCACCCGTGCTGTCGCAGCCGTCGCTGCCGTTCAGCTTCAGTCACAGGGGCCAGCACAGCATCGACTGCAGCGCGGAAGATCTCGCGCGCGTCGCCGCACGTTGCGAAAACGATGGGCTGCGCCTGATCGGCCTGCGTTTCAAGACGGACCGCGCCTCGCCAGCGGAGCGCTTTCGGTTTCTGCGTGAGAAGCTCGGCGAAGCGTTCATCGCGGTGGAGCTGCCGCGCGAGGCCGGGCACCCGGATGGGCCGCTGCTCGATCCGCACTCGGTGCTCACGAATGATCTGATCGACGAGCCGGGCGAGCCAACGCGGCTGGCTCTGGAACAGGTGCTCGCGTTCTTTCGGGAGCAGCTCGTGGGCCACGCGGTGCAGATCACGGCCTGAGCGGCGATTCGCCCGCGACTCCATTGGCCGCGCACGGCGACCGCGCGCAGCGGCCGTCCTCAGCCTGCTGCGCGGGCGCGCTTCGACTCAGCTCGGAGGAGGCAGCACGGAACGCTTGCTATCGTCCTCTTCTTCTTCCGGTTGAGCGCGTGCCGGCGGCTCCACGCCGATGATCCCCGAGACCTCATCCGCGCTCAGCTGCGGGGCACGAGCGCCGCTCTGCGCTGCGGCCTCTTTATTGTTGTGGGCCGGGGCCGAGGCCTGCGCGCGCGGGTCGTCGCCCACGTCGAGGATGCACTCCCCGAACGTCACCTGCAGCTTGCCGTTCGGCTGCTGCAGCTTCACCTCGAGCGACTTGGCGCGGATCACCGTGTCACTGCGCACGCTGCCGGATAGATACACGTCGTCCGCATCCACGTGGCCTGCGAGCACGCCCTCCGAGCGAATGTGCTCCGCCTTGACGTTGCCGACGACGGTGCCCGTGCTCGAGACCACGAGCGAGGGCGCCGCCAGATCGCCTTCGACTTTGCCGCGCACCATCACCTGACAGTTGGACTGCAAGGTGCCCTTGAACTGCGTTCCTTCTTCGACGGTCGTCTGTTTGACCGACGCCTCGGTCTCCGCTTTCTTGGTCATCCTCACGCCTCCTGAACTTGCTCACCCTTGGGCCGCATGATGTGTACGCGCAATCGGCAGCCGCGCTCGAACGCGAAGTGCGTGGGCTGCTGCGCCTGCTGAATGGTCGCCGCGACCGCTCCGCTCTCGCTCACGAACAGCTGCGACGGCTCGATCAAGCCGGGGCTGCGCTTCTCCAGGAACTTGCCGATGACACGCAGCTTGCCGCCCACGATCGTGCAGTCCTCGAGTGAGCCGTGCTCGCCGACCACGAGCTCCGCGTCCTTGCCCAGCATGATGTTGCAGTGCTCGAAGCGGCTCTGGATCTCGACGTGCGCGTTGTCCTTGAACTGCAGCTCCGCATTGCGCAGTACGTCGCCCGCGCCGAAGTAGCGGCGCTCGCCCGCGGCGTCCGGCCGCACGCTGCGCCCCGGCGCGAACTGCGCGAGCGGCACGTTCTGCGAGCCATCGCCCGCCGCGCTCAGATCGATCATGTCCGCGCTGACGTTCTTGAGTTGCTCCGGCGTCAGCTCCGCCGCGTGCAAGCGCACGCCGTTCATCACCGCGCCGTCGAGGCGCGCGTCCGTCAGCACGGCGCGTCGCAGATCGGCGCCTGCCAGCACCGCCCGTTCGAGCTTGGCGCGTCGCAGATCCGCCTCCACGAGCACGGCGCCGGCTGCGCGGATGCGCGACAGGTTGGCCTCTTCCAGGGTCGCGCCCTCGAAGCTCGCGCCCGTGCAGTCGGCCTCGATCAGCTCGGCGCGCGTCAGCACCGCGCGTGCGAAGCTCGCGCGCTGCGCCTCCACCCCGCCGAGGTACGCCTCCACGAGATCCGCGTGGCTGAAGTTCGCGCCTTCGAGGTCGGCGTCGCCGAGCTTGCACGAGTCGAGCTGGGCGTAGCGCAGCTTCGCGCCGCGCAGCTTCGCGCCTTCGAGGTTGGCGCCGGACAGGTTCGCGCGTGTGAGGTCGGCGTTCGACAGGTCCGCACCGGACAGGTTCGCTCCGTCGAAGTCCACCTTCGTCAGCACCGCATCCGAGAGGTTGATGTTGACGAGGAACGCTTCGCGCAGGCTCGCGCCGCTCATGCTCGCGCCCTTCAGGTCTGCGCCCTCGAGGTTCGAGCCATCCAGGTCGGCGCGCATCAGCCGCGCGCGGCCGAGCTTCACGCCCGCGAGGCTCAGGCCGGAGAGCTCCGCGCGCTCCAGCGAGTCACCACGTTTGATCTTGGCCTCGAGCTCGGCCGCCGTCAGCGCAGGCATGTCTCATGTCTCCTTGTCGCGATCGCGGCGAGCTTCAGGCGCTCGCTTGCGCTTCTTTGAGGTAGGTCGATACACGCTGGATCTTGAGCTGCACGGGGCAGCGCTTGAGCTCTTCGATCACCGAGACCTCACCGATCTCCGCGAGCACGAGGTCGAGCTCGTGCAACGCGGCTTCTCGGCCGCGCCGGGCTGCGCGCTTCCTGTCGCTCTGCTCCTCGCGCTCGGCTTGCTCGAAGTCCGCCTGCAGCTGACGGAGGCGCTCGAGCAGCGTGCGCAGCCGCTCGTGCGCGCGGCTCTTCTGCTCGGTCGGCGCGACCTTCGTGCGCGCCTCCTCGAAGCTGCGCACGTGCGCGATCAGGCGCGCGGCGAGCGGCTCCTCGAGGCCCGTGACCGCGGCCAGCTCTTCGGCGCGCGCCTGACTGAGCTGCGCGAGTGAGCTGAGGCCCGCCGCGTACAGCTTCGCGAGGCTGCGTCGCTGCAGCTCCGGGAGCTGCAGCAAGAGCGACTCGAGCAGCACCGCCTGGCGCCCGGGCCCGCCCGTCGCACTGCTCACGGCGAACACCTCGGGCAGCTGCAGACACAGGCCCTGATAGGCGTTTTTCACGTTCTCGACGGCGCGCTCACTGAGCGTGGGTGCGGTCTCGACCGAGGCTCGCTCGAGCGCAGCGTCGAACGCGCCGAGCGCGCCGACCAGCTCCAGCATGCCGATCTGCTGCGCCGCGTCGAGCAGCGGCCGCAGCACTGGCCGCGCCAGGGTGCACCACTCGCGCGGCGTGCGCCCGAGCTCCAGCTGGAACATCAGCTCGCGCAGCGGCTGCGCGTGGAGCTGTGCGACAGCGGAGAACGTTTCGGCGAGCGCGCGCGCGTCCGCGGGGTTGCTCGGCGACGACGGCCGGCCGTGCGTGCGCGACTCCAGCGCATCGAGCGCGGCGTCGATCGCATCGGACGAGTCGCGCTCGAAGCTCGGCAGCGGAGGCACGCCCGCCGTAACGGCGGGATGCACGCCACTGCCGGGCGTGGCTCCTCCTTGCGCCGCTCGCGGCTGCGTGCCGGCCGCCGGTGTGCCGCCGTGCGCGGCACTCCCCTGGGCTGCTAAGCCAGCGTGCGCAGCGCCTCCATGCGTTGCTGATCCTGGCTGCGCTGCGCTCCCGTGTGCCGCACCGCCCTGCGATGCTGACCCTGC
>Ga0190269_10001123_pt1 | contig 12981 bp, 8 predicted proteins | sample Popmic249IS_FD_133749 | JGI IMG/M metagenome (GOLD analysis project Ga0190269, IMG submission 133749) | Populus adjacent soil microbial communities from riparian zone of Blue River, Arizona, USA - 249 IS | ecosystem: Environmental > Terrestrial > Soil > Riparian zone | place: USA: Arizona...
CCATCAGCTTCTGTACGCCGCGCGCACTGCGACTGAATGCCACAGTGGGTCGGGAGCTTCCTGATTTCAGAGGCTATCCAGCGCCGGACGTGGCTTGGGCGTGCGCGCCGGCGGCTCGGGCTCTGCGACAGGCGCAGCGGCTTGTCGAGGCTTCGAGGGACGACGCTTGCCGCTGGGAGCTGCAGGGGGCGGGGGCGTGGCTCTTGCGTCGGTGCGGGGCTGTTCATCGGCAGCCGTTGGCGGCGGGGTGGTCTCTGCGCCCATGGCAGAAATGCCGAAAGGAGGCTCCTCCGGGGCGGGAAGCGCTGGCGTCGGCTGCGCTGCTGGGACGACCTGCGCCTCCTTTGCGCGCTCAGAGCTTGTTGCGCCTGTTGCGCCTGTCGCCCAGCGCGCCGCCAGCACGCCCGCGCCCAACACGCCGGCGAGCACGGCGAACCCGACCGCCCAGCGCAACTTGTGCGGTCGCCGGGCCCCGCCGCCAAGAGCTGCAGCCACCCGTTGATCCTCTACATATGGCTGCAGCGCCTCGGCGAACGCGTGCACCGAGGCGAAGCGCTGCTCCGGCTTGTGATGGAGCGCTTGCATGACGACTGCGGCCAGCCCAGCCGGCACCGAAGGCTCCAGCTGCCGCACCTCGTGCGCATCGCCGGTGAGGATGCGCACGACCAGATCTGCATGCGTGGGCGCGTGGTATGCGGGCTTGCCCGACAGCGCTTCGTAGAGCGTCACGCCGAGCCCGTACACATCCGTCCGCGCATCGCACTCGAAGCCGCGCAGCTGCTCGGGCGCCATGTACATCGGCGTTCCGATCAACGTGCCTGCGCGCGTCACCGTGCTCTGCATCGAGCCGTTCGGAGCGGTGAAGCGCGAGATGCCGAAGTCGAGCACCTTCGGCCGGATCACTGTCGCGTCCGGCGGCCGCACCAAGAAGATGTTCGCAGGCTTGAGATCGCGGTGAATCACGTTCGCCGCGTGGGCTGCGCCGACGCCCGATGCACACGCCACGATGATGCGACACGCTTCCGCGACCGGCAGCTTGCCCTCGCGCTTCAAGCGCGCTTCGAGGCTCTCGCCTTCGAGGAGCTCCATCACCATGAAGCAGTCGCCATCGCTGATTGTGACGTCGTAGACCTCCACGACGTTCGGATGACAGATGCCTCCAGCGATCTCCGCCTCGCGCACGAAACGCCGCGCGGCCGCTTGAGCATCTTCACCTTGATAGCCATCGGGGAGGGGCAGGAGCCACTTCACGGCGAAGCGCTTCTTCGTCATGACGAGGTGCGTGACCTCGTAGACGATGCCCATGCCGCCGCTGCCGATCTCGCGCTCTACGCGGTACTTTCCTCCCAGCACATCCCCCGGTGCAGGGGCATGGATAGACGCAGCGTGATCACCGTTGGGCGTGAGTAGACGAGTCATGAGCGTGATGCACGACAAGTTTAGTCGAGCTGCGACGCTTGAGTAGGGCCCGCGCACCCTACCTTTGCGTAGACAGCGATCCGCAACTGCCACTGGAAACCTGGGGTTGCGTCGGCGCGGTGAGCTGGGATAAGCGGCGTTTCAGCGCGCTTTCGCGCCGGGCATAACCGTTGCACAACCGCGCACTCGCAACGTGACACTGAGGATCGTCACATGAACAACTTCGTACGCGGGCGGTCGCTTCAGATGTGGCGCAGTTCACAGCTCTGGTTTCTGGCCAGCGCGCTGCTTTGGGTCACCTCCGCACCTGTGGGACAGGCGCAAGGCAAGCCTGCATCGAGCGAATGCCAGCAGCTGATCGATCGTGGACTCGCCGCCTACCAGGCGCAACGCCCCGCGGAGGCACGAGCCTTGTTCGCACAGGCGCACGCGCTCCAGCCCGGCGCGCGGACGCTGCGAGCGCTCGGAATCGCCGACCTCGCGCTCGACAACTACACCATGGCGAAGGACGAGCTCGAAGCGTCGTTGAGCGAACGCACGTTGCCGCTGAGCGAGAGCCAACAGCGCGAGGTCCGCGAGCTGCTGCGCTGGATGCAGACCAACCTGGGCACGCTGCACCTGAGCTTCACGCCGTTGCACGCCGAAGCCAAGATCGATGGTCGCCCGGTGAAAGAGCCGGAGGTGTTGCTCGCACCGGAGGAGCACCGCCTCACCATCTCGGCACAAGGCTTCGTGCCTCAGGAGCGCACGTTCACTGTCACGATCGATCGGCCGATGCGCCTGTCAGTGTCGCTCGAGCGCGCTGCGACGAGGATGGCTCCGATGTCCTCGCAGGAGTTTCCGTCGGCGCCCGCGCAGGTTGCGGAGCAAGCGACGTCACGAGCCGAAGTGCAGCCATCCGACTCGGCGCCGAGCCCGACCCCCGGCGGCAGCACCAAGCTCTGGCCATGGATCGGCGGTGCGGGCGCGGTGTTGCTCGTCGCGGGTGGAACCATGTTCGCGTTCGGCATGAGCGACAAAGCAAAGGTAGAAAACGCAGGGTCGGCCGTGCGGTTGGCAGAGATCGAAGCCGCACACGACCGCGTGCCCTGGCTCACCGGCGTCGGACTGACGCTCGGTGCCGTCGGGCTTGCGGGCATGGGTACGGCTGCGCTCTTGCTGCTCACAGTCCGCGAGCCGAACCCAGACGATGCGCTGACGTTCGACGCGGGGCCAACCCACATCAGGATGACGGGACACTTCTAACGCTGTGTGCGTTAGTCGCGGCGAGAGATGCTTCCCTCACCCGTCGCGGGCTCGAGACCACGCCGCAACGCTTCGATAAAGGCGTTCTCCAGTACTGTCAGGACCGTCTCGAAGATATCGGCTTCAGGATTGTCGACGCGGCCCGAGAACGGCACGCGCGTGGCGACCTGCTTCTTTTCGTCGTTCTCCACGACATCTTTCACAGCGCCCACTACGCCCTCCCAAAGCTTGCCAAAGAAACCTTCCTTCTCTTTGTTCCAGCTCAGGATCTCCAGGTCGCGCGTGAGGGGCTTGATGTAGCCCTTGAAGCGACCGTCTTTGGCCTCCACCTCGGTGTAGATAGAGAGCGTGCCCTTCTCGGCGTCTACGTTCGCGTACGCCTTGAGAAAATCATTGAGCTTCGTGAACTGGAGATCTTCGGCTTCGGCCTTGAGTGAAAAACTCGGCTTCTGTGCGTAGGGATCCATGCTGCCCGCGATCGAGATGCTGTGGCTGCCGAGCGCAGCAGCCCGGAACTTGGCTCGCGCCACCATGTCTTCTGACAGCGACTCACTGTTGGTGAGGTTGGTGATCTCGCCGTTGATGCCCTTCACCGGCACATCGACCTTGGGGTTCGAGTAGGGATCCTTGTAGTGGAACTCACCGTCGATGATCGCGATGCGGTTGATGTCGAGCGGCACGAGCTCTTTCACCTGCGTCTGCCAGGTCGTCTCTTCGCCCTTCGCCATGCGCTCTTTCTCGCGCTTTTCGCTGCCGTCCTCGGCCTTTGATTCGGCCTTTTTCTCTGCGGTGAGATTGAGCTTCGGTGCGTAGAGCTCGATCTCTCCCACCAAGCTGCCGCGCAGCAGCGGACCCCACTGCACCGAGATGTCCGCGCGATCCAGGGAGACGAACGGTACGGGTTCCTTATCGGTTGTCTTCTGGATCTCGAGGCCCTTGATCACATAGGCGCCGCGCCACAGGCCGAGCTCGATGTCAGCGACATGGCCGGTAAAACCATCGAGACCTGCCAGCGTATTGTTCACAAATCGCAGCACGAATATCGGTGCAACGAGCCGCGCTGCGATCAGCAGCACGATCAATGAGGCGAGACTGATCAGAGCGATTTTACTTCCGCGTCGCATGGTCATCCGTAGAGCTCATGGTCAAAGGTGCGACATCGCAATGAGCAAGAAGCAGGCCGCGTTCTGCCGCGTCTGCGTGCTGGGATCCGTCGCAGCGCTGCCACGATCGAGGCGAGCCTGTGTGCCGCAGGTCGTTTGATGTGTGGTACGGGCGTTGCAGCACCACCTGACAAAACGAGGTGATTGCAATGGTGGACATCACGACAGAATACGTGGCTACGGCTGCGTCCCGCGCATCGGCGGCCGAAGGGAGAACGAGCGGCCTCACAGGTGTGTTTGTAAGGCTCGTGCATGAGCACAGTGAGCTGACAACGCTGATGCTGAAGCTCAGATTGAGCTCTGATCTCGGGCTGCGCGAGCAGCTCTTTCCCACTGTGCGTGACGCAGTGTTGTGTCACGAGCGCGCAGAGGCACAAATTGTGTATCTGGCGATGAGTAAGAAGGAGCAGACGCGGCAGATCGCTGCGAAGCATCGCCGCACGGCAGGCGAGCTCGAGACCTTGGTCGAGCATTTGTGCGGGCTCGACTACGCCAGCGCGAGCTGGGATCCCATGTTTGCGCTGCTCTTCGATGCATTCGAGCAGCACACGATCGAAGAGGAGAGCTACTACTTCCCGATCGCGCAACGCGTGCTCGGACCAGCGAAAGCAGAAGCGCTGCTCGCCGACTACGATGCGGCCCGCGGCCCGAACGCTCGCAAGTCGGATGAGTTTTCGTACGCGCGCGGTGCGGTGTGCGCGGTGAGTGAGCCCGGTCGTGTTCGTGCGCGCCGCAGGCCATTCTCCTGACATGTCCCCGCGCGGGCATCTTGCCTGGCGCTGTGGCGGCTTCCGGCCCTCCCCGACGCAGGCGCCAAAGTGAATACGCGCCCGGCGTGCCCCGTCCAACGCGGAATGGACGCTCGCTCTGTTCTTCCCATCCTCGCCGCCGCCGCTGTCGGCGCTGTGCTCGCAAACCTAGGTCATGCCGGCGCCGAGCCGCAGCCGGCATGGGATCGCGATCTCACGAGGCAGATGTTGCGCTCGCTCGAAGCCCAGAAAAAGGCGCTCGAGAGCAGCGCGCGCGCACAAGAACAGCAAGCGCGCGCGTTGCACGACATCAGCCGCGCCATCGAGCGCGCGGCTGACAAGTGCCGCTGAGAGCTGCAGCAGAGATCACGCGCGGAGGCGGCGCTGGCGCGCCTGATCGTTCGCGGCAGCGCGGCGTGACTTCGGCAGCTCGACGTGGCTGAGCGGCGCCGGCGGCTCGGACGTAAATGCGCCCGCCCCCGTCCTGACCTTGAATGACAGATCGCGGTCCGTAAACGGCTTCGCGGGCGCCTTGTCGAGGATGCGGTGCAGCACCGAATTCATGGTCGGGGCATCGGCGTCGAAGCCACCATGTGTCGCGCTCTGGCAAGCGCTTCCGGCGCTGCGGTGTGCGCCCGCAACCACGAGCGCAGGCCGACCATCGACCTTCTTCGCGTACAGCTTCCCGAGCTCCGCGTCGACGTCGCCGCGGCGACCTTGCTCATCCGCGACCAGAAAGCGGGTCATGCCGAGCAGCGGCTTACCGCGCTGGCCTTCGAACGCGTTGCTGACGAGGTAGAGCAGCGACTTGCCGTACGGCCCGAGCGTCTCCGCGCGCTCCGCTGCATCGCTCAGGTTGTACACGCTCGGCAGCGGGCAGCTGCGCTGCTCCACGAGCGGCGCGACGTGAGTCTTGAAGTCATCGAGCGTGATCGCAGGTGCCAGGAACTGGATCGTCTTGAGTGCCGCTCCGAGCTGCACGAGGTGCTGGAGCGCATGGGCCACGAAGATACTGCCAGCGCTGTGCCCGACGACGTGGATCTCCCAGCGCGCTCGCTCCGCCGGTGGATGCGACGCGAGGGCCGCGAGCGCATGACGCGCGACGAGCTGCATCGCGCCGAGCCCATCGGGATGCCGCGAAGCGAGCCGCGCGTTTTCCTTCATCTCGCGCCACATCGCAGTGCCGAGCGCGGCCACAGTCAGCTCGACCGAACGATCCTTGGCTTCGCCGAGGCCGTCGCGCAGCTTGTTCACCCAGTCCGCGACCGCACCTGCGCGCTCGTCGACATCGCTGAAAACATCTTGAACGATGCCGCCGAGCGTCTCGAACACGCCCGACTCCCACATGATGTGCAGCGGATAGATCTGGTTCGCGAGCAGCACGTCGCGGTACGCGACCACGCGCCGTGCGACCGCGGCCTCGTCGTTCAGACCGCCGTGCAAGTACAAGAGCACGCGCTTCTTCTTCCAACCTTGCGTCGCGTTCGGGATCACGTCGCTGAACAATCGTCGGACGTCATCCTCGGTGGTCCAGTAGTGACCGGTGCTCGAGAGCTCGCCGTTGTTGCCGACGTCGACCACGTACGGTCGAATGTCCGCGAGCGGGATCGCGGCCGTCGCGCGGTGTAAGCCCGATGCAGAGTCGGCGCCCTGTCCCGCCCAGTTATGCAGCGAGATCGGCACGCCCAGCTGTGCGACCCAGACATCCGTCGCGTGCAGCATGTAGTCCTCGTAGGGCAGGAGGGCGAATCCATCCGCGCCCCAGCTCTTTCCCCACGAGTTTTGGATGATAAAGCCCTCCGCGGTGTAGCCGACGATCGCCACTGCGTGACCGTCTTCCGCGCGTCCGCGTCGGCGAATCACGGGCACCTTCAGCGAACGCTGCTTTCCATGTTGCGTGAACTGGATGGCGCGCGTGCTCGGGCCAGGCTTGTCCCAGCCACTGTGCACCATCAGCGTCATGTACAAAATGCCGGTCTCGGCAAGCGCCGCGTGCAAGTCGCGGATGTTGCGGTGCGAGACGCGGTAGTACGCGCCGCCCGGTGTGCGCGCGGCTTCTTTCGCGAGCTTTTGCGTGAGAGAGCGCTCCGCCAACGTGTCCCACGAGTCGTGCTCACACACGCCGTGCGCGACCCAACCCTTCATCGCACCGCGCGCCGACGAGCCCTCGTAGTCCTCGCCGGGCCACTCATCGTAGCGCCGCGCGAGTGTGTAGATCATCTGCGGGCTCACGAGCCGCTCGACTTTGCGCTCGGCCAGGTGGAAGTTGATCACCGCTGCGAGCGCGAACCCAGTACACGCACCTTCACTGCCCTGATCCAACACCGCGGGCACGCGCCCGCAGTTGATCAGCTCGTCGGGCAGCGGCACGAGGGTCGGCTTGTAGAACCAGTCGCGAATGTCGATGCGATCCGGCTGAGCGTCTTTCACGCGCTTGGGAGCGCGGGTGCGCGTGGGTTTGCCGCTGGTGGCGGCAGCCCGGGTCGGCCCGGCAGACTTTGCATGCAGCGCGTTGTCGTTGTGGGGCTTCTTGTTCGTCAGCTTGCGTGGAGCCATCGAGCAAAATTGTAACGTGACGAGGCCGTCTCCCACCGGGCCCGAAACATCTTCGCCACACTTTTGGTCGGAACGTGTGCGCGCGCTGCGCCGCTGTGGGCTGCGGTTACTTCTTGTCCGCGTGCGACTTATCGAACGCCTGCAGCTTCGCAGGGTCCGCCGGTGTCTGGTAGCGCGCTTTCCACTCTGCGCTGGGCATTCCGTAGAACGTCTCGCGCGCCTGCTCTTGGCTCAGATCGATGCCACGTGCGTTGGCGGCTTCCTGGTACCAGCGGCTCAGGCAGTTGCGGCAGAACCCAGCGAGGTTCATCAGATCGATGTTCTGGACCTCGGGTCGCTCTTCGATCAGATGCTTGCGCAGGGCACGAAATGCAGCCGCTTCCAGCTCGATCTGGGTCTTCTCGTCGATCGCCATGGCTCTTTCTCCTTGGCCCCAGTGCTAGCACGGCCATGGTTACCCGGCGATGAACCGCCGAGGTTAGAGCTGCGCGCGGATGCCGAGGATGAAGTTACGGCCCGGCGCGTAGACGCCCGAGGCGTACGTCTTGTACGCGGCGTTGAACACGTTATCGAGCGAGAGGGTGAGCGTGAGTCGCGTGAGGAGGCGCAGACCCGCGCGCAGGCTCAGTTCCACGTAGCCCTTGACCTTGTCGCAGCGCTCCGGGCCGTTCTCGCACAGGCGCACATCCAAGCGGTCGGACTCGCTGAGTCGAGGCTGTGGCAGCTGAGCCTGCAGGTCGGCGTGCGCGAAGAAGATGCCCTGCTCTCCCGACGAATAGCCGACGCGCAGCGCGCCGAGCGGGCCCGGTACCTTGGTGGCCGGCTCGCGCAGCGAGACACCTGCATCGTTGGGACGGATCGTCTCGCCCCACACGCCGGACGCACGCAGCGCGCCGAACCAACCTTGACCGAGCTGGGCGAGCACCTCGGCTTCCGCCCCGACCAGATAACCGTGGCTCGCGTTCTCGCGCCGCAGCACTGGCTCGTCTTCGATCTCGCTCATGCCTTGAAACGTCGAGGGCACGCGCACGATGAGATCGGTGAGCAGCGTGGCGTATGTGAAGACCGAAGCTTGCAGCTGACGGCTGCCCCACTTCAGGCCTGTCTCCGCGGTCCAGGAGCGCTCCGCGTGCAAGATCGGGTTCGGAATGCTGAAGCCACGCGCGCCGCCGCCGAACGTCTGAAAGTCCTCCAAGTTGGGCGCGCGGAAACCACTCAGCACGTTCAAGAGCCACGCGAGCCCTGGCGTCAGCTCCAAGCGCGTGCCGAGCGACAAGCTCTCGCCAAAGAAGCTGCGATCGAGCTGCTGCTGCGCTTGTGCGTCGAACAGCGGGTCGCTCCCCGCGGTCGCGCCGATCCAGGTCGCGCGCGCGCCTGCTTGCACGAGGAAGCGCGAGCCGAGCGGCTGCGTATATAGCGCGAACAGCGCGGCCGAGTCGTACGTGCTGCCATCGAGATAGCGCCCGCGCTCGCGGCTCACGACGCCGCTCTCCATGCGATTTTCGGTGCCGCTGCCGATGCGCTCGAGATTGGCCTGAACACCCACGTCGAGCGCCGCATCGCGCCACAGCCCGATGTTCAGCGTCGAGCCGATCTGATAGCCGAGCACGCGATCGCGCTCGAGCTGGAGTCGGCCCGGCCGCACGCGCTCGCGTTCTTCCGTGCGCAGGCTGATCGCCGCGTACGCGGAGAGGCGCATGCGCTGATCCGGAAACAGCGCTTCATAGCGCAAGAGCGCAGAGTCGCGATCGAGGTGCAGCGTGCTCTGACGATCTTCGGGTGTCGAGACATCGGTGCGCGGCGCGTCCCAGATGTGCCCTGACTGATGTGACAGCGAGAGGTTGTGGCGCGGTGTTCGGTAGAGCGTGAGCTGGCTCGAGATCGTCGCCAAGTCGTAACCGGAGAATGGCTGCGCGCCCAAGCCACCGCCGCGCTGCAAGAGCCCGGCATGCTGATAGCTGCCAGAGATATACGCGCCGAACGGCCCGTGCAGCGCGCCCACGCTGCCTTGGATGCGCTGCGCGCGCGTCGCCGAGGCGAAGCGCGCGTAGATGTTCGCGCCTACGCCTGTCATGTCGTTCGGAGGATCCGGGCGGCGCGTGATCACACGCACCACGCCGCCCATGGCGTCCGACCCGTACAACACGGATGCGGGCCCGCGGATCACCTCGATGCGCTGAATCGATTCCAGATCGATCAAGTTCAAGAGCGCGTTTCCGCCGGCGCGCGTCAGCGAGTCGTTCAAGCGCAGCTCATCGGCCATCAATAGCACTTGATAACCAGTCAAGCCGCGCAGGATAGGCACTGCCGAGGAGCTGCCGGTCCGGCTCACCACCACGCCTGCTTGCGAGAGGACCTCACCGACATCGCCCGGTGCGGTCTCTTTGGTCGAGCTGCGCTCCACCTTCATCGTGCTGCGCATCGCGTCAGCGCCGAGTCGCTCCGCGCTGGCCTGCGCGCTGTAAGGCTGCGCCGCAGCCCCGCTCGGGGCCGAAAGCCCCGCAGCCCAGACGCACAGCAAGAGCAGCGGATGCCAGCGACGCGGCGAGCACAACAAGACGAGACGGTGTGAGGTCATGGCTCGGTGGCCGCGCATTTAGCACGCGGGCGCTGCGCTGAATAGCGCGATAGCTGGACAGCATGTGCACGCCCGTAGCGCGACTGGCTCGCAGAATTCTGACCCGCCTCCGCCAGCGCACGCGCTTGGAATGGGCGTGCTCGGTTGTGCAAAACCCGCAGCTGGTGGCTGCGCTCGTCAGCGCCGGGTGGGCGTCGTCGCTCGGTACGCTTCGCCCAACGTGCTCGGCTTCGGTAGCCTCAGGACCATCGTGTTCCCGTCGTTGTACAGGACGGTTCCGCTCCGGGCTTGCTGAATGAGCACGTGGGTGAGCCGCAGACCCGCGTCGCCGATCCGAGCTTGCAAGAGGCCCGGTCGGTCGCGCTCCAGCTGGTACCCGATCAGCTGTATGGTCGCGAACCCGTTGAGCTCCCACAGGATGTACTCGGCTTCCGGGATGCTTGCCCAAGGTGTCGCGAGCCCCGCGACCTCGATATCTGCGACTGGGTTGCGCGTGAAGTCGAGCCAGAACGGTGTGTTGATATAGGCGATGAGCGGCGCGCCCGCGGGCACAGCGGCTTGCACGCGGGACGTGCGGCGCTGGAACGTGCCGTACAGCACGTCGTAGTTGTAGCGGACATAGTCCTCGTCCTGGGCGAGGCCGGGGAAAGCCAAGATCGAGCCGAACCCGAGCGCGGCCTGGAAGCGCACGGCGACGCCGCGGGCAAACGGCACACACATGGCCAGCGCGAACAAGAGCAGCGCACACCGCGCGACCAACTTGCGTGCCGCTGTGAGCTGAGCAGCGAGGTTGATCGTGGCGGGGACGATCGCGATAAAGACGGGCACACACAAGCGCATCAGTGTGACGGCGCCTTGCGAGCGCGGCGCCACGATCACCAGCATGAGCACGTAACACAGGCTCAGGCTCGCCGCGGCCACAGCGAGCAGATACGCGGGCCAGCCAGCAGCCTTGTGCCAGGCGTACCAAGCGATCGCGACGCAAACACAAGCCACGAAGCTGTACATCGCGAAGGAGTCGCCGCCGTACAAGTCTGGCTCGAGCGAGAGCAGGTCGACGCGGAACGGCGTCGCCAGTGTGTGCAGCAGCTTCGAGGAGGGAAGCGACGCTGGCCGGAGATACAGGCGTGCATGCATGGCCAACCACGGGAGGAGCGCGAACAGCAGCACGCCGAGCGTCGGACTCGCCCACTGCACCGCACGTCGCAGGCTGCCTTGGATCCAGAGCGCACACGTCGTGAGCCCGTAAGCCAAGGCGCAGAGCAGCACGAACGTGCTCTTCAAGCTGCACAGCGCAGCGAACAACAACCCGCTCGCGCAAGCGAACGCACGCAGCTGCTCGCGCTTCACCAGCCGCTGACAGCGGCCGAGCTCCAGCCATGCCAGACACAGCGCGCTCGCGCTGTACGTTGCCGAGATGTTCACGACTTGCGGGTTGAGCGCGATTACCGCGACGACGGCTAGCATGCGCGTGACCGCCTGCCAGCCGTCTCGGCACGGACCGAGGCCCGCGAGCGCGATGCACAGCGGCCAAGCAAACCCGAGATCGACCGCATTCAGTGCATCGAAGCCCGCCAAGCTCAGCACGAAGCCGTGCAAGAACGCTTGACCGCCCAACGTCTCGAAGCCGAGCGCGCTGCCGCTGCTACCGCGCAGGCTCCCCGTCTGCAGCATGCGCGCGGGATGCGCGAAATACTTCTGATAGTCATCATGATAGTTGAAGGCCCATGGCGGCACGAGCGTGCTGACAACGAGCAGCCCGACGAGGAGCGCACAACAGATCACGAGCACGAGCAAAGCCGCAGGGACCGCCGCTGAGCGCGGCGGCGAGTCGCTCGCGATCGCAAGGCCCGCGAGCCCCACGCCCGACGCGACGATCGCCCAGAGCACCGGCGCATACGCGATGCCGAGCAGGTTGCACGGGCCACCTAGCGCCAGCGCACACGCGAGACCGAGCGCGACCGAAACGGCTGGGTTGTCTACGTCTAGCCGTAGAACACGCTCGAGGCCGCGTCCCCAGCCATAGCACGCAAGCGCGTGCACGAGCAGCGCGCTGATCGTCAGCAAGGCGTTCACGCACGCGCAGCGTACCACGCAGCGCCCAACAACAAGCGTGTGCGCGGGAGAGCACAACGGCTACATGGTGCGCGTTTAGAGCGTCAGCGCTTGGTCCAGGTCAGCTATGATTTCGTCAGCATCTTCCAAGCCGACTGACAGCCTGATCAGATTGTCAAAGATCCCGATCGCCTCGCGCTGCTCTGTCGTCAGCTCGTAGAACGACATCAGCGCGGGCTGTTCGATCAGCGTCTCGACCCCGCCCATCGACGGCCCGATCGTGGGCAGCTGCGTGCGATCCACGAACGCCGCCGCGCGCTGCAGGTCGCCGCGCACGCGGAAGCTGACCATGCCGCCGAAGCCACCCGTGAACTGCGCCGCAGCAGCCGCGTGATCCGGGTGACTCGCGAGTCCAGGATAAAACACGCGTTCGACCGCAGAATGACCTTCCAAGAACCTCGCCACGCGCAGTGCGCTCGCGTTGTGTTGCCGCATGCGGACCGCGAGTGTTTTGAGCCCGCGCACGAGCAGGTACGCGCCGTGTGGATCCGGCATGCCGCCGAACACCCCGCGCGCATCGCGCAGCGCTGTGATCAGCGGGCTCGCTCCACACACGACGCCGGCGAGCACATCGTTGTGTCCTGCCAAGTACTTCGTACAGGAGTGCATCACCAGATCCGCACCAAACGAGAGCGGACGGAACACCGTCGGCGGCGCGAGCGTCGCGTCCACCAGCAGCTTCACGCCCGGGTGCTCGCGCTTGATCGCAGCAAATGCCGCGAGATCCACCACGCGCAGGTACGGGTTCGTGGGCGCCTCGGTGATGATCATGCGCGTGTGCCCAGGCTCGATCGCCGCTTGCAGCGCAGCGCTGGATCCCGGCTCGATGAAGCTGTGGCGCACGCCAAACTTCACGAGCGTCGTGGTGAGAAACTGGCGAGTGCGGCGATAACAGTCAGAGGTCATCACGACGTGGTCCCCAGGCTTCAGCATCGCGAGCAGCAGCGTGGTCACGGCGTTCATGCCGCTCGGGAACAGCACCGCATCTTGCGCGCCTTCCAGCGCCGCGAGCTTGGCCTCGGCCACCTCCACCGTGGGATTGCCGTAGCGACCGTATTCGCCGCGTGTCGTCCGCCCCTCGAAATAGTCGATAATTTCCTGGCTCGACCCGAACGAGTACGTCGCGGTGCACACGATCGGCACGGTCACGGCGTCG
>Ga0190269_10001124_pt1 | contig 12965 bp, 9 predicted proteins | sample Popmic249IS_FD_133749 | JGI IMG/M metagenome (GOLD analysis project Ga0190269, IMG submission 133749) | Populus adjacent soil microbial communities from riparian zone of Blue River, Arizona, USA - 249 IS | ecosystem: Environmental > Terrestrial > Soil > Riparian zone | place: USA: Arizona...
CGATCGCCATCTCTATCGGGGCTGCCGCGATCCTGTTCTTCGGCACGAAGGGCGGGTCGTTCGAGCGCGCGCTCGCGCTTGCGATGCTGCTGCTCTCGAAGGCGTTCATCGACTATTCGACGTCGGGCCTCGAGAACCCGCTCTCGCACCTGTGGATCGCGTGCTTCGTCGCGCTGTACGTGAGGGAGCGCGAGGGCCACGAGGCGGGCAGGCTCCCCGCGCTGAGCGTGGTCGCCGGGCTCGCGACGATCACGCGCTTCGATACGGCGTTGTTGTACGCGCCCGCCTGGTTGCTGCGCGCGCTCGAGGAGCGGCGCGGCACGATCGCCCGCGGGCTCGCGCTTGCGGGCGCGCCGCTATGCGCGTGGCTCGCGTTCAGCGTGGTCTATTACGGATTTCCCTGGCCCAACACCGCGTACGCCAAGCTCGCGATCGGCGAGATCGCCGGCAGCCAGCGTCTGCTCGACGCCTACCACTACTTCGCCGCGTCGTGGAACGCCGATCCGATCACGCTCGGCGGGTGGCTCGCGATCGCGCTGCTCATGGTCGCAAGGCGCGACCGCACGCGACTCGCGCTGCTCGCCGGTAGCGCGCTGTCGCTCGTGTATGTCGTTCGCATCGGGGGCGACTTCATGACGGGCCGCTTCTTCTCTGCGCCGTACTTCGTGGCCGTGGCGTGCCTCGCCAGCAGCCACGCGCTCAGCGGCTGGCGCTCGCGCGCCGTCGCGACGGCGCTCGTGCTCGCCTTTGTCGCGCTGGCTGACGAGCGCCCGCCGCTCTTCACCGGTGCCGACTACGGCGCGCAGACCGTCGGCAAGAACAAGGATCGCTACGACATCTGGGACTCGCGCGCCGAGTTTTTCCCCCACACGAGCCTCACGCACGCGGACGAGCTCACGCCAGCCGACCCGCAGCACCCCTGGTCTGCGTACGGGCATGCGCTGCGCCGGACGGCTGAGGCGGACGGCACGCCGCGCGCGCAGCTCGCCGAGGCGATCGGCTTTCAGGGCTACTACGCCGGGCCGCTGCTGCACTTCGTCGACTACTGGGCTTTGGCCGATCCGCTGCTCGCACGGTTGCCCGCGGCGTTTGGAGGTATCGGTCATTACACACGGCCGATCCCAGACGGCTACCCGGCGACGCTCGCGAGCGGCGAGAACATGATCCGCGATCCGGTCATCGCCGAGTACTACGAGCAGCTCACGCTCGTGGTGCGGGGCGAGCTGTTCACAGCCGAGCGGCTGCGTGCGATCTGGGACCTCAACACCGGCGCCTTCGCAGACCGCCTGCGCAGCGCGCTGTACCTGGAGGCGGAGGCGATCACCGTGCGCGTTCGCATCACGAACCTGAGCCACCACCGCGAGGCGATCGCCTACGTCTGGAACAACGCCGATTACGTCGAGTACGTGCTGGACCATGCCAGTGCGCTGGGCGAGCGCTACGACGTGACGTGGCGCGTCACCGCAGGCGGTCCCGTGCTGCTCTCACCTCAGTCGACAGCGCGCGTCGCGACCATTCAGCAGCTCGAGCCTGGTCGCGGCATGTTCACGGTGTCGGCCACCTTTCGCAGCTCGCTCACGCCCGGCGACAACGACGGCTTCGAGCTTCAGTACCACTACGACCGCCACGGCCGGCGCATTAAGCTGCTGCGCGAGCCGGTCCGGGTCGCGATGCCGCGCATGCCGCTCGAGCGGTTTCGACAGCAGCCCGGGCTCCAGGGGCTGGAGGTCCTCGAGCTCCGCGGGGAGTAGCGCTCGTGGAAGCTGCAGGCGTCGGCCGTTGGCACGCATTTTGGAATGGAAATGCGCCGTGAGGTGAAGAACATGAGCACCAAGACGTTTCGAGCCAAAGCGCGCGACCTCGAGCAGGTCACCCGCAACTACGACAACGCCCCAGCGTGCGATGTCGACTCAGAGGATCGCGACCCGCGCACCGAAGACGATCAAGCCAGCAAGGACGGCCTGCGCCCGCCGATCCGTCTGGTGATCCGGCCCCGCCCCGCTCGCCGCCGCGCGGCATGATCCCACCACCATCGAGCTCTTAACGAGTAAGGCGCGCCGCAGGGTTTCTGCGGCGCGCCTTACTCGTTCGTGAAGCCTGTTGAGTCGCGCTACGCAGCGCTACGGGACGATGCCGATGCAGTCGTTCGCGCACGCAAACGTTGCTTCGCCGCAGGACATATCGTCGATGCAGCTCTCACACTCGTCCTCTTGGTCTTGGCTCGACATGTCGTCCGCGCGATCCGTGCAGCGGTCATAGCAGCCTTCGACGTCGTAATCGCTGTCGAAGCACTCCATGTACTTGTCACAGATGATCTCGCAGTCGGTCGACTCGTCGACATCTTCGAGGGCGTCATCCGCACACGCCGCGAGCGACAGTGCACAGAGCGCAAAGCAGGTCTTGATCACAGTTCTCATGGGCCGGTGCTCCTCCACGTTCCCGCCAGGAATCCGCAAGGCACATGCCACACGAGTCCACACGCAGCTCTGGGCTGCACGGACGAGGACGGGAGATCGACCTGCGGGGCACGAAGGCCCAGCACCTGCGCGGTGATGTCAATTCTGCCGCTCCCCGGGGGCAACTGCGCAGGCTACGTTCACCAGCGTGCAGACACCCCTCCTGATCGACAGCATCGTCCGGCAGACGACGGTGCTCATCGCGCAGCTCGCGACCTCGGGCGGCGTGCGCGCGCCACTCGCCCACGTCGCCAGCCAGGTCTTCGTCGAGCTCGCCCGAGAGCTCGAGGGTCAAGGCGTCAGTCGCAAGGTCAGCGCCGACATGTTCGGCATGGCGCTGCGGACCTATCAGCGCAAGACCCAGCGGCTACGGGAGAGCGCGACGGTGCGCGGGCGCTCGCTCTGGGAAGCCGTGCTCGAGTTCCTGCAGGGTGAGGAGGTCGTGACGCGCGCACGGGTGCTCGCGCGTTTTCGCCACGATGACCAGGTGCTGGTCCGCGGCGTCCTGCGCGACCTGACCGACGGCGGCTTCGTATTCGCCTCCGGCAGCGGTGACGGGACAGCATTTCGTGCCGCGCGTGTCGAGGAGCTCGCCAAGCTGCGCGACTCGGAGGACGCGAGCGCATTCGATGCGCTGCTCTGGAGCATCGTGTACCGACAGGGGCCGATCGACCGCCCGGCGCTGCTCGGCCTCGGCAGCCTGCCCGCGGAGTCGCTCGATGGCTCGCTCGCGCGGTTGCTCGCGCAGGGGCGGATCGAAGCCGCCGAGGTCGAGGGTCGCACCGTGTACCAGTCGCGCGAGCTGTACATCCCGATCGACGCCGCCGCTGGCTGGGAAGCCGCGGTCTACGACCACTTCCACGCGCTCGTTCGCACGATCATCGCGAAGCTGGGCTTGAGCCACGACTCCAAGCACCACGACGTGATCGGGGGCAGCACGTACTCGTTCGCGATCTGGCGCGGCCACCCGCTCGAGCATGAGGTGTTGGGAACGCTGAAGCGCTTTCGCGACGAGCAGAGCGCGCTCCGCGCGCGCGTAGATGCCTACAACGCGCAACACAAGAAGCCGAGCGAGCAGCTGAACATTACGACGTACGCGGGTCAGACCGTCCTGGAAGAAGACGAAAGCGAGGAGCAGTGATCATGGGTGCCATGCATAGACTTGTTTGGGTGGGGCTCGCGACCCTTTCGCTGGTCGCCTGCGCGAAGAGCACGTCCGGCGGCAGCAGCGAGACGCACTTCTTGGCCCTGTGCAACGCGAGCTGTGACGAGGGCCTCAGCTGCGTGTGCGGCATCTGCAGCGAAGCGTGCGACGGCGACGGAGCGTGCGAGGACCTGAACAGCGAGGCGAGCTGCCAAGTCGCGGCTGGCGACGCGTGCGGCACGCCGCGCGTGTGCGACGTCCAGTGCAGCGACGACGATGACTGCAGCGACGTCAGCAGCGACCACGTCTGCGACGGCGGCCGCTGTCGCGCGCCGATGATCGCGAGCACCGCCGGCCACGGCGGCGCGTCGGGCGAAGGCGGCAGCAGCGGCCACGCGGGCGCATCCGGAGCGGCGGGCGGCTCCGGCGGCTCGTTCTCGGACCCCATGCCGGCCGAGTGCACCACCGATGGCGTGAGCGCATTCCTCCTGGGCGCCACCGTGGACCCCTGCCACCAGCTCACGCGCGAGGAGCTCGACGCGCCCGCCATCGCTGCCTGCGTACGCGACAAGCTCAACGCCGGCCAGCCGTTCTTCGTGCGCTGGCAGGAGCCCGGTGATGACAGCCGGATCGAGCGCGGCCTCGTCGGCTTCATGTCGCGCGGCTACATGATCTACGAGCTGTACTACGACAGCTTGGGCTTCAGCGACGGCACCACGCGCCCGTTGCTCACACAGTGGACGCGCGTCAATTCGCTCGGTGTCGCCGACGATTGCGAGACGATCGCCGGCTGCTTCGCGTACGACCCGCTCGAAGGCTCCGAGTGCGGCTGCGGCATGGAGGAAGAGCTGTTCATCGAGTGCCGGACGCCGCCCGTCCAGGAGTGCCCGGCGCCGTCGTGCTTGATCGACGACATCTGCTATCCCCTCGGTGAGACCTCCGAAGACGGCTGCTGCACCTGCGAGGAGGGCGGCTACACCTGCATCGAGCCCGGCTGGTGTCCGAGCTGGCCGCTCATCGGCAAGCGCTGCGAGAGCGATACCGACTGCATGACCGCCGCCACGTCCGGCCTGCGTTGCGAGCCCTCGCTCTCGGGTGACGCAGGCATCTGCACCCGCGACTGCAACTTCGGCTGTCCCAGTGGCACCGCCTGCACGCAGACAGGCGATTACGAAGGCGAGCTGTGCATGCGCGCCTGCAGCACCGACGCCAACTGCAACATCGACGTGTTCGGCGAGCCGCTCGGCAGCGAGTGCGGCACGATCGGCGAAGGCGGCCTGTACTGCCGCTGATGGCGGACTAAGGCGTGCGAAGCGCCGTGCGGCAATCCCAGCTCACGGCGCGCGCGTTGTCGTGGATCTCGCTCAGCGCCCCAGCGCCGAGCGAGTCCGCCAAGTCGATCAGCGGGCACTCCTCGAGGCGCGGGTTGTGCGTGACCGATAAAGAGCCATCGAGCACTTGCAGCGAGCTGAGGTCCAGCCGCTCGAGTGACTCGTTGTTCTGCACCTGGATCGAGCCGCGGACGTGCCACACGCTGTCGAGCATCGTGATCGAGCGCAGGAGCGGGTGCCCCTTGATGCTGACCATGCCGCCCACGCGCTCGAGCACCGGCAGGAGATCGAGCTCCTGATGAAACGGGTTGGGCTCTTCGATGGTGATCGAGCCGCCGATGCACGTGACCTTGGGCAACGCCTCGCGGAACGTCGGGATATCCGCGTTGCCCGTGAGCTCGAGCGCGCCGCCGATCGTATCGAGCTGCTCGAGGCCATGCAGCGAGGTGAAGCGGTACGTGCCCGCGATGCGCAGATCGCCGCCGATCGCGCGCAAGCTCCGAGCCCCCGCCAAGCTCTCGAGCTCAACGGGCACGTCGATCACGAAGCCGCCGCCGACCGCGTGCAGGTTGCGCAGACCCTCGAGCGACCTGACATAGGGCGTGCGCAGCGCGAGCGTCCCACCGACCGCGCGGAGGTTGGCGAGCGCGTCGAGGCTCGTGAGCGAGTTCGCGTCGGCGAAGGCGCTGTCCAGCCGAGCGATGCGCAGATCGCCTGTGACGTACGCGAGCGACTCGAGGCCGGTGAGCTCCGTGCGATCCGCGGTGTTGAGGATGAAGAGCGAGCCGTCCACGCGCTCGAGGCAGCTCAGCCGCTCGAGGTCGGCGTGCGGCGCGAAGTTGATCAGCACATCGCCGCGAACGTGCGTGCACCCTTCGTAGGGTGCGGCCGTGGCGGGCAGGCCGGTCACGGGCACGTACTGCGAGAGATCGGCTCCTTCGAGCACGAGCGCGCTTTCGCAGACCTTCGGCGGGCAGCCGCTGAGCGAGCCGTCACCCGCGACGCCGGGGTCCAGCAGCTCCTTGGGTACGACAGGACAGAACGAGGGCGGCTCGAGCGGCCCGCCGGCGTCACGCGGCGGATCGATCGGGCCCGCTGCCCCTGCGTCGATCGCGTCCGGCGGTGGCTCGGCCGTCCCGCCCGTAGCCGGCTCGAAGCCGACGCTTCCGGCGGTGCTTGCTGCGGCGCCGGCCGCCATGTCCGAGCCGCCACTCGCACCTGCTTGCGGCGGCCGCGGTGGTCGAATTGCCACCCAGCCTTCGCCGTAGGTTACGGGTGGTCCTTCGCACGCGGACGCGAGGCCGAGCAGCACCGCGAGACACGAGCTCAACCGCACGAGCGAACGCGCCATCGACTCCTCACCCCGCTGCATGGCCGCCTGCGCATCCTGCGCGGACTCGGCGCTCAATGCAAAGGGCGGCGCCACGCGCCGTACCCCAACTCGAGACGTTCGCGAGCATTCGCTCCGGCTAGAGCGGCGGTCAAACCCTCTGCCTAGAACGCCACAACAGTCCGCCAAGACCAAACGCGGTTGCGCTGATGGTCATGATGAAAAGGTGCAGGAGCGAGAGCACGGCCGCCGGCTCATCGGCCACCCCGTGCTGCTTGAGCACGGCGATGTAGATCAGCTCGCGCGCGCCGAGGCCCGAGATCGTCACCGGCAAGAGCGCCGAGAGCGCCGCGAACGCCGCAGTAGCCGTGAGCACGATCTTCGAGATCGCGATGTGCAAGCCATCGGCGAGGATGAACAAAGCACTTAGATAGAAGCCCCACGATATGAGAGTCCATACGAAGGCTTCAGCCAGCGGCAGCGGCCGCGTCATGGGGTACATGCCCGTGGCCAGCTCTTGCACGAGCTTGCCCGTGCGATCCAAGAACGGCCGCGCTGCCAGCCCGTGAAAGAATGCGGTGACTCGCGCCGAAGGCTCTGGATTTCCGACGGTGGCGATCCCTGCCCACACCGCCATGCCTCCGATCAGCATCAGGCCGAGCGCGACGCCCGCGACCTGGGCGTTGCCGACCACGAATGCGCCGAGCACCGCGCCCGCGAGCAGCACGAGGAAGAGATCGAGCAAGCGATCGAGGATGCTGGAAGCCAGCGCGGTGCCGGTGCTCACGCCGCGCTCGATCAGCGCCTCGACGCGGAACAGCTCGCCGACGCGACCCAACGTGACTTGCCCGTAGAAGAGGCCGCTCAAGAACGCTGCGAGCGTGACCTTGGGTGGCAGCCCGATGCCCTGCGCCGAGAGCATTCGGTGCCAGCGATACGCCTTGATGAAGGCATTGACCGTGAATGCGCCGCCGGACAACAGCAGCGTGCTCAGCGTCACCCGCCCGAGCGCGGCGCCCATGTCGCCGAGGTTCAGTCGTGACAGCAACCACGCGAGCAGCACCAAGCCGAGGAACGGCAGCGCCCTGCGCCAACGCGGCATCTTGCGGTCGGCGGCCAGCACGACCTTGGGCTCGGGGCTCACCTCCGTCATCGTCGCGCGCCACATAGCGGAAAAAGGCGTGCGCTGGAAGCAATTCACCCCGTCGAGTGAGGCTCTATGCCACCGAGGGCTGCTGAGGTTGGCGTCCTGACAGCGAATCGACGAACATCCGCGAACCATAGAGAGGAGCGCATCATGATCGCCTGTAAGCGCCACAGCCTCATCGCCCTGTCGTGCGTCGTGCTGGCCGCGTGTGGAAATCGCGGCATCGATCCGGATCCTGCGCAGCCCGCGCCGCCCTCACTCACGCCTGCCCAAGAGGCGAAGGTCGCGCCCGAGCCCGCGCCTTCTCCTGCGCCTGCGCCTGCGATGCAGCCCGCCGCACCGCCGACCGTCGCGGGCGATCCGAGCGCGCTCACGGCCAAGGCCGAGCTCGGCAAGCCCGCCCCTGACTTCACGCTCACCAGCGTGGACGGCAAGGCGTACAAGCTCAGCGAGCTCAAGGGTAAGACCGTCGTGCTCGAGTGGTTCAACCCCGACTGTCCGTTCGTCAAGCACGCCCGCGGTGAGGGCGAGCTCAAGACCATGGCCAGCAAGGTGATGGGCGACTCGCTCGTGTGGCTGTCCATCAACTCGAACGCGCCCGGCAAGCAAGGCCACGGCGTCGAGCGCAACAAGGCGGCCATCGAGGAATACGGCATCAAGAACCCGCTGCTGCTCGACGAGAGCGGCGCCGTCGGCAAGAGCTACGGCGCCGAGAAGACGCCGCACCTCTTCATCGTGAGCAAGGACGGCTCGCTCATCTACCGCGGCGCGATCGACAACGCGCCGATCGGCAAGATCGACCCCGAGCGTCCGAAGCTGCCCGACAGCAAGGAAGGACAGCTGGTCAACTACGTCAGCGCAGCGCTCGAGGACATGAACGCCTCCCGCGCCCTGCGCGTGCCGGAGACCGCCGCCTACGGCTGCTCGGTCAAATACTCGAGTTGAAGCCGTCGCCGCCCGATCGCTGATCAGCGTCGCTCGCGCCCGGCGCGCCGGCTACCGGCCGCCCCCACGGGGAGCGGCCGAGCAGCGTGCGCGCCCGATCGCGCTGCAGCTCCGGCAGCTCGCCGCGCACGGCGAGCGTCAGCGCATCGGCCAGCTCCCGCGCAGAGCCGAAGCGCTCGTACGGATCTTTGGCGAGGGCGAGCGCGAGCACCGCGTCGATGTCGCTCGTCAGCTCGCGGACCACGAGCGACGGCTGCTCGGGCATCTTGTAGGCGACGTCGAACATGATCTGCGGCGCGTCGTTGCCGATGAAAGCGGGCCGGCCCGTGAGCGTGCGATACAAGAGCGCGCCCATCGCGAACACGTCGGAGCGCTGATCGATCGGTAAGCCGCGCGCCTGCTCGGGCGACATGTACCCGGGCGTCCCGACCACGCCGACGTGCGTGAGCGTGCCCGACGACGCGCGCGGCTTGGAGATGCCGAAGTCCAGGATCTTCCAGCTCGCGCGGCCCAAGAGGGGCTCGTCGCGGAACACGTTCATGGGCTTGAGGTCGCGGTGCACGATGCCGGCCTGGTGCACGGCCGACAGGCCTTCGGCGAGCGCGTGCGCCAGCTCCAGGGCTTCGGCCGGCGCGAGCTTGCCTTCCTTACGCAGGCGCGTGGCGAGATCCTGGCCGCGCAGCAGCTCCATCGCGATGTACGGCGCGCCGTCGTCGAGTCGGCCCACCCCGTGGATGGCGACGAGGTGCGGGTTGTGGAGCGACGAGCAGATCGCGCCCTCCCGCGAGAAGCGCTCGACGAGATCGGCTCGCGATAGGTCCGCAGGGCGCATCAGCTTCACCGCCGCCGGCTCGCCCGTCTCTACGTGCTCGGCCGCGTACACCTCGGCCATCGCGCCCACGCCGATGACGATGCCGAGCTGGTACGGGCCGGCGAGCTGTCCCGAGTAATGGCTGGGCTGCCCGATGACGACGCCGAGCGCGCGCTCGAGGTGCTGCTGCGCCTCGGCGAGCAGCGCTTCGCCGCGGCGCGCGACGAGCAGCGCTTCGTTGGACTGCGCCATGGCCGCGCGCACGCTGCGCTGCGAGAGCATGGCGAGGCTCGCGGTGAGCACCAGCACGATCGAGGTCTGCACCATGCCCATGAGGCGCGTCTCGGCGGGCGCGTTGCCGGCGTTGATCAAGCCGACGTCCGGGATGGTCCCCGCCACCACGAGCGCGCCGGCGATCAGAAAGGCCCCGCACACGAGCGCGGGCACGTACCTCGCCAACACGCGGTCCGACGACAAGCCGAAGAAATAGATCGTGACCGTCATCACGGTAGCGCCGGCTGAAAAGAACCCGACGTAGTACTGCAGGCCGACGGCGCACGCGCCGATCGTGAAGCCGTACGCCCGCATCGCGCGTCGTGATGGACGCCTGCCCTTGCGCGTGACCCGGAACATGGCGAGGGAAGACGAGAACACGAGCGCGATCACCGCGGTGCCGAGGAGCTTGGCGAACGCGTCGCCGCCCACGATCGGCAGCGAGCACAACGAGCCGAACGCCAAGAGCGCGGTCAGCCCTGAAAACGCATGCGCACGCGTGCGCTCGTCGTCGCGCAACGCGCGCGCTATGGCGCGCTCGCTCGCGTTCGCCGCGGCGGTGATCGGCCGAGCCCGCGGCCCGGACGCCCCGGGTGGCGCGCCCGATTCGAGGGGCGCCACGCTGCGCTCCGACTGCCGCCGTGCAGCCGCAGGCGAGCTGGCCAACGTCGCCGCTTCGGCTGCTGCCTGCGGATCAGCCCCCTTGCCGTCCATGACGACGGAAGGTCGCACCCATGCTCGCGTCATTTCAAGCCGAAGGGCCTAAGCCGCGGCGAGCTCCCCGCGGGCGCGGGCGCCTTGGGCGATGTCGCGCTCCAGCGTGCGGCCCGCGAGCCAGTAGTGCAGCGCCGCCCAGGCGTTGATCAGCACCGTGATGCGGATCGCCCAGCGCAGACCTTCGGCGGTAGCGAGCGTCGCGTCCATGCCTTGTCCGGCGAAGTACGCGTTGAGCTTGTCGCTCAACAAGCCGGTGAACATGGGCCCAAGGCCGAGGCCGATCAGGTTCAGCACCAGCAGCAGCACCGCGCCCGCGACGGCGCGCTCGCGCAGCCCGACCAGGCGATGCGTCGTCGCGATGCTCGGCGCGAGGTACGCCGCGGACAGCGCGATGTACGGGATGAGCGACCAGATCACGTTCATCTTGTCTTCGAGCCCGTACACCAAGAGCCCGAACGGCACGTTCAGCACCAGCGTCACCGCCGGTACCAAGATGTAGTAGCGAGGGTCGGGCTTCTTCGCGTACAGCCGGTCGCTGAACCAACCGCCGTAGTACGTGCCGAGGAAGCCGCCGACCGCGACGACGAGCGCGAGCCAGCGCCCTGCTTCCGCGAGCGCCATGCCGTGCGTGCGGCTCAGGAACGGGGCGTAGAACGTGCCCACTCCGTAGCTCACGAACGCGTGCAGGCCGGCCGCGAACGACAAGTGCCTGAACGAAGGCTTGCCCCAGAGATCCGTGAGCACCTTCTTGAAGGGTGGCGGCTCCGCCACCTTCTTTACGCCATCCGAGAAGCCGCGCGGCGGCTCGCGGAGCGTCAGCTTCACGAGCAGCGCGAGCAAGATGCCCGGCAGGCCCACCACGTAGAACGCCATACGCCAGCCGTGCTCTTGCGCGACGAAGCCGCCGACCAGGAAGCCCAGCGCGCCGCCGCCATACACGCCCATCGAGTAGATCGACAGCGCCGTCGCCCGCTTCTTAGGCTCGAAGTAATCGCTGATCAGCGAGTAGGCGGGCGGGCTGCAGCCCGCTTCACCGATGCCGACGCCGACCCGCGCGAACAGCACGTGCCAGAAACTACGCGCGAGCCCCGTCACCGCGGTGAAGGAGCTCCAGATCACGAGCGACCACAAGATGATGTTGACGCGGCTCTTATAGTCGGCCATGCGCGCGATCGGGATGCCGAGCGTCGAGTACAAGAACGCGAACGCCAGGCCGCTGAGCACACCGAGCTGCCAGTCGTGCAAGCCGAGCTCTTTCTTGATCGGCTCCATGACGATCGACAGGATCTGCCGGTCGACGAAGTTGAACACGTAGACGACGAACAGCAGCCACACCACGTACGAGCGGTAGCCTTCGCTGACCTTGAACTCGGGTTGCGAGTCGTCAGCGGCTGCCGCCGCCTCTTTGGTCACGATCCCGCTGGTGCTGACCCCGCTCACCGGCTTACGGCCATCCACGTTCTGTTCCCCAGGGAGGCTGCTCATAGCGGGGGAGCATCATCGTGCCCCGCGACGATTTCAATCCAAGCCTAAGGACGCGACGCCGAATCGCGATCACGCTTCGTGATTCATGATCCCGCTATGCCAGGCGTGTGAGGGCGGCGACCGTGTCGGCCAATGATGAGGCCGCGTGGGCATCTTGTCGCGCGAACGCCTCGATCCGCTCGATGCGTTCGATCGCGCGATCGAGGCGCTTGTCGCTGCCTGGGACGTAGGCGCCGAGCGCGATCAAATCCCGCTTCTCCTCGTATCTCGCGATATGAGCCCGCACCGCGTCGGCGGCGTCGCGATGCGCGTCGGTGGTCACGCTGCGCATCAGGCGCGACAGGCTGAGCGGCACGTCGATCGCAGGGTACTGGCCGCGCGCGGCCAGCTTCCGGCTGAGCACGATGTGGCCGTCGAGCGTGCCGCGCAGCTCATCGGCGATTGGATCTTCGGTGGTCTCGTCGCCTTCCACGAGCACCGTGTACAAGGCCGTGATCGCGCCGCGGTCGCTCGTGCCCGCGCGCTCGAGCAGCTCGGGCAGGGCTGCGAGCACGCTCGCCGGGTAGCCGCGCCGCACCGGCGGCTCACCCGCGGCCAGGCCCACCTCGCGCGCCGCGCGCGCAAAGCGCGTGATGCTATCGACCAGCAGCAGCACGCGCTTGCCCTGATCGCGGAAGTGCTCTGCAATCGCCGTCGCGACCAGCGCGGACTTCATGCGCACGAGCGGCGGCTCGTCGGCCGTGGCGCACACGATCACGCCGCGCTTCCGATCCTGGCCTTGCAGCTCCACGAAATCCGCGAGCTCTCGCCCGCGCTCGCCCACGAGGCAAGCCACGAACACGTCGGCTTGCGCTTGCCGCGCCATCTGCGCGAGCAGCGTGCTCTTGCCCACGCCGCTGCCGGCGACGAGCCCGACGCGCTGGCCGACACCGAGCGTGAGCAAGCCGTCGATGGCGCGCACGCCGGTGGCGAACGGCTCCGTGATGCGCGCGCGCGACAGCGCCGCCGGCGGCGCGGCGCGTACCGGCCGCGTGCTGCCTTCAAGCGCTGACCCGCCGTCGATGGGCTGGCCGAGGGCATCGAGCACGCGACCCAGCACAGCATCGCTGACCGTTACGGTCAGCTCGCGCTCGAGCGGACGCACCACGTCGTCCGGCCCAAGGCCCTCCGCCCGTCCGAGCGGCAAGAGCCGCGCGACGTGCTCGCGAAAACCCACCACCTCCGCGAGCAGGGCCGGCGCCCCTTCGCGCTCGATCTCGCACAGCTCGCCGAGGCGCGCGCCCGGCACGTCGGCCTCGATCGCGAGCCCGATCAACGAGCGCAGCC
>Ga0190269_10001125_pt1 | contig 12963 bp, 11 predicted proteins | sample Popmic249IS_FD_133749 | JGI IMG/M metagenome (GOLD analysis project Ga0190269, IMG submission 133749) | Populus adjacent soil microbial communities from riparian zone of Blue River, Arizona, USA - 249 IS | ecosystem: Environmental > Terrestrial > Soil > Riparian zone | place: USA: Arizona...
AGTGCCCCTGGCAGCCGCCCACTAACCTCGTAACCGTAACCGTAACCGTAATCGTAATCGTAGCCGACTCTGACTCTTCGCTCGGTCACGGGGCACTCCAGTCGATTCGGTTACGATTACGATTACGATTACGATTACGGTTACGATTACGTGATGTAGTTGGGCCGCCCTAAGTGGCGCTGGGGAGGAGGCCGCTCATGCGTAAGAGCATTCTGCCTTCTGAAAAGCGACCACTTGCAGTGCGCGCGTGCGACCCCTGCATATCGCAGCGCTTCCAAAAATAGTGTGACCCACCACTTCGATTGACGCCGTACCTCGTTGTCACAGCATGCCGATACCCGGCCCGCTGCACCGCCGCCGCTACCCGTTCATCACAGTCGCCGTTCGGATAACAAAACGTATCGATCTCAAAGCCGAGCCGCTGCTTCAAATGCGCGCGGGATCCAGCGACTTCTTTCTCTAACTGTTCATCCGAAGTAAGCGGTAAGATCGCATGCGTCTGACTGTGTGATCCGATCTCATGACCGTCCGCGTGCATCAGCTTGAGCTCGTCCCATGTCATCATCCCGTCCCATGCGGGACGTTGTGGGCCGCCTGCTATGCTCTCTAGCTCGTGCAGCGTCGCGTCGCGGTTCTCTGGCGTCATCAGCTTGATGCGCGAGACGCACGCGTGCACGAGGTCGTGTGCGTGTGCCTCCACTCCCAAGCGCGTGAGAAACGCCAGTGCTTCGGAGCGATCGGTGCGCAGCGCGTTCGCGAGCGCGTACGCCACGCGGTCCGCCCAGAGCGTCTCGTTGTTTTCTGTCGCGTCCGCCACGACGAAGAAGCTCGCATGCGCGTTGTGCGCCGCGAGCACCGGTCTCGCGTGCCGGAAGTTGTCGCGCTGGCCGTCGTCGAACGTGATCGCCAGGAGCGGCTTGTGCGGACGATCGCCGAGCGTGAAGCGCGTGGCCATCTCGCCGAGCGTGCCGACTGTGTAGTGCCGCGTGAACAGCCCGAGCAGCCAGTCGAGCTCCTCGGGCGTCACCGAGATCCCAGGCATCGGATAGTCGATCAGCTCGCGCTCCGGCAGCACACGATGAAAAGTGGCGATCGTCAGCTTGTCGCGCGCGAGACGCGAAGGGTCGAGCACGGTCGAACGGTGCAAAAGCTCGGCCCCCAAGTCGCGAACCTTCGGCTTGAGAAACGCCACAACACTCTGACTCGCCGACTTGAGCAACCCCATGACCTACACCGAAGTCAGCCTAACGTGGCGCATGTGCGTTGCCAAGTTGGCGTTAGCTGCTCGCTCGCTCCTGCAGGACCTCCGCGAGGTTTTCCTGCCAGGGCTTCGAGGGCCCGATCAAAGCATCCGTTCGTGACAAGTCGAGCACGCTGTATGCCGGTCGCTTGGCGACCTGCTTGTATTCATCGCTCGTGCACGGATTCACCTTGGCCCTGCCGCCTGTGCCCGCGACGATCGCGCTCGCGAACTCGTACCAGGTGCACTCGCCACCGTCGGTCACGTGGAAGATCCCACGTGCCTTTCTCTCGAGCAGATCCAGCGTGCGCTCTGCAAGATAGCGCGCGCTGGTCGGCCGACCGCGCTGGTCGTTCACTACATTCAGGCTCGGCCGCTCACGTCCCAGTCGCGCCATCGTGTCCACGAAGTTCTTGCCCCACGCCGCATACAGCCAGCTCGTGCGCACGATCAGGTGCTCAGCGCCGCTCGCGAGCAGCAGCTCTTCGCCGCGCGCTTTGGTGCGACCGTAGGCATTCTTCGGCTGCAGCCGCTCGTCGACGCGATAGGGCGCGCTGCCGTCACCGCTGAACACATAGTCTGTGCTGTAGTGGACGAGCAAAGCGCCTACGGCTTTGCAGCGTGCCGCCAAGAGCTGCACGCCCGTCGCGTTCACGGCCAGCGCTTCCGGCTCGTTGCTCTCGGCGCCATCGACGTTCGTGTACGCCGAACAGTTGATCACCGTGCGGATCCCGCTGTGCACAGCGCGCGCGACATGCTCGGCATTCGTGATGTCGAACTGCGGGTAGGTCACGGTCTCGTAGGCGACGTTGCGCTTGCCGAACAACTCACAGAACGCACGACCCAACATACCGTCCGGGCTGATGAGCAGGATCTCTGACATGATGGTGTAAGGCTCCAGCGACGAATGTTAGCTGTTGTATTTAGGCAACCGTTCGCGCGGGATCGCTGACAGCTGCGCCGCCGCCGCATCTTTCTTCGAGAGCACGGGGTCACGCAGAGGCCAATCGATCGCGAGCTGCGGATCGTTCCAAGCGATGCTCAGCTCGGTCTCGGGATGATAGAGCTCTGTGCACTTGTATGCGAGCAAAGCCGACTCGCTGATCACGCAGAACCCATGCGCGAAGCCTGGCGGCACATAAAGCTGCTTGTGGTTTTCTGCGGACAAGCGCTCCGACACCCAACGACCGAACGTGCTCGATCCGACGCGCACATCCACCGCGACGTCGAGCACTTCGCCGTCCAGCACCTGTACGAGCTTGCCTTGCGCGTACGGCTCCTGCAGATGCAGGCCTCGCAAGATCCCGCGCTGCGAGCGCGAGACGTTGTCCTGGACGAAGTTCTCGGGCAGGCCATGTTCCGCGTAGCGGCTCTTCTGCCACGTCTCGAAGAAGTAACCGCGCGCGTCGCCAAAAACTGCAGGCTCGAACAACAACACTTCAGGCAGAGCAGTGGGAGTTACACGCATCGCATCTCAATATAGCTCGGGTTTGGTTTGTGCTAACTCGATCAGATATTGACCGTAGGCAGTCTTTGCGAGCGGCTTGGCGAGCTCCTGCAGCTGCGCCGCAGTGATCCAGCCGAGCCTGTAAGATATCTCTTCGGGGCACGAGATCTGAAGTCCCTGACGCGCTTGCAAGGTCTGGACGAAGTTCGCGGCCTGCAAGAGCGCGTCCGGCGTGCCGGTGTCGAGCCAAGCCGTGCCGCGGCCGATCTTCTCGACGCGCAGCGTGCCGCGCTGCAGGTACAGGCGATTCAAGTCGGTGATCTCGAGCTCGCCGCGCGGCGAAGGCTTGAGCTCTTTCGCAAGCTTCACCACATCGGAGTCGTAGAAGTACAGGCCCGTCACGGCGTAGTTCGACTTGGGCTTCGTGGGTTTTTCTTCGAGGCCGATCGGCTTGCCCTGTGCGTCGAACTCCACGACGCCAAACGCTTCTGGATTACGTACCCAGTAGCCGAACACCGTCGCACCCTTGTCTTGCTGGGCTGCGCGCTGCAACGAGATCGGAAGGCCGTGGCCGTAGAAGATGTTGTCGCCTAGAACGAGCGCGGCGCCGCGCCCGGCGAGGAAGCTCTCGCCGATCAAGAACGCTTGGGCGAGACCATCCGGGCTGGGCTGCACCGCGTAGGTGATATTCATGCCCCAGCGCTTGCCGTCTTCTAACAGCCCTTCGAACTGAGCACGGTCGTGTGGCGTGGTGATGACGAGCACGTCACGGATACCCGCGAGCATCAACGTGCTGAGCGGGTAGTAGATCATCGGCTTGTCGTACACAGCCATCAGCTGCTTACTGACAGCGCGTGTCAGCGGGTGAAGTCGTGTCCCCGAACCGCCCGCCAGAATGATGCCTTTGTCGATCACAGTGCCTCCGCGCTTCGGTGAGAGTTGTGACGTCGCCGAGCTCGCGGCGACGTGGTGTCGGGATGGCAGCAGCCATCAGCAGCACACGGGCAGCCGCTCTCAGCTGCGACCGGCGTAGTTCTTCTCGATCCACTCGCGGTAGGCGCCGCTGCGCACGCGCTTCACCCAGGCCGCATTGTCCAGGTACCAGCGCACCGTCTTTTCCAGCCCGCTCTTGAAGTTCTCCTTCGGGCTGAAGCCGCACTCGCGCATGACCTTGCTGGGGTCGATCGCGTAGCGGAGATCGTGGCCCGGTCGATCTTCCACGAACTTGATCAACGAGAGGGTCTCCTCCTTGGGCACGCCCTTCGCCTGTGCGACGAGCTCGCAGATGGTGTGGACCACATCCAGGTTCTTCTTCTCGCTGCGGCCGCCGATGTTGTACGTACCGCCCATCTTTCCGCGCTCGATCACGGCCCAGATCGCTTCGCAGTGGTCGTCTACGTAGAGCCAGTCGCGCACGTTCTCGCCGCGCCCGTAGACCGGCAGAGGCTTGCCCTCGTACGCGTTCAGGATCATCAGCGGAATGAGCTTCTCCGGGAACTGGTAGGGCCCGTAGTTGTTCGAACAGTTGGTGATCTTGACCGGCAGCCCATACGTACGGTGGTACGCGCGCACCAGGTGATCGCTCGAGGCCTTGGAAGCGGAGTAGGGGCTCGACGGATCGTAGGGTGTCTCTTCGACGAAGTAGCCGGTGGGGCCGAGCGAACCGTACACCTCGTCGGTGCTCACGTGATGAAAGAGCTGACCCTGGCCCTTCGGCAACGCACGGAACGCTTCGAGCAGGTGGAAGGTGCCGTTGATGTTGGTCTCGATGAAGTCCTCGGGCGCGAGGATGCTGCGATCTACGTGGCTTTCCGCCGCGAAGTGCACCACGATCTCCGGCGCCACGCGTTTGAACACGTCATGCACCGCGTCACGGTCCGCGATGTCCACGCGTTCCAACGAGTAGTTCTTTCGCTCCGCAATGCCGGCAAGGTTCTCGAGGTTCGCCGCGTACGTGAGCTTGTCGACGTTGATGAAGTGGTGTTCGGGGTGACGAGGCACCATCAAGTTCAGAAAGTTGGAACCGATGAAGCCGGCGCCGCCGGTGACGAGTATGTTCATGGTCTCCGTCTGAGCTGAGCGCAAAAAAGCGCGACGCTCAGCTATACAATCTAGCTGAAGCGCCGCGCTTTATGCGGGCAAAATGCAGCGGAAACCTTAGTGCTTACAAAGCAGCCGCTGCGCGTACCGCTCACACAGCGGTAGCTGCGCGCGCCTGACGTTTCCTGCGGTCGACGAGCACGAGCCCGCCACCGATGAGCAGCGCGAGCGCAGCACCTGCTGCGTTGGCGTCCAACTCGGGAATCTGCACAGCGGGGCCGCGACGTTCCCACTCGCCGCTGTTGAACTGAAGCTTCTTCACCTGCGCCTGATACGCGTTGACGCGCTTCACGCGTTCCGCGAGCGCTTCGGCTTTGCGAGCGCGCTCAGCGAATTCCGACTTGGTCAGCAGGTTATCCGGACCGTTGTCGGCGTGCGCCAACGGGGCACCGAAGACCAAGGCGTTAAGAAGCACCAAACCGGACAGTAGTTTCTTCATGACGTGTACAGCTCCCTCATGCTGCGCGTGCTTGTTTGCATGTGTTGTGCCAGCAGTCGACCGCCAACCCAGTGCTCGAAATTCTTCGACTATTCGCCGTGCCACTGAGCTCCCCGGCTCGTCGCGCACCGACACACCATGTATCACGATCACACAGATGTAAAGTCTGCTGCGCAAGCTGAGCAACCTAGCACTTCCGCTCGATTACCTCAGCTCCCGCGTGATCCCCGTAGCTGCGGAGAACTTTAGCGCACGCGCTAGCTCCGCGGTATTCGAGATCCCGCGAGAAACCGCGATTTCTCGCGTTTCTGACGTGTACGTCACACCTACTCTGACAGCTCAGCGAACGAGGATTCGGTAGCCGAGATCGCTGCCAGCTTCCCGCACCAGCTCTTCCGTGATGTCCCGGGCGTTGCGCTCGGCCCAGTCGTACAGCGCGCTCGCGTCCGCGGGAGTCGGACCGGGACCGAACACGAACGCGGTGATGCGTGGATCCTGCGTGACCGGCGTGCGCACTTGCTGAAGATCGTCGAAGCACAGCCCGGTTCGCTCTGTGTAGCCGCGCAGCTGGTCGCAGCCATTCGCGACATAGCTCGGGTACGCGGGCTGCGCGTCTTTCAGGTGCGGGGCGAGCACGCGCGCGATCGCCGCGTACGGCGGCGGCTCGTCGATGCGCGGGTAGACGATGGCAAAGACAAGCAGGCCGAGCGCCGCCAAGATGCCGAGCTGACGCGTGACCCACTGCGTGCGCATCCAGAGCTCGCCCAGCAAGAGACACAACGCGGTGCCGAAGCCGTGTGCGAGCACGTACGCGCCGCTGATCTTCACGGGGCTGTCGGCGAGGTACACGCCGAGCACGACGAGGAACGCGATGGTGGCGAGCGCCATGCTCAAGCGAACGACCGAAACGGTCGCGGGCCGCAGCTTGTCTGGGCTGCGTGCAAAAGCGGACAAGCACACGCCAGCAAACGCGTACATGAATGGCGTCGCAGCGAGCACGTAGCGCGCGTCTTTGTAGGCCGGAACCGAGAGCGCGACGATGGCGACGAGCCCGCCGGTGATCATCGCCAGCAGGCGCCGGCGGCGGAGCTGCGGCACACGCAGCACCTCGCCGATGCCGTACATGCAGAGCGGCAGGAGCACAAAGTGGTCGCGGTACAAGACCAGCGGGTAGTACACCGCGGAGCGCTCGTGCTTCGCGTAATCCGCGAGCGCGCTCAGCTTACCGCCCGTGATGCCGCGGCCACTGAAGATGCCGCCGTACACATGATCGATCCACACCGGCAGATCACCGGGCGAGATCAAGAGCACGTACACGAGATGCGCGCTGGCGGTGATCGCAAAGCCGACGCCGCCGACGATCACGCTCTTGCGTAGGCCAGCGGATTGCCCCGAGCTACGCACAGAAGCTGCTTCACCGACGCAGAATGCAATCAGCGCGAATGCGTACGGAACGATCAGCCACATCTTTGTGATGAAGCCGAGACCCACGAGCGCGCCACCGAAAAAGCAGCGCAGGCGTTGCCGCTGCCAGATGCCACGGACGACCTGATAGCCACCCGCGGCGCACAGCGCGGTGAGAATCGGCTCGTACTCGATGCGTCGGAAGCTGAGCAGCAGGGCCGGCGAGCACAGCATGAGAATCGCCGTGTACAACCCGGCTTTTTCGTCGACGAGCGAGACCAAGCGCGAGGTCGCGTAGATCGTGATGCACAGCGCGAGAAACGAGATCAGCGCCATGCCACTCCAGCCCGGCAGCGCGGTCATCGGCGCGAGCAGCGCGGGGTAGGTCGGCAGGTTTCCGAGGAACGGTAGATCTTCGCTCAGCCAGTCTTGCCGGCCTGAGGGAAACACTGAGGGCCGCGTGAAAAACTCTGCGGACGCGTGGATGTTCCGCGCCATGGTGACATTGACGCCCTCGTTCTCGCTCCTGATTTCCGCGAACGGGACGCTGCTCACAAAGGCGTAGCCGAGCGTCACGGCGGCGAGCGCCGCCATGCCCCAGTTGCGCGTGCGCGGAGGCAGCGAGCTCGGGCGATTGATGCGCGGTTCGGGCTCTTCGGAGAGCGGCATGTCGACGCGCTGCGGATCGAACGCGAAGAACTTGGCCCCCACGAAGTTCACCAGCGTGGCGAGCATGATGCCCACGAAATTGGTGAACACGTAGTTGCGCCCTTGATCCATGCCCGCGAGCGCGATCAGCGCTTGGATCGTGAGCATGCGCACAGCGAGACCAGCCAAGTTCGTGCCGACGTAGGTGGCGTACGAGTACAGCATCGGCAGCTCACGCGCGCGCGCGAACGTGTACTTGCGGTTCAGAAAGAAGTTGCTCGTGACCGCGACGATGAAGCCGAACACCGCGCACAAACGTGTGTCGAGGTTCCAGGTCTCTTTCAGCGTGATCACCGTCGCGAGATCGACGCACATGCCGAGCACGCCGACCGCACAGAACTTCACGAGCTCAGCGAGCGCAGGGTAGCGATACGTGTAGAGCTTCGCGAGGTGCGCCAGGTACTCGCCGAAGACGCCCAAGCTCTGCTTGCTCACGCCGAGCTCGCGATCGACGAAGATGATCGGCACCTCGGCCAAGCGCACCGGCGCGGCTTTCACCACGATCTCGAGCACGATCTTCCAGCCCACTGGATCGAGGTCGAGCCGCTCGAGCAAGTTGCGCCGGGCAGCGAGAAAACCAGTCGTGGGATCGGTCATGCTCGTGACGCCGAGCGACAAAGTCGCGGCGAGCTTGCTCTTGAACTGAGAGAACAGCGGCCAGTCTTTCGAGCCACCGCCCGGCACGTGACGACTGCCGACGACGATGTCCGCCTTGTCGTCCAGGACCATGCGCACCATGTTCGGCAGCGCGTCCACCGGATGCGAGCCGTCGGCATCCATGACCACGCACACTTTCGCGGTGGACAGGCCGAAGCCCGCGAGCACTGCGGTCGCGAGGCCGCGCTCGGTGACACGCTTGTGCACGCGCACGGGGTATTGCTCGGCCAGCTTCTGAGCGACCTCGGCCGTACCGTCTGGCGAGTTGTCATCGACGATGATGACTTCACCCGCGATCCCCGCGTTTTTCAGGGTCTCAGCGATGCGCGGGACGATAACGGGGAGTGACTCGGACTCGTTGTACGTGGGCAGAACAACCGAGACCTCAAGCTGTGAAGGGATAGAAGCCGGCATGTGAGCGCCGGGTGTAGCACAACCGAAAGAGTCGCAGGACTTTCCGCAAGCCCCCCGAAGGCCTGGAAAACGCGCCCCCTAGATGCGTAGACGCGGGCTCAGCGCTTGACGGGGGCTGCTTTCAGGGCGGCTTTGCCCTCTTTCACGTACACCGTAAAGCGCACATCCTTGGCCGGGTGCTTTTGCAGCACCTGATCGCGGGTCTTGTTCAGGGTCAGCTCGAACTTCTCGAAGCTCAGACCATCCGTCGACTCGCCGCAGTCTTTCCGCACGCTCAAATACTGCTGGAAGACCTGGCGATAGTGGGTTGCTTGATCGGCGCTGTCCGCGTTGTCGTTGGTTCCCTGCAACGGAAGCGGAGCGGGCTTGGGCGCCGGCGCCGGAACCGGCGGCTTTACGCCTGCTGGGACCGCTGGACCTGGGACCTTCGGCGCTGCGGCTTTCGGAGGTTGCGGCGCGCCGGGCGCTGTCGGGGCTGCCGGCGCTGCAGCTTGCGGCTGCGGCTTGGCTGCGCTGCCGTTACTGGGTGCTTTGGCCTGTTGCGGTGGGCCCGCATCCGCAAAGCCAAAGTACGGCTCCACGTGGCTGTCCGGTGTGGGCCCGAGGATCTCGTCGAGATTGGCTTTCTTCTTCGAAGAAGGCGCGAGCTCTGCGGCGCGCTCCACGGCCTTGTCGAGCGCTTGATTGATCGCGTCGGCGAGCGCGCGATACGCCCCACGCCACTCGGTGACTAGCAGCCGCTCGCGCTCACCGGCCGCAACGGTCAACACCTTCTGACGCAGCACCTTGTAGGGCCGGTCGCGCTCGAAATACACGAACATGAGGCCGATCATCGCGAGCAGCACGCAGGCGACGCCGATCCACGGGAGCGGTAACGCCTGCACGTCTTCGCGCGATGCACCTTGGAAGAACGCGAGCGGTGAAGCTACGAGCGGCAGCGCACGCGCGACCGCGTAACCGACCTCGGCTTCCGCCGCGCCGCCGACGATCAGCGAGTACACCGCGCGGCCACCGGCTTGCAGGGACAAGGGACCCACGCGCTCGCCCTGCTGCAGGTGCTTGTCAGAGAGCGCTTCCGGCAGAATGGCCGCGACCTCTGCGACCTGCGGAGCGCCCGTGGCGACCGAGCTCGCGAGCGGCGTACGTCCGTAGAAGAACATCACGGTCGCGTCGCCGAGACCACCAGCCACGCGCTGGGCGAACTTGTCGTCGAAGCGATAGCCATGCGCGACCGCGCCCACATATTCGCCGCCGTATAACACCGGGCGCGAAGCCATGCGGTAGACGCGGCGATCGTACACGACCACATCGTCACGAACGTAGCCACGCAAGGCGCGTGCGATGAACGGATAAGTCGCGAGGCTGCTGCCAGGCGGGTTGCTCTCGAGCGGTCCGAGCTGCGCGATGATCCGGCCGGTGATGTCGACCGCAAATGCGATGTCCGGCTTGATCGCGCCGGTGCTCGCGTCGCTCTGCGCTTCGAGTAAACGCGCGACGTGCGCGTTCATCGCATCTTTGGCTTCGCTGCTGAGGCCTCCCAGCTTCTGCCGGTCCGGAACGCCCGCAGCTTGCTTCAACACACCGCCGAGCTTGTTGTCGACCGATATGAACGCGATGCGATCGAGGCGCGCGCGCGCTTCGAGCCGCAAGATCGCGTCTAAGTCTGTGCGGTCGCGCCGCAGCTCATCGCCGACGTGCTCTGCGCCCTGGCGGTTGATGACCCCTAAAGACAACAGCGCTGCGCTCGCTCCAGCAGCCGCGATGACAGCCAAGATGATGTACCAAAAGCGTGTGAGCAGCATGGAGAAGACTCGGAAAGTTGCGCGCGCGGACGGTTACTTCGTTTCCGTGAAGGTAAGTGGGTCGAGCGAGAGCGCCTTGTCGGACGTGACTTCGATCGGCTTCGCCAAGATCTCGCGCTCGCCCCTGAAAACCTTGAGCGTGTACTTGCCGGGCGCGACATCGGAGAAGCCGAAGCTCCCGCCTGATTCGACCTTCGCGACCGCGACGACATCCGGCAGCACGTGCAGGTGCGCGCGCGCGTGAGCCGCCAAGCGATCGATGATCTCCCAGTGCCCCACTTGCTTCAGGTTGATGGCCCGCACTGCACCAGGCGAGCTCGCCTCTGCGGAGAAACCATCGAGCCCTTTCGCGAGCAGCTCGTGACCGATCTCGTCACTGTTACGAATCCTCAGCGTGGTACCGCTACGCAGCACCAGCGTCGCCGGCAAGAGCTCACCCCCGGACACACTGGCCTCCACGGGTTCGCTCGCAGCAGGTGCGCCCGCGCCGACCAACACCACCGCGAGCTCACGGTCCGCTGCGACGCGGGCTTTTGCGACCTCTTTGACGCCGTTCTCCAGCTCCCAGTTGCATGCAGCTCTTGGCGGCTTTGCAGCTGCTTGATCGCTGTCGCGCAGGCTGCCGAGCACCATCTGTCCGCGCACATCGCCCGCATGAGCGATGCGGTAGAGCGGACCAAATGCCGCAAAATCAGCCGCCACAGCGCAAACAAACGCGGGCAGAAGACAGCGGCTCAAGCGGGAAAGCGAGCGCGACACAGCTGTTATCGTATCGACGAACGATTGCGCAGGTCAACGTTGCCCGCGCGTGGGAAAAGGACTACAGCCGGAGTGTGACCTCCACACGCTCCATCCGCATCGCATACAGCCCTGACGCAGACGACGCGTTTATGTTCTGGGCCATCGCAGAAGGCCGCATCGACACCGGTGAGCTGACGTTCGAGCGCTCGCGCGCGGACACTGAAGCACTCAATCGCGCCGCGGAGCATACAACTGCACCGCATGTCAGCGCCGTGTCGATCCATCAGTATGCGTACCTCGCGGACCGATACCTGCTCTTGCCGCATGGCGGAAGCGTAGGTGTCGGTTACGGACCTGTGGTCGTCGCTACGCGACCGCTGACTGATCTCCGCGGTCTTCGCATCGGTGTGCCGGGGCTTCGGACCTCTGCGTACCTCGTGCTGCGCTTGCTCGTGCCGGAGTTCGAGCCGGTTGTGGTGCCCGTCGCGCCGTTCAGTCGTGCGTTCGAAGCGGTGAAGAGCGGCGAGGTCGACGCGGTGTTGCTCATTCACGAAGGCCGGCTGCTCTATGAGCGCGAGGGCCTCTCGCGCGTGTTGGAGCTGGGGGAATCGTGGCAAGCGCTGACCGGATTGCCGCTACCCTTGGGCGGCAACGTCATCGCAAAGTCGCTCGGTGCTCCGCTGATCGAGCGCATCTCGGGCCTCTTGCGCGAGTCGATCCGCTACGCGCTGGAGCATCGCGACGAAGCGCTGAGCACGCTGCTCGCGCAGGAGTCGAGGCCCGGCGTGCCGCGCGACCGCGCGATGTTCGACCGCTACCTGGCCATGTACGCCAACCAAGACACCCTCGACTACGGCGAACAGGGCCGGAGGGCCATCCAAGACCTCCTGGACCGAGGCCACGCCGCGGGCATCATCCCGCACCAGGTCCGGGCGGAGTTCTCGCCCTGAAGCGCGCCTGATGCGCACCAAGCCTTCATTTCGCGATAGCGCCCTGAGGAAAAATAAGTATAGTCGCCGCCCTGCTTGGCCGAGTGGCGGAATTGGCAGACGCGCCGGACTCAAAATCCGGTACTGGCAACAGTGTGTCGGTTCGACCCCGACCTCGGCTACCGTCGCACAAAACAAGTGATTTTTGTTCTCTCGCGCTGGGTCGACATGGCGCGCGAGAGGCCGCTCAGGGGACGAGTGGGGCCGTTCGGCTCGTGCGGCGGCCCCGGCGCAGACCAGTGCGCCAGACGGTCGCCCGGGGCTTTCGAGACTCGCTCTGCCGGGAGCATTCGGTCGGCGACCAACGTGTGGAGCGCGTCGTCGCGCTCGATCGGCGCTCCACAAGCTGGTTCGTATGATGCAGCACTGCACTGCCTCCTGCACGGCGTGAATCTCCTCAGGCGCGCGGATCAGTGTTTACCGATCACTTGGTAGCTGCGCGTTTGAAAGTACCAGCGGCCATCACGTTTCACATAGCTGTCGCTGTAGCAACCGACGACAACCTTTTGCTCCTGCGTCTTCGTGATGATGATCTCTTGGCAGTAGGCCTTGCCCCGCGCGGTCGCCCCGTCGATGGTGATCTCATTCGGCACCGAAAGCATGCTCATGAAGGAAAGGTAATGAGTTGCTTTCGCAAACGCCGCAACGATCTCGCTGCGGCCCCTGGCAGGCTCCGTCATCGAAGGCAGCGTCCAAGTTCCGTCTTCGGCGAATGTCGAGCCTAACTTCTCTGCATCGCTCGCCATGGCGGCGCACGCGAATATTTCGAGCAGCTCGCGAATGTCGAGCCGATCCTCAATGGTGTTGGGTCATTTATATCGTCCTGTGTTCGAGCTGTTTATCGTGCAGTTGAGACTGCTGCAGTCGCACGAACGAGCGAACGAGAACAGATGGACGTGGGCAGGGTGCTCGCATGATTTGGAAAGCGCCATCGCGCTCCTCGCGCGTTGTTTACTCCGTTGAATGGAAAGAGCTGCACCTGGCCGAGCACAGACGATAGGTGGCCGTAGTCAGTGAGACTG
>Ga0190269_10001126_pt1 | contig 12940 bp, 10 predicted proteins | sample Popmic249IS_FD_133749 | JGI IMG/M metagenome (GOLD analysis project Ga0190269, IMG submission 133749) | Populus adjacent soil microbial communities from riparian zone of Blue River, Arizona, USA - 249 IS | ecosystem: Environmental > Terrestrial > Soil > Riparian zone | place: USA: Arizona...
GCGCCGGCGGCTCGACGCCCGCCGCCGTCAGCTTCAGCGACATCTACACAGGGATCATCGCGGCGGGATGCTCGTGTCACAACGGTGGGGCGGGCGGCCTCGACCTCTCCACGCGCAACATCGCATACGGGAGCTTGGTGTCCGCGCCGTCGACGAGCTGCTTTGGTGAGCTGCGGGTCGTCCCGGGCGACGCACAAGCGAGCGTGCTGTTTCACTCGCTGGCGCACACCTCGCTCGGCTTCTGCGAGGTGCCGACCATGCCGCGGAACAGCGCACAGCTCAGCGACGCGCAGCTCGCGGCGCTGCAAGCCTGGATCGATGCCGGCGCACGCGACGACTGACCATGCTCACCGAAGGCGCCGTCGAAACTCGACGCGCAGCAGCGCCAAGCTGATCAGCGCCTGCAGACCTGTCGCAACGATCGACCAGTACCAAATGTATTCGAGCCGGAAGAACGACTGTTGCGACATCCAGACGGCCGGGATCGCGTACGTGATCAACCGGGAGATGGAGCTCCACACCGCCGGCAAGGTGTTGCCCAGGCCTTGAAACATATTCGAGCAGGTGAAGATCAGTCCCTGCGCGACGAAGTTCCACGACACGATGCGCAGGAACAACGCTCCGATGCGCATCACCTCAGCGTCGCTCGAAAATAAGTGCACGAGCAGCTCCGCGCGCCACTGACACAGGGCGGTAAGGCACACCATGAGCGCGCTGCTCAAGAGCGCGGTGCTCCGAAAGGTCGCCCGCACCCGCGGCCAGATTCGCGCGCCGTAGTTCTGGCCGGCGAGCGGCCCGGCAGAGTACGCGATCGCGAGCGCCGGAACGAAGACGCCCTGCATGATGCGCGAGCCCACTCCGAAGCCGGCTTGCGCCGCGGGCCCAAACGCGCGGATCACCCAGTACGTGATGCCCGTGTACAAGAAGATCAGCGCGAACTCGCAGCCCGCGGGTACGCCTACGATCAAGATGCGCTTCCATTCGCGGATGCGCGGACGCCAGAGCTCGGCTTCGAAGCGCACGTATTTCTCGAGGCGCAGGAAGTACCAGAATAGGCCCACGGCGCCACAGCAGACGGAGACCGAGCTCGCGAGCCCAGCGCCCGCGACGCCGAGTGGATAACCCGTGCCCCAACCCGCGATGAACACTGGCGCGAGCACCGCGTTCAAGAGCAGCGTCGCGACCTGAATGATCGTTCCGGGCTTGACGATACCGGTCCCACGCAACGCCGACCCCATGGAGACCAACGCAAACTGCGAGGCAAGCCCAGGCCCGAACCAGAACAGGTAACTCTTTCCTTCTGCCACCGTCCCAGGATCCGCGCTCACCGTACGCAGATACGCGCCCGACAAGCTGTACACCGCGATCGCCGTCAGCCCCGCCAAGATCGTGGCAATGCCCAGCGACTGGTTGAACACAAGGTTCGCATCCGCTCGATCTTTGCGACCCACCGCGTGCGAGATCAACGCAGCGGTGCCTACGCCGAGCAGCTGCGACAACGCAAAAACTACGAAATACGAGTTGCCCGCTGCGCTCACGCCTGCGACCGCGCGGTCCCCGAGCTGCGCGACGAAGTAGAGGTCGACGAAGTAGTAGAGCGTTTGGAAGATCATGCCGACCGCGATCGGCACCGCGATGGAGACTTGATGGCGGATGATCGGGCCGTGGGTCAGGTCGCGCATCGGCGTTTCGCACTCTATGCGCGGCCCACCTTCCCGGCCAGCGGCAACAATCGGTGAGCGCGTAACGGGACCCGCATGTCAGTCTTGCCCCTCTGGGATCGCCACTTTCGAGCCAAGTAGAGCGGAACGCATGTTCCAGTGATCGCGCTGACGGTGTTTGCAGAGCGCGAGCGCGCGCCGCGCGTTCCAGGAGCACGTGGTGAAACAAGTGGGGGCGACGCTGCTCGCCGACGTAGCGCTGCCGCGACTCAGTGAGCGCGTGAGGTTCTCCGCCCGAGGAACAGCAGCGCGCCGAGAGCGAGCAGCCACAAGCCTCGGCCGTCTGTCTGGGCGCCACCCACTGCAGAACAACTGCAACCGCTCGACGCTGCAGGCGGCTCGGCCGTGTCTACCGTCGCCGGTCCGCCGCTACCAGCTGCAGCGGCAGCAGTCGCGCTGCTCGTGCTACCGGTCCTGCCCGCTACGCCGGGGGCGAGTGCAGCGCGACCCGCAGCGGGGGCTCCACCGCTGTCGCCACGAGCTGCAGGTGCCGCAGCACCACCGCTCGCAGCCGAGCTTCCTGGCGACGCTGATCGAGTACCTGCAGCTCCCGAAGCGCCACCACCCGCAGCACCAGCAGGCGCTGCCCCAGCCGCACCGCACTGCTGACTCCCTTCGTCGCACGCCTGATCTGTTGCACATGCAGGCATACCGGCCGCGCAGACGCCATCGGTACAAGCCTCGGCGCCATTGCAGAATTTGCCGTCATCGCAGTCGGCAGCGCTTGTGCACTCACACGCATCCCCCGTGCAGTCGGCGTCGGCATCGGCTTGATCGGGGTTGGCGACGCTCGGGCAGTTGTCGTCCGCATCGTTGATCTTGTCGCCGTCAGCGTCTGGCAGCGTGAGCGAGTGCTTCGCGAAGAACTTCCACGCGTACTCCGCGATGTTCAGCACGTTCTGCTGGTACAGCACGTGACCGCCTTCGATGCTGCAGTAACCGACCTCAGCACCGTTGCCGCACTGACGATAGATCTCACACTTGTTGCGACCGGAGATCGTCTCCACCTCCGGCATGCCGGTGCAGCCCATGATCTTCGCCCACGCCATGAGCGTGTCCGGAATGCTGGGAAACGGCTCCGGCAGGCGCGGCCCACCACCCGGACCTCCTTCGTATGGCACGTACTCGTCGCTATAGCCGTGAAACCCAATCACTGAGATCTGCTGCGCCGGCATGCAGGTCGCGCGACCGATGTCGAGCGGGTCCGCGACCGGTGCCACGCCTGCAAACGCATCCGCAGCCTGACAGCCGAGCGTGTTGCTCATGGCGGCGCCGTTCGAGAGGCCGGTGCTGAACACCCTGCCGTGGTCGATGTTGGCCATGCCCGCGACTTGGTCGCGGATCGCTTTCATCAGGCCGACGTCGTCGAGCTTGGCCATGAACGCTGAGCCGAACGCGATGTCGCCGTTCCACGAGCTCATGTATCCCGTCGGCGCGGCGACCAAGAAGCCTTCCTTGTCAGCGACCTGCTCGAAGCCGGACAGCCCGAGCTGCTGAGGACCGGTCGATGAAAAGCCATGCAGATCGAAGACGAGCGGAACGGGCTTTTTGCCATCGTAGCCGGGCGGGACATGCAGGATGTACACGCGATTGCGACCGCCAAAGTCCAGATCGAGCATGTGATCGCCCGGCGTCAGCACGGCTTCGCCCATCTTGCACTCCGCCGCTGCTTGGTTGGCGAGGCCAACCAACGCGAGACAACACAGCGCGCTCAAGCGCCCTACGACACAGCTCGACATCTAATTCTCCCGGAAAGCTCACGGGACGTAGCACGGCGAAAACAACCCGATCACTTCGGCTTCCTGACTCGAGCCCTTGGCCGCACGGGTAAGATCCCTCGTTTTGGGCCGCAGGCGGCCGGGGCCACAGAGTCTCCGCGCAACCATCCGGGTCCGAAATGGTCACATGCGCGAACCGTCGATGCCGAGCTCGCCGGAGTCCCAGGGCGCGCTCATGGCTCCGCGGCGGCGCTGGAATGTCAGCCTGAGGCTCACAGCGTACGACATGCTTCGCTTCGCCAGTCGATCTCGACTAGCCGCAACGCGCACCGCGACTCTCTCACTGACGCTGTCGAAGGCTTATGGCAGTTTAACTGTGTGATCTCATCCGCTGCCGAGTCGATCATCAGACGCAATCACGTGACTGTGCGAGGCCAAGGCTCGCGTGTCATCGTGTTTGGACACGGCTTCGGCCTCGATCAAACGAGCTGGCGCCACGTCGCCCCAGCATTCGAAGCTGACTATCGAGTCGTCACGTTTGACTATGTGGGATCTGGGCGCTCGGACCGCTCTGCCTATCGCAGCGAGCGCTATGCGACGTTGACCGGATACGCAAAGGACGTGACCGAGGTGCTCGCCGCCCTCCGCTGCGAGCCGGTCGTGTTCGTCGGGGCCTCGATCAGCGGCATGATCGGCTTGCTCGCGGCGCTCGATGAGCCCGCGCGCTTCTCGCGGCTCGTGATGATCGGGACGTCGCCGCGCTACCTGAACGACGGCTCCTACCACGGCGGTTTCAGCCCCGAGGACATCGACGGGTTGCTCGATGTGTTGGATCAGAACTTCGTGGGTTGGGCCGCCAACATGGCAAGCACCGCGATCAAAGATCCGCAGATCGCTCGCGAGCTCGAGCGCGGCATCTGCGCGATCGACCCGCGCATCGCGCGCCAGTTCGCAGAGGCGGCTTTCCGCTGCGACATGCGCGCGCTCTTGCCGAAGTGCCAGCACCCGGTCCTGGTGATCCAGTGCAAGCACGACGACGTTGTCCCGAGCGCAGCCGCCGAGTACTTGGCAGAGCACTTGCCACGTAGCCGCTATCAGCTGCTGCAAGCCTCGGGGCACTGTCCGCAGCTCACGCAGCCAGCAGATATCCGGGCGCTGATCCTGAACTACCTCGACAGCCCTGCGGAGCGTTGACGTGAGCCAGCTCTTGCACGCGCCGTGCGGTTATCTGGCCTTTGGTGATGACCGCATTCTCACCGACGTCAACCTCGAAGGCGCGCAGATGCTGAGCGCGCAGCGCGAGCGCCTGCTCGGCCAAGCCGTGAGCGAGCTCTTCACGATGCGCACGCGCGTGTTCTTCACGGCCCATGTCTACCCCGCGCTCGCGCTGCACGGCGCGGTTCAAGAGGCGTATGTGTCGCTGCTGAAAGCGGACGGCGAAGAGCTCGCCACGCTGATGAACATCGTGCGCCGAAAGCTGGACGGCCGCTGGCTCACGGAGATGGTGTTCATGCCCATGCAGCGTCGACGCTTGTTCGAGAAGGAGCTGATCGAACAGCGTCGCACAGCGCAGTCTGCCGCCCGCGCCGAGCAAGCTGCGCTCGAGCAGCTGAAAGCGGCGCAGAGCCAGCTCGCGGCCCAGGATCAGCTGGCCTCCCTCGGCATGCTGGCGGCAGGCGTCGCGCACGAGATCAACAACCCGCTCTCGTACGTCGCGGGGAACCTCGAGCTTCTTAGCAAGCGGCTCCAAGATCGCTTCGATGACGGCGAGCTGCACGGCATGCTGGCCGAGGCCGCACAGGGCGTGGATCGCATTCGCGACATCGTGCGCAGCTTGCGAACGCTGTCGCGTATGGAAGAAGCAGAGCATCGCGTGCCCGTCGACTTGCGCGAAGTGGTGCAGGTCGCAGCGCGCTTGGCCGGCAACCAGCTGCGGCATCGCGCGGGCTTCGAGGTCACCCTTCCCGACCAACCGCTCATCATCGATGGTGACGCCGGCCGGCTCGGTCAGGTCGTGCTCAATCTGCTCGTCAACGCTTCGCAGGCGCTGCCAGATGGCCGCTCCGAAAACATGATTCGCCTCAGCGCACAGCGCGAGGGCAGCTACGCAATCATCGAAGTGCAGGATAACGGCCCAGGGATCGACCAGCACGATCTCGCGCGTATCTTCGATCCGTTCTTCACCACCAAGCCGGTGGGTTTGGGAACCGGGCTCGGTCTGTCCGTGTGCAAGGGCATCGTATCTACGCTCGGCGGCACCATCACCGTCCTCAGCACACCGGGTGCGGGTGCGCGCTTCCGCGTGATTCTGCCGCTGCCAGAGGCTAAGCCGGAACGGCAGGTGCCGGCGCCTCCTTCGCCGCCATCAGCGGCCGAGAAAGAGCCACATGGCACTTCGACTCGGCCGCGAGTGCTGTTGATCGACGACGATCAGCACGTCACGCGCATGATCGCGCGCGCCTTGCGGGATTTCGAGGTGACAGTCGTCAACGATGCACGCCATGCGCTAGGCATCTTGGCGGCAGAGAGCTTCGACGTCATTTTGTGCGACTTGATGATGCCGAACATCACCGGCATCGACATTCACCGCGAGCTCACTCGGCTGAACGCCGCGCAGGCAAAGCGCATGATCTTCCTCACGGGCGGTAGCTTCAGCGCCGAGGCAGACGACTTCTTGACCAACATCGAAAACCCGTGGATCCAGAAGCCGTTCGCCACGGCGGCGCTGCAGCGCGCGTGCACCGAGATGGCGCAAAAGCACGCTCGCGCTCACACTTCGGGCATCAAGCTTCGGTCGCCGGAGTGAGCGGCGCATCCGAGACCTCGTCGGCCTGACGGGCACGCGCACGCCTGCGACGCTGCGCCCAGATCACGAGGCCGGTCACGCTCAACATCGCCACGCCAAGCCCAAGCAAGGTCACGACGATCCGGCCGGCGACGCCAGCGATGCGGCCCGAATGCAGCGGAAACTGCAGGGCCAGGAATAGATCGCCCGCGCTGCCTTCGCCCGGCACCTCTGCCCCGAGGAAGTGACCATCCTTGCCGTCGTAGCTCAGGTAAGGGTTGCCCAGCCCCCCGTCGCCGTGGGAGTTCTGCGGCTCGAAGAACCCGACGCTGTAGAAGCCCGCCTGACGCGCGAAGAACATGCCTCCGACGGGCGCGTCGAAGCCGCGAGCGGCGCCATCCTTTAGCGCGCGCGCGAGGACGTCGGCGCGTGAGACACCCGGCGTGTGCGGCTGATCTTCGGGCGAGAGCTGCATGCCTTCATGGGGGTCGGGCGACAAAGTCGAGAACACCGACACCACAGGCGCCATCACCGAATCTTTCAAGTTCATCGAGACGGCGGTGATCGCCAGCACCAAGATCAGCGGCCACAGCCACACGCCACCCGAGCGATGCAGATCGAAGTTCATGCGTGTCGCGCCGCTGTTGAAGCGGAAGCGAAAGGAATTCTTCCAGACCCTGCGGCTCGGAAACGAGATGCAGAGCGCGATCACACTGTCGAGCACCCAGCCGATCGCGATGATGCCCATGACCCACAAGCCCAGGCTGAACATGCCGATGTCAGGCAAGTGCAGGCTGTAGTGGAGCTTGTACAAGAACGGCAGGATGTTCTCACGCGAGAGCGAGACCGAGCCCCACTCGCGCTGTGCCTGTGTCTCACCCGTCACGGGATCGACTGCCAGCTGGTTGAAGTCGAGCTCGTAAGCGCGTCCGGTCGCTGGATCGAGCTTCGCGCCCACTCCCATCAAGAGTGTGTGGTCCTGCTCGGTCGAGAGCGGCAGATACGTCACTTGCAGCCGCGGATTACGCTGCTCGACCTGATCGGCGAGCGCGAGCGCGCGCTGCGCATCGATCGGAGGGCTGGGCTGGGCGGTGTGATAAAACCGCGGATTCAAGAGCCCATCGAGCTCGTGATCCCACGCGATCAATGCGCCGGTCGCACCAGCGATAAACAAGAAGCCGGCCGTGATGAGGCCGAGGACTCTATGCAGGGTGGTGAGAATACGACGCATACTTGAAACTATTTGAAAACGCCTTTCAATTGCAACGCAACTTACTCTAATTTGCGGTGAAAAGCCCGCACGAGCTGAAGCGGGCCGAAAGCTGTGCGTTTGTCGGGCCATACCGGAGAGCCTCGCGATTCAAATCACGCGGCTGCGGGTAGACTCGGCGCCAAATCAAGCACTGGGAGGACGGTCGTGCCAACGGTTTTGGACATCCCACTTTCGCCATACGCGCAGAAGGTGAAGCTCGCGTTGATCGAGAAGGGCATCGCATTCGACGTGCAATACCCGGATCTCGACGAGCCTGACGCGCGCGCACACATGCGTAACCCGCGGGCCGAAGTTCCGGTGCTGATCGACGATGAGGTCAGCCTCTTTCAAAGCTCCGTGATCTTGGAATACATCGAGGAACGCTGGCCCGATCCCGCGCTCTTGCCGCGTGATCCTCTGGAGCGTGCACGCGTGCGGTTGCTGCAGGAGATCTGCGACACCGCTTACGACGCGGTGAACTGGGGCGTGAGCGAGATCCTCGTGTTCAAGCGCGCGGAGGGCACCCTCGCCCAGCAGATCTTGGAACGTGCGAAAGAGCAAACGCGTGGGCTCAACGCGCGCTTGGAGCGCGAGCTGTCCACGAGGCAGTGGTTCAATGGCGAGCGCTTCGGGTTCGGTGACATTGTCGTGTATCCGTTCGTCAACGGCGCGGCGGCACTTGGAAACAAGCCCGATCCTGATTCTAAGCTGCACGCGTGGCTGCAGACGATGCGCGCCCGGCCCAGCGCCGAGCGACTGAAGCAAGAGATCCGCGCGACGCTGCCGCAGTTTGCTGGACGCGCTGCGGACATCGCGCAAGGCAAACATCGGCGCGAATATCGAGATCATCGCGTCGAGTGGATGTTGCGTGTCGGCGGGCTCGAAATCGTGACGCACGGTATGCAAGCCAATACCATTCGGTTCTCCTACGAGTTTTAGGGGCGTTCATGGAACAGACAACGAAATCACAGAGCGAGACAGTGCTCGGCGGCGAAAGCTTGATCGCGTTCGCAGCCACAGTCGACCCTGCGCGCTCCAAAGCCTTCTACGAGCAGGTTCTCGGTCTGCGCCTCATCGCGGACGAAGAGCACGCGATCGTGTTCGATGCCAACGGGACCATGCTGCGCATCCAGAAAGTGTCCGAGCTGCTGCCGCCGCCGCACACCACGCTTGGCTGGCGCGTACGGGAGATGGCTCGTACGGTGGCGTTGCTACGCGCGAAGCAGGTCGAGCCCGAGCGCTATCCTTACATGCAACAGGACGCGCTCGGCATCTGGACTGCGCCGAGCGGCGCGAAATGCGTGTGGTTCAAAGACCCCGACGGCAACCTGCTGTCGCTGACCGAGCTGTCGGGCCCGTGATCGAGATCACACCGGGTCTTTGAAGCTGGGCCGGCGCTTCTGGATATTCGCCATCACGGCCTCGGTCTGGTTCGGCGTGCGGATCACGGCTTGCTGCTCGCGACTTTCGGCGAGCAGGATGCTGCGGGCGTCGCCATCAGCGGCGATGTTGTACAAGCGCTTTGCGCCGCGCACGGCGTCGGGGTTTTTGCTGGCGATCTCTTTCGCCAAGAGCAGCGCTTCCCCGAGCGGATCAGCGGCGAGCCGCGTGACGAAACCATAGCTGAGCGCCTCGGTCGCCGTCAGCTCGCGATTTGTGTACGTGAGCTCGCGCAACACATCGTCGCGCACCAGCGTGCGCCACAGCGCGATCCCGGCCATGTCCGGCACGAGGCCCCACTTCAGCTCCATGATCGATAGGCGCGTCTCCGGATGTGCGATGCGTATGTCCGCCCCGGACATGATCTGCAGACCACCTCCGAACGCGATCCCGTGCACTGCCGCGATCACCGGCACTGGCAAGGTGCGAAAGCCCCACGAGACGTGCTGGAACAAGTTCGCATCACCGTGCGTGCGCGCGTTGATGTCGATGCCAGATCCACCGCTCGCCATGCTCCCCATGTCGAGCCCAGCACAAAACGCGCGGCCCTCGCCCGACAACACCACGGCGCGCAGCCCTGGCGTTCCCTGCAACTGCGCGATCGCGGCTGCGATACCCTCGAACATCGCGGGGTCGAGCGCGTTCAGCTTGTCGGGCCGCGCGAGCCGTACGTCAGCGACGCCATCTTCGAACGAGATCACGACACGATCGGACATGATTTGGGCCTCCTGTCAGCGTGGTGAGCCGTTGCTTGTAGCCGCACCTGCCGCGGGAGTCGAGCGGCTTAGCGTGGTGCGCCGCAGGCAAGCCATTCGCCGAGCTGCGTGCGCTGCTGCAGCGTCGGCTTTTCGCCGTTCGGAGGCATGCTCTGGTGCTCGCCTTTGGGTCCGGCGGCGGCGAACTGATCGATCCAGACGGCGTCCTCGCGGATCTGCGCGAGCTCGTCGAAGTTGCGCCCCTCCGGCGCCAAGCGCTCGCTGCCGCTGACAGCTGCAGAGTGGCAGCGCAGACAATAGCTCGCGAAGAATGCGCGTCCGAAGCTCTCGTAGCGCAGCGTGCTGTCGTCCGGACAGATGGAGCCCGTGCTCAGGTTCGTGATGGGCTCGACGGCTTCACCCCCATCCGGCTCGACAGCATCGCTCGCACAACCCGCGAAGCAGATCAGAACCCACACGACAAGGCTGCATTGTGCTCGAGGCATATCCGCTCACTTTACAGTGCCCCGCCCTCGCCGCACCCAATATCTGGCGTCACGGGCACGACTGTGCAGCGGGTGGGCTGGTGCTCGCGCCGAGCTGACAGCTCAACGTGCCGCGCAAGCGCAGCCGTCCGACGGAGCCTCCACCCGCGCCGCCGCCGTTAGCTCCATGATTCCCACCATCTTGTGCCGCCGTCGTGCCGTAACCACCCGCGCCGCCCGATGCGCTCGCGCTGCCGCCGTTGCCGCCGTTGGCTGCGAAGCTCGTGCCTGCAGGCGCGACCAGCCGCGCCGCTTCCAGCAGCACCGCGCCGCCGCTGCCTCCGCCGAAGCCTCCACCCTCCGAGCCGCAGCCGCCCGTACCGCCCGCGCCGTTCGCGCGCAGCGTACCGCGCGCTTCTAGCCTGCCTGTGACAGAGAACTGGATCGCTCCACCACCTGCGCCACCGGACCCACTGCAGCCACCGCCGTGGCCACCACCGCAACCTCCGATCAGCGGCGACAGCGTGGTGTTACCGCGCGCCACGCCCGACGCGCCGTAGTTGCTGCTGTTGTCGCCGTAGCCGCCTCGACCACCGCGTGCGCCGAACGCACCCCCGCCGCCGCCCCCGCCGCCGGCCAACGAGCTGCCGGAGCCGTTGCCACCTGCGGCGCTGCCGCACGACCAGTTGCCACCCGCGCCGGGCGTGGTTCCGTTCGCATTCACATCGACGGTTCCAAGGAGCTGTGCGTCGCCGAGCACTACGAACGCGACGGGTCGATTGCCCACGACGTTCAACGTCGCGCCCGAGGCGACGGTGATCGATCGCACAGGGATGAGCACGAGCTGCGGGCCGCTGGTCTGCGACCGGACGATCGGTGTCGGTTGCGTCTGGCCACACCAGTTCGAATACGTGAGGTTCGAGCTGTCGAAGCGTGAGGTGCCGCAGTTCAACGTGATGGTCGCGCTCGATGTAATGCCTGCGGGGTCGAAGTTCGTCGGCGTGTAACCGAACTGACCGTCGGTGCCTCCATCGTTGTCGTCGTCTGGATCGCACACGTCGCCCAAGCCATCGCCATCGAGGTTGGCTTGGTTGGCGTTCGCTACGAGCGGGCAGTTGTCGGTGGTATCTGGGATTCCGTCGTTGTCATCGTCGGTATCGCACGCGTCGCCCGTGCTATCGCCGTCGGTATTCGTCTGCGTGGAATTCGCGACCAAGCGACAGTTGTCGCTGCCGTCCGCGACGCCATCGTTGTCGTCGTCCGGATCGCACACGTCACCGAGCGCATCGCCATCGGTGTTGAGCTGGTTGTTGTTCGAGACAGTGCGGCAGTTGTCGGTGGTGTCGGGACGACCATCGTTGTCATCGTCCGTGTCGCACGCGTCACCTTGCGCGTCGGCATCGGTGTTGGCCTGATCAGCATTGGCGACGACACGGCAGTTGTCGTTGCCATCCAAGTCGCCGTCGTTGTCATCGTCGTTGTCGCAGGCGTCTCCACCGTCGTTCGCACCGTCCGAGTTTTCCTGTCCGGGGTTCACGATGTTCGGGCAGTTGTCGCCGCCGTCCGGGACGCCGTCTCCATCGAGATCGGTCTCACAGGCATCGCCGATCATGTCGTTGTCGGTGTCGAGCTGGTTCTGGTTCGCGACTTCGGGGCAGTTGTCGCCGGTGTCCGCCACCGTGTCGTTGTCGTCGTCACCATCGCATGCATTGCCGCCATCGGCTGCAAGGTCCGTGTTGAGCTGTGTGGGGTTCGGCACGAGCGGGCAGTTGTCCGTAGCGTCGAGCACGCCATCAGCATCATCATCGTCGTCGCAAAGATCGCCGAGCGCGTCGCCGCCGCTGAGCGCGGCATCTGTGTTCAGTTGGTCGGCGTTTGCGACCAGCGGACAGTTGTCCGAAGGGTCGAGGATGAGGTCACCATCCTTGTCGTTGTCGCACGCGTTACCCTCGCCATCGCCGTCTTGATCGAGCTGGTCGGCATTCGCCAGGAGCTCACAGTTGTCGAGATCGTTTGCGACCATGTCATCATCGATGTCCGGGTCGCAGGCGTCTCCGAGCCCATCTTTGTCCGTATCGACTTGCGTGGGGTTGCTCTGACTCGGACAGTTGTCCATCGCGTCTACCACGCTGTCCGAGTCCAGGTCGTCGTCGCAGGCGTCGCCGACGCCATCCGCGTCAACGTCTACCTGATCGGCATTGGGCGTGACCGGGCAGTTATCGTCAGCGCCGCACACGCCATCCTGATCGCCGTCGTTGCTCGGGTCTGTGAGACAAACGTCGCACGCGTTCGGCAGACCGTCGTCATCGCTGTCTTCGTGGTCATCTCCACCTGGGCAGGCGTCGAGGTTCGTGCAAACACCGTCGCCGTCAGGATCGTCCGGATCGTCGTTCGGACAGGGGTCGCACTCGTCGGGCTTGCCGTCCCCGTCGCCATCGTTCGCGGTGGATCCGTCCTGTTGTGTGCACATGTAAACGGGCCCACAGGTGCCACCTTCGGCCTCACACATCGCACCGGAGTCTGTCGGACCGGAATCGACGGTGACTTGTGCGTCGACAGGATCAACGCGCGCGTCGATCGGGTCCACACTTGCGTCCGTCAGCCCATGCAGACGCACCCCGAATCGCCCGCAGCCTGCCACAAGACACAGCAGGAGCAATAGTCGGGCGCTCGACTGCAAAAACACGACGTGGATCAGTGTAACACGTTCCCGTCACTCACCTAATGCCCGCAGCGCTCAGCGGCGAAGGATGCGGCCTGCAGGCTGACGCATCGTGCGCCATTTATGTAGCCGGGCCAGCCGGCCCGCATCGCGCTGAGCTGGCAACGGGCCCTTGCATGGAC
>Ga0190269_10001127_pt1 | contig 12939 bp, 10 predicted proteins | sample Popmic249IS_FD_133749 | JGI IMG/M metagenome (GOLD analysis project Ga0190269, IMG submission 133749) | Populus adjacent soil microbial communities from riparian zone of Blue River, Arizona, USA - 249 IS | ecosystem: Environmental > Terrestrial > Soil > Riparian zone | place: USA: Arizona...
GCAGCGAGCATGCCGCGCACCGCCTGCCAGCCGATGCCGTTGCGCACGCCGCGCAGGAAAAACGCGGCCGCTGCCACCGCGAGCCGCGCCCAGCCGGTGTGAAACTTGTACAGACTGTACAGCGCGTTGCGAACGGTCTGAAAGTAGCGCCCGCCTTCCCAGAACAGCCGCTGCTCGAGCGCGACCTTGTGCAGCACGGCGACGCTCGGCAGGTACGCGATGCGTTGGCCGGTGTTGAGCATCCGGTAGCTGAGGTCCAGCTCTTCGCCACAGAACATCAGCCGCTCGTCGTACGCGCCGACGGCCTCGAAGGTGCGGCGCCGGATCGCGTGGCCCGCACCCACGAAGCGCGAGGCCATGAACTCGCGATCCGGGCTGCAGTGGTTCGGGTAGTCCCACGAGGACCAGTCCGTCTCCCCGGTGAAATAGTTGACGATGGCGAATGCCACCGCACACAGGTCGGGGCGCGCAGCCATGAGCTGCGCGGTGCGCGCCAGCACGAAGGGATCGGCGAACACCGCGTCACTGTCGAGCGCCACGATGATGGGCGCGTCGCCCATGGCTGCAGCCAGGTTGCGCCCGCCGGGCACGCCCACGTTACGACCCAGCCGCAAGAGGCGCGCGTTTGGCAGCGCAGCCACGGCGGCCTGGACCTGCGCCACGTTCTCCGGCTCGCTGCCCTGGTCCACCACCAGGATGCGGTGATCGACCTCCTGTTGCTCCGCCGCACTGGCGATCGCAGCCAGCGTGTCCGCGGTGCGGTTCCAAGACAGAATGATGACGTCCACCTGGGGCAGCGACATGCGTTCCGTTCCTGCGTTTAGAGCTGGGTTACGTGGACCGGTTGAGGTGGCTCCGCGCCGGACACGGCGCCGCGCGCCAGGTAGCGCTGCTTGAGGTGATCGGCGAGTCGCAAGGACAACGCGAGCAAGGTCAACGTCGGATTGGCGTGGCCGTTGGTCGGGAACACCGAGGTGCCCACCACGAACAACCCCGAGACGCCGTGCACCTGACACTGCTCGTCCACCACGCCGCGGCGCGGGTCGCTCGCCATGCGCGTACCGCCCGCGGGATGCGCTACATCCACGAAGTCACCCGGCTGGAACTGCCCCGTGCGCGCGCTGTCCGTCAGCTGCAGCTGCGGCAAGCCCATGCGCTCGAACGCACGCTGCGCGAGCCCGGCGAAGCGTTGCAAGGTGCGCCGCTCCGCCTCTCCGAAGCGCCAGTCGATGCGCGCCATCGGCACTCCCAGCGCGTCGAGATGCTCCGACAGGCCGATGCGACTGTCGAGGTTCGGGGCTTGCTCCACGTCGCACAGCAACGTCAGGGCGTCAGTCTTGAACAGGACCGGGTGGCGCTCCACGAAGCGGCGATACAGCTCCTGCGCCGTGAGCCACGGCTGACGCGCGATGCTGAAGACGTCCGCGAGTGGCTCGGCGGAGGCGCGGCGCGCGAGGCGCTTGAGCGCGTGCCAGGGATCGTCCGGCGCGACGCGTGCGTCGAGCCAGGCCGCGCAGTTGAGCAGCTGCTCGCGCCTCTGACAGTCAGGTGTCAGAGCCAGCCCGCGCGCGAAGTAACGTGGACGTCCGCCCGCGTCCACGCGCTGCAGCATGAAAGGCGGACGAATCCGCGGCCCATCCGCCAGGGCGAAGTGACCCAACGTGCAGCGCGGATGGTCCATGAAGCAGCGCCCCAGCATGTCGTGCTGATTGCCGAGTCCCGTAGACATGGTGCTGCGCGAGTGCAGCAGCAAGCGCGGCGTCTCGATTCCACCGGCACAAACCACGAGCAGCTTGCAGTGCACGCGGGCGACGCGACCGTTCAGGCTGCGGACCTCCAGCCACTGGAGCTGCGCGTTACCGTCGACCTCGATGTGCGTCGCTGTCGCCGACAGCAGCACCTCCACGTTCTCGGGCGGGCTGTCCATGAACGCGCGCGACGAGAGCGTGGGCACCGATGCGTTCGCCTCGTCCACGCTGTACTGCCACGTGCAGCGCATCAGATCGCCGGCCAGCTCATCCGGGAGCGGCGGCAGCTTCGCGGGCAAGCTCGCCTCGAGCGCGCTGTCGTAGCGGACCGGCCACAGCCCGAGGTAGCGCGCCGCGCGCTCGAAGTACGGCTGCAGCTCGGCGTGTGAGACAGGCCAGCCAGACAGCGGCACCCAGCTGCGCTCCGCGAAGTCGAGCGGAGACAGCGGCACGCAGCGGCCGTTCCAGACGGTCGACGTGCCCCCGAACACGCGCGCTCGCACGCGCGACTGATCTTCGAGTCGCGGCGCTCCCACACTCTCGACGCGATCGAGCGCCGCGTGCTCGGCAGAAGCGCGCGCGTCTCCACTCTCGATCATGAGCACGCGGGCATACGCGCCGCGCAGCTCCTGCGCGATCGCCAGCCCCGCCGGTCCCGTGCCGACGATGCAGACGTCGCAATCGAAGCGCGTTTCTTCACTATTTCGAAGGTCCTGCAGTTTCACTCGTCGTCCCCCGCCCACCCGATTCCATTCGGAAGCGCGTTTCCCCCGAGTCAGCTGCGCGCGCGAGCGAGCACGCCGCGACCTCCCCGGTCACGGGCGCGCCCGACTGGCCCCACCCACGCTGCTGTGCTCGTCCTCTCAGCTCGAAGCGCCGCCTCCTGTCGAACGCTCGAGCTGCTCGATAGTGAGAGCGATGTACGCAAACCTACCAAGCGCGACTTAGCTACAAATAGTGTCAGGTCCAGACATAACACTAGCAATCTGACACGTAAAGCGCGGACGCATGCCAGGTGGCTACGACTTGCAACCGCGCACCCGTCGCGTGATCGCGCGACGCATGCAGCACGTCACGCGTGCGCTCGCTCGAGTTGCAGCCCGGTTCCCAAATCACCAACGCACTGTCCGACTCGCATCGCGCCGGGCCCGCCGGCCCTAGCGGGTCGATCCCGGCGCGCCCCTGGGCACCGACGGCAGGGGCGGCATCGAGATGCCCTCACGCTCGGACGGGTGTGGTAGATTGCGCGCACTTATGACACTCCTGAGCGCTTCAGAGTCGAACCCAGCATTGCGCGTGCTGTACCGCTGGTTCTTCGATCACATCCAGATCGACGAGGGCTGGGTGAAGCAAGTCCGCACCCTGGCGCAGCGCGGCCGCGTCGTGTACGTGCTGCGAAACCTCAACGCCGTCGACTACCTGGCGCTGGACTACCTGACCAAGCGCTGCGGTCTGCCGCGCATCCAGTACGTGAACGACCCGAGCCTCGGGCTGCTGGAGCCGCTGAACCACGGCGTGCTGCCCGCCCTGCTGCGGCTATCGCGGCGCAGTCTGTCAGACCAGCTGCGTGCCGCTCTGGACGGCGGCGGCTCGGCCGCGCTGTTCATGAAGCGGCCACCGCACGTGATCGACGTCGCCGCTGGGGCGCACGGCCGCGGGCAGCAGCAAGGGGACGAGCACCTGCGCTGCCTGCTCCAGCTGCAGCGGTCGCAGGCGGACCGGCCGATCCTGCTCCTGCCGCAGGTGTTCGTCTGGACCAACCGGCCGGACACCCAGGGCACCAAGCTCCTGGACATCGTCCTCGGTCCGCGCGAGTGGCCCACCACCTTGCGCGCCGTCGGGCAGTTCCTGGCCAACTACCGGCACGCCGAGCTGCGCGCCGGCGAGCCGTTCGATCTCGCCGCGTACCTGGCCAGCTCGAGTGAGACCTCCGAGGACGCGCACGTGCGCCGCATCATGTACGCGGTGCTGCGGCGCCTCGAGCGCGAGCGGCGCAGCGTCACGGGCCCGGCGCACAACCCGCCCGAGCGCCAGCGGGAGCGCGTGCTGCGCAGCCCTCAACTGCAGGAAGTGGTCTCGCACATGGCCGGCGAGCGCCACGAGGACCGGCGCGCGCTCTACCGGCGCGCGGCCAAGATGCTGAAGCAGATGCAGGCCACGCCCGACAGCACGACCATCCGGGCGCTGGACGTGCTGCTCGACCGCGTCTTCCACCGCATCTACGCGGGGCTCGAGGTGGACATGGACGGCTTGCGCCGGCTGCGCGAGCTGGCCAGCGAGGGCGGCTCCATCGTGCTCTTGCCGAGTCACAAGAGCCACGTCGACTACCTGGTGCTGTCCTTCATCATGTTCGAAAACAACCTGCCGCTGCCCACGATCGCGGCCGGGGACAACCTATCGTTCTTCCCGCTCGGCCCGGTGCTGCGGCGCGCGGGCGCGTTTTTCATCCGCCGCTCCTTCAAGGGCGACAAGCTGTACGCCGTGGCCGTCGAGGCCTACGTGCGGCGGCTCATGCGCGAGGGTCACAGCGTGGAGCTGTTCCTCGAGGGCGGGCGCAGCCGCACCGGCAAGCTGCTCGAGCCCAAGTTCGGGCTGCTCGGGATGATCGTCGATGCCGCTCTGAGCGTCGACAGGCCGGTGCAGTTCGTGCCCGTGTCGATCGGCTACGAGCGCATCGTCGAGACCAGCTCGTACGAGCACGAGGTGAGCGGCGGCGAGAAGCAGAAGGAAGACGCCGCCGGTCTGCTGAAGACGACGAGCGTGCTGCGCCACCGCTACGGGCGCATCACCGTGCAGTTCGCGGAGGCGCTCACCCTGGAAGGGATCCGCAGCGAGCTCGGCCTGCCGCCGAGCGGCGAGCTGAACGATGCAGGGCGTCGCGCGCTGGTCACGCGCCTCGCGAATCGCACCATGGATGCTATCAATCAGGTGACCGCGGTGACGCCGGGTGCGCTGGCGTCGCTCGCGCTGCTCAGCAGCCGCCGCCGCAGCGTGGCGCACGAAGATCTGCTGCACCGCTGCGCGAAGCTGCTCGCGGTGCTGCAGGAGATGAACGCGCGCATCACGCCGCGCACGCTCGACCACGGCGTGCTGCGCAGCGCGTCCATCCACGAGGCCATCCAGATGTTCGTGGACGCGGGCATGCTCGAGGTGCACACGCCCGAGCAGACGCGCATCACCGGCGAGCGCAAGAGCGACCGCTGCGGCGCGGGCGCGCTGTACCGCGTGCCGGAGAACAAGCGGCTGGAGCTCGACACGTCGAAGAATCACATCATCCACTTCCTGGTGGAGCGCGGGCTGGTGGCGATGTCCGTGTTGCATACGCCCGGCGAGCCGATCGATCTGGCCACCGCGCGCAAGCGCGTGCTGCGCCTGTCGAAGCTGTTCAAGCATGAGTTCCGCTTCCGCGCGGACGCCTCGTTCGACAAGATCTTCGAGGACACGCTCACGACGATGGTGCGCTGCGGCGAGCTCAAACATCACAAGGGGCTGCTCGCACCGGGACACGGCCACGACGAGTGGAGCGGCCGCACCTGGCTGCAGACGTACGCGTCGTCGCTCCAGAATTTCATCGAGGGCTATCGCGTCGCGGCGCGCGCGCTCACGTTGCTCTTGCGCGGGCCGCTGAGCGACAAGGATCTCACGCGGCGTGCGCTCGCGCTCGGCAATCGCATGTTCCTGGCCGGCGACATCCAGATGCGCGAAGCCGTGAGCAAGCCGCTGATCCAGAACGCCATCCTGGTGTTCCGCGAGGAAGGCTATTTGGAGCAGCTGCCGGAGAATAAGCTCGCGCTGGCGCAGTCGTTCGCAAACGCGGACGCCGCGGGCACGATCGAGGGCCGGCTGATCGGCTATTGCAACTTCGCATCCACGGATTGACCCGGTGACGGACGGCCCCGACGAAGACCTCGCAACCGAGCTCCCGATGGACGGAGTGCTCGACCTGCACACGTTTTCGCCGCGCGACGTGCCGGACCTCGTGCCCACCTGGCTCGACGCCTGCCAGGAGCACGGGCTCACCGAGCTGCGCATCATCCACGGCAAGGGCCAGGGCGTGCTGCGGCGCACGGTCCACGCGATCCTGGAGCGCCGCAGCGACGTCGAGCGCTTCGGGCTCGCTCCACCCGAGCGCGGCGGCTGGGGGGCGACACTCGTCGAGCTGCGGCCGAAAGCGCGCTGAGCGGCGTGCCGCTGTCAGCGTCAGCGAAGCGCGAGCCGATGCGCTACGCTGCGGAGCGTGAAGCTCGTCCTCGTCCAACCTCGGCTCAGCTACGCGCCCGGCACGCAGAACCTCGACTTGTTGGCGCTCCAGCTCGCGCCGCTCGCGCCGCAGCTCGGCCCACACGATGTGGTGCTGCTGCCCGAGCACGTGGTGATCGAGGCCACCGCAGACGCGTACCGCACCGGCATCGCCGCGCTCGCGCGCGAGCTCGGCTGTCACGTCGTCGGTGGCTCGCACCACGAGCCGCGCGGGCGCGAGCGCGTGAACAGCGGTGTGGTGTGCGATGCCTCGGGCGACATCGTCGCGGAGTACGAGAAGCTGCGCCCGTACGCGGGCGAGCGGCAGCGCGTGCGCGAGGGTCAGCTGCTCGGTGAGCTCACGATTGGCCGCTGTCGCGTGCTCTTGCTGATCTGCGCCGACTTCTGGTTCTCCGATGTGTTCGTACGCGCGGCCACGCTGCCCGACCTGGTGCTCGTGCCCGCGCACTCCGTGAGCCGCAAGCCGAGCCCCGGCTACTCGCGCGCGCTGTGGCAGCACCTCGCGGTCGCGCGCGCGTACGAGTTCGGCGTCTACGTGGGCATCAGTGACTGGGCGTACGCCGTGACACCGGGCACCTTGCCACCGAGCGGCGTGGCCGGCTTCGCCGATCCCACGCCGAGCTCCGAGTCGGAGTTGTTCGTGCCGCTCGGCGACGGCGGCGTCCGCAGCTTCGACCTGGACCTGGACCTGCTTGCGGCATTTCGCGCCGACCGGCGTGCACGGGGCTTCTTCTGGAAGAGCGCCGTGACACCCTGAAGCACACCCTGAAGCGCCCTGAAGCGCGCCGTGAACGACGCCGCGCACAGCGGCGCACGTACGCGCTGGCATGTGGCCTAACACGCCTGAAACATACGACATTCCGGCTGGCGGAAGACCCGGACCGCATGCCAGGGTGCTTGATCGAGCCAGCATTCCGATTCATGAATCGCCCGCTGGTTCGCCCGACTCTCCAACACAGCGTGCCAGCCGCGGAGCTCTTCCTGTGTCGACCCACACTTTGCAGCGGACCATTCGAGCCAGCTACGACACCGTCGCCGATGAATACGCGGCGCGCATCGCCGGCGAGCTCGCGCACAAGCCGTTCGATCGCCAGTTGCTCGACACGTTCGCCGCGCAAGTCAAAGGCCATGGGCTCGTGGCCGACCTGGGCTGCGGTCCGGGCATGGTGACGCAGTACCTGCAAGATCAGGGCGTCAAGGCGCTCGGCATCGATCTGTCGCCGCGCATGATCGAGCGTGCGAGCGCGCTGCATCCGCGCGCCACGTTCAAGTGCGAGGACTTCACGCGCCTCGAGGTGCTGGACAGTCAGTGGGCTGGCATCGTGGCCATGTATTCCCTGATCCACCTGCCGCGCGAAGAAGTGCAAGGCGTGCTGCGCGACTTCTTCCGCGTGCTCGCGCCGGGCGGCCTGATGCTGCTGGCGTTCCACCTCGGGTCCGAGACGCGGCACGCGTCGGATTGGTGGGATCGCCCGGTGCAGCTCGACTTCGTGTTCTTCGAGATGGCCGAGATGCTGAGCTACGTCTGGGGCGCCGGCTTCGACAGTGAGCTGCACGTCGAGCGCGATCCGTACCCGGAGATCGAGCTACAGACGCGCCGCGGCTACATCCTGGCGAAGAAGCCCAACTCCACGCTCGTCACGGATGGCTGACAGCTCAGCAGGAAGACGGGAAGCCCGTGCCGCGGAGGCCCCGCGCACGGGCAACCGAGAGAGTACGAGCCCGGGACGCGCCGCGCCCCCGCCGCACGAGCTTCCCGTCTTCCTGGCTTTGCCTTTTCCCCCGAGCAAACGCACCCCCCGGTGCGTTCTCTCGTGCCCACTCTTCTCCCGAGCGGGCACCCCCCACATCACATTGCGCGCTCCCCTCGTGTTCTGCTGCTGATGGCGGCGGACAGCGGAGTGCCCCTGAAGCTCCTGTTCCCACTGCCGCTGTCCGCGCCCGCTCAGGACATCAGGCCGAGCGAGACGGAGGACAGACCGCGCACGGGCAGCGCCTCCAACGTCTCGCACGTGCCGAGCAACCACTCCTTGGTCATCGTCAGCTCGTCCGAGTCGTACAGCAGCTCGTCGTCCGCAGCGCGGAACGAAAGCGACCAGCGCGTGCCCGGCGCCGCCACGATACCGATGCGATACATGAACGGACCCTCGGCGTTGAACTCGGCGGACCACTCCGCCTCGTCCTCACGGATCAACGAGACTTCGCGCTCGCTCGCGAGATCGCTGGACTGTTGGCTATCGATCCACATGCGAACTTGCGGCTCGATCTCTGCGGCAGATTCCAGCTTCAACGTGAACTGATGAACGGTCATGGCTCGTCTCCCCTTGTGGCTTGGCGCGAAGTGCTCCCTCAGGCACTCGCCCTCGGTCGTCGCTTGGTTCTGCAGTACGGTTTAGCAACCTGCATGCCACCACTTCTGCGCTGCCAGACCGCTGCAGAACGGCCCTGGCCCCAGCGACCCGCCACTTTGAGCAGCCCACTGTCCGTCGCGGTCGTCCGCTGTCCGGACACTCGGCGGCGCGGAAGGCCCCCTCAAATCTGAAGCGAAGTACAGGCCGCGTGCGTAGACTGCCGTCCATCGCTCACCGTCTCGTGAGCGCAGCTTTCGGAGTGCCTCAGCCATGCCTCGACCTTCCCTCGCCATCGTGACCGGAGCCAACGGCAACCTCGGCAGCGCCGTGGTGGCGCGCCTCACAGCCGCCGGCTACCGCGTCGCGCGCGTGGAGCGCAACGTGATGCACCTCGCCGAGGAGTTCGATTGCGAGCTGGACCTGCGCGATCGCGCGAGCGTCACGCGCGCGTTCTCGGAGGCGGCGCGGCGCGCGGGGCCGCTGCATGCGGTCGTGCATACGGTCGGGGCGTTTCGCGGCGGTGCCGGACTGCTGGAAACGGACGACGCCGACTACGCCGAGCTGTTTCAGGTGAACGCGATGACGAGCCTGCACGTGCTGCAGGCTGCATTCGCGGTGATGCAGCCGCAGCGCGAAGGCAGCATCGCGGTGGTCTGTAGCCGTGACGCGAATGGCGGCACGGCCGGACACGCGGCGTACGCGGCCTCGAAGGCCGCACAGCTGCGCATCGTGGAGAGCGCGGCGGCCGAAGCCAGGAGCTTCGGTGTGCGCGTCAACGCCATCTTGCCGGGGACCATGGACACGCCCCAAAACCGCGCCGCGCTTCCGGACGCCGATCGCAGCACGTGGCTGTCGTTGCGCGACGTGGCAGAGGTCCTGACCTACCTCGTATCGCCGGCGGCCGCCGCGGTGAGCGGCCAGGCGCTGGTGCTCTGAGCACCGACGCGGCTCCGTAACGAAGTGGAGAGCCTCCGCGTAGACACGGCGGAGGTTTCGGCCATGACGCTGCGTCCAGAGCTCGCTCGCCTTTCACCGCCTTCCGGCGGCCGCCGCCGGTCGCGTCCACTCCTTGCGCACTGGGTTGCACCCGGCCTTGGCGGCTCTATGAGTAGAGACGCCGGTTCGGCGGAGTGCGCGATGTCCCAACACAGCCCGAGAGCGCAGTCGAGCCTGCGCGGCTACAGCGCCGCCCAGCTGGTCCTGTGGAGCCCGAGTAGGCTACTTTCACCCCTGTTTTTCGTGGCGCTGCTGCTGGGTCTGGGCTGTAGCCCAACGCACGCAGAGGCGCCTGCGCGGGCAACGCCCGGCCAGCCGGCCGCCACGCCGCAGCCCGCCAAGAAGGACAGCCCAGCGAACGTCAAGGAGACCCGTGTGACTCAGAAGCCTTACACGAAGCCGAGCCCGGACGAGCTCAAGCGTACGCTCACTCCGCAGCAGTACGAGGTCACGCAAAACTGCGGCACCGAGCCACCGTTCCGCAACGCGTACTGGGACAACCACGCCCCCGGTATTTACGTGGACATCACCAGCGGCGAGCCCTTGTTCTCCTCGGCCGACAAGTTCGACTCCGGGACCGGATGGCCGAGCTTCACGAAGCCGCTTGAGGTGGCGAACGTCGTGGAGCGCTCGGATACGAGCCACGGCATGCGCCGCGTCGAGATCCGCTCGAAGCACGGAGACGCGCACCTGGGCCATGTGTTCGAGGACGGCCCCGCGCCCACCGGCCAGCGCTTCTGCATGAACTCGGCGTCGCTGCGCTTCATCCCGGCGGACAAGCTGGTGGAGTCCGGTTACGGCCAGTACGCGCAGCTGTTCCCGAACGTGAAGCAGTCGCAGCCGAAGGCGGCGGCTACGAGCAAGGAGACGGCGTACCTCGCGGGCGGTTGCTTCTGGGGCATGGAGAACATCATCCGCAAGATCCCGGGCGTGCTGGAGACCGAGGTGGGCTACGCGGGCGGCGCGTTCGAGAGCCCCAGCTACGAAGACGTGACCACCGGTCGCACGGGTCACGCCGAGACCGTGCGCGTGGTGTTCGATCCCAAGGTGCTGAGCTACGAGGCGCTGCTCGGCTACTTCTTCCGCATGCACGATCCCACGACGTTGAACCGTCAGGAGAACGACGTGGGCACGCAATACCGCTCGGCCATCTTCGTCGCCAGCGACGAGCAGCGGAAGGTCGCGGAGGCGGTGAAGGAGAAGGTGAACCGCTCCGGCAAGTGGAAGAGCCCGGTGGTCACCCAGATCGTCTCGGCCGGTCAGTTCTGGAAGGCCGAGGACTACCACCAGGATTACCTCGTGCACAATCCAAGCGGCTACAACTGCCACGTGCTGCGTCCGGAGTAGATGGGATATCCCGCACGTTTGACTGGGATCGAGGCCGCGCGGGCGCAGTACGGTGCCCGTGCGGACCTCATCGCGCGCTTCTTCACCGAGAGCGATACGCCCGGTGACGCCGCGGTGCTGGCCTTGCGCGAGCTGCCGAAAGAGCGCGCAGAGCTGCTCCTGCGGCGCGCGCTGTCGGAGGGCATCGCGAGTGTGGACGACGCTCCAGCGGAGCTGCGGGCGCTGTTCGTACAGCTCGAGCACGTGCCGATCTGGGTGGACCCGGAGCGCTGCCGGCGCGGTGGCGCGGTGTTCTTCCGCTGCGGTCCGCTCGGCGGGCTGGCGCTCGGCTTCGGTGCGCTCGCGCGCGCGTATTGCTCGTCGGGCGGCAACAAACCTCTCGCGCTGACGCGGGCGCTGATCGACGAAGCGCCGAAGCGCGTGTCGAACACGGGCGCGTACGTGCGCGCGGTGTCGGAGCCCGGCGGGCTCGGCGTGGGGCGCGGCGGCTATCGAGCGAGCGTGCACGTGCGGCTGATGCACGCGCGCGTGCGCCTCGGGCTGCAGGCCGATCCGCGCTGGCGCGCAGCGGAGTGGGGCGTGCCGATCAACCAGGCCGACATGGCGCTCACCGCGCTGCTCTTCTCGCATGGCTTCGCGGGCTTCGTGCGCAAGCTCGGCCTGCCGGTGAGCGTCGAGGAGGAAGAGGATCTCATCCACCTCTGGCGCTATGCGGGTTACCTCATGGGCGTGCGCGAAGAGCTGCTGTGCGCGAGCTTGGCCGAGGCGCGCTGGCTCGCGGACATCGTGGACCGCATCGACGCAGGTCCGGACGAGGACTCGCGCGAGCTGCTGATGCCGTTGCTCGACCGCGACCCGCGCGAGCTCGCGACGACGTCGCCGCAGGTGCAGCAAGCCGTGCGGCGCCTGTTCGCGGCGGCCTGTCGCGACATGATCGGAGACGAGTACGCCGATCGCGTGGGCCTGCCGCGTGGACCGGTGGACCTCGTGTTCCGACGCCTGCTGCGTCCGACCATCCAGGCCCTAGGTCGGACGACGCAACGTCTGCCGGGCGCGGCAGAGCGCTCGCATCGAGCAGGGGAACGCTACTGGTCAGCCGTCGCAGGACGCCCCGCGCCGCAACCGTGAGCGCTGTCCGCGCGCATCTGCTAGATCCAGGGGCGATGGCTCTCCGGCCGCAACGACATAAGCCCTGCCGCCGGGCCGCGGTCCCGCTCGGGCCAGTGTCGCGGGTGGGCAGCGCTTGCGCTCGGGCGTTGGGCACTGTCGTGCTGCTGCTCGCGATTTGGGCGATCGCGCCGGACAGCGCAGTCCAGCCGCTGCCGGAAGAGACTGCGGCGAGTGAGCCTGCGCGGCTGCTCGGGGAACGCTCGCAGTCGCGGCCTGTCGCCGATGTCGCGCGGGGTACGGCGGCGCCGCAGCCGGTCGGCTTTCGGCCGCGGGCACCTTCGCCGCCGCCAGCGGCAAGCGTGTGGCTCGCTCTGGCCCCGCTCTCAACCCAGCGGCGGCTGAGCGGCGCGCAGACTGCATGTCACTTCATCGAACCGCACCTGCCGCCGCGGGCGGCAATGCGAGGCGGGCCACTCCCCCGTTCGAACTGCAGCGACCCAGACGCGGACGACCCATCAGCCTGACGGGTGAGTGCCCCCGCCGCGATCAGCGGCACGGGTTCCGAGCTTGAGCCTCCAGCTCGCGCCACATCGCGTTGAGAGCCGGACCGACCTGAGGTCGGATTCGCACTGACTACGCGTGAGCGGCTTTGGCCGCTGCGCTGGTTGGTTTGATCGCGCGCGCCACCGCGCGCAGCGCTGGTCGTCGCTCTGCAGCGGCGACCGCCCGCCAACTGTTTTGTCTTTCAACCCCGCGGCCGCCGATGGCAGCCGCAAGGAGCTGCGATGTCTGCCGAACATGAAAACGTCACGCCGACCCCGAACGCACAACCCCTGGATCCGACGGCTGAGCCGATGCGCTCACCGCTCAAGCCGCTGCTCGTGATCGTCGCGATCTTGATCGCGCTGCTGGTGTTCGGATCGCTCGATCGCTGACTCGACGGGAGGCCGCGCCGCCATCAGGGGCGGTGCGGCCTCGCCCCCTTACGGAAGGTCTCCCCAGAAGAGCAGCAGGTTCCCGTCGAGGTCCTCGACCTCCAGCTGATGGACCTTGGGCTGCCAGGGTACCTGGAACGGCGCTCTTCGGACCTTCGCGCCGCGCTGCGATAGCTCGGCGTGGAGCTGCGC
>Ga0190269_10001128_pt1 | contig 12932 bp, 11 predicted proteins | sample Popmic249IS_FD_133749 | JGI IMG/M metagenome (GOLD analysis project Ga0190269, IMG submission 133749) | Populus adjacent soil microbial communities from riparian zone of Blue River, Arizona, USA - 249 IS | ecosystem: Environmental > Terrestrial > Soil > Riparian zone | place: USA: Arizona...
CGACCGTGACGGTCCCGTCGGCGCCCCCGGCGTCCCCCGGAACCCACGCGTCCCCCGGCACCCCCGCGTCCCCCGGCGCCCCGGCTCTGCCCGCTCCTCCGGCCTCGCCCGGCGGCCTCCCGCCGTCCTCCGCCCCGCCCACGGCCGGATTCGTCCCACCGGCCGGCGCGCTGCCGGTCGGTCTCGCGCCGCACGCCGGACCCGGCCCGGCCGGCCCCCTCGCCCCGGGTGCCGGGCAGCCGGGAGTGCACGGCGGGGCCCCGGCCGCTCCGCCGCCCCCGGCCTCCCGGACCGACCGGTCCACGCGGCGTCGGGCGTACCTGCTGGGCGGCATCGCGGCGCTGGTCGTCGTCGCGATCGCCGCGACGCTCCTCGTGCTGCGGCCGTGGGTGCAGAAGCCGATCACCGGCGCGCGCAGCGTCGCGACGCTGAGGGCACACACCGACGCGGTGAACGCCGTCGTGTTCAGCCCGGACAGCCAACTGCTGGCCAGCGCGGGCGACGACAAGACGGTGCGGTTCTGGGACGTCGAGAAGCGCCGGAAGACCGGGTACGACCTGACCGGCTTCCCGCTCGGCGTCGACCGGATCGCGATCAGCCCGGACGGAACCCGCCTGGTGTCGCTCGCCGCGGGGTACGTCCAGATCTGGAACGTCCCCGACCGCCGGGCCACCACCGAGGAGCTCGACACCCGCACGGGTCTGCAGAGCACCGGCACGCTCGGCAGCGTCGGGTTCACCGCCGACGGCGAGCGCGTGCAGGCCGCGGACAGCTACGGCTCGGTCCTCACCTGGAACACCTCCGACGGCAAGCGCACCGGCACGTACCCGGCGATCACCGGTGCCGACGCCTACGCCTCGACGTTCGCGCTCAACCGGGACGGCACCACGCTCGCCGCGGTGACCAGCAAGGGCGGGCTGCGCCTCTACGACGTCGCGACGAAGAAGCCGGTCGGCGGCCCGCTCACGGTGCCCGACCGGGAGTCGGCGACGTTCGACACCCTCCGCTTCAGCCCGGACGGCTCGGTCCTCGCGGCCGTCACCCGCAACGCGATCGTGTTGTTCGACGTCGCCTCCGGCAAGGCGCTCGGCCCGGAGCTGGAGGGACACACCGACACGATCCGTGCGCTGGCGTTCAGCCCGGACCACGCGGTGCTCGCGTCGTCCGGTGCGGACAACCGGATCCTGCTCTGGGACACCGGGAGCGGCCGCCAGATCGGTGCGCCGCTCACCGGCCACGCGCCGAAGACCGGCGACGACGCCAACGCCGTCACCGGCCTCGCGTTCAGCCCGGACGGCGATTACCTGGCGAGTTCGAGCACCGACAAGACCGTGATCCTGTGGGAGCTCACCCGCGGCTGACGCTGCGTCGACATCGGGAAGCGGACATCGCGCGCTCCTGCGTCGAAAGGAGGAGCCTGAATCGATTCGGCGGGACCGGTACGCTGTCACCCGCGGCTCCTCGATAGGCTCGACCATGAGATCGGCGCCGGTCGACGGCCGTAGACGCAGTATTCGCGGCCGCCGGCAGATGACGGCTCGGTCGCACGGCACCGCATTTGTCACATCGGCGAGGGAGTACGCGTGACCATCCGGGTAGGCATCAACGGGTTCGGACGTATCGGGCGCAACTTCTTCCGTGCTGCCCTGACGTCAGGCGCGGACATCCAGGTCGTTGGGGTCAACGACCTCACCGACAACGCGACGCTCGCGCACCTGCTCAAGTACGACAGCATCCTGGGCCGGCTGCCCCAGGAGGTGAAGGCCAGCGCGGACGAGATCTCGGTCGGTGGCCAGACGATCAAGGCCCTCGAGGAGCGCGACCCGTCCAAGCTGCCGTGGGGCGACCTCGGTGCGGACGTCGTGATCGAGTCGACCGGCTTCTTCACCGACGCCACCAAGGCCAAGGCGCACATCGACGGTGGCGCGAAGAAGGTCATCATCTCGGCGCCGGCGAAGAACGAAGACGTCACGGTCGTGATGGGTGTCAACCACACCGACTACGACCCGGCGAAGCACCACATCATCTCGAACGCGTCGTGCACCACGAACTGCCTCGGCCCGCTGGCCAAGGTGCTCAACGACGAGTTCGGCATCGTCAAGGGTCTGATGACGACGGTGCACGCCTACACGCAGGACCAGAACCTGCAGGACGGCCCGCACAAGGACCTGCGCCGCGCCCGCGCCGCCGCGCTGAACGTCGTCCCGACCAGCACCGGCGCCGCCAAGGCCATCGGCCTCGTGCTGCCGGAGCTCAAGGGCAAGCTCGACGGCTACGCCCTGCGGGTGCCGATCCCCACCGGCTCGGCCACCGACCTGACGGTCGAGCTGGGCCGCGAGGCGTCGGTCGAGGAGATCAACGCCGCGTACCAGGCCGCCGCCGACGGCCCGCTGAAGGGCTTCCTGAGCTACAACAGCGACCCGATCGTGTCGTCGGACATCGTCACCGACCCGGCGTCCTGCATCTACGACGCGCCGCTCACGAAGGTGATCGGCAACCAGGCGAAGGTCGTCGGCTGGTACGACAACGAGTGGGGCTACTCCAACCGCCTCGTCGACCTGGTCAACCTCGTCGGCAAGTCCCTCTGAGGACCGCCGGACAGATGAAGACCCTCGACGAGCTGCTCGCCGAGGGCGTTGCGGGCCGGCGCGTGCTCCTGCGCGCCGACCTCAACGTCCCCCTCGACGGGCAGACGATCACCGACGACGGCCGCATCCGCGCGGTGCTGCCGACGATCACCGCGCTCCGCGACGCCGGCGCGAAGGTGATCGTCTTCTCCCACCTCGGCCGCCCGAAGGGTGCGCCGGACCCCAAGTACTCGCTCGAGCCGGTCGCGCAGCGGCTCGACCAGCTGCTCGGCGCGCCGGTGACGTTCGCGCCCGACACGGTCGGACCGCAGGCGCAGGAGGCCGTCGCCGGCCTCGGTGACGGCGGGGTCGTGCTGCTGGAGAACCTCCGGTTCAACCCCGGAGAGACCAGTAAGGACGACGCCGAGCGGCGCGCGTTCGCCGAGCAGCTGTCGAACTTCGCCGGGCAGGACGGTGCCTACGTCGACGACGCGTTCGGTGCCGTGCACCGCAAGCACGCCAGCGTGTACGACCTGGCCGAGCTGCGCCCCGCGTACGCCGGCTACCTGGTCGCGCGCGAGCTGGAAGTGCTGCAGACGCTGACCGGCGACCCGGCCCGGCCGTACGTCGTCGTGCTCGGCGGCAGCAAGGTCTCCGACAAGCTCGGCGTCATCGACGCGCTGCTGCCGAAGGTCGACACGCTGCTCATCGGCGGCGGCATGTGCTTCACGTTCCTCGCGGCCCAGGGCCACGGGATCGGGAAGTCGCTGCTGGAGCAGGAGATGATCGACACCTGCCGCCGGCTGCTGGCCGAGGGCGGCGACAAGATCGTGCTCCCGACCGACGTCGTGCTCGCCGACGCGTTCAGCGCCGACGCGAACACGAAGGTCGTGGCCGCCGACGCGATCGAGGACGGCTGGTCCGGCCTCGACATCGGCCCGGCCTCGGTCGAGCTGTTCGCCTCCAAGCTGGCGGGCGCGAAGACTGTGTTCTGGAACGGTCCGATGGGGGTCTTCGAGCTGGCGCCGTTCGCGGCAGGCACCCGCGGGGTCGCCGAAGCGGTGGCGTCGGTGGACGGCCTGACGATCGTCGGCGGTGGCGACTCGGCCGCCGCGGTTCGCCAGCTGAGCATCGACGAGGCCCGGTTCGGACACATCTCGACCGGTGGCGGTGCGTCGCTGGAGTTCCTCGAGGGCAAGGAACTGCCCGGCGTCGCAGCTCTCGGGAGGGCCTGAGCATGGCGAAGAAGGTCACCTTCGAGCGGCGTCCGCTGATCGCGGGCAACTGGAAGATGAACCTCAACCACCTCGAGGCGATCTCGCTCACCCAGAAGGTGGCGATCAGCCTCACCGAGGAGCAGCTGACGCTCGTCGAGGTGGCGGTGATCCCCCCGTTCACCGATCTGCGTAGCGTCCAGACGCTGGTCGACGGCGACAAGCTGCTGATCGTCTACGGCGCGCAGGACCTCTCGCCGTACGACTCCGGCGCCTACACCGGGGACATCTCCGGGGCGATGCTGGCGAAGCTCGGCTGCACCTACGTGGTGATCGGCCACTCCGAGCGGCGCGAGTACCACCACGAGGACGACACGCTCGTCAACGCGAAGGTCAAGGCCGCGTTCAAGCACGGGCTCACGCCGATCCTCTGCGTCGGCGAGGGTCTCGACGTCCGCGAGGCCGGGCGGCACGTGGAGCACACCACCGCTCAGCTCGACGCGGCGCTGGCGAAGATCCCGGCCGAGCAGGCCAAGGACATCGTCATCGCCTACGAGCCGGTCTGGGCGATCGGCACCGGCAAGGTCGCGACGCCGGACGACGCGCAGGAGGTCTGCGGGGCGATCCGGGCGCGGCTGGCCGAGAAGTACTCCGAGGAGATCGCGAACGGCGTCCGCATCCTCTACGGCGGCTCGGTCAAGGCGAAGAACGTCGCCGCGATCATGGCGCAGCCCGATGTGGACGGCGCCCTGGTCGGCGGTGCGAGCATCGACGCCGACGAGTTCGCGACGATCGCGCGCTTCCCCGAGCACGCGACGGCGAGCTGAGCAGCGTTTCCGAGCCGGCCGGGGGCGCGTTCGCGCCCCCGGCCGGCTCGTCCGTCGTCATCGTGGTGGCCGGGGGCGAGCCTCCGGTCGCCTCCGGACTCGACGGCCTGCCGCCGGACGCGTTCGTGGTCGCCGCCGACTCGGGTGTCGACGGTGCCCACGGGCTCGGCCTGCGGGTCGGCCTCGCGGTCGGCGACTTCGACTCGGCGTCGCCAGGGGCGGCCGAGCGGGTGGCGGCGGCCGGTGGGCGGGTCGAGCGTCACCCCGCCGTCAAGGACGCCACCGACCTGGAGCTGGCGCTCGACGCCGCGCTGGCTCGCCGACCGTCGCGGGTCGTGGTCCTCGGCGGTGCGGGCGGGCGATTCGACCACTGGCTGGCGGTCGCGTTCCTGCTCGCGTCCCCGCTCTACGCGGGCGTGGCCGTGCAGGCTCGCTGGGCGGCCGCGACCGTGACCGTGGTGCGGTCGTCCCCCGCGGAGCTGGTCGGCACGCCCGGCGACGTCGTGACGCTGCTGCCGGTGCACGGGACCGCCGGGGGAGTCCGCACCGAGGGGCTCCGGTACCCGCTCCGCGACGAGGACCTGCCGCCCGGCACGACCCGCGGCGTCTCGAACGTCCTGCTCGGTACCACCGCACACGTGAGCGCGCGCTCCGGCGTGCTGCTCGCCGTCCAGCCCCACTGAAGCGCTGCACGTTCCGTGCCGCTCCCACGGCACGGAACGTGCAGCGCTCCGGGTGGATCTCGCTCAGCCGGTCTCGCCGCGGACGCTGTACGCGCTGAGGCGGTCGATGGCCAGCGTGGTGGCCGCGACCGCCAGCACCGCGGTGGCGAGCACCGCGTAGAGGCTGGACAGCGTGCCGGTCACCAGCTCGGTCGACGCGACGCGATCGCTCACCGCCACCGCGAACTGCCGGATGCTGAGCCACCGCACCCCGGACAACACGGTGACCAGCGTGCCTTCCCAGATCACCAGGTATCCGAGCGCGATCAGCACCGGCCGGCGGCTCACGACGCTCAGCGCGAGGAACAGCGTGGTGTAGGCGACCGTGCCGACGAACGCGCCGACGGCGAGCCCGACGCCCAGCCGGACCGAGTCGACGATCACGCCGGCGACGAACATCGGCAGGGCGGTCGCGGCCGTGGTGACGCCGATCGCCACCGCGAGCTTCGTCAGCACGATCGTCCCCCGGGGAACCGGGGTCGTGAGCACGGTGACCGCGCTGCCGTCCTCCAGCTCCGACCCGAGCACGCCGGTGCCGACGATCATCGCGATCAGCGGCAGCACCACCGCGAACCCGACCTGGCTGAGCACCGCGTCCGCCCAGCGCGACGGGTCGACGCCGGAGATCCGGCCGATCGTCGCGGCGGCGATCAGCAGCAGCGGGAGCGGCAGCAGCAACAGGAACCGGCGCCGGCCGAGGAGACCCCGGATCGTGATGCGCGCGAGTACTCCGACAACGGACATCACTGGCCCCCTTCGATCAGGTACGAGAAGACGCTTTCCAGGGACTCGTCGGCGGGCAGCACCTGGTACAGCCGCACTCCGGCGGCCCGCGCGGCGGGCGGGAGCGCCCGGGCGAACGCGCCGTAGTCGCGGGTGCGCACCAGCAGGCCGGGCGGCTCGAGCTCGACGCCGGTCACCGACTCCAGCCGCAGCAGAGCCACGCCCAGTGCCCGGTCGTCGCTGGACGCGAGCCGGAACTCGTGCGGGCGCTGGGTCATGAGCCGGCGGATCGCCCGGTGGTCGCCGGAGGCCGCGAGCCGCCCCGCCACCATCACCTGGATCGACTGGGAGACCTGCTCGACCTCCTCCAGGATGTGCGAGCTGAACAGGACCGTGCGCCCGGCCTCGCCCATCCGTTGCAGCAGCTCCATCAGGTCGAGGCGCTGCCGCGGGTCCATGCCGTTGAACGGCTCGTCCAGCAGCAGCACGGCCGGGTCGTGCACCAGCGCCGCGGCCACCCGGGCGCGCTGCCGCATGCCCTTGGAGTACGTGGCGACCCGCCGGTCGGCCGCGCTGCCGAGCCCGACCATCGCGATCGCCCGGTCGGCCGCTGCCCGCGGGTGGGGCAGCTTGTGCAGCGCCGCGGTGGCCTCGACCAGTTCGCGGGCGGAGAGGAAGCCGTAGGTGTCCTCCCGGTCGACGACGAGTCCGAGCGAGGCGTAGATCGCCGGATTCCGCCACACCGGGGCGTCGGACAGCAGGATCTCGCCGCGGGAGGGCTGCAGCAGACCGGCCATCAGGTGCAGCAGCGTGGTCTTACCGGCTCCGTTCGGGCCGAGCAGGCCGGTGACGCCGGTGCCGATCGACATCGTGATGTCGTTGACCGCGACGACGTTGCCGAACCAGCGCGACACGCCGCGGACCTCGAGGACGGCCCGTGCCGGTGCGTCCGGGCGGGTGTCGGGGACGGTCGGGGCACTCATGCCGGAACCTTTCGGTAGCGGATCACCAGCAGCGCGGTGCAGGCGGCGATCACGGCGACGACGTACAGCAGCAGCCACGGACCGTGGACGATGTCCAGATCGCTACCCCCGTAGAGCCAGGTGTCGAGGTAGCTGAGCGCGGCCACCGGAGCGACCATGGAGACCAACTCGGTCGCGCCCTGACTGCCGCTCAGCTCCGCGGCGACCCCGACGGCGGGCAGGCCCACCAGGAACACCGCGACGACGGCGGCGGCGGCGATCGCCCGGCGTCGGATCAGTGCGGCGGCCAGCAGGCTGATCGACCCCAGCACCAGCGCGTGCGTGGCCGAGTGGGCCACGCCCTGCAGCCAGTCGACGGCCGCGTCGCCGACGCCGCTCGCACCCTTGTCGGTGGAGAGCGCAGCCCCGGCGAACATCAGCGTCACCGGGCCCGCCAGCACCAGGAAGATCGCGGTGACCGCGCCGGCCAGCCGGGCGAGCGCGTAGTCCTCGCGCCGCATCGGCCGGGCCAGGTACAACCCCAGGACCCGCGTCTGCTGGTCACGCGAGGTCAGCTCGGGTGCGACCGCGGCGAGCAGCAGGATGGTCAGCGTCGCCATGTTGTCGACGAACATCGGGCTGGTCATCACGGGCTCGCTGCTCTGCGAGCCGATGTCCGTCAAGACGACCGCGACCAGCGTGATGATGCCGATGATCGTCCAGCTGAAGATCTTGGCCTTGACACCGCGCCCGAGGCCGAACGAGGTGCGCAGCGTGTGTGAGTAGAGGGTCCGGAACGCGTAGCCACGGCCGAAGCGCGGACCGGTGTAGCGCTGGTACCCCAGGTCGTGGATGACGCCGGTACGCATGGTTCCCCCGCTCATGAGGCGTTCGCGAACAGCTCGGCGACGCGGTGGCGCCGCTGGTCCAGCCGGTGCAGGGCCAGCTGCAGGTCGGCGACCGCGTCCAGGATCAGGTCGTACGTGCTCGGGTCGTGCAGCGGAACCACCACGCTCCGGCCGTCCCGGGCGGCGTCGAGCCCGCGCGAGCGCAGGAGCTCCACCAGCGCGTCGGCCCCGTCTCCGGCTCGGCCCTCCGCGTCCGTCGGGTCGGAGTCGGCGGGCTCGTCCACCTCGATCACGAGTTCGTCCTGACCGGCGGTCATCGTGTCGACCCGGTCGGCGCGCAGCAGCCGGCCGCCGTCGAGCGCGACCAGGTAGTCACAGATCCGTTCGATCTCGCCGAGCAGGTGGGAGCAGATGACGACCGTGATGCCGAACTCGGTGCCGATGCGGCGCACCAGGTCGAGCATCGCGTCGCGGCCGGCCGGGTCGAGGCCGTTCGTCGGCTCGTCGAGCAGCAGCAGGTCGGGGTCGTGGACGAGCGCCTGGGCGAGCTTCACCCGCTGCTTCATGCCGGTCGAGTAGCCGCCGATCTGCCGGTAGCGCTCCTCGTACAGACCGACGTGGCGCAGCGTTTCCGACGCGCGCTCGCGGGCGGTGGCCTTCGGCAGCCCGCTGATCCGCCCGAAGTGGGTGACGAGTTCGGACGCGGAGATGTCGGGCGGCAGGCAGTCGTACTCGGGCATGTAGCCGACCCGGGCGCGCACGAGTTCGCCGTCGACGGTCGGATCGAGCCCGAGCACCTGGATGCTGCCGCTGGTGGGCGGCATCAGGCCGAGGACGATCTTCAGAAACGTCGACTTCCCGGCGCCGTTCGCACCGACGAGGCCGACCACTCCGCCGGGCGTCTCCCGACCGGAGACGGCTGCGGAGTCGATCGTGACGGACAGGTCGTCGAGCGCCCGCACACCACCGTCGTACTGTTTGGCCAGGGATCGAGTCATTATGACGGTCACGGCAGCGAACTGTAGGGATCCCTACCTCGCCCGCACATCGGGAATGCCCCTGACCCCTAGCCCTGGGAATCTCCACCCGACGACGTATCCGGCACTGAGCTCTTTTCAACCTCGCATGTTTCCGCAGGCCGCACATCGTCCGCAGGGGTCGGCCGAAAAGATCTCACTGACCAAAGGTAGGGGCCCGTTGCCCGCGGGGGTGTCGCGCGGGCAACGGGGAGTGGCCGAGCGGTGGAGGCCGGACCGACCCCGCCGTGAACCGGCCCGGTCCACCGCTCGGAGTGCGGGACGCTCAGTGAGCTCTTCTCGACCTTTCCGTAGGCCGACCCCGTCCGCAGGGGTGGGTCTAGGCGAACTCAGTGCCAGAGCCCGGGGTCGATCTGGATCTGGAAGGGGTCTTCGAGCGTGAACAGGTCACGGTGTTCGGTGGGCTTCTCGTACGTCTTGTTCCCGCTCAGCCGGTAGGCGTACAGGATCACCTCGGGCTCGGTCTCCAGCCGCAGGTACAGCGGGATTCCCCAGGCCGCGTAGACCGCGACCTTCGTGGTGCGGTCGGGGGTGTAGGAGTGCCGCGAGACGACCTCGGCCGCGAGCGAGACCTCGTGCGGGTGCGCCCAGCCGCGATGCGCACCACGCCGGGTCAGCTCCCGCGGCACGACCAGGATGTCGGGAGCGCGCAGCTCCGCGACGACGCGTCCGTCGTAGATGCGGACCTCGCCCTCCTGGACCGGCCAGTACTGGCTAGGGCACTGCTCCTCGAGCACGTTCGCTAACCGGCGGCACGCTTCCTGGTGCCAGAACGTGGGCCGGGGTGAGACGACCAGCCGGCCGTCCTCGATCTCGTAGTGCACGCCCTCCGGGACCTGCACCAGCTCTTCGTCGGACCATCCGTCCGGTGGTTCGTAGAGTCCTACCGCGGCTGTCATGCCGGTCACCGTAGGGACCGGCGTGCGCGGCGGTGATCCCTCCGCGTATCGGTTGGCGTCACACATGCATCAGGTCGACGCTCCGGGCATGCCGTTCCGGCGTCAGCGCAATGCCGAAAGGTCGATGCGCAGTGGAAAAGGTGCGTCCGTCTCGAAGACATCGGTGTATTGCACCGGAGTTCGGTACTGGCCGGTCTCGGCGTCGAGGCGATATTCGTACAGTGCGACCGCAGGTTTGCCTTCGACCCGCAGATAGAGCGGGATGCCCCACTCGGCGTAGAGCGCGGCCTTGGTGATCCGGTCCCGGCTGCGCGAAGACTTGGAGACGACCTCCAGCGCGAGCGCCATCTCGTTCGGCGCGACCCAATTCCGATCGGCCTCAGTGGTGGTCGCCTCCGTCGGAACCACCATCACATCGGGCGAGCGCGCCTGCATGACCTTGTCGTCCTCGTAGATGCGGATCTCGGCCCCCGGGACCGACGTCCACTCCTCCGGGCACTGGGAATCGAGCATCATCGCGACCTTCAGCTCGAATTTCTGGTGCCACAGGGCCGGGCTCGGTGACACGTAGAGAATTCCGTCCTCGATTTCGTACCGGACGTTGTCCGGCACCACTTCCAGTTCGTCTTCGGTCCAGCCGACCGCCTCTTCCTCTTCGAGGTGTGTCTCGTAATAGTTGGTGACTGCGGTCATGAGATCGACGCTATCGGGTTGTCCTCCTCTAAAGACACTCCGGAACGTATCTGGGGAAAACCCCGTGTATGCCCGCCGGCGCAGGCGTCGTTGCTGCGCGATTCGTTCCGGATCGACCTCGTTCGGCCATTCGTCGTCCACAGAATCGAGATTAGCTGTTGACGGCAGCGGCCCGGCACCCCTGAACGGGATGCCGGGCCGCTGCCGGAAACGGCGGGTCAGGCCGGAACGCTGGCCACACCCGGGGCCAGGAACCGCTGGCCGGTGACCTTCTCCGAGACGCCGACCCGGTCCAGGTACGGCGTGATGCCGCCGAGGTGGAACGGCCAGCCGGCACCGAGAATCATGCACAGGTCGATGTCCTGTGCGGCCGCGACGACGCCCTCGTCCAGCATGAGCCGGATCTCCTCGGCGAGTGCCGCCTGTGCCCGCTCGCGGATCTCGTCCGCGGTCGGGCCGCCGCCGCGCGGGCCGTAGAGCGCGGCCACCTCGGCGTCGACCTGCGGCGCTCCGGTCGACCAGTCGAGGAACGCGGTCTTGCCCGCTTCCACGACCTTGCGCATGTTCTCCGAGACGTAGAACCGCTCCGGGTAGTGCCCGTGCAGTGTCTCGGAGACGTGCAGTGCGATCGCCGGCCCGACCAGCTGGAGCAGCAGCAGCGGGCTCATCGGCAGGCCGAGCGGCTCCAGGGCCCGGTCGGCCTCGAGGAAGTCCGTGCCCTCGTCGATCGACTTCGTGACCTCACCGAGGAAGCGGGTCAGCAGCCGGTTGACGACGAACGCCGGCGCGTCCTTGACCAGCACGCACGACTTGCCCAGCGTCTTGCCGACCGCGAACGCGGTGGCCAGCGAGGCGTCGTCGGTCTGCTCGGCGCGGACGATCTCGAGCAGCGGGAGCACCGCGACCGGGTTGAAGAAGTGGAAGCCGACCACCCGCTCCGGGTGCTGCAGCTTCGACGCCATCTCGGTGACCGAGAGCGAGGACGTGTTCGTCGCCAGCACGCACTCGGGCGAGACGACGGCCTCGACGTCGGCGAACACCTGCTGCTTGACGCCGATCTCCTCGAAGACCGCCTCGATGACGAAGTCGGCGTCGGCGAACGCGTCCTTGGTCAGTGAGCCGGTGACCAGCGCCTTGAGACGGTTGGCCTTGTCCGGGGAGACCCGGCGGCGCTCCAGCAGCTTGTCGATCTCGCCGTGGACGTAGCCGACGCCCTTGTCCAGTCGTGCCTGGTCGAGGTCGGTCAGCACGACGGGTACCTCGAGCTTGCGGGCGAACAGCAGCGCGAGCTGCCCGGCCATCAGACCGGCGCCGACGACGCCGACCTTGGTGACCTTGCGGGCCAGTGACCGGTCCGGGACGCCGACCGGCCGCTTCGCGCGCTTCTGCACCAGGTCGAACGAGTACAGGCCGGCCCGCAGCTCGTCGCCCATGATGAGGTCGGCGAGCGCCTCGTCCTCCGCGGCCGTGCCCTCCTCGAACGTCGACGTCTTCGCGGCGGCGATCAGGTCGAGCGCCCGGTAGGGCGACGGCGAGGCGCCGTGCACCTTGCCGTCGGCGACCGCGCGGCCCCAGGCGACCGCGTCGTCCCAGGCCTGTCCGCGGTCGACCGCCGGGCGCTCCACGACGACGTCGCCCCGCAGGACGCCCGCGGCCCACTCGAGCGACCGCTCCAGGAAGTCGGCGGGCTCGAACATCACGTCGCCGATGCCCAGCTCCAGGTACTCCTTGGGCTTGAGCATCTTGTTCTGGTTGAGCGCGTTCTCGACGATCACCTTCACCGCGCCCCCGGCGCCGATCAGGTTCGGCAGCAGCCAGGTGCCACCCCAGCCCGGTACCAGGCCGAGGAACACCTCGGGCAGCGCGAGCGCCGCCGCACCGGACGAGATCGTCCGGTAGTCGCAGTGCAGCCCGATCTCGATGCCGCCACCCATCGCCGCGCCGTTGACGAACGCGAACGTCGGGACGGACGCGTCGCGGAGCCGGGCGAACGCGGCGTGGCCGAGCCGCGCGACCTCCAGACCCTGGTCACGGCTGGTGATGCGCGCGACGCCGGACAGGTCGGCACCGACCGCGAACACGAACGGCTTGCCGGTGACCGCGATCGCCTTCACGGCCGGCGTGTGCGCCTCGATCTCGTCGATGGCGGCGTTCAGGCTCTGCAGACCCGCCGGGCCGAACGTCGACGGGCGGGTGTGGTCCTTGCCGTTGTCGAGCGTGATCAGCGCGATCTCGCCGTCCAGGTCGGGCAGCGCGAGGTAGCGGACGTAGGCGTTCGTGACGACCTCGTCCGGGAACACGTCGAGGCTCACTTGTCGCCCTCCCAGTTCGGGTTCTCCCAGATGACCGCCCCGCCCATGCCGATGCCGATGCACATCGCGGTGAGGCCGTACCGGACCTGCGGACGCTCCGCGAAGTGCCGCGCGAGCTGGGTGAAGAG
>Ga0190269_10001129_pt1 | contig 12914 bp, 11 predicted proteins | sample Popmic249IS_FD_133749 | JGI IMG/M metagenome (GOLD analysis project Ga0190269, IMG submission 133749) | Populus adjacent soil microbial communities from riparian zone of Blue River, Arizona, USA - 249 IS | ecosystem: Environmental > Terrestrial > Soil > Riparian zone | place: USA: Arizona...
ATTGTACATGCCCCGTGCTGTGCACCCACGTTTATGGCTGCGCTCAGAAGCGCCTGCTTTTCTCGGCCGCGCTCAGAAGCGCTTGCCGTTCTCGGCCGCGCTCAGAAGCGCTTGCCGTTCTCGGCCGCGCTCAGAAGCGCTTGCCGAACGTCGCAAGGATCGGGAAGCCAGTGCGAGCGCTGTTGGCCTCGGCGAGCGGCACAGTGAAGCGCACATCGCCACCCACGTACCAACCATCGTTGCCGAGCAAGTAGTGCAAGGTGAGGCCGGGCGCGAGCAGACCACCCCAGACGTTGCGGCCCAATCCGGCTGCGTCCGGCTGTTGCAAGCCGATCGCCACACCGACCCACACGGAAGGCCGCAGGATCAGGTTCGTGCCGAACCAGATGTTGTAGCCGACCTGCACGTGCGCCAGGATGTAGCGCGCGTACGGCGTGGGAAACACCGGTGCGCCGTTCGTGTTGCGCGCCTCCGGGTTGTCGCCGCCGTAGAAGAACTCGCCGCCGACGCCGATCACGAAGTGGTTCTCGAGCTCGTAGTCACCCTGGATGCCGCCCCCGAGCTGGTAGGGGTTCACCGTGCCGAAGCCGCTGCCGAGCGAGAAACCGTAGCCGGCGAGAATGCCGACGTTGATGTTGCGGCCATCGCCCTTCTTCTCTTCGGGCTTGCCCTCGACCGTACGCTTCTTCTTGGGCTTCTCGTCCTCGACGGGCGGGCGCTCCCACGCATCCGGCTCGCCGACGTCGGCCTCGGGCTCGCTCTTCGCCTCAGACTCCTCTGCCGCCGCTGGCTTCGTCGACGCGGGCTTCTTCTTGGTGGAGTCGTCCATCAGCTCGTCGACGTCTTTGGGCTTGGCGTCCTTGATGGGCTCGGGCTCGACCTCGGCTGCCGCAGCGGCTTTGGCCGTCTTGTCACGCTTCTTCTTGGGTGCGGCGTAAGCGGAGTCCGAAAGCGCGAACACCCCGACAACGCTCAAGCAGAACCACACCGCACAGCTTCGAATCTGCATCCGCTCTCTCCCTCACTCGACGAGTGGCTCGTGTGTACTTCATGCGCATTCTGAAGGGAAGAGCAGAGCGCCCCACCCTTCCATCCGTGCTTCGGGACGTCCGCGCTCACTGCGCAGGCGTGCGCAAAAGCGCAGCGAGCACCTCCGCGAGATGCGTGGCCGGCACCAGCCGATGCGGCGGCGTTCCGCGCGCGAACACGATCGGATGGCGCGCGATCGCCTGCGCGATCCCCGCGGCATCGGTCGTGATCACCCGCGCCTTGCCGAGGCTACGCTGCAAGCGCGCTGCGAGCACGCGGCTCTCGCGCTCCGGCGTGCCGTGCGCGAGCGAGATCGAGACGAAGCGCAGCCCCTCCGCGGCGTGGCTCTCCACGTAACGCGCGTAGCGCGGCGTCTCGGCGTACAGCGCATCGAACAACACGACGCTGCGCAGAAGTCTCGGCGGCAGGCCGCCTTGCTCCATGATCGCGAGCGCCGTCTGATAGCCGGCGCTGTGCGCCACGAGGTCGACGCGCGCCACGTCTGCGAGCCGGCGCGGCCCACCGAGCAGCGGCGCGAGTGGCCCCTGCAGCAGCTCCTCGAGGAACGCGCGAAAGCCGCCCGGCCGCCCGAATGCGCCGGGACGGCCGTTGCGCTTGAGATACGCGAGCTGCGGCACCACGAACAAGCTGTTGGTGCGCGCCGCGTCGTGGTAGCGCCCGAGATCCCAGCCCTCGCCCACGGCGTCACCGGGCTTGCAGCGCGCGTCGCCGCGGCCCATCAGCACGCTCACGCAGCCGTTGTAGCCGTGCAGGAACACCACGAGCTGCAGCGGCGCGCGCGCATCGAAGCCCGGAGGTGCATGCACGATCACGCTCGGCGCGCCCGGCACGCGGTACGCCGCGTGCTCGAGCACGGCCGCCACGTCGGCGGCCGCTCCCGGCTGCGCTCGCAGGGTCGCGACGCAGCTGACAGCGGCGCAGAGCGCGAGCGCCTGCAGCGCACGTCTCAAGCGAGGCGGCGCTCCACCGCCTTGAGCACGGCGTCACCCATCTGCTGGGTGCTGAGCACAGTCTGACCGGGCTTCGCGAGGTCCCCGGTGCGCGCACCGGCATCGAGCACATCTTCCACCGCGCCGTTCACGGCGGCGGCCAGATCCGCACGCTTCAGGGTGTGCTCGAGCAGCATGGCGATCGTCATGATGGCTGCGAGCGGGTTCGCCTTGTTCTGGCCGGCGATGTCCGGCGCCGAGCCGTGGATCGGCTCGTACAGCGCGAGCTTGTCGCCGATGGCGGCGGAGGGCAAAAGGCCGATCGAGCCCGTCGCCGCGGCAGACAGGTCCGATAGGATGTCGCCGAACATGTTCTCCATGACGAGCACGTCGAAGTCCGTGGGCCGCAGGATGAGCTGCATCGCCGCGTTGTCGACGTACATGTGCGAGAGCGCGACGTCGGGATACTGCGACTTGCCGAGCTGCGTCATCACGTCGCGCCACAGGCCCATGACCTCGAGCACGTTCGCCTTGTCCACGCTGAGCAGCTTCTTCTTGCGCAAGCGAGCCGTCTCGAACGCCACCTTGCCGATGCGCACGATCTCGGACTCGTTGTAAGTCATGGTGTTCACGCCCACGCGCTGCCCGGGCGCGCCCTGCACCGAGCGCGGCTTGCCGAAGTACAGCCCGCCCACCAGCTCGCGAACCACCACGAAGTCGAAGCCGGCCGCGCGCTCCGCCTTCAGCGGGCTGGCGTCGGCCAGCGCGCGAAACAGCTTGGCCGGACGCAGGTTGGCATAGACCTGCATGTACTCGCGCAAGCGCAGAAGCCCCTTCTCCGGCCGCTTGTCCGTGGGCAGCGCGTCCCACTTCGGGCCGCCGCACGCACCCATCAACGTGGCGTGCGCCTGCAGCGAGCGGTCGAGCACGGCCTGCGTGATCGGCTCACCGTGCTTGTCGATCGACGCCCCGCCGAACGGCGCGTGCTCGAGGTTCACCGTGATGTTGGCGAGCTGTCCGACACGCTGCAGCACGCGCAGCGCTTCCGCCGTGACCTCGGGACCGATCCCATCGCCTTCCAACACCAGTACATCGAGCGTCGCCATGCTTTTCTCCGTCGCGCTGCTCGCAGCGCTCAACTGCAATTGCAGCAAATCTGAGGAATTTCGTTTCGCGCCCGCGAAACGCTGGGGCCATCGTGTAGTGCAGAATGGGCAGGCCGTAAAGCCCGCGTCAGCCGCGCAGGCTCGCCAGCACGGCCGCCAGATCGGGCGCCAGCGGCGACTCCAGGCGCAGCTCCGCGCCCGCGCGCGTGGCGTGCGGCGGCAGCACGATGCGCGCCGCGTGCAAGAAAGTGCGATCCAACGCGTGACGGTGCTCGAAGAAACGGTTGCTCGGCCCATCGCCGTAGCGGGCGTCGCCGAGCACCGGGTGACCGATGGCAGCCATGTGCTTGCGGACCTGGTGCGTGCGCCCCTGCTCCGGCCGCACGCGCACGAGGCTGTGGGTGCCCAGCACGGCCTGCCGCGTGTAGCGGCTCACGGCCGGCCGGGTCTTGCCTGCCTCGCGCAGCGCGGCCCGCACGATGCCCTTCGGCCGGACCACGCCGCGCACCAGGGTCAGGTAGTGCTTGTCGCCCGCAGCCAGGCGCTCGGACAGGGCGTGGACGTCGGCGCGGCGCTTCGCGAACAGGCACACCCCGCTCGTGCCGACGTCGAGCCGATGCACCGCGCTCAGCTCGGGTAGCGCGCGCTCCCGCTGCAAGCGCTCGAGCAGCGAGCTGGGATGGGCGGCGTCCGGCGTCGTCGGCAGGTGCGGTGGCTTGTCGACGACGAGCAGCTGTTCGTCCTCGAACAGCACCGACAGCGGGGCCGGCGCCGCGGGCTCCAGCACGACGAGGCTCTCGACGCCCGCGGACAGCGGGATCATGTCGAACGCATCGAGCCGCGACGCTGCCCAGCCGCAAGCCGCGAGCTGCGCGAGATCGCGCGCCAGGGTGCCCGGATCACATGACATGTACACGATCGCGTGCGCGCGCAGCTGCGGCAGGAGCGCGCGTAGCCCCGCACTCAAACCGCGGCGCGGCGGATTCACGATCACCGCATCGAACGCCTCCGCGCGCTGCAGGAGCTCGCGCACGACCTGCTCGGCATCGCCCGCGAGCGTGCGGAGGGTTGGCAGCGCTTGCTCGCGCTGCGCGCGCAGCGCGTGCTCGAGCGCGGGCGCGTAGCGCTCGACCAGGGTCAGCTCCGCGCCCGCCTGGCACAGCTCGAGGCCGAGCGCGCCCGAGCCAGCGAACAGCTCCAGCACGCGCTGGCCGCGCAAGCCACCGAGACGGCGCGACAGCTCGCTCTGGATGGCCTGCGCCATGCGCGCGGCTTGTCCGCCGTGCGCCTGCACGAAGCTGCCGAACGTCGCGTAGTGGTACGGGCCATCCGCGCGCAGCCGGTCACGTGCCAGGGCGCTGCCGGCCACCGCTCCGAGCTCACCTTCGAGCAGCTGGATCGCGGGCCCGGACTGCAGGCGCAGCGCCACGCCCTGCACGTGCGGCTGCGCGCCGAGCCACTGCGCCAGCGCGCGCAGCTCCGCGTCCGCGCTGCGCGCTCCGATCAACGTCGCGAGGACGCCCGGCTCGCGCTCCGACTCGGCGCGCACGAGGCGCGCATCGATGCCAGTGAGGCCCGCGGGCGCACCCGCTTCGCTCGCGAGACGCTCGCGCAGGGCCGCGATCAGCGCGAGCAGCACGGGGTGCAGCACGCGGCAACCAGGGATGTCGACCACGGCGTGACTGCCGCGCTCGTACAGCCCGATCTCGCCCTGCTGCGAGACGATCAGCTTGGCGCGCGTGCGATAGCCGAGCACCGGGCTCGCCGCGACCACCGGGGACAGCTCGATCCCCTGCAGCACGCGATACGGCTCGAACGCCGCGCGCACGCTGGCGTGCTTGAGCGCCAGCTGGGCGGACAAGCTCTGGCCCATGTACGCGCAGCCGCCGCAGCGCGCGCTGTGCTCGCACTCGAGCTCGAGGTTGTGTACCGCATCGGACACGCGACGGCGTATAGCCGATGCGCGCGCAGCTTGCACGCGGCGCCGCCGTGAGCTGCCAGCCGCCCGCTGGCTAGCCGAGCTTCTGAATGGCCTCGAAGCGCGGACAGTGCAGCTCGTGATCGTTGACCAGACCGATCGCCTGCATCACCGCGTAGACGATGGTGGGCCCGCAGAACTTGAAGCCGCGCTGCTTCAGGTCCTTCGAGAGGCGCTCGGACAGCTCCGTCTTTGCGGGCGCGCTGCGATAGCTCGCCAGTCGACTGACGAGCGGCTTGCCATCTACGAAGCTCCAGACGTGGCCCGAGTAGTCGAAGCCCTGCTCCGTGAGCTCCACGTACGTGCGCGCGTTGTGCACGAGCGCGGCTATCTTCTGTGGGCTGCGGATGACGCCGGGATTCTGGAGCGCGCGCTGCACACGCCGCGCGTCCCATCGCGCCAGCCGCTCGGGATCGAAGCCGTCGAACTCCTGCCGCATCGTCTCGCGCTTGCGCAGCACCGTGATCCACGCGAGTCCGGCCTGGAATGCGTCGAGCTGGAATTTCTCCCAGATGGCACGCGCCTCGCGCACCGGAACGCCCCATTCCTGGTCATGGTAACGGCGGTACAGCGGGTCGTCTGCGGGCGCCCAGGCGCAAGCCAGCTCAGCCATGCCCAGCTGAGTACCACCAAACGCGGGCCGTTTTCATGCACATCTTTCGCGTAGATGGCGCCTCCGGTTCCCGGAAGGTTGGGCCGCGCCAGGACAGTGCTAAGCTGGCGCCGTCGCATGCAATCATCCGTATTTGCCTGGGAAGTCTTGTGGGAAGAGGAAGCCGCGAGCAGTCGCCCGCTGTGCGTGAACCTCGACGGTACGCTGGTCAGCACCGACACGCTGTGGGAGTGCGTGCTGTGGTTGTTCCGCCGCCGCCCTTGGCTGCTGCTGGTCGCGCCATTCTGGTTGATCGCCGGGCGCGCGAACTTCAAGCAGCGCGTCGCCGAGCGCGCGGTGCTCGACCCCGCGTCGCTGCCGTACCGTGAAGATCTGCTGGCCGCACTGCGACGCTTGAAGCAATCCGGACGCAAGCTCGTGCTGGCGACTGCGGCTGATCGCGAGATCGCAGAGCGCGTGGCCAAACACCTGGGCTTGTTCGACGAGGTCGTGAGCAGCGACGGTCGCGCCAACCTGCGCGCAGCCGCGAAGTGCGAGCACCTCGCGCGCACCTACGCCGCCAGTGGCTTCGACTACGTCGGGGACTCGCACGCCGATCTGCACGTGTTCCCGCGCGCGACCCGCGGCTTTCTGGTGGGTTCGAGCGAGCGGCTTGCGGAGCTCGCGCGCAGCCACGCCAACGTGGTCGTGGTCGGGAGCCGGCCCAGCTTGCTGCGCGCGCTGTTCAAGGAGCTGCGCGTGCACCAGTGGGCGAAGAACGCGCTCGTGGTGCTGCCGGTCATGCTCGCCCCCGGTCTGCCGGAGCGCGCGCACATCGCCAGCGCGCTGCTCGCCGCGCTCGCGTTCTCGTTGTGCGCTTCCGCGGGCTACGTCTGGAACGATCTGCTCGATCTCGAGGCCGACCGCGCGCACCACACCAAGCGCACGCGACCGTTCGCATCGGGCGCGCTCCCCGTAGCGTTCGGACCGCCCCTGTTCCTGGCGCTGGTGGTGTCGAGCTTCGGCCTGTCGGCGCTGCTGTTGCCGATGCGCTTCAGCCTGATGCTCGTGCTCTACTTTGCGGGCACGCTCGGCTACTCGCTGTACCTGAAGCGCGTGCTGATCGTCGACGTGATCGTGCTCGCCGCGCTGTACACGCACCGCATCCTGGCGGGTGGCATCGCGACCGGCATTGCGATCAGCTCGTGGCTGATGGGATTTTCCTTGTTCTTCTTCCTGAGCCTCGCGTTCGCGAAGCGCTACGTGGAGCTCGCGCTGCATCAGGGCGAAGGGAAGATCAAGAATCGCGACTACTACAAGGTCGACCTTCACATGATCGGCGCGATGGGCCCCGCGAGCGGCTTCCTCGCCGCGCTGGTGTTCAGTCTGTACGTCGAGATGGGCTCGCACCGCGGCGCGTACACGGAGCCGCTGGTGCTGTGGTTGGCGGTACCGGTGCTGCTGTACTGGGTCACGCGCGTGTGGATCCTGACCGGCCGCGGCCAGATGCAGGACGACCCGGTGAAGTTCGCGCTCAAGGACCGCACGAGCCTGTTCTGCGTCTTGCTCATGGGCCTCGTGGCCGTCCTCGCGCGCTTCACGCCCGGCTGGCTCAGCTTGCTACTGCACTGAGCTTCACTCGGAGTGCGACGCCGTGCGCTTCTGATCCTGGTTGATCAGCACGCTCTTGGCGTTCACGAACTCGCGAATGCCGTAGGCGCCGAGCTCGCGGCCGTAGCCCGAGTGCTTGACGCCACCGAACGGCAGGCGCGGGTCGGAAGCGACCATCGCGTTCACGAACGTCTGGCCGGCTTCGAGCTCGTCGATGAAGCGCTGCTGCTCCGCGGGATCTTGCGTCCAGACGCTGCTGCCGAGGCCGAAGCTGCTGTCGTTCGCCAGCGCGATCGCGGCGTCGATGTCCGGCACCTCGAAGAGCAGCGCTACCGGGCCGAAGACCTCCTCGCGGTACGCGGGTGCGTCCGGCGGGATCTCCGCCAGCACGGTGGGTGCGTAGAAGTAGCCTGGCCCCTTCAGCGGCTGCCCGCCGACGAGCAGCTTCGCGCCCGCGCGCACCGAACGGTCGACCTGATCGGCCACGCTGCGCACGCCGTCGGCCGTCGCGAGCGGACCGATGTCCGTGCTCTCCTGCATGGGGTCGCCGACGCGCAGCGCTGCGACCTGCTCCACGAAGCGCCGCTCGAACGCGGCGTACACGGCGCTGTGCACGATGAAGCGCTTGGCGGCGATGCAGGACTGGCCGTTGTTGATGTTGCGCGCCGTGACGGCCGTCTTCACCGCGGTCTCCAAATCCGCTGACGGCATCACGATGAACGGATCACTGCCGCCGAGCTCGAGCACCGTCTTCTTCAGCTTGCGCCCGGCCAGGCTCGCCACCTCGACGCCCGCCGGCTCACTGCCGGTCAACGTCACGGCCATCACGCGCGGGTCCTCGATCAGCGCGGCCACGCGCCGCGAGCGGATCAGCAAACTCTGAAACACACCGGGCTCGAAGCCCGCGCGCAGAAAGAGCTCTTCGAGCGCGAGCGCACAGCGCGGCACGTTCGAGGCATGTTTCAGCAGCCCCACGTTGCCGGCCATCAGCGTCGGGGCAGCGAAGCGGATGACCTGCCAGAACGGGAAGTTCCAGGGCATGATGGCGAGCACCGGGCCAAGCGGTAGAAAGCGCACGTAGCCTCGCGCGTCAGCCAGCTCGACCGGTTCGTCGCGCAGATAGACCTCGGCGTGCTCGGCGTAGTGTTGGCACGCGAGCGCGCACTTCTCCGCCTCGGCGACGGCAGACTTCAAGGTCTTGCCCATCTCCTCGGTCATCATGCGCGCGTAGCGCGCCTTGTCCGAGAGCAGCAGCTCCGAGGCGCGCTGCATGCGCGCTGCGCGCTGCGCGAAGCGCGTGCGCCGGTGGCGCGCGAAGGCTTCGATGGCGAGCTGCAGCTTCTGCTCTATCTGCTGCTCGGTGTGCTCTTCGAAACGTTCGAGCGTCTCCGAAGTCGCGGGATTTTGGCTGGCGATCGGCATGGGCATCCTCCCTCGTGGGAGATCTCTACGCCCCGCCCCTCCGCCTGTCATGTGTGCGCGGCTCGCGTTCTCGCGCGCAAACGCGAATGCCGCGTGGCAATTGTGCTGCGCTCCCGGACCGCGCGTTCACGGAGCGAAGTCGAGCAGCAAGGTAGCCTGCACCGTGCCGGTGTCCGGTGCCTTGCACACGAGCTTGCCGACGGCCGAGCGCAAGCAGTCTTCGAGGCCGGGCAGCGGCGCCGGCCCGACCTTCGGCGCGCGCGCGCGACCGGTCTCATCGATCGTGAAGCGCAGCTGCACGCGCCCGAACTCGTTCTTCTTGGCTTGCTGCGCGGCTTGCGCATAGCAGCTGGCGAGCGCCGGTTGCACACGCGACAGGCCGTGGCGCACGTTCGAGGCCGCGAGCGAGCCGCGCACCTCGAGCGCCAGGATGCTGGTCGCCGCCCTCAGCGGCAGCGCGCTCTGCACCGAAGCAGCGGGCGCCTTCGGCGCGACCGGCCGCTCGTCGGACGCGGGCGCGGGCGCCTGGGGAGCACGCGCGGCAACGGCCGCATGGCTTGCCTCCATCGCGGTGTCGAGCGCGCGCACGCGCTCGGCGATCTGCTCGGCGCGAACCTGCTCGGGCGCCGGCGACGATGGCTCCCGCGGAGCTGGCTCGGCGCTGGTCGCGACGGGCTCGCTCGGCTTCTTGCGCGCGCTCGCGCCGTTCTGGCGTGCGGGCTGCTCGTGGCTGGCGCTGCTGCGCTTGCCGGGCGTGAGCGCAGGGCTGCTCGCACCCGCAGGCGTGGGCAGGGGTTGGGGCTCAGGCCTCGCCGCCGCTGGCTGCAGCGCGGGCTCGGCAGCGGCCGGCTTCGGCGCATGAACGACACTGAGCGCGCCGATTCCGTGGCGCGTCGTGGGCAGGGGCCCGACGCTGGCGCTGCTCGCGCCACTCGCGGGCGTCACCACGCGCTGCGTGACCTTGTAGCCCGCACCGGCTGCGAGCGCGGCGACGGCGACCAAGCTCGCCATGCGTCCCGCCAGCTCACCGCTCTTGCGCAGGTGCTGAGAGAGCGCTGGATACGAGCCAGAGCGCAGGAACCCGCGGTACGCAGGGGTGTGTTCTTCGAGTTGCATGGGGAGTCTCACGTGGGGAAATCGAGTCGGGCTCTTTCAACAAAACGCTAATAAGCACGGTCAGTGCCAGCTCAGTTCGCGGCCAGAGCTTGCACCACTGTTCCTCAACCCATGTTTCAATCGCGTGACATCTGCGGCCACAATTCGCGTATCTGGCGCTACGCATGAAACACGCGAGCGGCAACAAGCGCGCAACGCCCTTGATCTCGGGCGAATTACGGCGGCGTCACGGCTCCTGCCGCGGATGGCTGCAGGTTGCGGCGCGATCGCTTCTGCGCACGTTCTGCTGACACGAGTCGACTGCCGAAGGCGCAAGTGCGCAGATCGATGGCGGCCGGGGCGGGGCAGCTGCTAACCTGCCTCGCCGTGAGGCATGATGGATCGACGGAATTTCGAGCACCTTGGTCCGCGCACGCGTGGACCATCTTGCCCAACTTCTGGCACGACATTGCGCGGCGCAGCGCGCCTGCCGCGGAGCCCTGGTCGGTGCAGATCGACGACGCGCAGGCCGGTCGAGTCACCTTGCACGGTGCGCTACGCCGCGAGCCCGGCGCGCTCGGCAAGCGCTGCCTGGTAGTCGTGCACGGGCTCGGCGGCTCGTTCGACCGTCACTACTGCACGACGGCAGCACTGGCCGCGCAGCGCGCGGGCTGGAGCTGCCTGCGATTCAGTCTGCGAGGCGCGGATCGCTCGGGCGACGATTTCTACCACGCTGGGCTCACGGCGGACGTGCACGCCGCCGTCAGCAGCGAGGCGCTCGCGGACCTCGACAGCGTGTACGTGCTCGGCTACTCGCTCGGCGGCCACGTCACGCTGCGCTATGCGCTGGAGGAGCCCGGGCCGCGCGTGCAGGGCGCCGCCGCGGTATGCGCTCCGCTCGACCTGGAGCTGTCTGCGCAGCACATCGATGCACCAAGCTCGTTCGTGTACCGGCGGCACGTGCTCGACGGCTTGAAGCAGATCTACGCCGCCGTCGCACGCCGGCGCAGCTTGCCGACGCCGCTCGAGCAGGTGCAGCGCGTGAGCAGCATCCGCACCTGGGATCGCTTGACGGTGGTGCCTCGCTTCGGTTTCGACAGCGTCGACGATTACTACGGCAGCATGAGCGTGGGGCCGCGCCTCGATCGGCTGCGCGTGCCGAGCCTGCTGGTCCAGAGCACCCTCGATCCCATGGTGCCGCCGTGGACGTACGAAGGGCACCTCGCGAAGTCGTTGCCGCAGCTCACGGTGCGGCGCATCCCCGCCGGCGGGCACGTCGCCTTTCCCCAGGTGCCCGACGAGAGCGGCCGGCCCGGCTCGCTCGAGGGACAAATTCTCCAGTGGTTTGCGAGTCAGCCGCAACGGACGTGAAGCCTCGCGCGGCTGCGCTATGCTGCTGCCCATGAGATCCGTCGTCGTGAAGCGCTCCCGCAGCGCGCTGGCTGGCCTGGGCTTGATCATCGCCGCGTGCGGCTCGCAGCCGGCCCCGGCCGCGACTCCCCAGGTCGACGTGGCCTCGAGCGCGCCCACCCTCACCGCGCCCGCTGCGCAGCCTGCCGCGGAAGCGCACGCGGAGCACGGCAGCTGCGGGCAAGCGCACGAGGGCCCGGGCGCTGCAGCTCAGGGCTGCTGCGGCGGGGGCGCGTGCGGCGCTGCAGAGGGTCACGGCCACGGAGCAGCGTGTGGGGCGAGTGAGCACAAGGCCCCCGCGCAGCCGGTGCTCGCCGACAGGGCGGACAAGGCCGCAGCCGAGGCGCAGCTGACCCGCATCCACGACCCGAGCGAGGTGTGCATGGTGCGCAACCACTTCATGGGTCGGCCCCAGCTCTCGGTCTCCGCCGGCAGCTCGACGTATTACGGCTGCTGCCCGGGCTGCGCCAATCGCTTGCTGCAAGACGCGAAGGCGCGCGTGGCGATCGATCCTGTCAGCCATCACCCCGTCGACAAGGCGCTCGCGGTACTGGCGAAGACGCCGCGCGGCAATGTGCTCTACTTCGAGAGCGAAGAGACGCTGTCGGCGTTCCGCGCCGGCTTCAACTGATCGCTAGTCGTTGGACAGCAGCGCCTGCGTGCTCGCGCCCGACTCCGCGGCCATCACGTACAGCGCGATGACCGGCGCGCACAGCCCGGCCATCAGCGCGGCGTAGACCGTCTTGATCGCGACGAACGCCCCGACCGAGAGCTGATCGATCCCGGCGACCACCAGCAGGCCCAGGTAGATCGGCGCGCACGTGGCGAGCGCGCCGAGCGCCAGCACCAGCCCGCGCGCGAACGACAGTCGCGGTAGCCACAGCACCATGCTGCGCGCAGGGGACGGCGTGACCAGCGGCTCGAGCTTGCCCGTCTTGAGTACCTTGCGCACGAGCGGCGTGACGATCACGCAGGTCAAAAGTGGTAGCAGCACCGCGGTGCCGATCGCGTCGCCGATGATGCTCGGGTCACCTTTCATCGGCACGGACGCATGACGGCGAAAGGTGAGCCAGGCCAGCAGCGCATTCAGCAGCGCGTTGAAGATGGCGGAGCCGATGATCTGATCTTGAATCAGGTATTTGCGTTGGGCTTCGGACAGAAACATGTTCGCGACCCTGCAGGTCTGGCCGTGCCGGCCGACCTCACGAGAGGGCGGCACGCTATCACGCGCGTTGCTCGGGACAAGCACGCCGTCCAGCACGCGTGGGGCGCATGTAGTGTGGTCGCCCGTTCACGCTCTGAAACACCGCGCAACCCGCGTGCGTACAGATCGGTGAGGACCGCCGTCAGGGCATCCCGGCGCTGGCATAAGCCTTGCTCGAGCTCTGGTCACAGGCTGCTCATGACATACCCCCGACATCACGCGTCGCGCGCTGCCGCTAGCGGCTGCTGCAGCATACAGCTGCAAGCGCCTGCGCCGGCTTAGCCGTCACGACCCACGAACGTCGAACGTGCCCGCAGCCCTCCGCATACGGGCGCGCTCATCGCAGCGGCGGTCGCGGGACCCGCTCCGCAAGCTCCGCGGCTCCCGACCTCCGCGAATGGACACGCCTTGCGCCACTCAACCTTCTGCGTCCGTGCCGCCCTCGGGCTCGGTTTCCGTGTCTTCATCGATCGGTAGAACGCTCACTGATACGCCGACGCTATGTGCTCCGCCGCCG
>Ga0190269_10001130_pt1 | contig 12908 bp, 13 predicted proteins | sample Popmic249IS_FD_133749 | JGI IMG/M metagenome (GOLD analysis project Ga0190269, IMG submission 133749) | Populus adjacent soil microbial communities from riparian zone of Blue River, Arizona, USA - 249 IS | ecosystem: Environmental > Terrestrial > Soil > Riparian zone | place: USA: Arizona...
CTCTGCCTCTTCCTCTTCGTCCTCGACGAACACCACCTCGTCTTCGTCGAGCGTGGTGGCGACCGAGCCCTCTTCCATCACGAGCTCGATGTCTTGCTCTTGCTCTTGCGCGTCGTCGTTCGCGAGCGGCATCACCGACGCGAACGACTCCTCCGGCCGCTCGACCTCCTGCGTCTTCGCGCCCGGCAGCTCGAGCGTGCCGGTCTGACTCTGCCCGAGCAGCGCCATGCTGCGCTTGGCCTGCTCGTTGGTCGGATCGAGGCGAATGGCCTCCGACAGGAAGTCCTCGGCGCGCTCAGGCTCCTCGCTCGCGAGCTGATCGGCGAGCGTGAGCAGCTGGGCCACGGCGTCCGCGGGACGCTTCGCCTTGATGTACGCGTCCTTCAGCTTCTCGCGCGCATCCGTGTGCCGCGGATCGACGCGCAGGATCTCCTGCAGCTGCGCGATCATCTTCTCCGTCAGCCCGTAGCGCACGAACACCGCGTACTCGTCGAGCAGGCGCGCGACCTTCGCCGCGGTCTCGGCGTCGTTCGCGGCCGGCGGCTCCGTCACGGGGCTCTCTTCGACCAGGTTGGACTCGTCGTCCTCGAGCAGCAGGTCGTAGTCCTCGTCGTCCACCTCGATGGCGCCCGACGAGTGCTCGGTCGGCATGCGCTTGATCTCGGAGAGATCGCGGCGCGCCTCGCTGTCCTGAGGATCGAGCGCCAGGATGCGCCGCAGCACGCTGCCTTGCTCGGCGCGCCGCTCGTCCGCGGCGTGCAGGCGCGCCACCTCCTTGAGCACGGAGATGGTCTTCTGCGTCTGCCCGAGCTGCTCGAACGCGCGGGCCAAGAGCTGGAGGGTGTCGATGTTCTTGGGATCGGCGTTGAAGCACGCCTGTAGCTTGGCGAGCGCGTGCTTCGGATCCTGCTTGTCCAGGTACATCGCCGCGAGCTCGCGGGCGAAGTCGTAGTTGTCCGGCTGGTGGAAGAGCAGGCGCTCGCCGACCTTGAGGTAGTCGTCGACGCGGCCTTGCTTCTTCAGCAGATCGGCGCCGGAGCGGAACGCCGTCGCGGCTTCTTCGGGCTTGTTGAGCTTCGACAGCGCTTCGGCCTGGCGAATGCGCGCCGCCACGTTCTCGGGATCGAGGTCGGCGCACTTCTCGAGCGCCCGCAGCGCCTTGCGCGGGCTACCGCTGCGCGTGTACGCGTCCGCGACTTGCTCGTACGTGGCGATGGCGTCGCTGACCAGCGACAGCATCTCGTACATCTCGGCGAGGCGCTCCCAGACGTCGGTCTGGCTCGGGTCCAGCTTCAGGATCTGCTTGCAGACGGCGACTGCCTTCAAGAAGAAGCCCTGCTCGGCGTATTGCTCCGCGACCTTACGATACGTCGCGCTCGCATCGCGCGTGGCGCCCTGACGCGTGTACAAATCACCGAGCTTCAAGAGCAGTCGCGCGTCCTTCGGGTCCGCCTGGACGAGGCGCTCGTATTCCGTGATCGCGCGGTCGAGCTGGCCCTTGGCCAGGTATTTCTGGGCCGACTCCAGGGCTTTTGCGCGATCGAAGCTCACGAACGAGAGTCCACCTTGGGAGAGTGTTGTGTACGGCCGCCCGTGAGGGGCTTGGAACGCGCTCTGTGGCAGCCGGCACTCGCGCGGGCACAGACGCGCGGGAAATGCCCTATAACATCCAAAGTTTAGGTGTGAGCTGGCCGCACGGTCAAGAGCGCTAAGCGCGATCTGCCGCGCAGCTGTCGTGCGCGATCAGGTGCGCTTGTGCGGACGCGTGCTCGGCGCTCGGCTCTTCGGCGCAGGCGGAGGCAGAAGTAGCTGTGCCAGGGCGCGTAGCCCGAGCAGATAGCTCGACAGGCCGAAGCCCATGATCGCCCCGACGCACACCGGCGCGGTGAGCGACACGTGACGAAATGCTTCGCGCTTGTGAACGTTGGACAGGTGAACTTCCACGCAGGGCTTCTCGATGGCCGCGATGGCGTCGCGCAGCGCCACCGAGGTGTGCGTATAGCCGCCGGGGTTGATCAGCACGCCATCGAAACGCTCGCGCGCCTCGTGCACCCAGTCGATCAGCTCGCCCTCGTGGTTGCTTTGCCGGCAAGCGACCAGCACGCCGAGGCTCGAGGCCAGCTGCTCGAGCTGCGCATCCACGTCCGCGAGGGTGTCCTTGCCGTACACGGCCGGCTCGCGCAGGCCGAGCAGATTCAGGTTCGGTCCGTGCAAAACGAGGATGTGCGGAGGGTTGTCGCTCACGCTGGTCACGGCTGCGCTAACGTCTCGAGCAGCTTACCGGCTTGCAGGCGCAGCAGAAAGCGGCCTTTGCCCACATTGCCGCGCGGATCGATCGCGAGCGCGACGAAGTACTCGTCGTTCAGCATGCGCATCACGGTGACCATGTTCTCCGCCTGAACGGCGACCTCGCTGGCCGTCCCCATCTCGAGCATCTGCGCCGCCTGCTTGATCTGCATGAGCACCTGACTGTACTCGCTGCCCACCGTCTCCATGTCCACGCGGCTCTTGGCGCCTGCGTAGCTGTCCACGGTGATGCCGTCGAAACCCATCAGAATGCTGGCCAGTGCGCCGTCGGTGTTTTCCACGACGTCGCGCAGAATCGTCTTGAACACGAGGACCTCCCGCGTGATGCGGTCTCTGGCACTGCGTTCGGGATTCAGGCCCGCGCGGCGCGAGCTGGGTCCCGGACATGCCGAGACCCCACTTTACTACGCCTGCGCAGGGTCCACGCAAAAATGCAGCAATCAGGTCACTTCGAGTTTCAGTGCGGACGAGAGGACTCGAACCTCCAAGGGGTTGCCCCCACTAGCACCTCAAGCTAGCGCGTATGCCAGTTCCGCCACGTCCGCGGCGAAGGCGACTTGTACCGTCCACCGCTGTATTGTCAAGCATTCGCGACCAGGCGCGCACACTTCTTCAGGTCCGAGATCAGTTCACCGACAATAGGCGGGTGAAACGCAGGAGCAGTGGGACGTGCAGCAGGGCTCCGTACACGCGCACCTGCCCGCTCTGCGACTTCTGCAGGATCTCGCGGCCGACGTCGGCGCGCAGATCTGGAAGGCCGAGGCGCGTGAGCGGCAGGAGCGACATCTGCACGATGTCCTCGCCGCGGGCGCGCACGGTGACGTCCGGAATGCCCTCGATCCCGTCGTACACCGTGAGCATGTTGCCCTCGAAGTGCAGGGTCATGGCGACCTCGGCGTCTTCCGCGACGATCGCGACCTTGCCGCGCAGGCGCGCGAAGTCGTCGCGCTTGCTCGGATTCTCCTGCAGGTTCTGCAGGATCAGACCGGCCACCATCTGCGCGAGGCCATTGTTCTCCGCGGCCGTGTCGAGCTCGATGCGCGACGCGTAGTCCAGCGTGCCCATGTGAAACCTATCTGCGGAACGCCGTGGGCACGTTCTGCGCGCTGGCGAGCAGCTGCTTGGAGGATTCGACGTAGCGGATCATCGTCGGCAAGTGGCCCTTCGTCAGGCGCAGTCGGCCTTGCATCAGCGCCTTGATCGGATCGAGGCCCTCCAAGATCAGCTGCTTCCAGTGGTCGTACGGCCCTTCCACCGCAAACGCCGCGCCCGTGCGCGCCGCGTCGCCGGTCATGTATGCGGCGCCGTGGCATTCGCCCGCGTTCACGTCCAGCAGGATGGCCATGTCGTTCGGCAGGTCGAGGCTCGGGTCTGCCTTCACCACGAACGCCACCTTGCCGTGCGTCCAGTCCTTGCCCGCGCTGCGGTACTGCGGGTTTTCGTTGACGGCCTTCTGGTAGGCGGCGGCCCAAGCTTCCGAGGGGAACTGATGTGACATGGCGATCTCCGTATAAGGCGGCCGGACCATAGAAGAGGCGAGACGCGTCTGCAAACGCTCGTGCTACACCAACGGCCATGCAGAGCGTGTTGCGTGAGCCTTCGCTCCTCGCGCAGGGCTTCCGGCATGGCTTCTCGACGCGGCTCGGCGGCGTGAGTGCCCCGCCGTACGAGAGCCTCAACCTGGGGCATGGCGTCGGCGATCGGCCCGAGCGTGTCGCCGAAAATCAGCGGATTTTCGCGGCTGAGGTCGATTTTGCGCCCGAGCGCCTTCTGACCCTGTCGCAGGTGCACGGCGCCGCGGTGCAGCGCGTGGACGCTGCGGCTGACCCCGCGGCCGTCGCTCGCCTGCAGGGCGACGCGCTCGTGGCCGAGCCGGGCGCCGCCGTGGGCGTCCGCACGGCGGACTGCGTGCCACTGCTCCTGGCCGATCCCGAGAGCCGGCGCGCGGCCGCGATCCATGCGGGTTGGCGGGGAGTGTGTGCGGGCGTCGTGGGCGCGGGCGTTCGGGCGTTGTGTGAGGCGGCTGCGGCTCCGCCGGCGCGCCTCATCGCGGCGATCTTCCCGCACATCCGCAGCTGCTGTTTCGAGGTGGGAGAGGACGTCGCCGCGCAGCTGCAAGCGGCGGCGCCTGCGCTCGGCTGCGTCGCGCCCGGGCCGCGCGGCCGGCCGCACGTGGCGCTCGCCGCACTGGTGCGTGCGCAGCTCGTGGCGGCAGGCGTTGCCGCTGACCGCTGCGAGGACGTGCCCGGCTGCACCGTCTGCGACGCCGCGCGCTTCTTCTCGTTCCGGCGCGACGGGCGCGAGAGCGGCCGGCATCTGGCCGTGATCGTGGCGGGTTGAGCGGTGCGCTACGAGGAGGCCATCGCGGGCTTGTACGCGCTGTCGGCGCGCGGCATGCGTCCCGGCATCGAGCGAATGCGCGACGCGCTCGTGTTTCGCGGCCTGGATGCAGCGCGCCTACAAATCCCGCTGGTCCAGGTGGCCGGTACGAACGGCAAGGGCTCAGTGGCGTGCATGATCTCGGAGGGCCTGCGCGCGGCGGGCTACCGCACGGGGCTCTACTCGTCGCCGCATCTGCACCGCTTCACCGAGCGCGTTCGCATCGATGGCCGGCCGCTCGCCACGCGCGAGGCGGCGCGGCGGGTTGCGGAGCTGCTGGCCTGGTCCGCGGAGCCCGGCGCGCCCGAGCTGAGCTTCTTCGAGCTCGGCACGTTGCTCGCGGTGGAGGCGTTCGTCGCGCATCGCTGTGACGTGGCCGTGATCGAGGTGGGCCTCGGCGGCCGGTTGGACGCCACGACCGCGCTGCCCGCGACGTTGAGCGTGATCACGCGCATCGCGATGGATCACGAGGCGCTGCTCGGCGACAGCTTGCCGAAGATCGCGGCGGAGAAGGCCGGCATCATCCGCGCGGGCGTGCCGGTGGTCGTGGGCAGCCCCGGCCGTGCGGTGCAGCGCGTCATCTCGGCGCACGCGCGGCGCATGCGCGCGCCGCTGACCTTGGTCGATCGCGACTTTCGTGTGCTGCCCGGGCGCGGGAGTAGGGCGGCGTTCGAGGTGCGCGGGCGGCGGATCGCGGGCGTCCAGCTCGGACTCGCTGGCGAACATCAGCGCGACAACGCGGCGATCGCCGCTGCGGCGCTGTGTGAGCTCGCCGGACGCGGGCTGCCGGTGCCCGTGTCCGCGCTGCGGCAGGGGCTGGCGAAAGCGCGCTGGCCCGCGCGGCTCGAGCGGCATGCTGCTGTCGGCGGCGGGCCTGCGCTGCTATTCGACGCTGCGCACAACCCCGATGGCTGCGCGGCGCTTGCGCGCGAGCTGCAGCGTGAACGGGTGCGCCCGCGCGTTCTCATCTTCGGCGCGATGGCGGACAAGGACTATCCCCAGATGCTGGCGTTGCTCGCGCCTCACGTGGAGCACGTGATCTACTTGCAACCGCAGCTGCCGCGCGCGGCGACGCCCGAGCAGCTGCAAGGGTGCCTCCCGGGCGCAGCTGCGAACGGCGCCGCCGACGCGCTGCGCCGCGCCCGACGTGCCGCTTCCGGCGGCGGTGTCGTGATCTGCGCTGGGAGCATCTTCGCGGTGGCGGAGCTACGCGCCCGCGCGTTGCGCCTGCGCAGTGATCCGCTGATCCGCATGTAGACCACTTCACAGCAAGCGGGCTCGGGCTCGGGCTCGGGCTCGGGCTCGGGCTCGGGCTCGGGCTCGGGCTCGGGCTCGGGGGCGGGGACGGGCTTGGGCGCCGTGGCGTCGCTGCTGCGCTTTGCTGTTTGCGGCTCTCTGAGGCGTGCCTGCTCAGGCTGCGCGGAAGCTGCGGCGGTAGGCTTGTGGGCTCGTGCCGAGTAGATCGCTGAAGTGCTCGCGTAGTACGGACGGGGAGCGCATGCCGACTTCGGATGCGATGCGCTCGATCGACAGGTCGGTGGTTTCCAGCAGGCGCTGCGCCTTGCGGACTCGGGCCATGATCACCCACTGCGCTGGCGTCATGCCGACCTGTTGCTTGAACTTGCGGCTCAGGGTGCGAGTGCTGGCATGCGCCTTCTGTGCGATCACCGGCAGCGACAAATCGCGGCTCAGGTTCTGCTCCAGCCAGGCGAGCAGCGGGGCCATGCTGCCGCCGTCCGCTGCAGGGGGCTCGTGCACGATGAACTGTGCCTGACCGCCGGCCCGCTCCAGTGGCATGACGGCGTCGCGCGCCACGGCCGCCGCCAGCTCCGCGCCCAGATCGAGCCGCAGCATGTGCAGGCACAGATCGAAGCCAGCCGCAGCCCCGGCCGAGGTCAAGAGCTGCCCATTGTCGACGTAGAGCACGTGCGGATCCACCTGGATGCTCGGGTGGCGTCGCGCCAGCTCGTCCGCCACGCGCCAGTGTGTGGTCGCGCGCAGCCCATCGAGCACGCCCGTGGCCGCGAGCACGAGCGCCCCGGAGCAGATCGACGCCACACGCGCGCCCCGCGCCACGGCCGCGCGCAGCGCGGACGCGAGCGCCCCGTCCGGCACGTGATGCACGTGCTCCACACCCGGTACGATCACGGTCTGCGCCCTGCGCAGCGCGGAGAGCCGGTGCGGCACGTCCAGCTCCAGCCAGGCCGTGCGCACCCGCCGCTCCTGGCTGCAAACGCGCACCTCGTAGGCGAGCTCGCCACGCGCGTTGCGAGCGCGCCCGAACAGCTCGAGCGGCGTGGACATGTCTCCGAGCACCACGTCGTCGAACGCCACGACGGCGACGCGGTGCGGCTGTGCCGCGGTTGGCACGATTCCGGCGAGGGTTGTCTTTCTGGCCACTCGCGGAGTATGCACACGACGCTAGGGTTGCACCACCACGGAGCTGAACGACATGCAAGCTGCTGCGCTGCTCGACTACCTGGCGCCCGCCGTCATGGGCCTCGTCTTCATCGTCGCGATGTCGCGCGTGCCGGAGCGCGTGCGACTGCCGCTGAACGCGGCCGCGGTGATCGGTGCGAGCGGCGTGTACATGAGCGGGGGTTTCGGCCTCTGGGAGGTGGCGTATGCGATGCTGACGGGCCCAGTGCTCGGCTATTGGACGCTGCGCTCGTATTACGTCATCGGCGTCTGTTGGCTCCTGCACGCCACGTGGGATTGCCTGCATCACCTGTACGGCCATCCGATCTGGCCCTTCATGGAGAGCTCGTCGCTCGGCTGTCTGATCTTCGACACGGTGATCGGCGTGTGGTTTCTGTGCGGCGCCCGGAGCGTGCTCGCGCCGGTCCAGCGCGCGCCCGCAGCGCTGGCCGGCGTGCCGCGTCCCTGAGCGGCGGCGCGTGTTACAACGCGCCTCATGGAAGCACGCATCTTCGAGGCCGGTCGGCTGCGGCTGACCCGCGATCCGCAGGAGATCCACGCAGCGCTGCAGCAGGAGCTGCCGATGTGGGTGGAGCTACAGCAGAAGGATCACGCCTGTGACGTGTTGCTCGGCGAGCAGCTGCAGCTGCACCCGATGACCATCGAAGACATCTGGGCCACGCGCTCGCAGCCCAAGCTCGAGGATTACGACAGTTACTTGTACCTGATCTTGCACGGCGCGTCGGGCAACGCGCCCGGCGCCATCGAGCTCGTCGAGCTGGACGTCGTCATCGGGCCTCACTACGTGATCACGCACGATCCCGCCGGCCTCGTGGACCAGGTGCGCGTCGAGGTCGAGCGTCAGCCGCGCCTCCTGCAGCGTGGGCCCGCGTGGGTCGCGCACGCGATCCTGGACGCCGCGGTCGACCGCTACCTGCCGCTCATCGACGATCTGGACGGGCAGATCGAACGCCTCAGCGATGACGTGCTGCGCAAGGCGGGCACGCGGCAGGGTCCACCACTCCTGCGCAAGCTGCTGGGCTTCAAGCGCATGCTGCTGAGCTTGCGCCGGATGAGCGTGCACCAGCGCGAGATCCTGCTGCGGCTTGCGCGCGGTGAGTTCCCCGAGATCCCGGCGGACGCCGCACCGTTCTATCGCGACGTGTACGATCACTTCCTGCGCGTGACCGATCTGGTGGAGAGCTACCGCGATCTCGTGACGAGCGCGCTCGAGGTCTACCTGAGCGTGCAGTCGAATCGCATGAACGAGATCATGAAAACGTTGACGTTGATCTCCACGGTCATGCTGCCGATCACGTTCATCGCTGGCCTGTACGGCATGAACTTCAAGCTCATGCCGGAGCTTGAGCAGCCCTGGGGCTACCCGGCTGCCCTCAGCTTGATGCTGGCGGTCGCCACGGGCACGTTGCTCTGGTTCTGGCGCAAGGGCTGGATCGGCTCGAAGAACCTCGAGGTGCCGGAGGACGACGAGGCCACTTGAGCACCTGTTGCCGGCCTGTTGCAGACTGTTTCCCGAGCGGACGTTCGGCCTGTCACCCACTAGGGTTGTCTGCATGTCCAAGCACCGACACAAACACGGTTTGAAGCACGACCTCGCGCTGATCACGGAGCGCGACCTGTCACGACGCCAGCTGCTGCGCTGGGGGCTCGGCGCGGGTCTCGTGACTCTCGTGGGCTGCCCGAATGCGGGCAGCTCCGTTGACGCTGATGGCGGCAGAACGAATCCTGCATCCGACAGCTGCACGCGCATCCCGGAGGAGACCGCCGGCCCGTATCCGGCGAACGGCAGCAACGGCGTGAATGCACTCACCCTGTCGGGCATCGTACGCAGCGACATCCGCAGCAGTTTCGGGAGCGCGAGCGCGGTCGCCGCGGGCGTGCCGCTCTCGGTCACGCTGAGCTTGGTGGATGTCGCCGATGGCTGCTCCCCCGCGCCAGGCTGTGCGGTGTATCTGTGGCACTGCGATCGCGCGGGCAACTACTCGCTGTACTCGAGCAGTATCCAAAACGAAAACTACCTGCGAGGCGTGCAAGAGGCCGACGATCAGGGGCAGGTCACGTTTCAAACCATCTTCCCCGGCTGCTACAGCGGACGCTGGCCGCACATCCACTTCGAGGTGTACGAGAGCTTGCAGGCCGCGACCTCGGCGAGCGGCAAGCTCGCGACGTCGCAGCTCGCGCTGCCCGAGAGCAGCTGCCAGCTCGCGTACGCCACGGCAGGCTACGAGAGCAGTGTGCGCAACTTGCAGCAGGTCACGCTCGCCGCAGACAACGTGTTCAGCGACGGCTCGAGCGCGCAGACGCCCTCGATCAGCGGCGACCCCAGCGCAGGCTTCCGCGCTGCGCTCCGGGTCGCGGTGCCGATCTCGACCTGAGCGCGCCTACAGCTGGCCGCGCCAGCACAGGCCAGCCGCGCCCGGTCCGGCCACGGGGGTGATGTGCCTGCCGCTATCAGCGGCGAAGAAGTCCGGCTCGAGCAGCAGCAGAAGGCTGGTGGCTGCGAACAGCGTCGCGCCGACGCCGAAGCCGATGGCGAGCCGCGTCGCCGTGCTCGCATCGCGCTCCAGGACCGGCAGCTCACTCGAGCCATATGGCAGGCCGTCCGCGCGATCGGCGAGCGCGTCGGCCTTCAGCGCGAACATGCCTGCGAGGCTCGCCCCGAGCAGCGCGCCGCTGCCGGTGAGCCAGACGGCGTCACGCAGCGAGCTCGTGACGTTCGGCGAGCCGGGCTCGTCCGCCCGTGCGATCGGGGCCGAGGCGAGCGCGACGAGCAGCGCGAGCGCGGCCGCCGTCCTGCACGCACCCCGGCGCGGGCGCGCGGCCTGCGCGTATACTCGTGTATACGCAAATGCGCCTCGGCTTCCCTTGGGATGAGGGTTGCCAGCATCATGAGTAGGTACGATGGCCGCTGCTGACATCGACGTGTTCGCCTACCTGGATTATCGCGCTTACCTGCGAGACTACTACAACGCGCGCAAAGCGGCCGGTCGCGGCTTTTCGTACCGCAGCTTCTCGCGCCGCGCCGGGCTGAAGTCACCGAACTACCTCAAGCTGGTGGTAGACGGTGAGCGCAACCTCAGCGCGGACATGGCCGAGCGCTTTGCGCAAGCTTGCGGGCTGAAAGACGACGAAGTGCGCTACTTCGTGGATCTGGTGGCGTTCGGCCAGGCCGCGACCCTGAGCGAGCGCAACCAGCACTACGCGCGTCTCACCGGCTTCCAGCGCTATCGCAACGCCCACAAGCTAGACTTGGCCCACGCCGCGTACTACAGCGCCTGGTATATGCCGGCCATTCGCGAGCTCGCGGCCCGCGCGGATTTCCGTGGGGATCCCAGCTGGATTGCAGTTCAGCTCCTGCCGCCGATCGCGCCGAGCGAAGCCGCGCGTGCGCTCGAGACGTTGCTGGAGCTCGGCCTACTCGTAAAGGAGGAGGACGGCTCGATCCGCCAGGCCGATGCGCTGCTGTCCACGGGCCCCGAGACGCGCGGCCTGCACATCGCGAGCTACCACCGCGCGATGATGCAGCGCGCCATGGAGTCGATCGACCTCGTGGCTGCGCACCAGCGCGACATCTCGTCCTTGACGTTGTGCCTCGGCGAAGCGGGTTTGCGCGCGTTCAAAGAGCGCGTACAACGCTTTCGCAAGGAGCTGCTCGAGCTGTCCGCGCTCGAGCCCAAGCCGGAGCAAGTGGTGCAGATCAACTTCCAGCTGTTCCCGTTGTCGCGCGGTCGGTCCGAGGGCAAGCCGTGAAGGTGGTGAGGGGTGAACGAGCTGCGCGCGCGCTGCGCGGCGTGCGCCTCGCGTGTGGCACAGCGCTGCTCGCTTTGTCTGCGTGCGCCGGTACGGAGACTGGCAATCCTTCGTTCAAGGGCTCGCTCGGCTACGACGCTTATAGTAGCGCGCCGCGCAGCGTGGCCCTCACGCAGAGCTCCAGTGAGAAAGAGGACGCGGCGCTGCGCGTGGACAACGCCTGGCTCGTGTTGGGCGACGTGGAGCTGCTGCGTGGCGAGGACTGCGCGGCGGTCGCCGGCAGCGGCATGCACGTGCAGGGGCTCGGCGCGGGCGACCACGCCGCGGGGCAGGCGCCCGTGACGCCGTTCGATCTGGCCGCGGGGCAATATTGCGGTGCGCGGCTGCCGTTCGTGCTCGCAGGGGAGAAGCTGCCGGCCCAGGCGCCGGACAGCTTGCGCGACGAGTCGATCGTATTGCGCGGCAGCTTGGCAGACGGTCGCTCGTTCGAGCTGCGCAGCGCGTCGCAGGCCCAGGTGCTGCTGCGCGCGCGCGAGGCGAGCTTCTTGCTCGATGATGACCATTCGGGCGTCTTGATCGGCTTCGATGTCGCAAAGTGGCTCGGTGCGCTGGATTGGTCGGAGGCCAGCCCAGACGCCGACGGCTCGCTGCGCGTGAGCGAGGCCCAGAACGAGGCATTGCTGCGCGAGTTCGAGCGCGCGTTGCCCGACGGTGTGGGCCTCTTCCGGGACGCGGATCGCGACGGATTGCTCGACCGGGACTCCACGCCTATCGCCAGCGGCGAGTGAGCCACGATTGCGTCGTGGCGCGCGTGCTCCGCCCGCCGACGCACGTGTTCTCACTTTGACGTATACAGCTGAATACGGAAGCGTCCGGCCGGACCCTTTCGCGAGCGCCGAGCGAGCTTAGCTCTTTGCCACGGTGCGCTTGCAGCCCACCGCAGCGCGGCAGGCTCGCCGCGAGGAAGGGACTCCGGTCATGAATCGCTACTTCATCTTGGCACTGGCATTGGGGATCAGCGCAGCGGGCGCTTGCGAGGACACGGACGACGACACCAACACCGGCGCAGTAGGCGCAGCGGGCAGCGACAGCAGCGCAGGTGGCAGCCCCAGCAGCAGCAACACGGCAGGTCGCGCGGCAGGCGGCAGCGGAGGCAACCCCAGCAGCAGTAGCGCCGGTCGCGCCGCGGGTGGCAGCGGCGGCAACACCAGCAACAGCACGGCGGGACGCGCGGCAGGCGGCAGCGGTGGCTCACCGAGCGCCCCTGCTGGTGGCACAGGCGGCAGCAATGCAGCTGGTAGCGGCGGAGCCGCGCCGGCGGCCGGGCCGAAGGACATCGTCGATACGGCCGTGGCTGCGGGCAACTTCAAGCAGCTGGCGGCGGCCCTTACCAAGGCCAACCTGGTCGACGCGCTCAAGGGGGACGGTCCGTTCACCGTGTTCGCGCCGACGGACGCCGCGTTCGACGCGCTCGAGAAGGCCAAGCCCGGCACCGTCGCGGGTCTGACCGTGGAGCAGCTGACGGATGTGCTCAAGTACCACGTCGTGAGCGGCGCGGCCGTGAAGGCCGGTGACCTGAAGAACGGTCAGCTCGTGAAGACCCTGGCCGGTCCGGTCGCCGCGATCGACCTGTCGGGCGACAAGCCGAAGATCAACGGCGTCACCATCAGCACGACCGACATCGTGGCCGAAAACGGTGTGATCCACGTGATCGACGCCGTGCTCTTGCCGCCGGGCGACATCATCGAGGTCGCGACCGCAGCGGGCAAGTTCAGCAAGCTGGCCGCCGCGCTCACCGCAGCCGAGCTCGTCGATGATCTCAAGGGCGCGGGGCCGTTCACCGTGTTCGCTCCCACCGACGAAGCATTCGCGAAGCTGAGCGCCGCTCCCAGCGGCGACGCGCTCAAGAACGTGCTGCTCTATCACGTGATCAGCGGCAGCGTCGGCCCCGCCGACTTGAAGGAGGGTGGCGCGGCCGTGACGCTCGCCGGCTCGCCGGTGCTGTTCGCGCTCAAGGACGGCGCCAAGATCAA
>Ga0190269_10001131_pt1 | contig 12907 bp, 12 predicted proteins | sample Popmic249IS_FD_133749 | JGI IMG/M metagenome (GOLD analysis project Ga0190269, IMG submission 133749) | Populus adjacent soil microbial communities from riparian zone of Blue River, Arizona, USA - 249 IS | ecosystem: Environmental > Terrestrial > Soil > Riparian zone | place: USA: Arizona...
GACGATTTGACCTCGGCGATCCTCGGTCCGATCACGTCGAGCATGACCCGGCCATGGTTGCTCGCGCGCTTTGGCATGAGCGCGCTGCAATCCATGCGCGGGCTGGCACGACGGAGGTTTTCCGAACAACCGGCCCGCGCCTTGCTCGCGGGCATCGCCGCGCACGCCATGGTGCCGCTCGAGGCGGTGGCCACGAGCTCCTTCGCGCTGGTGCTCGCGCTCGGCGCGCACGCGGTTGGCTGGCCACTCGCGCGCGGCGGCTCGCAAGCGATTGCGGACGCCTTGGTGGCGAGCTTGCGTGCAAACGGCGGCACGCTGCGGTCCGGCGTCGAGGTCACGCGGCTCGAGGACCTGCCGCCCGCGCACGCGTACGTGCTCGACGTCACCCCGCGACAGCTGCTCGCGATCGCAGGCCATCGCCTGCCGGAGCGGTACCGGCGGCGGCTGGAGCGTTTCCGCTACGGTCCCGGCATCTTCAAGGTGGACTGGGCGCTGCGCGAGCCGATCCCCTGGAAGGTACGCGCCTGCGCGCGCTCGGCCACCGTGCACCTCGCAGGCTCACTCGACGACATCGCCAGCGCGGAGGCGATGGTCCACAAGGGCGCGCTCTCGGAACAGCCATTCGTGCTGCTCGTGCAGCCCTCGTTGTTCGACGGCTCGCGCGCCCCGGCCGGCCAGCACATCGCCTGGGCGTACTGCCACGTGCCCCATGGTTCGGCGATCGACGCGACGGACCGCATCGAAAGCGTGATCGAGCGCGCGGCGCCTGGCTTCCGTGATGTGGTCATCGCTCGTAGCACCCGCAACGCGCTCGAGGTTCAGCACCACAACCCCAACTACGTCGGCGGTGACATCAACGGCGGCTTGTCGGATCTAGGCCAGCTGTTCTTCCGCCCGATGCTGCGTCTCGATCCGTATGCCACGCCGGTACCGGAGATCTTTCTTTGCTCGTCGTCGACGCCACCGGGCGGCGGAGTGCACGGGATGTGTGGCTACCACGCCGCGCTGAGTGTGTTGCGGCACGCGTTCGGTCATAGGCGCGTACCAGTGGCGCTCGAGCTCACGCCGTCGTTCTAGGTCGGGGCACGTCGCTTGCACCGAACGGCGCCAGCGCAGGCAGCGCAGGTAGCTCACAGGGAGGACTCATGGAAGAGCAGACACCGATGCGCGAAGCAGCGCGCGGAGCATTGAAAGAAGTCGCGGACAAGGCCACGGAACGCGCCGGTGCAGCCGCTGGGACGGTCGCGCAAGAGGGCAGGGTGCTGGCCAACGCGCTCCGGGCTGCTGCAGACCAGGTCGAACGCGAGGGCGGCCGCATGGTGCACGGCCCGCTGCGGAGCGTCGCCGCGATGTTCGAGCGCTGGGCCGATCAAGCGCAGCGCGGCGGTCCGCAGCAGTGGTTTTCGAGCTTCGACGAGATCGGACGGCGGGAGCCGATGGCGGTCTTCGGGATCGCGGCGATGGCCGGCTTCATCGGTACGCGCGCGCTGCGCGCAGGTGCCCGCGCGCGCACCAGCTCGATGCAAGGATCGCAGCAAGCCGAGGGCGGTACAGAGATGACCATGTCATTCGAGCAGCAACCCGCAAGCCCGCCGCCGCACGAAGCCACATGGGAGATCGACCGATGACCGATCAAAACGAGACGCTAACGGGCCTTACCAAGAAGCTGATCCGTGAGTCCGAGGCGCTCGCGCGCGCCGAGGCCGCGCTGGTCAAGAGCGAGATCAACGAGAAGATCGCGGAAGCGGAGAAGGGCACCGCGGCGCTGATGGCGGGCGGGGCGACCTTGACGGCGGGCCTCTTGATCCTGCTCTTCGCGGCCGTATTCGCGCTCGATCAGGTGATGGACCTCTGGCAGGCGGCGCTGCTCGTCGGCGGCGCGGTGACGGTGCTCGGGCTCATCATGGTGAGCACGGGCAAGCAGAAGATGACGGCCGACAACCTGACGCCGAAGCGAACCCTCGAAGAGATCAGCCGGGGCACTCGCCTCGCGAAGGAGCAAGCACGATGACGTACGAGCGCTATCAGGGTGGAGTACCGGGGAGCAACGGCTCGCAGAGCTCGCGCGAGGTTCAATCCGACGTCATCGAGATCCGCGAGGAGATGGCCAAGACGCTCGAGGACATCTCCACGAAGCTGATGCCCAAGGAGCTGCTCTCGCAGCTGATGGGCTTCATCACCGGCGGCGGCGGCTTACGCCTGATGAAGAGCTTGCCGAGCGCCATCGGCCGTAACCCCATCCCGGCGATGATGATCGCGGGCGGCATCGGGTACCTCATCTACGAGGAGGTCCAAAGCCGCGAGAGCCGGACCACCGGGATGGGCATGCAGCCGACGGGCGGTGAGGTGCCGCACGGCCGCGGGGTTGAGCGCGCGGGCGAGCGCGTGGGCGAGCGCGCCAGCGAGATCGTCGGCCGCGCGCGCGAGGGCGCGCAGGAGCTCGCGCACCGTGCATCGAGCATGGCCAGCCAAGCCATGCAGATGACGCGAGACGTGGCGCATCGGGGCCAGGACTTGGTTCGCGATCAACCGCTGGTCCTCGCCGGGCTCGGGCTCGCGCTGGGCGCTGCGCTGGCCGGCACGGCCCCGCTGTCACGGCGCGAACAGCAGCTGCTAGGGCAGCCCGCTCAGCACCTGATGGGCGAGCTCGAGCAGCGCGCACATCAGATCAAGGATCGCGTGGAGCAGGGCGTCCGCGCCGCCGGCGAAGCCGCGAAGCAGGCGCTGATCCCGAGCGAGGAACCTCCGCGCGAAGGATCATGAACACCGAGGTCGTGATCGTAGGTGGCGGACCGGCCGGCTTGAGCGCTGCGCTCGTGCTGGGCCGGTGCCGCCGCCGCGTCGTGCTCTACGACCACGGCCGCTATCGCAATGCGCGAGCGCGCGCGGTCCATGGCTACCTGACTCGCGACGGCATGGATCCAGGCGAGCTCCGCCGCATCGGCCGGCAAGAGGTCGCCCGGTATCCGAGCGTGTCGATCCGCGGCGGCGAGGTGGTCTCCGCGCGCGCGGTCGAGGGTGGCTTCGAGATCGAGGACCGAGCGGGCATGCGGACCACCTGCCGCAAGCTCCTGCTCGCCACCGGCCTCACGGATCGGATCCCTCGGCTCCTGGGCATGGAGGACTTGGTCGGCGTGTGCGCTCACCATTGCCCGTACTGCGACGGCTGGGAGCTCCGCGACGAGCCGCTGATCGCGTATGGACTGGGTGATACCGGCGCGCTGCTCGCGCTCGAGCTGACGCAGTGGAGCCCCGACGTCGTGCTGTGCACGGGCGGCCGCTCACCCGAGGCCCCGCTGCGCGAGCGCCTGGCACGGTTCGACATCGCCGTGCACGAGCATCCGATCGCTCGCGTCTCGGGCAGCTCGAGCTCCGTGACGCTGCACTTCGCGGACGGCGGGCAGCTCACGCGCCGGGCCCTGTTCTACAGCGAAGGCTGCGAGCCAAGCACGCCGCTCGCCGCGCAGCTCGGCGTCGACTTCACGCCCAAGGGCAGCATCGAGGTCGGCAGGCTCGAGACGACGAACGTGCCGGGCGTTTACGTCGCTGGCGACGCGTCGCGCGATGCGCTCCAGGCCATCGTCGCCGCGGGCGAAGGCAGCAAGGCCGCGGTCGCGATCAACCGCGCGTTGTTCAAGGAAGACATGCTGCGCGGTTAGCGCGGCTCAACACGATGGAGCGCGCGCGACCGAAGCTCTGCGACGAGCTCGAGCGAGCGCACACGCGCTGCAGGGTCGAAGCCGTGGCCGGTGATCATCAGCTCGTCGGCGGACGTAGCTTCGATGAAGTTGCTAAGGCCTCGCGCGACAGTGTCGGGCGAGCCCGCGATGGTGTGCTTGAGCTTGCTATGCACCAGCGCCTTCTCGTGCGGCGCCCAGTACGCATCGATATCGTCGATCGGCGCGGGCACCTGGCCGGGCTTGCCCCGTATCAGGTTCACGAACGCCTGCTGCTGCGAGGTGAGCTGGCGGCGCGCCTCCTCGTCGCTGTCCGCGGCGATCACGTTGATGCCGAGCATCGCGTACGGCGCGGCGAGGTGCTCGCTCGGCTGGAAGCGGTGCCGATAGACGGCGAGGGCGTTGTCCATGTCGTCGGGCGCGAAGTGGGAAGCGAACGCGAACGGCAGGCCGAGCTGCGCGGCGAGGTGCGCGCTGTACAGGCTCGAGCCGAGCAACCAGATCGGTACGCCTAGGCCCGCGCCTGGCACGGCGCGGATGCGCTGCCCGGGTTGCTCGGGCGCGAAGTAGCTCTGCACCTCGAGCACGTCCTTGGGGAACTGCTCGACCGCGGCGCGCACGTCGCGCCGCAGGGCTTGGGCCGTATGCATGTCGGTGCCCGGCGCGCGACCGATGCCGAGATCGATGCGGCCGGGGTAGAGCGCGGCGAGCGTCCCGAACTGTTCGGCGACCACGAGCGGCGCGTGGTTGGGCAGCATGACGCCTCCCGCGCCGACGCGGATGCGCTCGGTACCGCCCGCGACGTAGCCGATGACGACGGCCGTCGCGGCGCTGGCGATGCCGGGCATGTTGTGGTGCTCGGCCACCCAGAAGCGATGAAACCCGAGCCGCTCGGCCGCCCGCGCCAGCTGCAGCGTCTGCGCGAGCGCGTCGCCGGCCGTCTTGCCCACGGCGATCGGCGAGAGATCGAGGATCGAGAACGGGATCATGCGCGAACGTTGCCTCACGGCGATCTAAGGCAGTGGCGAGCAAAGGCAAGGGTCTACGTCGCGCACAGGTAGTCAAAGCCCTCGCGGTAGCCGAGGGCTTCCAGCTGGCCGCGCACGAGGTCGCGCGCGCCGCGCGCTGCGACGGCGACCACCACGGTACGCCCGGCGGGCGGCGTGACGTCTGCCGCCGCGACGATCGGCACGCCCCGCGCGCTGCGGCCGATCTTCTCGGGATCGATGTCGATGAAGCGACCGGCGCGCACGCCGTACGGCTCGAGCGCTCGGGCGATGCGCTTGCCCGTCGTGCCCGCGCCCCAGAAATCGATCGGTCGCCCGAGCTGCAAGAGGCGGCGGGCAAGGTGCGGGGCCTTCGCAGCGAGGAAGCGTGCCCGGTCGTAGCGCGTGTCGGTCAGGGTCGCGCGAGCCTCGTGCTGGCGCCAGCGCAGCAGCACGTCCGGCAGCTTGGCGAGCGCATAGCCCGCCGCCTCAAGTCGCAGAAACAGATCGTAGTCTTCCGGGAAGTCGCCATCGCGATAGCCGCCGACGGCATCGAACGCCGCCCGTCGCAGCACGATCGATGGATGGCAAAGAGGCGATTCGACGAACAGCTGGCGCGAGTGATCGCCTGCCGTGAGCAGCTCGTTCTGCCACGCCACGTAGCGAGCGAGCCCTTCACCCACCGCGGCCGCCGGGAAGCTCTCCACGCGAGTCCCCAGCACCGCGAGGTCGGGCGCGCGGGCCAGGGCGTCGAGCTGGCGAGCGAGCCGCTGCTCATGCGCGACGTCGTCGCCGTCCATGCGCGCGAGCAGCTCGCTCTGAGCGTGCTGGGCTGCGAGCTGGAGGGCCCGCGGGATCCCGATGCCCGCGGTGCGCACGACGCGCAGCGCCGCGTGTCGCGCGGCGAGGCCCTGGGCGATCGAGCTACCGGCGTCGCGCGAGCCATCGTCCACCGCGATCACCTCGTGCCGCACGCCGCGCTGCCCGAGGATGCTTTCGAGCGCTTCCTCGAGGGTGCTCGCGCAATCGCGAAACGGCAGCAGCACGGACACCTCGGGCACGGCGCGGTTTAATACGCCGGGCCAGGCGTGCACAACCGCCTCGCGCTGGGCACAACGTGGCCATGGTACGGTGCGCCGGCTCTGAGCCCGCGCCCATGGATCAGCCGGTCACAGCTTCACGCATCGACGAGCTCGAGGGCGTGCGCGCGCTGCTGGCGATCTGGGTGCTCGTGTTCCACGTGTTCGTCATCGGCGGCTTCGACGTCCCGCGCGTGCTCGATGGCGGCCACGCCGTAGGCGTGTTCTTCGCGCTGTCGGGCTTCGTGATCGCGCGGCTCTTGCAACGAGGCCGCGAGCGATACCACGTGTTCATCGCGCGCCGCTTCTTGCGGCTGTACCCGGCGTACGCGATCTGCGTCGGCGCGAGCATCGCGCTCGTCGAGCTCGGCCTGATGCCGCGTCGCTTCGATGAGGCGGCGACGTGGCTGCACGTGCTGTTGCACGCGACCATGCTGCACGGCGCGGTCCCGGACGCGCTCGTGCCGGGCGCGAGCGGCGCGTTCTTGAACCCCGCGTGGTCGGTCTCGGTCGAGTGGCAGTTCTACCTCGTCGTGCCGCTGTTCTTCGCCGCGTACTGGCGCAGGCCCGCGGCCGCGTTCGTCGGGCTCGTCGCGCTCTCCGCCATCGCGCAACGTCTCGTTCACCCGCTCGGCCTCGGCGGCGCCTCGCTGGCCGCGAACGCGAGCTTGTTCGCGTACGGCATCCTCGCGTACTTCATCTATGAGTGGGCGGGCTCCCACGCGCTCGCGATCCGACCGTTCTCACGCGCGTTGCCGCTGGTGTTGCCGATCGTGTTCGCGAGCGTCTTGCCGATCTCGCAGACCGTGGCGCTCATCGTGTGGCTGGCCGTGTTCGGCCTGGTGCTCGACGCGCGCGTCCGACCTCATAGCGAAGGCTTCCCGCCGAGCCCGGTCGTCGCGCTGTTGCGCTCGCGTGCGCTCGTCTCGGCCGGCGCCGCGAGCTACGCGCTGTACTTGGTGCACGAGCCGCTGATCTGGCTCACGCAGCACGCGCTGCGCCGCTCCGCGCCCGAGCTGGGGCGCGGAGCGGTCACCGCGGTGATCGGGCTCTTGACCCTGCCGGTCTCGCTCGCGCTGTCGCTGTGGATGTATCGCTACATCGAAGCGCCGTGCATGCGCTTCGGCCGACGCTCGTTGCTCAGTTGAGGCAGCTGCACTCGCCGTCTTCGTTGCAGCGGGCTGTGTTGCCCGGCAAGATGCATCGCCGGTCGCACTCGGTGCCTTCGGGCACTCCGTCGCAGCTCTCCACCGGACCGGTCGGCTCTCCGCCGCCCGAGCCTCCCTCGCCGCTCGAGCCGGACTCACCGCTCGAGCCGGACTCACCGCCTGCGCCACCTGAGCCGCCTGAGCCGCCGGCTGCGCCTGCGCCTCCGGACCCGCCCGTCGCCATCGGGCACGCCATGCACTCGGCGCCGCCGCAGTCGGTGCCGGTCTCGCTGCCGTTCTGCGTGCCGTCGGTGCACGTCGGCATCGGCATCGCTGCGGCGCAGCCGCGACACTCCGAGAAGAAGCCCTGCGTAGGCGAAGCCGGATCGAACACGCAGATGCGCTCGCCCAATGCGGCGCCGCCTTCGCACGGACAAGGCTGGACGTCGTTCTGCACGCACGGCTCGCCAGTCGGTGCGGGCGCGCCGCCCGTGCCGCCCATACCGCCCATGCCACCGGCGCCGCCCGTGCTCATGCCACCCATGCCGCCTGCGCCGGGCGCGCCGCCGGCGTCCGAGCCGCCCGCGCTGGGGACCAGCGCAGCGGACTCGGGTGAGCCCGGGATCGGGTACCCCTCGGCGCAGGCGAGGGGGAGGCACGCGGTCAAAGCTAAGACCACCGCTTCGGAAGCTCTCATCGCGCACCTCCGAGTGGGAGCCGTTGCGAACGGATGTTCTTAGAAATTCTTGCTCTTACAAGTCCACGGATCGGTGCAGTACGCGCCGCCATCGAAGAAGTCCGGCTTCCACTGCTCTTCCCCGCACCATTGCCAGCGCATGAAGGCCACCCACGGGCCTAAGTTATTGCGCGCGCACGGGATGTGACCGGTATCGGCCTTCGTGACGAAGACCACGGGGCTCGTGATCTCCTCGTAATCGCCTTCGTAGTTCGGCGTACCGATGTCGGTGTCACCCCCGAGGATCACGGTCGGGCCGTGGATGTCGGCCGCGCCGCAGCCGCCGTTGCCGCTCATGCAGCCGCCGCACACGAGCACGTAGAGGTTGAGCCGTTCATCGCTGGCCATCGCCATCGTGGTCAGCGAGCCGAGCGAGTGGCCGCCGGCGCCGACCTTGGTCGTGTCGAGCTTCTGGTAGAACGGGCTGCCCTCTTCATCGTTCTGCGCGAGCATCCAGTCGAGCGCTGCGATCTCGGGGCCGCCGTTGCCCGACGACGCTTGGCTGATCACCACGAAGCCGTGCGACGCGAGGCGGTTCAAGTGATCGACGTAGTTGCTCGGCTGTGTGCCCGCGCCGGGTCCCCAGTTGAAGACCGGGTGCTTCATGCCGTTTTGACCGAGCTCTTCGGGATAGAACACCCAGCTCGATCCGGTCGAGCCGCCGTTCTCGATGCGCGTCGGCGTGAACGGTCCGTCTTCATCGACGCTCGTCGCGGGCTCGCACATGCCCGTGGCCATCGAGCCGCCCGAGCCGGCCATGTCGCCGCCGGATCCACCGCTCGCGCTCGAGCCGCCCGTCGCGCCTCCGCCGCCGACCGCACCGCTGCCGCCCGACACGCCGCCGCCGACGCCGCCCGAAGCGATGGTGCCGGCCGCGCCCGCGCTCATGCCGCCTGCGCCGCCCGAAGCGGGCGTCGTCCCGCCGCTGCCTGTTCCGCTCGCGCCCCCCGATGCGAGCGTCCCCCCGCTGCCGCCGGGGACACCTCCGCCGAAGCCGCCGCTGCTCGGGTCGTTGCCGCCGCCTTCGTCGCTGCTGCCGCAGCCGCCGGTGTGACCGATGAAAGCGATGACGGCCGCGGCCGCCGCGTTCGTTGCCCAACGTGCGTAGCGATGCTGCTTCATGATTGCCTCCGCGGGCCCGTCCCTGGTCCGCATACCTGCGTCCAACTCACACGCAGGCTCCCAGCAACCTACCGGCGCATCGCCGCCCAAATCCTTGCACGTTTCTTACAAGCGCTCGGCGCCGCGGGTGCCGTCTCCATTTGGAGACGCCGCGTGGATCGCACTGCGTGCCGATGCGGCGTCCGGCGCGCGTTGTCCCAAGCGAGCGAGATGCGGCGGGCCACCGTAGTCCTCCAAGATGGCCTGCGCGAACGCGCCCGACGTCGTCAACTGCAGGCGCGCTGCAGTCGCGACTGCGTGAGCGCGCGCTTCGAGGTGCCGGCGAGTCCACTCGGCCGTTCGGCTCAAGTAGAACAAGGCGGTCACGAGCATCGGCCCAGCGAACGTGGGGGTCGTGACGCCACACGCTACGGCGGCAAAAGGAACGGCGATCATGACGAGGCCGACGGAGAGCCGCAACGCGATGGGCAACCACGTGCTCAATGCGAGCTCATGCCGAAGTGCAGCGTCGATCAGCTGACGGTTCGTGACGTTCGTCAGCTCGTCGCGCCCGGTCTCGCTCATGCACGTCACCTCCAGTGGCACCCGTGCGGACCATTGTGCACGCGACGTGCCTAGAGGCCTGCCGCCTAAGGGCTCGGAAGCACGAGCAAAACAGATGTCTAGTCACTGGACCGTAGCCGTTGCCCGCGCCGGCGCGCGCTGGACCGTGCAGGGAGTCGGATCAGCTTCGACAACGCAGCGTGAATGCCAGAGTCCGAGAAGCCTGCGCCGGCTTTCCGGCAAGCCTCGGTGAGCAGCGGCATGAACTCGGATCGCCTCGCGCCGGCAAGCAGCCGCCTTTCGATGCTTGGATCTTCTCTCAGCGCGCGCCGAACGATCTCCAAAGTCTGCGCATCGCGCGATTGGATAGATGAGGCGCGTGGCCGAGCAGACTCCACGGTTCGGCGTTTGGCCCGAGCAACTGCCGGCTCGGGCCCGTAGCGCTTCGCGAATGCCGGCGGCAGATCATCGACTCGGATCAAGTCCTCCGCGCCGCGCGCCCGGGCTACATGCCACGCCGACTCGACCGCGTTTCGGAGCTCGCGTACGTTGCCAGGCCAGTCGTGTTCGAGCAGCGCTCGAATCGCCGCGCTGCTGAACCCGAAGCGCACGTCCTCGGCGCTCGTGCGCGTATCCAGGAAGTGCATGGCGAGCAGCATGATGTCGTTGAGGCGATGCTTGAGCGGCGGCACCCGCAGCTCCATGCCTCGCAGTCGGTACAGCAGGTCCTTGCGGAACGTTTCCTTGGCTACGCAGGCATCGAGATCGGCGGACGTCGCAGCTACGATCTGAACCTGCAGCCCATCATCGCGACGACCGCCGACGCGGCGCACCACGTTCTTGTCGATGACGCGCAGCAGCTGAGCTTGTGCGGAGAGAGAGAGCTCGGCGACCTCGTCCAAGAAGATCGTGCCGCCTCTCTCGAAATGCTTGGGATCGAAGATGCCCGGTTTGTTGAGCGCGCCCGTGAAGGCGCCCTCGACAGTGCCGAAGAGCTCGCTCTGGATCAGCCCCTCCGGAAGCTCCGCGCAGTTGATCTTGCGGATCGGCAGAGACGGATCGCTTCTGCCATGGATCTCATCGACCAGCAGCTCCTTACCCGAGCCCGTCTCGCCGAGGATGAGGATCGGAACCTTATGAAAGGACTGCGGCAGCCGCTGGAGCTGTAGCAGCTGCTCGCCCAGCGCAGGGTCCACGGTGATCCCTAGCGCCGTTCCCTCGCCGGCCTCGAACACGGTGCTCGGTGGCCGTGCTCGGATCGCCAGCTCTAGAAAGCCGACCGTGCCTGTGTTTTCACCCGTCTTTTGATCTCGCAGGTAGGTGGCGTCGAAGCGAACCGGTATTGGGATGAGGCGCGTGCCGACGGTGGGCTTGCGAAACACCAGGGTATAGTGGTCGCGCAGCTGTTGCATCGGAGCGTCGCGGATAGCGCGCAGCGTCTCACGCGCCATCGCTTCGTTCCCTCCGTAAACGACGTCGACGATCGGTTGGCCGATGATCTCGCCATTCGACCTGCCGAGCAGCTCAGCTGCCGCGCCGTTGATCAATGACACGAGGCCAGTCGCTGGGTCTTGCTTCGTCGTGGGCTTGTCATTCGCGATCACAGGGCGGGTCGACGTATTGATGAACGTGTTGAGGACCCGATGCTCGCGGTGCTTCTCGGCGAGCCGGTGCAAGAGGCGGCTGACTTGCGCTGCAAGTGCCTCGAGGGTCTCGCGGTCGCGATCCGAGAAGGCGGCGAGGGCCGGCGACGAGATGCGTACCGCACCGATAGCGCGGGTTTCGGCGCGCCGCGGCCACTCTAGGATCGGTACGCCGATCCAGCTCACGGTGCTGCCTTCCGCGGTCTCCGCTTTCTTTCGCCGATGCTTGATGTGGCGGTAGCGACCCTTCAAGTCATGATCAAGGTTCGTCAAAATGATCGGCGTTGCGTGGGTGACGACGTGCGCCGTGAGGCCGTCGCCGTGTTCTTCATACGCCGCCGGTGTCGGGGTGAGCGAGCTTGGCGCCCGGAAGCCGAACCGGCGCGGTGGGGTGGCACGCAGTGGCGCGTCCGCTTCGGCTTCGGATCCGCCCGGCGCTTCATCCGAGCGCTGCTCGTTGGCCGTGGCTCCGTGCTCCTCCAGAAATACTGCGGCCTCGTGCTTGGCTCCGTGCACGAGCTCACGCGCCTGCTCGACGAATGCGTTGAGCAGGGCGTCCTCGTCCTCGGCTTCGGCGAGGTCGCCGAAGCCACGAAAAGTTCGATGACGATCTCGCTCCTGCAAGACGCTGATCGCGAGCAAGCGCCCGAGGTCCACCAACTGCCGCTCTTCTTGCGCCGAGAAGCTGGCGCCTCCGTTCCCGCGGAGTACCCGAACCACGCCCAGCATCTCGGGTACGCCTAGCGGCGTGTGGAAGATGGGGACGGCGAGGAATGGACCAGGATCCTTCAGCTCGCAGAATTCTTCCCGGCGCCGGACCCAGACCGTGTCTCCGTCGTAAGGACGCTCGTGATCGCCCAAGACCGAGGCGATATTCATGGCTTGTCCGGTGAGCGCTACGAAGCTCGTGAGGCCAAGCCAGATGCGTCGGCCATCCTCGTCGATCCAATGATCTCGCGCCCTCAAATCGATGATCGCGGGCGGGCCCAAGAAAGTTTCGTCGCAACCGAACGTACCCACGAGGTGAAAGATCGTGGAGCTGGCTGGGAGGAGCGTGTCGCGTAGCTCATAGATCGAGCATGCCTGCCCGCCGATCTGTTCCGTGACCTCACGCGCCGCGTGGCGCAACGGTGACCAGCTCGGAATCTTTTGCGGATTCACACGGCCCCCCTATTCGGGTGACATATACCTTATAGAAGAGGCGCTTGGAACGTGGCCTAGCGATCTCATCATCAGGCCGAGGGGGTCTGCGAGTGCAAGCGCGTGATCGGCATCACGTCGAGCGGCGACGCATCGCGGGGAGGCGCGCAGCGATGGCTATACCGAGCGCGATGGAGCCGAGCACCACCAGCGCGTCGTAGCGCCCTGACGCCAGCGCGACGACCGACGGCCCAGGGCAATAGCCACTTAGGCCCCATCCAACTCCGAACAGCGCTGAGCCGCCGATGAGCGATGTATCGACCTTAGCCTCCGTCGGCACCGACAGGGATTGCGCCCATTGCGGACGCTCGCGCCGGGTGAGCCATCGGTACAGCGGCGCGTGCGTGAGCACCGCGCCGATCATCATGACGAGCAGGCTGGGGTCCCACGCGCCGAACCAGTCGAGGAAGCCCAGCACGACGCGCGGCTCAGTCGCGCGCGCGAGCACGAGGCCGGCGCCGAACAGCGCGCCGCATGCGAGCGCCGCGAGATACTGGAGCGTGCGGCCGCTCATCGGACGAACCCCAGCGCGCGCGCCGAAAGCACCGTGAGCACTCCCGTGGCCACGAACGTCGCGGTCGCGACGATCGAGCGGCGCGACGCTCGACTCACGCCGCATACGCCGTGACCGCTCGTGCAGCCGCTGCCGATGCGCGAGCCCATGCCGATCAGCAGGCCTGCCAGCGCGAGCAGCGGCAGGGAGCGCGCCGGCGCGGTCAATCGGTCGGGGGCGACGATCATGGCGACCACGCCGGCCATGAAGAGGCCGAGCA
>Ga0190269_10001132_pt1 | contig 12903 bp, 14 predicted proteins | sample Popmic249IS_FD_133749 | JGI IMG/M metagenome (GOLD analysis project Ga0190269, IMG submission 133749) | Populus adjacent soil microbial communities from riparian zone of Blue River, Arizona, USA - 249 IS | ecosystem: Environmental > Terrestrial > Soil > Riparian zone | place: USA: Arizona...
AAATTGTCTTTTCCTAATTTTAATTCATTAGGAATATTTTCGAAAAGAATAATGTTTTTGCACAGAAAATTTTAGAGAATTAAAGTCATTTACAATATCCAATGCCAAAAATTTATTTAATGGAAATGTACATTCTTGTTTATCACTGAATAACTATTATTATTCTCTATAATAGTAGATTTTTCAATCGGTATCTAATGCCATTGTGTTCATCCCTCTATATTATTACAGAGAATAAAAAATCCTAATCTAGTTGTTCAGTGATGTTGGGATGGGAAAGTCATACGATAAGCATATAATTGAAATGGTAATATTGATACTAGGAATAGTTGTTGTTGTTTACAAACCTCTTCTATTGCTATGTTATAATACTACCGTTTCTTCCCTTTCTCATCCAAATTTAATAACTTTATTTTAAAATATTATAATATAATATTACCAATAATCTTCGTTAAGTAGACTATCAATTAATGCACATAATATAATGTACGGTTTAGGTGGATAATTAACATACATAACTTTAGCAGAAAAAATTAATTAATTCTAAAACAAGATCTAATATCCAAAAAATATAGAACAAAAAACTAATACATTTTTAACAAATAGTTTTTGCTTTCATATGATAAAATAAGATATTGGAGCATTATCTAGGTTGTTCAGGATGGAGTTACGATGGATGGAAAGGAGTGTTCTATCCTAAAGATTTAGATAATAAATATTGGCTTTCATATTATTCGAAAATTTTTGATTTTGTTGAAATAGATTCTACTTTTTACAAAATACCTTCTAAGTTTATGGTTAACAACTGGAATAAAAGAACACCAGAAAATTTTAAATTTGCTGTTAAATTTCCAAAAGTTATAACTCATGACAAACGTCTAAAAGATGTAGAAAAGGATATAGAACAATTTTATTATGCAATGGAACAACTATATGATAAGATACTTGTATTTCTGATTCAGTTACCTCCATCGTTACAAATTGCTGAAGGATTGGATTTGATTAAGAATCTACGTTACCAGTTAGATCCATCTTTTAGATATGCTATAGAGGTTAGACATCATAGTTGGTTCAATGAACTTTTTTACAATGTTCTCAAAGAAAGAAATTATTGTCTTGTCTGGAGTCAGCAAGATATTCTTACTACTCCTCCAATTTTAACTACTGATTTTGTATATTTGAGATTAATCGGAGATAGGAGCATCAATGAAAGGGATTTTGGTAAAATAAATAAAGACAGAACAAAAGAAATGCAATTATGGATTAATAAACTCGAAGATATTAAAAATAATGAAAAAAGGATTAAAAATGCTATAATATCAGCAAACAATCATTACGCTGGTTTTGGCCCAATGACTGCAAAGTTATTCTCAGAAATGATGAATTTGAAAGATCCCATAAGACCATTTCCTTTTTTGAATTACAAAATATCTTCTAATGAGACTACTATATTGGAAAATGAATGGAAGTATAGTATATACAAACAATCCCATTATAAGACTAAAACAAGACAAACGGATATTTCTGAATTCTTCACATAAGATAATTTAATTATTCGTAACTAACTAACATTACAAATCAATTTGTTAAAAAAATTACTATCTTTAAGCATTTCAAACTTTGGACACTTTGATTGTTGGACCATAGATTCACTTTTACACATTCTTGATTCTTAAATTGGGAGTATTTTACATAAATAATGGCTCATAAACAAATAGATTTCACTTTATCCTCTATCACTTTTCGGCTTAATCTATTAATGGGTTGCACCAAGATATTTGTATTAAGGAATTATAATAGATTAGAATCATTGAAATGACATAAACAATGTCGACTAAAGTAAAATAAGGATTGACGATAAAAGCAAAGACTATAACAGGAACTGCTATACCTACCTTTGGAACAGCTTAAATTTTTTATACAATTGTAGGATCTTATTAACCCTTGAATAATGTGTCACTTAACCAAAGAACATTAGTCTTGAGGTTGAAGGCTTGGAGCATATGAAATAAGAGTGTATTTTGAGTATTATAAAACGAGAAAAATATCCAAAAGTATTTTTATACTATTTAATTGATCAATTTAAGTTTTAATTCCTTGTACTAAGACTTGCAAAAATACCAAATTCTAGTTTTATTATTTAAATATTAAGGAAATAATAACAGTTTCTTCTATTATTTTGAATGCAAGATATAGTTAAAATGATTTATTTATGCAAAAAGTACCTCTCATCCATAAAACTTTTACATACAATAATCAAATTTTTAGTTATATTAGTCAACTTGTTTAAAAATATAAAATATTAGTAATTTGTCATTAGCGTTCTACACCAAATGCTAATTTTATTGTAGCATGATATTTACTAATACTACCTGTATTTGGGTCTACGACAGCAGTTTTACTTACAACCTCGAGCCCTGTGATTCCTCGTATTGTTTTCGTTGCCTCTTGGAGCGCAACTTCTACTGCCTCCTGCCATCCTTTATCAGAACTACCAACAAGTTCTACAACAGTTGCAATTGATTCAGACATAGTTGTTATCGGTTTTTGCAATTATTAAATATTGTCATTGGAAATGTACTTTAACTATGGATATAGTAAATTAAAAGAATTTGTAAAAAAAATTAAAATCCTAGCATGAGAGAGACGAGTTTTTGTTAATAGAGTCTGTCCTTTTACTTTTATTATTTGTACAATCTCTATAACTTGAAATTTATCTATTATCCAATCTAAGAATAAATATCGCTAGAGTAAAAGATTAATTAAAATATTTCATACTCAAAAAACCATAGCCTGTATATATGTATACATAAAACCACGACAGAGTATACACATATACATAAACACACAGGCTATGGTTTATGATAGGTTTCCCAATGTAGTGGATTGAAAATTTAATCATATCCAAGATATTTAAAAATCAGTAAACAAGGTTAACAATCAATTTTATAATGTAAATTGTCATAGCCTGAACAAATAAGCATAGAGAGTTTTTATAGATATTACACATTACCTATCCAGACTATGAGAAACATGATTTTTCCATATTTGATGAGAGAAGTTTTTGAAAAGAAAGGAACATTTTATTTTAGGTTAAAGAAGAAGAAAAATCTGGATAAGAGTGATATGAGTATTAATCATCCTAATACACCATTTACTTTTGACGAAAACAATAACTTTGTTGGACATTAAACATTATCACAATTTCTCATATACTTCTAATAAAATTTATTAAATTATCCAAAGTAATTGGATAAAATATAAGAATTGAGAGTATTACAACTGTTATAACATTTTTATATAATGTTACTATAATCTGTGGATTTTTCTAATTGTATTTAAAGTTAATGTACTAAGTAACAAATTAATTATTATAGCAATGATATTATATATTTAAATAATATACAAATCCTGTAACTATTAAATTAGAAATTGATAATAATCAAGTATGTCATCTCATCATTCAGGGACTTATATATATGAGTCCTGTGACTTGGATTTTAGTTCTAAAGAAGAAGTTGAGGAACATAGATTAAAAGAACATAGCAGCAGCAGTCCTACTAATAGAGAAACTAAATTGTAAATAGAAGTTAATTAAAATGTACTTTCCATAAACGTTTTTCTGTAGAAAGTAAAGATGACAATTTCTCATAGTAACCAAAGCCACATTCGTCTAAAACAACTTCAAAATCAAATTTTTCTCTGGAAAATAAATGATCGTTTTCTTCTTTTTGAATTTGCGATTTTAAAGCAGTAGTGATCTTATTGGATATACTATCAATAGAATAGACATGCCAGAAATTATTAGCTGTTCTTAATCTCGATAAATGCTGCCTTAAATTTGCTTTATTTGTTAATGAACCAGTATAGTAATTGTTCATCAGTTCAATATTTACATCGATCCATGATGGAGTTCTCCAAGAAGCAATTTTTTGGAAACCAAATTCTTCATACTCACAACCTCCATTTATGCCACATTGACCTCCAGAGTCAAATGTAGTTATTATACAATTTGCCAGTTTAGCAACATATTTGCGAAAATCAATACCAGGTTGCATCCATCCAACAAAGGCTAAATCAAATTTGTGGTTATTTGTGAATAATTCAATTGGAATTGAATATATGTAATCGGGTTTAGTCTTTTTTAATAAATAAAGAGGCAATAGATTTTGTTCTATACCTATAGATTGTGGTAAATATTTTCTTATTCTTCTTAGGAAATCTCCATTACCACATCCAATATCAATATATTTTGGATTCTCAGAAAGAGATTTGGCAATTGATATTACACGTAGAACATCAATTTTTCTATAACAAAAATAGGTTCCAGAAAATAATGGGAATATAAATCGTTCATGATGATAAGGAGGTGGTTTTTTTAGTTGGTATTGTTTGTAAAATTCATATGCTTTAAGAATATCGTCAAATGAAAAAGACATAAATTAACAAGATAATAGTAAGAATATGTTTATAATAATTTGGATTATTGTTAAAAATTAGTTGAAGCTCAGTTATAGATTAGAAAAAAACTTATTATAACAGTGTTTAAAAATCCCAAAAGGCTTATTAATCTATATCATTAACTGTTACTATGGGTAGAAGTTTTAGTGACTGGTGGAATACTGTTCCAGCAGATTTAAAAGAAAAAGCTCGTAGAGGGGACGAAAATAATAAACCATTACTGAACCAAGTTAATTATGTTCTTCTTCATTTGCACTTAGCAGGAAAGCATGATGCAAAACCATCACATGATGAACTAAAGGATTGGCTTCATAGTGGACAAGTAGACGTATTGAGAATGGCTGCTAAAAAATAAAATATACTTTTAGCTTTTTATTACATAAAATTTTTTATCCTAATCTTATACTGCTGCTGCTGCATTTTTAACCTTAATATATATTATAACACTGTTTTGGTATCGACATAGGGTTTAAATAGTTTCGCCAACATCGGACCATTAGTGAAATATTGAATGACAATTGCAATACTTCCAGATGTTGATGAACAAAGATGTATTGGATGTGCACTTTGTGTAGAAATTTGTACTGCTCTTGGTCCAGATGTTCTCAGAGTAAAACCTGTAGAAGGTTGGAAAAGAGGTAAAGCCTTTGTATTTTATCCAGAAAGATGCATTTCTGATGGTGCTTGCGTAGGAGTTTGTCCAACACATGCAATATTCTGGATGAGACCAATGGAATACACACCAGGGCAACCAGTCCCATTACACAAAAACGGTGTATTTGACAAGGGCTGGGAAGAAGGTTAAAAACACAATACACTACAATCAAATAAAAAATTTCAACTCATTTTTTATATTTTTGTTGTAGGCCTTTTTTTTATCTATACTTTTTAGATTTAGTAGTTATATTTTATTAGAGATCGTATGATACGAATAGGAATTACAGGTAATCCTGGTGTTGGTAAACATACAATAGCTGATTTGCTTTCTAAAAAAATAAAAAATAGTAAAATAATTGACATAAACAAAATAATTATATCAAATCAAGCTTTCAATTATGAAACATCCGAAGCTGATTTAAAAAAAACTAGGTTATTCTTATTAAAAGAATTAATTAATGATAATGTAATAGTAGTGGGACATCTTTTACCATACGTAATAAAAAGAAATGAATTAGATTTTATAGCTATACTAAGAAAATCACCGTATTCTTTGATAGATGTGTATGAGAGGAGAAAATATTCTAATAAAAAATTACAAGAAAATATACTCTGTGAAATTCTAGGCATATGTTTTTATGATACTTTAAAGGTATTTGGTAAACTGAAAATTTCTGAAATAGATACAACTAGTAATGATCCGGAAGAATCAGTGAAGAAAATTATTTATCATTATGATTACAAATCAAAGAGACAAATAGGTTTAGTTGATTGGTTAGATGTAATCTCTAAAAATGGAGATAATAGAAAATTTTTATGCATTAACTAAATATAAAAAATGTTAAATTAGGATAAAAAAACGGAGATATTGAAATTATATATAGCTCCTATTATAACCACAATAGAATTAGCTTGTCTGTAGCATTTAGGAAATTTGGAGAGGAATCAATTCAATTTTTAGGAAAGAAGGTATCTATAGAAACCTCAGATAAAAAAACATATAGTGGGACATTAATTGGAATAAACGAAAGATTAGATATAATATTAGAAGATTTAGAAACTAGTGGAATAATAAAAATAATCATAAATGGTTCATTTGTAAAGGAAATTCGATTAATGGAAAAACCATTTGATTTAAAAGCTCTTGCAGAAAGATTTTCAAGGGTTTTTCCAGGTTTAGTAAAAGTGAGAGAAGATGTTAGAGCTATTATAGTTATGGATAAAATCAAAGTTACACAGAATGGCATTGAAGAAGGTACAGGACTGGCGGCAGATAGAATAAAAGCAATTTATGACGAATTTATAAGGGAGACAAAGAAATAACATTGTCGTTTGAGGTCAGACATAGTGACCTAGGCGGACGAATAGGAAAATTAAATACAGCACATGGAATCATAGATACACCAGCATTTATTCCAGTGGTTCATCCCATAAATCAAATAGTAGATGTAAAATTACTCAAAAAAATGGGATTTAAAGCTATTATTACTAATGCATATATCACTCTAAAACACTATGGAGATAACGCTCGGAAGAAAGGAATTCATAGAATAATTGATTTTGATGGTATTGTGATGACAGATTCTGGGGGTTATCAAGTGCTAGAATATGGAAATATTGATATAGGACCTATTGAAATGGCAAAATTTGAAATAGACATAAAAACTGACATAGCTGTTCCTTTAGATAAACCAACAGGCTTCGGACTTGAATATAGTAAAGCAATTCAATACGTTAATCAAACAATTAGTAATGTTAAAGAAACTGTTGAAGTAATTAAAAATAATAGTTGTAATACCAATGAAATAAATACCATATGGGCAGGGCCTGTTCAAGGTGCAGAACACTTAGATTTAGTAGAACGGTCTGCAAAACTCTTTGATGATATGAATTTTCAATTAATGGCTTTAGGAAGCCCCGTTGAGTTGATGGAAGCCTATGAATTTGCTAAACTTTCTGAAATAATTTGTACTTTAAAAAAAACGATTCCGTCTAAACCTATTCATCTTTTTGGAGCTGGGCATCCCTTAACCATTCCATTAGCAGTTGCATTAGGATGTGATATGTTTGATTCTGCATCATATATTTTATATGCTAAAGATAATAGATATATGCATTCAAATGGAACTACAAGATTAGAAGAAATTACATATTTCCCATGCTCTTGCTCGATTTGTAATTCTTATACCCCACATGAGTTATTGGAAACTACTGAGATTGAACGAATTATTCATTTATCTTTACATAATTTATATGTCTTAAAAAAGGAAGTGAATTCGGTAAAACAATCAATACTGGACGGAAGGCTGTGGGAGTATATAATGAGCAAGGCTCACAATCATCCAAAATTAATGGATGCTGTTAGATTATTTAAAAACTTTGATTACCTGGAAGATGGTACACCAATCTATAAAGATAAAGCCATTTATTTTAATGAACCATATGATCAATATAGACCAGAAGCAAAAAGATTTAGAAAAATGGTAACAAAATATATTATTAACAATAAAAATAAACTAATTTTATATCCTGAAACAAAAATACATCCATTTTACGCCTCTAAAAATTTCATCAAAATCAAAGAACTATTCTCTGATGGGGAAGTTTTTTCATATAATCCATTTTTAGGAATTATTCCTGCTGAGATATCAGATATATTTCCAGCATCACACAATATCATATCGGTAGAAAATGATTCTCAAAGTTTTGCAGCAAATTATTCGACATTCATTGATGCAATGAAGTTTTTTTTAAAAGTTAACCAGGATAAAAATATAATAATTATAGCAAATGAATTTATGAAACAAATTATTTATTATTTTTATAGTCAAGAAAATATTATTGAAATTTTTAACTCAAATATCAAAATAGTAGATTACAAAGAAAATATCATATGTGAAATATCGGAAATACAATAAGATCTTTTAAATTAAATAAATTTACTCTTTGGCAGAACATTTATACTAAATTTATATTAAAATCTGTATGTACTTTATTTTCATAATCTGAAATATGTGATTCTAGGTGCAATGTCATTCCAATTTCATCTAAACCTTCTAATAACATCTTTTTCTTAGATGGGTCTATTTGAAATTTTAATTGTCTTGAACTTGGTTTTAATTCTATCTGTTGTTTATTTAAATCTACTTTAATAATACAATCAGGATTATCAAAAAGATTTTCTATCTCTTTTTTTGGCAATATTATTGGTAATATACCATTCTTTATACAGTTACTATAGAAAATATCAGCAAATGAAGGAGAAATAATAACTCTAAAACCATAATCCATTATTGCCCATACTGCATGTTCTCTAGAACTTCCACTTCCAAAATTATCTAATGTAAGAAGAATAGGATACTCTGAATATCGGGGGTTGTTTAATACGAAGTCCTTTTTAGGTTCACCATTCTTATTGTAACGCCAATCATAAAATAAGTATTTTCCAAATCCGATTTTTTGTGTTAATTTAAGAAATTGTTTTGGGATTATCTGATCTGTATCAACATTAACATATGGAAAAGGTGTTGCTTTACTTTCAAAATTTTGAAATGGTTCCATAATAATTGATTTAGAGGATATATTGAATATTTATATCCATTCTCGAACATCAACAAAATGTCCTTCTATCGCTGCTGCTGCTGCCATAACTGGACTTACCAAATGAGTTCTACCTCCAACTCCTTGCCTTCCTTCAAAGTTTCGATTTGATGTACTAGCACACCTTTCACCAGAGGAAAGAATATCCGGATTCATCCCCAAACACATACTGCATCCAGATTCTCTCCATTCAAATCCACTCTCTATAAAGATTTTATCTAATCCTAATTTTTCTGCTTCTAACTTGACCGATTGAGATCCTGGTACAACCATAGCATGAACTTTTGGTGAAACTTTTCTTCCTTTTACAATAACAGATGCTTCAATAAGATCTTCTAATCTAGAATTTGTACATGAACCTATAAACACTCGATCAATACAGATATCAGTAATTGGAGTACCTGATTTTAAATTCATATATTCAAGTGCTCGGATAGCAGCCTTTTTTTCATCTTCATTACCCATAGCGTATTCATCAGCATATGGAATTATGCCAGTCACATCAACAACCATTGAAGGATTTGTTCCCCAACTCACTTGTGGAGAAAGATTTGATATATTTACTTCTACTTTTTTATCAAAAATAGAATTATTATCAGTTTTTAAATTCTCTTTCCAATATGTAACCATTTTTTCAAACTTTTCGCCCTTAGGGGAGTATTCTCGATTACGTATATATTCAAAGGTTATTTCATCAGGAGCAATTAATCCTGCTCTAGCTCCGGCTTCTATTGACATATTACACATGGTCATCCTTTTTTCCATTGAAAATTTCTTTATAATATCACCACGGTATTCAACTACTGTTCCACTACCTCCACCTATACCTATTTTACGAATGAGTGCTAATATAATATCTTTAGCTGATACTGCCAGTGAATTTTTTGGTTTACCGAAAAAATTTACTTCCATGGTTTTTGGTTTAGTTAGCCAAAGGCATTGAGTTGCAAGTACATGTTCTACTTCACTAGTACCAATTCCGAAAGCAAAGGCTCCAAAAGCTCCATGCGTAGAAGTATGACTATCTCCACAAACTATAGTAGCGCCTGGAAGGGTTATTCCCAGTTCAGGACCTATAACATGAACGATACCTTGATTAGGACTATCCAAATCAAATAAACGTATACCAAATTCTTTACAGTTTTCTACTAGTGTATTAATCTGCCTAGCAGAGATTTGATCAACTATTGGAAGACTTCTGTTTGTAGTAGGAACATTATGGTCCATAGTAGCAAAAGTCAAATCCGGTCTTCTAACTTTTCTATTATTTGTTCTTAGACCATCAAATGCCTGTGGTGATGTAACTTCATGGATTAAGTGTCGATCTATATAAAGTAAATATGAATCAGGATTTATCGATTCGTTAATACTTTTAGAATTGGGATATACTATATGATTATCCCAAATTTTTTCAAAGATAGTATGTGACATTATGTTATATATTATATAATAGTAAAATATAATCATATAACATCCTAACGAATGAAAAAATACTTATGTAGTATTGAACTGATTAACTTTGATTAAGATGCATGTACAAGATAATAGATATTCTGAGTATATAGCAAATCAGATTAAAAAAGGAACAACTACTTGTGCTCTTTCATGTTCAGATGGTGTTGTATTAGCTGCTGATACTCGTGCTAGTGCGGGTATGTTTATAGCTGATAGGCGTGTAATGAAAATTCAAAAAGTTGATAACCATTTAGGAATGACTATTGCAGGAGGAGTAGCTGATGCTCAGAATCTTGTAGATACAATGCGATATAATGCAAACTTATATAGAATATCTAACAAAAGGATTATTCCAGTTCAATCAGCTGCCAGATTATGTTCAAATATTTTGTTTAATCAAAGATATTTTCCATATTACGTTCAGATTATCATGGCAGGATACGAAGGTAAGGGTACTGGTCAGATTTATAATATTGATTTGTTTGGATCATTAACTGAAGAAAAATTTATTTCTACAGGTAGCGGATCTCCTGTAGCTTATGGTTACTTAGAAAGTGAATTTAAAGAAAATATGAGTGTAGATGAAGCATATAAAGTAGCTTTGCAAGCGATAGCCGCAGCAATTAGAAGAAATGCTGGTACCGGAGATGGAATAAATGTTGTTATAATAGATAAAAACGGCTATAGAGAACTATCGAAAGAAGTAAAAGAGGCTGTTAAAGTAGTATTCTAAAAATACTTTATTTTTTATTACTAATTTTAAAATTTAAAAATTCATTATAAATAGAAAGTGCATCATTCTCGTCTTTTGCTCCTACTATAGTTGCTGTGCCACTAGTCATAAAGCTTATAGATAGTTGTTGTGATGGATTACTATTATTAGTCGTTACAGTTATTCCCAAAGACCCTCTAGATTTTATATTATATCCTAATAATTCTGCATTGTTTATTACTTTATTTAAATTTACTATAGAAGTTATTTTTGAGGGTGTCACAGTATAAGTTCTTTTGCCTCTATCTCTACCACATAGTTCTTCAATAATAAGTTCTTTTTCTGGCTGTATTTCTTTTATTATTTTTTCTTTTCCACATGCTGAGCATTCATCATGCCTTAACATTTTAATGCGTTCAAATGATAGCTCATTTAAATCAATATATAATAAAGTATTTACCAATGAAGGTTTTTGTCCCAACAATATTTTTATCGCTTCAGATACTTGGATACCACCAACCAAATACAAAATAGAAGGATGAACACCTTCTGTACTACATGTCGGCATATCATCCTCCGATAAAGCAGGAAATATACAACGAAGACATGCAGATTGATTTGGAAGAATTGTGCATACTGAACCAAGCATTCCTAATGCACCTGCATAAATGAGTGGAATATGTTGCTTAATACAGGCATCGTTTAAAGCATATCTTGCATCAATACTATCAAGTGCGTCTATAACAACATCAAATCCTTTTACTATATTTTCTGCAGTGTGAGTAGTAATTGAAATAGGAAGTGCTTCAATCTCTACATCCGTATTCCTCCTTTTCAAATGTTCTATTGCTGCTTCAACTTTGACTTTTCCAATATCTTGTTCAGTATACAAATGTTGTCGATGTAAGTTAGATATTTCAACTACATCTCTATCTACAATACGGATCTTTCCAACACCCATAGCGGTTAATTGAGTTACAACTGGATTTCCAATTCCACCGACTCCAACAACGCAAACTTTGGAGTTTCTAAGTTTTTCCATTCCAATAAATCCTATTTCTTCTAACATTATTTGCCTAGAATAACGTTGGAGATCTTGACTACTAAGTTCTATATGTTCAATTTTAGTTTCATTTGCTCCTCCAGCTACTGCAGGCAGTATATAAATTGAATCACCATCTTTAAGTGATGTTGTCATTCCATCTTTGTTAAAGCGCATATTTTTTCCATTTATATAGATATTTATAAGAGCTCGAGGTTTGCCGTTAAGATCTAATACTCTACGTTTAAAATCATCACCTAAATTATCAGATGCTTTATTAAAGGCATCGTGTAAATCTTGTACGTCTAATAATATTTTTTTTTCTCCAGAACCTTTATTTAAAACAGATGGAATTATAAATTCAATTTTTGCCATTTATATCTTCACTTTTTATTTCACATATATTATTCATATTATTTTTTATTATCTAATTATTGTAGAGACCATTTGGACATCGGGTTTAACAGTAGAGGGTTTTGGCAGCATACCTACTATAGCTTCAGTAGATTTGAGACCGTTACCAGTAACATAACAAACTATATTTGCATCTCGGTCTATTTTACCACTTTCAACTAATTTTTGGAGAACAGCTACAGATACTCCACCCGCGGGTTCTGTGAAAATACCTTCAGTCTTAGATAATTTAAGTATCCCATTCACTATTTCTTGATTTGTAGCTGATTCAGCAATACCGTGATATTGTTTTAACCTTTTTAAAACATAAATTCCGTCTCCTGGATCACCTATAGCCAGGCTTTTTGCAATAGTATTTGGTTTTTCTACAGGGAATATTTCGTTGCTATTTGATTTAAAGGCATCTACTACAGGTGAACATCCATGAGGTTGTGCAGCAATAATCTTTAAATTAGAAACATCATTAACCAATCCTATTTCACATAATTCCTCAAAGCCTTTACAAATTGCATTTAACATTGCACCACTACCAACAGGAATTACTAGATAGTCTGGTACTTGC
>Ga0190269_10001133_pt1 | contig 12902 bp, 12 predicted proteins | sample Popmic249IS_FD_133749 | JGI IMG/M metagenome (GOLD analysis project Ga0190269, IMG submission 133749) | Populus adjacent soil microbial communities from riparian zone of Blue River, Arizona, USA - 249 IS | ecosystem: Environmental > Terrestrial > Soil > Riparian zone | place: USA: Arizona...
GCACCGGGAAGTCCCATCATACCACCCAGCGCACCCATGACGAGGATGCTGCGGGCAGCAGCCGGTTTGTTATTCCAGAGTGCGAAGAGTGTATTTTGCACGAAGGACTTAAAGACCAAGACGCTCTTCATCTTCCCGCGCATGAAGCGAGGCTGAGCGTGAGCGCCATATGTGAACTGCGTTTTCTCCACAATATCCTTCGCGGCGACGAAGGCCATCGCATTCTCATGCGTCCAGCCCTTCTGCGTCAGTCGAAGATATTGGCGCTCATGCGTTTTCAGAAGCCCCTTTACATACGGGTTCTGCGGATTTTCTTTTGCGAGTTGCCAAGCGGCTCGGAACGTGACACGTCTATTCATCTGCTCCGCGAGCTGGAACATGGTCGCAGCTTTTTCCAGCAACCACGTCTTACTCTGTTGCCACGTATTGCCGACGTTGCCCGTCAGATTATTCCCATTCGTGAGGCCAGCAAGTTCGGGAGCCATCGCTTCCGTGATGATACCTTCCTGCACCGCCTCATTGAGAGCTTCAATCTCCTCATCCGTCCCAGTCTTCGCCGCCTTCTCGAGGCTGGCTTGGCGATAGAACGTCGAGAGCTTGCGGCTGGCATTCATCATCGCGAGCGTTGTTTTCCGATCCCCGAAGTAGCTCGCAAGATACGGATACGTCATAACCGGCATCTGCGTGAGGTTGACCATTGCCGATGCGGCGTCGAAACCGAGGTGCCACACGAACGCGATGTTGCGCAGGATTGCGAAATCCGGCGTCGGGTCCATCAGCTCCTGCAAATGGTCGGCCATGAAGTTGCCGATCTTCTTCCGTCGCGTTCCATCCGGCATGAAGTCCGCCTGATGCTGCACATGCTGGATATGTTTCCGCAACTTGTCCACATGCTTCACACGTGCCATATGGTTTGCGCCGTGGAACATGTAGTTGGCATACGCCCTCTGGAAATCGAGGGAGTAACCACCCACCCTCCTCTTCCGCTGGAAGCGATGCTTGAAGCTCTGGGCTGGAGACAGCTGGAACTTGAGTTCCTCGAGTTGCGACTTCTGCTCTTCGCTCAACTTAAGCTTCTCATTTATCATGTCGAGCAAACCCGGGGGAAGTCCGAGGAGAGGACGGCTCTGAGCATTCAGGGCCCCAAGCCTCACGACTTCGCCGGGCTCCTTGAGGAAGTTGATGCGCTTGAAGGCGGCGGCTCTTTCCCGCTCACTCTCAAAGGTCTCGAACCAAGTCACCCTCCCATCTGCATCGCGGACGGTGATTGTGAGGTCTCCGAAACGCATCGCGGGGAAATACGGAGCTTTACCCATCCGGTTGATCTGCTCGTCGATGTCTTGCAGACGCTGCGCCTGAGCAATCGGATCAGTGAGCTTCCCGGCTTCGAGAATAAGCAACTCCTTATAGCGATTGAGGGAGCGACCGAAGTCGCGGATAATGGTCCGCACAACGAGTCGACCTTCGCGGGATAGCTTGTACTTCTTCGCTATCTGCTCGAACTCATCCTGACTCGGCCACCTTGCAATTTTCTTCCGCCTCTCTTCCGGCGAAAGATAAACCATGTTCGACATATCATCAAGCGTTGTGCTAACCGCATCTTGTTGCCTCTTCGGTAGCTGCTTCCACTGCTTCAGAGTCCCGAGTGCTTCATTCATCCAGCCCGCCTTTTCGAGCTGCATCAACGCCACGTCCTCCTTGTAGAGTTGGAGGCTCCGAATGTCGCGATTGCGTGCCGCCACTTGAGGCAGCGAGAGCATCCACTTATACATCCAGTTGAAGCGATCATTCATTGCGAGCGAGGCATTGACGCTCTTGGGAGGGCGTCCGCCGAACATGCGGTTGACCATCGAGCGGAAGAAGCTCGTCTCCGGTTGTTGCGGAACTGCCGTTACTCCCGCAAGCCCATCGGCTTCGAGCGCAGATTTATTCCGCTTCCTCGTCTCGATCTGCAGGTCGGTCATGACGGGTTGCCCAATCGGAATGGGCGAGGCGATGAAGCTGTCGAGCCAATTCGCCATAGCCTCGACCGGCTGGAAGTGCAGTCTCAACTTCTCCGACATCGCTTCGAACAGGACACGCAATCTCTTGCCGAGTGCAGAGAAGAAATTGTCGACAATAGAGATCGGACGTGCTTTCGTGGTCGCCCACTTTGCGACCTGCTCCGCAAACCACTCGTCGAAGCTGGCCCAATACTCGGGACGGTCCGACTCCATTGCGGTGAAGTTTGTCCACGCCTCCGTCACTCCGAGCACCTTGACGAAGTTGGCCTTCCGCCGCATAATATCCTTCACTCGATCATTGAGATCGACCGTCTCCCTCCACTTCGTATACGCGGCATTGACGGCGAGCTGCACTTCCGCCGGAGCCCTCTTGAATGAGGTGAGCGCAACGATGTGTCCGAACTCGTGCATCACAGTCGCATACGCAGCCTCGGCTGTGGCATGATGCGCCGGTGAGACGTTTAATACGAACACCTCGTTATTCCCAAGGGGCTGCACAAATCCGAAGCTGCGATGGTTGAAGAGTTGGAGATGGAACTTCTCTGTAATCCCCATCTCCTTCGCAATCTCTTGCGCAATCTGGAAGGCGCGCTTGATTGGGGGCACCACTCCATTCGGATCGGGATTTGCCAGAAGCAGATCGTCCAACTCCGTCTTTGTCTCCGCAACACCCCAGCCTTCGGGAGCCTGCGCGAAGAGAGGCTGCCCCTGTTGGACGCTGGAGACCATGAGTGGATTAACGTCGATGTACCAGCTATCCAGCCGCTCCGTTAACCCCATCGGATCATTGAAGTCGGCAGGATACTCATACCTCGTCAGACCCATATCCGTCCCGAACTTGCGCGCATACTTCCTTGCAATCTGCGGGAGCATCTTATCGTAAAACTCGCGCATTCCCTGCTGACGAGCGCGATTGATTGCAAGCTCTTCCTCGTCAAACCGCACTCCATGCTCGTTGGTCGTCTTGTCGAAGCCATACCTCTTAATATGCACATCGGATGGTGCCCACGAGATACGATCAAGCCCACGATCCGCCGCCTCTCGAAGCATCCGCTTGAAAGCGAGTTCGGCCCAGCTCGTCTTAAAGGGAGCATCCGGCACCGCATTCGGTTTGCTGTCCATAGCCGTGCGGAAGTAAAGCTCAAGCTCCGCAACAGCAGCCTTCGCTTCTTCCAGAGTTCCGGAGCTTTTATGCCATTTCCCTCGTTCGTCTTGGAACCACCACAACCCATTTCCATTCGCAGGAGCGCGTGACTCATCGACTGTCAGTTGCGGCGGCTTCGCCTTCTTCTGATATCCAACACTCCGACCTTGCTGGTGCCAGTCACTCTGCACTTCTTCAAGAAACAGGTTGCGCTTCCCGTCCCAATCAATGCGTTCTGTCGATCGGACGTGCGCAATCACATTCGGATCAGTCCAATGGTTGTTGTAGAAGTTCTCCGACCTGTCAATATCCTTATACCTCCCCTCTGCATCATGAACGACCTTTCCCTTGTCGGGAAGCTTTAGAAGCCATTCGCGGTAGTTCTGCCCGCCCGGAACTGTATACTGCTCATAGACCGGATTAAACTTGTCCAGCAGCATTCCCGGAGGCATGTCGCGAGAGGACAAGAATTGCGTGGTAAGATCGTCCCGCTCCTGCCGAGTAAGAGAGACCTTCTCCTCAATCCGAATCTGATTTTCCTCGATATGATCGAGCAGGTCCTGTTTAGAGACTTTTCCACTCGCATCGCGCAAGTAGTCCGGAATGCGGAGCCAGTCAATCTCCTCTTCCTTGACGCCCGGCGCATTGCGGATCATCGCCTCCCACTCTTTCGCGGAGGCCGAGTTCGCTCCCTTCGTCTCCACGATCCTCTTCACATTCGAGTAGAACGGATCACGGACAGCACCGCTCGTCGACATGAGTGCATCGACGCCCGGTCGAATGATCTTGTCCTTCGGGGTCATGCCGAGTTCGACGCTGCGATCCGGCAACGGAGCGGCGGGCGGCAAGCCAGCTTCGGCCGGTTGACCTTGCGGCTCTTGAGACGAAACGGGGGTGTCGACCGGAGCGCCTTGCGAATGCCGCTCAGCTATTGCTCCGATCGACATGTCGAGGGTACTTGTAGGCAGCGAAAGAAGTCCCTCGGCGGTGATAGCAGACGGATTTATCTTCCCGTCCGCAATTAGCTGTGCAGCGCCTTCACCCGCTGCCTCGGTAAGCATATCGGTTCCGGTGCCAAGACCAGCTCCCCCAACCCGTTTAAAGACGGATGCGTCAGGGGTCCAGAAACGGGAGGCAACTTTTCCTCCCAACCTTCCGCCGATAGCATCGAAAAGTCCAATTGCACCGGCTCGCTTCGTCGCGTACCAGTGAGCCTCGTTTGCGAGGTCTTTGTCATTGAGTGCTGCTTCGAGTGCGATTGGGTCACGACTATTTACTCCCTTCTCACGGAGATAGCTGAGATACGTATTTCCATATTCGCTTACTGCCGAGCCCAAGCCAGAACCGACAGTAGCTCCCGCAACAGTTCCCACTCCCGGTGCGACAGCAGAACCAGCAACGCCCAGACCAAGGGCACCAGCTGCAGAAGCAGCAGACGCCGGTATACTTTCAGCTGCCAGATTAAGGGAGCCTGTTGGATTAGAGAAAATATCGACCGCAGAATTCCAGAAACCACCTCCATCATTGAGCGCACGTTCGAGTTCAACTTGTTCAGGACTCTTCGCATATAAGTCTGCCTCTGCACCTTGCTCTGCCATAAAGCGAGCAGCTGTCGGGGCGTCGAGCATTCCTGCACTAAAACCAACTGCACCTCCACCTGCCTGCACCTCATTCCATCCCCGACCGATAGACGCACCGAGTCCGCCCAAGAACGTCTGCTCTTGAGGCTGGGCCGGTGTGGGATTGGTCGGAGAAGAAGTCATCCCTTGCGGGATCAAGTCGGCGAAGGCATCGGCTTCTGGGCCTTGCGGCGTACCGCCCTTCGCAATTGTCGTAGTCTGTTCGGGAATAAGGTCGGCGAAAGGATCACTACTTCCCTGAGGTCTTTTCTCTACGACAGACGTGTTCTCAGGGATGAGGTCGTCAAAGATGCCAGCCATTTAAAGCCCCGTCGGATCAATGCCACGTTCACGAAGACGCTGGATCACCGCATCTCGCGGTGCGCCCCGTTGTATTGCTTGCTTAGCCTGTTCCAGAAGCGCTCCGCCCTGCGACGGCACTTCGGCCGGAGGACCATTAGGCGCAACAGGAGCTGGTGCAAGCGGATCACCCGGCACCGCGGCACCGCTCGCCTTCTGGTATTCGGCGTATTGCGCCCGCAGACTTGCCACCCTGGACGGATCGCTGAGCCACTGGCCGACGAGGACATCTGGGTCTTCGAAAGAGGTCGGATCGACTTCTCCGGCCGCAATCGTTTTGACCCAATTTTGGAAGCCCTTCTCGTCTCGAGCTTTGGCAGCCCACATCTGGGCCCACGTCGGCTGCTTCCGACCACCGCTTCCGCCAGCCGCGAGTCGACTTGTACGAGAAGTTTGCGCTTCGACAAGATCAAGCCTCCGCCGATCGAGTTCCTGGTCAATCGACTCACCCTCGGCCTTCTGCGTCGCAAGCACATTGCGATCTCTCGCGCTCGCACCCTCACCAACCGCATTCGCAAGATGGCCGAGCGTGCTATTCCCACCTTGCGGCTGGAGCGCTGCGATGGAGAACTGCAGAAGTGCAGATTTGTTTTCGGGCTGAGCCAGCCAATTTCCAACGCCGCCAAGCATTAGCGACCTCCGAGTAGACCGGGAATATTATTCGGCATCATGGACATAACGAGCTGCAGAAGCTGACCTTGGTCAATTCGCTGCGAGGGCTCTGGAGCTTTCGGCGAGTAGATGCGCTGCTGCTCACTTCCACCACTCGGGCGGACACCCGACAGCGCACTTCCGACCTTCTGCATCGCAGCCGAGGGATCGGTTGGTGCTACCCCTGCCTCTCTGAGAGGTCCAGCCGTACCACCTGTCGAGCCTGTGGGCTGCAACATATCCCCCTTCGCCGCCGAGTTACTCACAACTGGAGTCGAGGGCTGGATGGGAGGTTGGACGGGAGGAGCCATCCCCGTGGCAGGAGGAACCGCCACTCCATTGTTCGGCACAAGTGCAGCCGGGAGCGCCGGATTGAGCATCAACTGCGACGTCAGGTTGGGATGCTGCAACCCTCCCGCAGGTCCGACTGCCGCATTGAGCATCGGGGGAGCGAGACTGGCAGGATCAAAGCCACCGAGATTCCAAAGCATCAGTCACTCCATTATGTGAAGGCGAGAAGATTGAGGGGCATTCCGGCTGCTCCGCCCGCTGCACCGGCCATCATTCCGGCGAACGGATTGAACATCGAGAGGCCGAGACCGGCAAGTCCCAGTCCCGTCGACAATGCGCTGTTGCCGCCACCACTTGCACTCGTGGTTGTCGAGCCCCCCGGAATGCCGCCCACGAGAGCCGCCAACTCTTTGGCCGCAAGGAGGTTCATCATGCTCTGCGCATTCCCCTGTCCGGCAAGTGCCTCAGCCATCGCCCTCCGCTGCGCGCCGACTGCATCGAGCGTACCAGCCCCGGCCGTCTGCGCGCCCTGAATAGTCGGCAGAAGGGCCTGAGCCTTGTTCATCGAGTCTAGTCCAGCGTTGTATCCTTCGAAGGCGATTTTGCTGGAAGCATCTCCAACGGCTTGCTGGGCTCCTTGAACTGCGAGGCCTTCGGCAATTCCTTGCCTGCTTCCTCCGTAGCCGCCCGCTGTGATTGCGTTACCCCGGAGCGCCGGAAGCGTCGATTGATTGAGTGTACCAAGGATGGGCCGTACCGCTGCATCGATAGCTCCTTTTAGTCCAGGGTTGGTGTTGGGATCGAGGACGGAGCCGTCGAGCATGAAGCCCGCTCCAGCTGCCCCCTTGCTTGCAAGACTATTCTGCACTCCCGCAGCGCCGGTCGCCATGTTTTGCGCCTGCTTCTGGAGCGGATCGAAGCCCTGCACCGGAACAGGCTTCGGAGGATTCGCTGCAAACTGCTGTGCGAACGGCATCGCATAGGAGAGAAGCTTGCGCTGCTCCGGGCTCAGCTCGACCTTTGTGGTCTGTTCAGTATCTCCACCACCACCCATCTTAGTGCCTCGTCTTGTTGGTGACACGGCGCGAATAATGTGATCGGACGTACCGATATCCGTAGGGGCGGAGCATTCGCTCATATCCCTTCCGCCCATATCCATCAATATACTTCGCACCGACTGTCACTGCGAACTGCTCCAGCTTCTCGTCGAGAAGCCTTGCCGCCTCTTCCAATCCCTCACCATACATCCAGAAACACGTCAGCCGTCGACCGGCCGGATAGTCATGGAAGCTGATGAGAGTGAGGAGGCAAAAATTATCATCCTTCGCTGCACCCATGAGGAAGAACTTCTCATGAGCCAACCCGTCGAGGATCGACTCCTTGGTGTAAAACTCTTCCCAAAGCTCTTTCGTCACATCCAGAGCTTCGTTGATCTGAGGCCAGAAGTACGCGATTTCGTCATTCGACAGAACGCCGACGTACCAGCGATCCACCGTTCCAACCTTCGAAGCTTCAAGCGCACCGAGCATGGCTCACCCCAATTTCACCCAGGAAGAAGCTCTGTAGCCGTAATATCCTGCACCACTTCCGGGGTCCCAATCTGTCCCGTCTGCGAGGACGATCATGCCCGGATAAACTTTCTTCGGCTCTCTGTGGAGTTCGCGGATCAGCAAATAATCTTCCGCGCGCTCAACCCCCAACTCTTTCAGTTCTTTACTTGTATACTTTAGTGCGGCGTCTGCGTGACGATCACCTAAAACGGGCGGTTTAGTGGGCTGTCGTGCCATCAGAATTCACTCACTTGTTCCATCTGGACATCGTAGCCGTCAATCCTCCACGGATCATCGCTGAGCGACGAATACTCGATGGAGATAACCCGCCCACTTCCCTCTGCATCGACGTAGTTGTGAAGCGCCGGATCATACTCCATTGGGGACTCCCACGCCGTCGCCTCGCCGATCTTATCCCGGAAGCCGACGCGCACGTTGCACGCCGCCCCCTCCGTTTTCGGCCACACTCGGTCGAACTGCTTATATGTCGTGAAGTCAGTGATCGGAACTCGCTCCCTCGTTTCACCGAAGATGCCAAGAGCTTCTCGCTGCACCGTCCATCCGAAGCTCGCACCATCTCGCGTATTGCCGCTGTCGAGCTGCACGAATTTCTCATCGCTCGTCTTGCAAGCTACGAGCTTCCGACGATTGGACCGTTCCCACGGGCTCGTATCCCCGTCCCAGGTGCCAGTATCCGCATCCCACGTTCCGTCTCCGGCACCCTGAATATTCCCGATATCGACATTTCGGAAATCCACATCTGCTTCACTGAAAGCCCCGAGCTGCATATCCCGCGAGTAGTTCCAAATGAGCGCCCGATTAGGATGCTCCATTCCAGACTCGGGGTAGCAAATCCAGATTTCCTTGAAGAGCGGATTGGAGAAGACGAAGGAGTTGTGGTAATTGTCCGTGTCGAGTGCGTTGAAGAGCGTCTTGCGAAGGCGACGATCCAGAAGCCCCCAACTGGTATTTCCATCATGCACGACGACATCATCCTGCGTGAGGATAACATGCTTGAGACCATCGTCCGTCAGAGCTACACAGCGAGGAGCGAGGAGTCCCACACTTTCGAGGAACGTATCGTCGCTGAAAATATTCTGCCCGCCGATGTAACGGAGGCGGTGGGTGCTCGACTCCTTGTAGACGAACATCTCACCATTGAGCGGCTGTGCGTCGAGGATCACGCCCGCATTGGCATCCGACAGCTCGAACTCGCCGCCGTCGAAATTGGGATCGTCGACCGCGTAGCTCGACGGAACGGAGCCCGGATCAGCCGGGTGCGCCCAACGAATTCGATGGGGGAAGTTGTCACCATCCAGCGTGACGTTGAACATCATGAGGAATGGGCCGAGGCTACGCATGATCTTCGCCCGCAACGTCGCTGGCCAGTCTGGCAAATCTGCGAGCTGGGTCGTGAGCGCATAAGAGGCCCAGTATTGCGGAACGTCCACCCCATTGTTGAGGATCGGAATGCCGCCGAGCATCGTACCATTCAACTGCCGCGTCTCGGTTGCGGTGTAGTCCCCGGATGCCCGAGTGATCTCTGCATGATCCGTGCCGTCATACGCGTATGCCTTCGTCAGTGACATGTAGAGCCACCACAACTGCACATTCGAAGGCACAGGCATAAGGAAGTGCGGAGCGTCGAGCGGCGTCCCGAACACCTGCTCATAGCCGAGCAGCCGCTCGATACCCTCATCCCGGAAGCGGACGTTGTTGAGAATGGTCCAGGCTTCGGGCGGAAGCTGCCACGGCCTCATATCCTTAACGAGGCCGACAGCATTCAGATTATTTATGCTCGTGTTACGCACGGTTGCGAAGCTCCGTCACAGTTTCATGGATCGCGTTGAGTGTTGCCTCTTGACTCGCCTGCTTCTTATCGACTTGAATAACCACCTTCGCCACTTCATCCATCTTCTGCTCCAGAGCTTTCATATGCTCCATCGTTGCATACGACTTCATCATATCCATTCTCGTCGCTTGCAACGCTTCGTTGAGAATGCCGTAGGCTTGCTTCTGGAGTTCGAAGGCGTCCATGAGTTCGTTATTCCTTTTCTCATTGTCCTCGATCCTCGTGACGAGACGTGTGATCCACGCGATGGTGCCGATGGCAAAGGTAATGCCACTCACCAGCGTCCCAACCGTCACAGTCGTCTCGAAGTCGAGTCCCATCACCCATTACCTTTCCAGCCGCACCACTCTTCCCCTTTGGATGTGTACTCATCATACCAGTCAACACTCGCCTGATCGAACTTCTCATACGCGGAGCGATTGACAGACGGCTCTTTATTCGTCTCGCACCACGCCTTCTTGAACCACCCACTACCCGTCGTGCACGAAGCGGCCGCCACGCTTACGACGCTCAGCAGGAGTGCGTTGGCGAGACTTCTTTTCGATAGCCTGAGACTCCTTGAGAACTTTAGCATTTTCTTTCTCCACCTTCTTCTTCGTATCCGCCGCACCTTCGTTGTAGCCCTTCTGCTTGATCGTCTTCAGGGCCATCGGAGCGCCGACTGCGAAGGCGACACCGAGTGCCAGCTTCCAGTTGCGCGTGAAGTAAAAGGTTGCACCTCCCGCCACACCTGAACCGAGCAGAGCGAGAGCCGCAAAGACATACCACGGAATATCATCGAACATATGCACCTCCTATTGCTTGAGTGCGTCAGGCACCACTTCCAGAGCGGTGCGGGAGCGTGTGAGCTTCTTTGGATTGACACCCGGAATGCTCAGCTCGCAAATGGCCTTGGCCTCCATCCGGCGATTGACAAGACCTTTCACAGTCTTGCCTCCCGCCTTGATGAACCACGCGAGAGCTTGACAAGCACCCATCCAATCCTTCGCCGCAGCTCGAACCGCAGCTGTCGACTTGCAGAAAGCCCCCGTCCCATAGTTGTATGCCCCCTCGACCATGGAGAGGTACAGGCCGGGAGGAGCTTCGGCTGCCTGCTCATATCCGATGCAGCGAGCGACCTCGGGCTCGAAGTCATTGGCAATGCGATGAATGAGCTTCTCATCACATTCCTTCTTCGTCGCCGTTTGCCCCGGCCGGACATTCAGAGTCTCGCCGTAGCAGATCGTCCAGACGCCGACAATATCCTTATACGCCTCGGTTTCCAGACCCTCCCACTTCGCAACGAAGCCAACGGTCGAGGCGCCGAGCGAAGTGATGACGCCGCCGACAATGAGGCGGGAACGGAACTTCGGACTGGGAGCTTTCTTCGGAGCCTGAGCCATCATTCATCTCCCGAGAGGTTGACCTGCGGCATGACGCGGAAGATGCCAGCGAGCAGGGACGTAATCATCGCTGCGCCGAGAAAGAGGCGAGGAGGAAACCAACCCTCGCCGAAGCTCAGCACGGCCAGCTCCAGTGTGCAGAAGAAGGAGGTGGCAACCACCATCCTGAAGCTCCACGCACGCTTAAGAATTTTCTTCCACCGAGGGTCAAGCTGCACCTGCAGCGACATACCCGGCACTTTATTTCTTGCCATGATTGCCCCCAAGAGTTAGAGCTTAATGTGCCTTAATCACCACATTCGCGATGATTGTCGGCTGCACGTTGTTATGCGTTTCATCATCACCCTCGAACGAGGTACGACCAATATCCGCACCGCCGCTGGTGCCAGTGATTTCATAGTCGAGGTTGACGCCTTGACCATTTCTGAAGCGAGCTTGGTTGCTATCGCCCAACGTGCCGGTGCCAGAATTATTGTCGAACATAAGATGGTAGTGGCTCGGCATCTCTTCATAGATAAGCGCATGCGACTCGGAGCCACCAGTACCACCGAGGTTGTCGCCGTTCACACCACCATCGTGTCCCGTGAGTCGGTTTGCCGACACGGTGCCCATGTTGTCCTTGCCCGCAATCACACGTCCACGGACATCAGGAACCTCGAACGTGGTTGAGCCATCGCCAGCCCCATAATACGTCCCGTAACGGGCGAAGAGTGCGGGGAATGTCGTGCGGCTGAGGAGTTGCCCGTAGCTGTACTCCCACCCGGTAGTCGGTTTCGTCTCAGCGAAGTCGAACATCGCGAGACCAGCCGGAATGACGCGGTTGATGAGAGATTGCAGCGGATCAACATCGCTCACATAACCGAACGAGTAGAAGGCGCGCCAAGTGTCGCCGGTCCAGTAGATACGAGCAGCCGTCCACTGCGACGAGATGCGGACATTGTCCAGTCCATTGATCTGCTCCGTCCCCGGCTCGAAGACGACCGCATTGGTCGAGCTGTCGGTCTTCTGGACTGTGATATCCCAACCTGCGTCGTCGGCCGTGAGCGTTGTCGGAAGGGTGACGGTGATTGCCCCTCCACTTGCATCCGCCGAATATCTCGTATGCTGTGCAGCCGCAGCCGGGCTCACGTCGCCCGTAATCGACACCGCCTTGTGGCGGCGGATCGGTGACGTGGCGTCGGGGAAGGTGTTGCGAAGCACATCTTTAATAAGCCGGATGTGGTTGTCGCCCTGTTGCTTCTGATCTCCGCCAGCTGGATTGGTGGCGACAAGGTCTTGAATGTAGGTTGCGGTCTCGAGTCCCATTACTTGCTCCCCATCCGAAGTTCACGTCCAGCGAGTTCACGCTCCACAGTCCCGGCAATCACCTGCTTCTGCCCCTCGTTGAACATCTGGAGGAACGTGGCGGCAGCATCCGCATTTCGAATATCGCGAGCAAGCCGAATTCCCGCATCTCCAATAATGTAATCGGACGCGTACTTCAACCACTCATTCTCTTCGTCGAGGGCGATCGGATCATCCTTCGCATGATAGTCCCAATAGAGCGTATAGACGTCATCCGGTGTCGGGTAGAAGCGGAACTGCGTCTTTTCGAGCACGTAGCTCCTGGGACCGCCCGTGAGGACTGTCCCACCCGTCTCGGTGTAGTAGGCCACCAGCTCCGGCGAGTCAGCCTTCGTCAGCGTCTTGACGGGGATCAGGCTGTCATCGAGAAGCGGGGTGTAGCGAAGCAGCGAAGTGCTAGTGTCCGTTTCCTTGATGAAGTCGTCCGGGAGTGCAACGGTCGCCACATCGGCCGTCGTGACAATCGTCGCATTATGTTGAAGGAGGAACCAAGGTTGAGTGCGGCTGACATCTTCTGCACGCTTTTGCGCTTCGCGCAATTCGAACAGGCACTCAGCATCGAGGTTGCGTCGGAAACCAAGCCGACGTTTCATAAGGTCTACGGCTTCCGATCCAAGCATTTTCCACCTCGAAAGAAGAAAACCGGGCGCTTTAGTTTGGCCAAAACGCCCGGTTTATTATTACGTCCCCTGGACCACTCCGGCCC
>Ga0190269_10001134_pt1 | contig 12896 bp, 12 predicted proteins | sample Popmic249IS_FD_133749 | JGI IMG/M metagenome (GOLD analysis project Ga0190269, IMG submission 133749) | Populus adjacent soil microbial communities from riparian zone of Blue River, Arizona, USA - 249 IS | ecosystem: Environmental > Terrestrial > Soil > Riparian zone | place: USA: Arizona...
AGAGAGCCATCTTTGATCAAATAATTATCTTGATTTAAGTGATTTTTCTTTGCTAAATCATCGACAACTTTTTTCTCGAACTCGATCATTTTATCCTGCACTGTGGCTGTGCCTCTATCCATATATTCTTCGGCCTTGCCACTTTCATTTTTGTCAGATGAGTAGGTAAGTACTTCATCAAATCTGATTTGAAATTTCTGAAGACGTTTATTGTCGTTGATTTGTTGGATAATTCTGCCAAGGAAAGGCTTTTCATGTTGTTGCCCTGAGGTTGCAAGCCGGGGTAGAGATAATACTAAAGGGCTTTCCAACACAACCTTCTCAAATATTTCTGGGGATCTTCTCCGGCAACAAGCCACTCCAATTTGACCGCCAATTGCCGGAAACAGTCTTTTGCTATATTCGATATCGTCAACTTTATAAACTCTCCGTGAGCCATCTAAAAAGTATGTGAATAAGGGTTGTTGAGTTTGGAGTTGTTTGGCGTAGCTGGTTAAGTCTTTAGTAGTTTTGAGTGTGGTGTCCGTTTCCCCAAATTTGTCTTGTTGAAGAGTAAACTCTTGGTTGTCATCATAAGATAGTGATGGCATTTTCAACTCTGCATCAAAACAAAACCGGTGGGATTTATAAATCTTCCCGCCCGTTTCATGAGCAATAAATTCTAAAATCCCACTCATGGTCAATCTCACTTAACACCCGGAGCAACGGGCATCAACTTAAAGTGGTTGAGCCCCCGACAAACAACAAATTTTATGTGTGAACTTTCTGCTTGAAAACTAAGCAGGCTTAAAGACATAGGATTTGTCTTTATTCCAGTCTTAGCCACGGACACTAACATGTTAATCAAGGAATGAGGATCGCGCAAATAAAAGATACAGGGCTTACTAATCATCGGAGAAGCACCTGTGGAGGTGATTCTCCATACAGAATTTCAATCCTTGAATCACATTTTTATAATGTGATTCAGAATAGTAAGTCAACACTTTAAAGTTTTGGAGAGGTATACACCTAAGACTGCGCGCATAGATGCCGCTCGCTCGGCCTGAATCTCTCCAGCATTTTCCCCAACCCTGATAGGTCAAGGAAAGGCTCGCTCATCGCCTCCGCGCCACAGGAAACACATCTGCCGAGGAGCGACACCATTGTGCTAGGTTCTTTTGTCAGGGGAGATATGTACTCATATGCGACGAGCCGTAGGTCTTCAATCTGGGCTTCAAGGCACCCGCCATTTATACTGATCCTAATCTGACATTTACTGCCAAAAATATTTATTAGCTCGGCGCGAAATCGCCTAATTCGCTCCCTCTGCTCGGCATCAGTTTTTTCACTCGCGGCCCTAGCCTCCGGGCACCAGTAGTACCAAGAAAGTATTGCTGCCAGGCGCAGTTCAGATAATTGCTCGCTATCCTTATCATCTCGCCTCATCGCTTCCCTAGAAATATCCAAGTAACCGCAACAAAAGAATAATAAGCATAGGAATGCTCGCTATGATTAGGAGGTTGATGATTAACCTGCGCTTACGGGCGCTGGCTATAGCCTCAAACGTGTACCCGCTTTCCTCGATCTCACCTTGAGAGGTGATGCGTATGCACACGCTCCTGCCTTTTTGACTGTTGTAATTAATCAGGTATATGACAGCTAGGGGCCAGAACAGCAAAAGGGTGATAAGGAAGAGTAAGTAGTTAAACCTCTTAGGTGGAGGGGAGAGGATAATTGCTGTTTCAGAGTGAGACGTAATTACAAAGCCTTTACGCCTGTATGGTTCGATAGCCTGCTCCAGCACTGCCGCTCCTTGCCTGTCCATAGCAGAACCATCCCTGTTCGCGAGTTAATAATCCTGATGTAATATGCGGCAGCCAGTTTTTAGTATCTCGACCAATACTGCTTTTTCTTTGACAATCAGCTGTAGCTAGTTATGCGTCACAAGGCTCAACATCACCGATGAGGGGCTACGCCAGGGAGCGGACACAGTTAAGGCTCCCGGCGGCATCGAAATGCAATAACATACTAGGAACAATTGTTCCCGGTTGCAAGGGTAAAATAAGAGTGTGCGGCCCATTGGGAGGTAACTTCTGATGGGCAAAGGTAAGAGGGAGAGGCCAGCACGCTTGAGCGCTAAACTCGCCGAGATCCGTAAGAAACTCGAACTATCACAAAACGAGATGCTCAGGCGCTTGGGATTAAGCGATAAATTGACGCGGGAGGAACTTTCGGCTTATGAGCGAGGTGTTAGAGAGCCGAGCCTGCTAACTATACTGAAGTATGCACAAGTGGCTGGTGTTTACACGGACGCGCTGATTGACGATAGCGTAGATTTACCGGAGAAACTTCCTGCAAGACCCAAGCACGAGGGGATCCGTCGAAACAAGAGCATGAAAGTCAGACATGGGAATTAATCCAAGCTCCGTAATGCCATCAAACATGAAGGCTAAGAAAGCCTGCTGGTAATGAACTGCTGAATGGCATCCGGTCTGGGCATAACACCTTGACTGCGAGCGTCTTTAATAACTTCATGGCAAGCTTGGATGTCAATTTCTCCGTTCTCGTCAATTAAGTTGAAGAGCCACCCCAACTCCATAAATAGTAAGACTTTTGCTGTGCTGATGCGGGCCAGCAGGTCAGCCGTGTCCACAGCATCTTGCCATTGCTCTTTTGTGACCGGCCTCATCAGCGTCCCCTCCCTTGTTACCCGCCAAGCGGCTTCAATAGAACAGCCATTAGCAGCGCCACAATCCTTCAAAGCGGGAGGCTGCGGTGCGGGTGTATTTAACCGTATGGTTGATGTTCTTATGGCCTAAATAATCCTGAATAAGCCGCGTATCGTAGCCCTTGTTAGCGAGGTAGTAGCCTGTGCTGTGCCGGAGCATATGCGGGTGGACATTCATCTCCAGCTTGGCGCGCTGCCCTATCTCTTTAAAGAGGTAGTTCACCGCCTGCCTCGTGAATGGCCCCCGCTCGCTGACTAGTAGGTAAGGTAACTTTGTACTCCCTCGCTCACGTAGATACGCCCGAATTGCCCTCACCTCATCGCCCTCAATCGGTTGTATGGTGGAAAGACTCCCTTTGCGCCGACGCACATGAACCCTGAAAGTGTCGAGGTCGAGATCGCGGAGGCGCAGGTCAACCAGTTCTGAGACGCGCAGACCGTGTCGGTAAGTAAGTAGCACCATTAGATAGTCCCTAATGCCATGCCGCCCGCGCCGGGCTGAATCCAACAACTGCCTGACCTCAAGCTCGGTCAGGAAGTTTCTCTTCCTCCCATCAACCGGTGTTTGACTAGTCGCTTTCATTTCACTCTTTACATTACGGATGTTGGGCCGCGCCTTGATCTAGCATTCCAATCAGGCGAAATCGCACAGTAATGAGGATGACTCTTTACAATTTGCCCCTTTTGTTAAGAGTTATCATGGCCTTAATAATTAGCGCCTGCGCTTCCTCATCCTGCCATTGCCTACTGCCGTTCTACTTGGTAACGACAAGGGCATTAATAGCTCGTCAAAGTTAATACCACGTAACTTTGCGTTATATTCGACTATCACCCATTTCTCTATCCAACTATCTATAGCTCGGCGAAGTTTTAGTATCTCTTCATCTTGCGTGGCAATCCTTTTCTTAAGCGATTGCCGCTGCGTAATGGCTTCTTGCACTACGGAGAAGTTTGTTAGCTGAGAAGATTTGTATTTGCTTATTATTGCCTTTATTCCATTGTTATACAGAGCCTGTCTGGTAACACCGAGTTCTTGTGAAAGTTTCAGTACGTTTATAGGGTGTGTAGCTGGAGATAGACTTACCCACCCTTCCAAAACTTTAATGGCGGCACTAACCAATGCTTGGCCCCTGAGCGGGCGTGGCTTACTTGTAGCTCGCTTGATACCTTTACTCTCAGACATAGCCAATTCATTTATATTCAGCCGATGTTTTTGGCGGCACCGTGTCTTGCAGTTCGTTGTCTACTGTTGTTGGCCCAATACCTTCACGGACGGTCGTTGCTCCAGCATGATGTACTGGATAAAAAGGACAATATCTGCATGATGAGCCGCAACAGTAACCTCGCTTTAAATGATATGTAGCTGTCATTACAAGTAGTCCATTTTCAATAAAATAGTCTTCACCGGGGATAAGTGTCATTGACCATTTACCTAATTATTAAGCTGCTGTTTCGCAGGCCCTTTACTCGTAGGAAATACTTTAATGAAGGCGCTTTTAGTGGCACTATCATCGTCAACGGCTAGAGCAGCTCTAGCACCCTCCACGATGAGTTGATTGTGTGCCGAGTAGTTCCCAGCGCCCCTTTGCCTCTGCTGTTCCGCTGTGTTTGAGCGTTGTAGCTGGACAAGGTGAAAATCAAGAATTGCAGCAATGTTTTTGCGCTCTTCTTGATCGCCCTTTGTCCGTAAATATTCAGGACAACCGCGGAGACAGTTCAGATGGTATGGACATGGGTCTATAGCATAATCATGCATGCAGACACCGAACGGAGTGAAATGCGCGACATTCACAAAGGTATCCAAGTAATCTTGTTTCTTTATAGGGTCAGCTATCGCGTGATACGTGTCCGCCACAACTCCTTTTAGCTCCTTCGCCTTAATCATCTCGCGTGCCCAGGCGATCCGCTGTTCAACCGTTCCATGTTTGTAGGTCGCGTTCTGGCTTACGTCCCGCCTCCCGCTCCAACGAGCTAGTTCTATGTCTGAAAGACCACCTCGCGCCATCAAGGTATTAATCCAATGTCTGAAGGCATGTGTTTTAATTTTCATCCGTGATCCATCAGGCTCAGTTATGCCACGAATGGAGAATACAGATGCTTCGTCACCATCATTCCCTAATGCCTGAGCAATCTGCCCCACCCCAATGAGTTCTGGTAAGAACCTGAATACTGGCTTCCCATTAAAAAATTGATTCTGGAACATGACGCATAAGGACTCGGACAGCATCTGGACTTGTCCGTTAGGCTTTTGAATTATCCTGATAGCCTTGCGCCTTCTAAGGAGAGCTTTTTCAATGTCACCTACCCGAAACAAAAATGCAGCCCGTCGCCCGGCCGATTTCTTCTTGGCAATAGGCGCTAACTTAATACTTTCAACTATGAACCGCCTCGCACTCTGAACGCTCCTCAGCCCGAAAATCTTCATCACTTGTTTTAGGTCTATTAACTCTTCAGACCTGTAGGCATTAGTGAAAGGCACGCGGTCTGGATTTTGCTCGATAACCTTTGCGGCGGCACGGGCATCCGCACATAATCGCTTTAAATCTTCAACGGCGCGTCGAGCCAGTTGCACTGCAATGTCGGGCACCCATTTGATGATTGGATCGCCGCCCTTTTCCGGCCAGTAGCGAATACCGTAACGCATAAGTGCTGTAGCTGTTGAAGGACATAATCTGGTTTTGCCTGTTTGGTCTAATGCTGGGGTTTCCACCCAACAGTCAACCGGTAGCCGTAGCACCTCACCGATGCGGAAACCACCTACAACAAGGAGGTCAATTATGCGTAATAGGATCCTTTCGTTGTCATCAACCGGGTAGTTTGTTATATCAGCCAGCACCTCTAGGGAGTTAGCTGATGGCATCTTCTTTAAGCCCTTAGCCTGTGACTCTGGGTCTAACCCGTCCGCTTTTGGTGGGCATGGAATTGGATTTGTAAAATTGACACGCATTCGCGTAATGCTGTTGTTGTCTAACCAATCACTAATCTCCTGTAATCTTGAGGCAATATGATAAGTCGTCCACTCGCTCCTGATTTTCTGCGTGTTAGTCACCACGGTCTTAAAATGCCCGCGAGTTAATTTAGTTGGGTCAGCGGTTCCCGTAGGCCGGAGAACTGCATATAGATACCGTAGGGCCAGCATCATGTGACTTTGGCCCGCGAAGGTTCCGCCGCGATCGCTGATGCGCGTGCGGATTATTGTCTTAGCAAAATCTGCATATGACTGCTCATATGAAATGCGAGCAGAGCCTTTAGAGCGAGGAGGAGAGAAATATAAAATCAGTTGTTGTCTTGAAGAATGTGCTAAGGGTTTCTCGTAACTTGTTACATCCCAAGCAAGATCATCCCAGTTAACGCCAGGATAGACACTGAGTTTCTTGGCATTTTCTACTAAAGCATGTAGCCGCGCTTGTTCTACTGTTTCAACCTTACCCGGTGGCCTCATTGCCCTCTACCTCTTTTATCCTTTGGAGCAGTTGCCGTATTGCAGTAATCACATCCACTAATTGATGCGGTATGCGATCACTTGGCCCATTGTTCCGCTTGATGAGTTGCTCGACATATACTTCTAGCTCAAGCAGCAAATCGGCGTGCGGGCCATCAATCCATGCTTGAAATTTTGGGCAGATATAACAGGATAAGGGCGGATAAAGATTGCAGAGAAAGTCCGCTCCGCAAAAGCCTATACCACCTAGATTCTTCAGCGTCGGCGTTGCACCGAATATGACGGTAGCCTGATCTTCTTCGCCAGTTCGTAGTACAACTTGTCCATTAAAGCGGTTGATTGTGTCTGCATAGTGCCTTTCCTCCCCTAACGCCAAATTAAGACGGTCAACGATATTGCTGGTGCTAGCAACGTAAATCCAAATGCTTCTGGTATCGGAGTGATCTGCTAATTCGGCAAGGTGATTGATAGCCGTACCTTGCTCAGCGAGCATAGTGAAAAATGTGTAACGGAGGCGGCGGGGATGTAGGTTAAGGGGTCTCCCCGTTCGAGGCGATACAATCTTCACACGCCTTGCGAAATCTTGAACTCGATAGGCGAATCCAATAACTTTCATATGAAGTTCGTACTTTGGTTGTAGCTCGCCGGTTAGCTTTTTCAGGTGTTTTTGGCGCACACAGAGTAATGGCATTTGCACCCCTCGGTCGCCATATTTCTGCTGGTTCTGTTCTATTAACTCCTCGATCATCCGCCCCAACTCAGGTGAAATTCTACGCCGCTTCCTTTCAAGTTCTCCTACAGTCCGTTGCTTAACGCGGGGTACATCTAATGAGTAGAAAGCGTGCCCGGAGGGGCCGGTGGTCAGGTCAAAGTCACATTTCTCAAGGCGAATGAGTTGTGACGGGCGAGCACCTAATTCGAGTAGTAAAGCGACGATAACTCGCTGGACAAGGGTTCCTCTCCCGGTTTTTATTGCTTGGCGGACTAGGTAGTGCTCATCGTGTGATAGGGGGCCGTCATTTACATCACGGGTCATCACTCTCTCCCCGTGTGAGTTGGCGTCAACCTTCAAACGGTAGAGCTTTACTGCAATGCTACCTTCAAACCCTGGGAGTCCCTGATCCTCGCACCACTGATACCACTTGCGTATATAGTGAAAGTGCCAAGCTTTGTTATCAACTCGTAACCTTGTCAACAAGCCTTCTAAGACCTCGTAGGACAAAGCTGTTATAGAATCCAGAATCGGCATCCTTGAGAAGCAATATTTCAGTTGCGAGAACACCTGATTTGCTGTCATTGGCGCTCGCGATTCGATGGTGTACGCAATATGAGCGCGGATTGCAGCCTTGATATCTGAAGCCACATCTAACGTATTCCAATTTATATCTATACTGTCCGTGGGATCATGTAAGCGCCAAACTTCTCCCGTGGTATCAACACAATGTCCGTTTCGGTCAATGACGCGTCCGGGATTACCCCACGTATATGGAGGCGACAATGGCTGCGCGGTATTGTGTAACTGGCTTGATGATTTGTGGCGCATGTTGCTTACTAAAAAACATAAAGACTGGCTTGGTATCTTTCAGCTATCTCCATAGCCTGCTTTTCTATTACTCGTCGAGTGTAGAGGCTAGGCATCTCAGAGTGCTCAGACCATCCGTTGAGGTATCGCTGTAATTCTTTGATTTGCTGTTCTCCTAACCCATATGCCATTGCTTCTTCGAGAAGCAATTCATTGAAAGTGTGGCGTAGTACGTGAGGGCTGAGTCTGCCTTTGAGGTAGGGGATACATCGTGTTGTGAGGTGGTCGAAGATAAAATTTACTGCACCCTGCCCTAGTGCTACTCCGCCACGCATACTTGTTAGAAGGTAGGTCGAGTCTCCACGCATACGGTACTTTTGAACGTACCTCCACAAATCAACGCATAGTGGTTTGGGGAGAGGAAGTTCTCTCGGCCTAGTTTTAACTTGCGGCTCTATTCGACGTGGATCTTCTTTGTCATCGGGTGCTCTCACAATGCTAAGGGTAGTTTTGGAGGCTATTGGGAGATGCTTTATTTTAATCTTTAATAACTCTCCTCGACGGATGCCAGTAGCAAGCAGCAGCTCAAAGATTAAATGGTTACGGAACTGCACAGTTTTTTTAAAGGGGTTATTTTCTCCACCAGGCTTAACTACTTTCCTGAGATTCTCTATTTCCTCACGACTTAAACCACGCCGTTTGTTAGCTGTATATCCATATTGGCGAACGCTTCGGAAGGAGCGTTCGATACGTTGAATGGATACAGCCACAGTTTCGCGGATACTGTTTTCAGGAGTTCCAACTGGAGTAAATTCGTAGGCCGCCCATACAAGGAATGCTTCGATAACTGAGATATAGGAGTTGAAAGTCTCTGGAGAGAGAATTGATAGGCGATCTTGAGTGGAGTGGTTAGTTGTTCCAATTGATCCTACGATTAACTCGTTGCGCCTAGAACGCAGATAGCGGCAAAAGCCGGTAATCTCAGCTTTTGTTAATAACTTTCCCGTTCGCAGCCTTTCCTCTAGCTCTACACCGCTCGTCCCACACCACTCATAGAACCACTTCAACACCCTAATATCTCGACTAATAGTTCCGGCTTTCTTATTGTCTCTGCACTCATCTACGACATACCTCGTAGCTAGTATGACCGGCTGATATGTGCCTTTATAGAGAAGAACGGGAAAGCGCTCGCCAGTAGAGAATACCGCTGTGTGACAGAGATACTTATCTTTAGCAGCGAACATTGTCTTTTACTGTATTGTTGACATAGGACTCTAATGCATTAAAATGCGACTGGCTTCGGATACACGAATGCCGCACTCACCAAAAGTGAGTAGAGATGCGACCTGAAGCGGAGGGCAGCCAAACCATCACCGCTTCAGGTCGCTTTTTATAATGTATCTAGAGAGACAAGTAAAGAACTTTCTTCCGGCTAACCCCTTTGCCTGTCCAATTTAGGTTACACTTCTCACGCGGGTTCTGTAACCATAACCTCGAATTAATGCTCTACAAGCCCTCATAGTAGACACCGAGCAATCACTGAACATAAGTGGCGGCACCCGCTGCCGCAGCAGCGGCCGCGCCGCAGGTGGTAGCGGGCGGTGAAGACGAGCATCCCGCCTTCGACGTAATAGTCCTCGCCCTCGACGAGTTTCATAGCTTCGTCCGGCTCGTCGGCCATCGCTTAAAAGTTGAGCGCGGCGCCGGCCCGGCCCTGTAGTCCGGGCGTGCGGAAGCCGTTCTCGTAGTACTCCTGGTCGAAGAGGTTTTCGAGCTTGCCGAACAGCCTGAGCGAGCGCGACTCGGCGAGCGGGAAAGTGTAGCCGGCCGTCAGGTCCGCGCGGCGCTGCCCCCGGAAGCGGAAGGCGCGCGAAACGAACGTCCGGTTGTCGAAGACGGGCGCGAGGTAATCGCTCGTCGCGACGAGGTCGAAGTTGACGGCGGCGCGGCGCCCGAGGCGCCCGGTGACGACGGCCGTGAACTGGTGGTCGGCCACGCCCAACGAGCGCAGGATGTTTTCGATCTGCGGGCGCCGCTGGTCGCTGTTCGTGTAGGTGTAAGAGGCGAACACGTCGAGCGCGCGCGAGGGCGCGAGCGTCGCGCTCAGCTCCAGCCCGCGGGCGAGCCCGCCGCCCGTGTTGACGAAGCCGGTGAAGACGCGGCCGAAGGGGTCGGCCGCGCCCACGTCGCCGAAGCCGACCACGTCTTGAAGGCGCGTGTAAAAGTAGGTCGCGGACAGGCGCGCGCGGTTGCCGGCGAGCGACTGGTCGAGCCCTGCGTCGAAGGCGATGGAACGCTCGGGCGCGAGCCGCGGGTCGCCGAGCGGGCCGAAGCCGCTGAAGGAGCTGAAGAAGGTGCCGAACCGCTCGAAGAGCGAGGGCTTGCGGTAGCCGTTGCCGACGTGGCCGCGCAGCTTCGTGCCCGTCGAGCGGAAGAGGTAGGCGACGGCGCCGTCGCCCGTGTAGGCCGTAGGCGGCGAGGCAAGTTGCAGGTTCGCGTAAGGCGCGGCGGCCGACGGAGTAAATCGCGGGCGGCCGAGCGAGAAGGTCTGCGCGCGGAACGAGGCCGAGAGCTGCAAGCGGTCTTCGAGGAAGCGCAGTTGGTCCTGCGCGAAGAAGGCGTGGCTGCGCTCGCCGACTTCGACTGTCGAGTTCCCCGCCGGCGTCACGTCCGAGAAGCGGTTCTCGTAACTCTCGTCCTCGAACTCGTAGCCGGCCGTGATTCTCTGATGTCGTCCGAGCGAGAAGTCCGCGCGCGCGTTCAAGGTGTGGACGGCGGCGGCGTAAGCGTTGCGCGTCGGGCCGGCGGGCTCGAAGAAGTTGTCGGCCGCGAGGCCGGGCACGCCCGGCCCTTCGCGGAAGGCGTTGCGCGTGACGAGGCCCTGATAAGTGACGGCGTAGCCGAAGTCTTCCGCGAGCCTTTGCGTGAAGGCGACGGCGCCGGAGAAGAAGCGGCCGGCGCGCGAGAAGTCCGGGTCGTTCGCGCCGGGCAGGAAGGTGGCATTGCCGAGGTTCAGGCTTGAGAGCGCGGCGCCTGCCTCGTAGCGCCGAAGCTCTGCGCGCGGGACGGGGCGGGCTTCGACTATGCCGGTCGCGGGCAGCGAGCCGACCGCCTGCGGCTCTTCGTTGAGCTGCGCGAAGGAGTCGGAGGCGTAGACGCGCGCCGAGAGCGCGGCCGTCGGGGTGAGTCGCACGAGCGCGCGGCCCTGCGCGTTGGTCGCCCGCGTCGCGTCGTCGCCGTCAACGCCGCGCGAGACGTTCAGGTGTGAGAAGGCGGCGCTGTAGGCGAGCCGGTCGGCCTCGCCCACCGAGCCGGAGAATTGGGCACGGCCGCGCGCGTAACCTAAGCCCCCGCCTTCGCCCATGAGTTGGCCGCGGAAGGGGCCGCCGCCTTCCTCCGTGACCACGTTGACGACGCCGCCGATGGCGTTCGTCCCGTAGAGCGAGGAGCCGGAGCCGCGCAGGACTTCGACGCGGCCGGCGCCGGTCGTGACGAAGTCGGAGAGGAAGCCGGTGGCGTCGCCCTGCGGCGAGGTCGGGTCGCGGAAGCGCAGGCCGTCGATGAGAAGGGCGGTGTCCTGATTCCGGAGGCCGCGCGTCTTGACGGAAGTGAAGGCGCCGGGGCCGCCGAGTTGCTGCACGCGCAGGCCGGGCACGGTGCGCAGGGCGTCGGCGATGGTCGGCTCGTCGCGCTCTTCAATTTCAGCGCGGCCGACGACGGTCGTCGCCTTCGAGACTTCGTCAACGGGCTGCGGCGCGTCCGAGGCCGTGACGACCACCTCGGCGCTCACGCCTTCGACTTCGAGCGTGATGTCGGACGCGGCCTCGCCGCGCCCCACGTTCACCTCGCGCGCCGCGCCGCGCGCGAACCCCGCGGCCTCGGCTTCCAAAAGGTACGCGCCCGGCGCGAGTTTTTCGAAACGGTAGGAGCCGGAGCGGTCGGTCGTCGTCGCGAGACGCACCTCGCGGCGCTCGCGCGCGTAGAGGCGGACCGAGGCGCCCGCGACGGCCTCCCCCCTCGGGTCGGTGACGCGCCCCGAAAGGCTCGCGCCCGGCGCCTGGGCGAAGACCTGCGTGACGGCGGTAAGGGCGAGGGCGATGACGGTGATAACGAGGTGGCGGACGATGGCTTCTCTCCTCATTTTGCACTTCCTTCCGGCGGCGGGAGGCGGGCCGTGCCCCCTTCGGAGGAGAGCGGAGCGGAAAGAGATTTCAGGGGCCGACACGCAAACTAAAAAGCCCTCGGTCTTCCGCGCGGAAGACCGAGGGCGTGTCGGATGAAAAGTCGCAGAGGCGGAAAGGCCAAGCGCCCTTCCGAACCCGTGCCCGACGCCACTCGCCCTTTCCCGGGGCACAAGCGGACGCCTCCGTCCAAAGAGGGTGTCGGGTGTCAGGTGTCGGGTGCCGGTTAAAAGCAACTTGTCTTTAACCGGCACCCGACACCTGACACCCGACACCGCTTTATTGCAGGCAAGGTTTCCTGACTTCCCGGCTCGGGCGCGCCGCCGCGCGTCGCCTTCCCCGGAGCCCTTGCGGGCCGAGTGGCGTCTGCCTTTGGCAGAAGTAGCGTGGCGGCACAATCGCCGGTACACAGTGGCGGGAACCGTGCGGGCTTTGCACCCGACTTCCCTTAAGACCTGCGACGGTCGGCCCGCGCCGAAATTGAAGGGGCGGGCCGAAACAGCGTTGTTGATTCAAACTTGCAAAGAGCTTTCGCGCCCGTTTCGGCCGGGCGCCGTCTTCGTCGTCGAAGGCTGACACGCTAACACCGGCCCCGCGGAAGCGTCAAGGGGCCTGCTTCTCTTCGAGCGCCTTCTTGATCTTGCGCGACATCTCGCGCGTCGGCGCGGCGTATTCGCCCTGGGGCGCGAGTCGCAGATACTCCTCGTACTCGGCCAGCGCGCGGCGGGGCTGGCCGACGCCGAGCAGGACGTTGCCGGCCAGCAGGTGCGCCTCGGCGAAGTCCGGCTTGAGTTGCAGGGCGCGGCCGGCGTGCGGCGCGGCGCGCAGCGCGTCGCCCGATTCGAGGTGGACGAGCCCGAGCGTGAAGTGGCCCTGCCAGGAGTCGGCGTCGAGCAGGAGCGCGGCTTCGAGCGCCTTGAAGGCTTCCGGGTAGAGCTTTTGACGGCGGCGGACCTCGCCCAAGGAGACGAGCGCCGGCACGGACTTCGGGTTCAGCTCGGAGGCGCGGGCGAGCGATAAGGCGGCGTCTTCGAGCCGGCGCAC
>Ga0190269_10001135_pt1 | contig 12891 bp, 9 predicted proteins | sample Popmic249IS_FD_133749 | JGI IMG/M metagenome (GOLD analysis project Ga0190269, IMG submission 133749) | Populus adjacent soil microbial communities from riparian zone of Blue River, Arizona, USA - 249 IS | ecosystem: Environmental > Terrestrial > Soil > Riparian zone | place: USA: Arizona...
ACTTCGATCTCGAGCATCTTGCGCTGCCGCATGAGCCTGCCGTGCGGCACCCGCCTCGCGAGGCGCTGGAGCACGAGCTGTGCGCCGAATCCATCGCCTTGGCGGAGCTGCTTCTTCGCTTGCGTCAGGAGCGCGCGTTCCAGCGCGATGCGCGGTGGACGCGGCGCGAGCTCGGTCAGCTCTTCTTCGTCATCCGTGCTCGGAGGCGGCATCGGAGCAGGGGGCTCTGACGTCGGTTGCACAGGAGGTTTCGCCGCCGTCAGCGGCTCAGGTTGGGGCTGATGCTCGGCGCTAGCCGCGAGCGCGCGCGAGACGATGCGCGGCTCGTCGACCGCGCGCGCCCGCACGTGCTGCTCGACCAGATAAGGTGCGCTGCCCAGCACCGCGCCGAGCACGATCGCCGGCGCGAGCTTCAGCCGCGACAATGCGCGCTGCGCTTGCTGCACACCGGCACGAAAGCGCACCATGCCGGTAGGCTCCGGCGTGAGCAAGAGCTGCACGCGGATACGCGGATTGGTCTTCGGCTCATCGCCGTCCGGGTCCAAATACGGGATGCCGGCATCGTTCTCTCGCAATGATGCTTGGTTCATGTCGTTCCCTTTTCAGTTCGTTCGATCGCGTCGTCTAGTCGCTACCCAGCCGCCTCAGCCGCACGCGGTTGCAGCCGATCACGAGGTTGATCTCGCGCTCGACTTGCGCGCGTGCAGCTTGCAGCGGCAGGCCATTGACCAACGTGCCGTGCCGGGAGATGTCCTCCACCTCCAGGCAGGTATCCGTCGCACGCAGGAGCGCATGGCGGCGGGAGACGAGCGCCCCCTCGAGCACAAGGCCACAGGCCGGATCGCGCCCGATCACGAGCACGTGCTCCACGCGCAGCACGGACATGAACATGGGCGCGGCGAACGGCCTGACCTCAACCAAGAGCCACGTACTCTGGTCGCGGCACAGCTCAGTGTCCAAGCGCACGAGCGAGCTCAGCTCGAAGCCTTCTATTCCGTTGCTACTCACGCTGCACCTCACCTTCTGTTAGCGGACCACCAGTGGCGCGGCCTTCATCTGCGGCGCAGCTTCGGCGCGCGCCTTGCGCTGCTGCTGTTCCCAATGCGCTGTGAGCTTGCCGCTCAGCATCATCGGAGCGATCACTGGGATCGCGATGACGGCGATCGGCACGAACATGATCAACATGGGCAAGACCGCCAGCAGCAGCACCGGCAGGAGCAACACGGTTGCCGTCACTGCAGCCAAGAGCTTCAGCGAGCCCCAGCGCGGGTTTGGGAGTCGGATGATCTTGCCTTTCATAGTCCCTCGATCCATGTGAGCACGCAGGCCTGTTCATCGGCGTTGAGCTGACCACCGAGCGGCATCTGAGAGCCGCACGAGGATCCGCTGACCTTGAGATAGAGCTTGCTGTCGCGGGGGTTTTCGGGATCGACCAGCAGCTTGTCGCTGCATGCGCCCTTGCCCTCGCGATCTGCGACGCGCGCCCCCAACATGGCAGATGTCAAATCGAGTCCTGTCGAGGCACCCGGTCCGCCGTGACAGGTCGCGTTCCCGCACTTCGCTTGCATGAGCGCGCGGAAGTCGCAGGCTGCAGCCATCGGCGGCGGCTGCGTTGCACCCGAGCCAGCTTCGGCGACGCCGGCATCTTCTTCGCGAGGATCTGGCGAGCTCTGACCCGCTCCACCCGTGGGGGCGCGCATTCCAGCAGACGCTGGCGGCGCGCTCCAGCCGCCTGAGCCTGCGCTGCTCGCAGCAGGCTTGCTGCCCGCCCAGCCTCCCTGGCCGGCGCTCGCAGGCGCACGGCCTGCTTGCGGCGGGCGCGCGGGCCCGGCGTCCTGCACCGGGACAGTCTGGTAGTCCTCCGCGTTGTCGAGGCTACCAGCACAGCCGCTCGACACGAGCAGGAACGCTATCCTCCACCCTCTAGATTGCAATGCCTTCATGGTCACTCCTCTCACTCAGTTGTGATCGATTGCTGCTCACAGCTGCATGCCCACGCCAAGCGCCAGCGCGAGCGATTGGTCCAGCGCACCCCCCGCGATGTACTTGTCACCGCGCTCTGTGTTGAAGTCGAAGAACGCGCGTGAGTACACCGCCGAAACGCGCGTGAAGATGTTACCCGTCACGCGGTACGTGCCGGCCAGCGAGAGCTCGACGCCAGCTGCGGTCGCGCGTGGAAACCAGCGTGCGATCTCGCCGACTGACAAGAAGTTGAGCCACGCAGCATCCAACGCGAGGCGCATCGAATCGGAGAGCGCGAGCTCTGTGCCCACGCCGGAGCGAATGCCGCGATAGTCGACGCTGGGGGTCGGCGTCGCGACGCCATCAGCTTCAGACTCGATCGCGAAGCGCGACAGGCTGTAGCCAGAGAACAGTGAGACGTGATGCGCGCCGAGCGGCAGGCGGGCGCGCAGGCTGGCGTGGATTGCATCGTAGCGCGACTTGAACTCGCTACCGCCCTGGTTGAACGTGGGCGAGCTCAGGCCGAACTGACCGCGCGCCTCGACGCCGAACCATGACAGTGGGCTCGTTCCTGCGAAGCGCCCTGGAAAGAACGACACCGCGACATCGGCCACAGGCGCCGCATTCAAGCGATAGTCTCCGAGCCCCGAGCTCACCGCGTCTTGGTAAGACAGGCTGCGATACGGACTGCCCACGCCGACGAACATGCGAAACGCTTCACCTCGTGCAGCGTCGCGATCATTTTCGTTGTCCGCCGCTGTCCGCGGCGCACTGTCCTTGATGATGCTGGGCGCCGCAGCCAGCTCGACCTGCGGCGCGCTCTCCCCTGCCGGTGCTTCCAGCTCCAGGAGCGCGCGGCCTGTCTTGTCCCACAGCCTGCCTTTCACCGCGTCGCTCAGCTGTCGTGCGTTGCTCGCGACGAAGCGTGTGCGCGCCAGCCGCTCGCGCTGCCCGCCGTCGTACACGACGAGGGTCAACGTGAGCTTGCCCCTCTTCTTCTGCAGCATACCGGTCATCCACGCTGCGAGGCCAAGCTCGCGGGCCAGCGCTTGCCGCCCATCGGGCGAGAAGCGATCGACTTTGAGCTTGGCGGCGGCGCGCTCGAGCTCGGTCGTGTCGACGACCTCGAGCCCTTTGTCCTCCAGTACAGCCACGACTTGTTCGCGCACTCGCGCGGCACTCGGTCCGTAGAAGTCGTGGACCGTGACGCGCTTATCTGCGCGCGCTGGTGAAGCTGCGAGCAGCATCACGCTCGCGATCGAAAGCATGAGCATGCGTGCGATGACATTCATTCGGTCCTCCTGGTGCGCTGCAACGATCGACGTGCAGCGCGGCGCTGACGGAGAGCCGATGAGCAACCGCTGTACCATCCGGCAGAAGCCGCAGAGCAGCTGCCCACGTGCTGCGAGCACGTGCTGTGTTGGCGCGAACCAACAGGACCATCGCTGCAGCTGTTGGCTTCATGCCTGCGTCACCCCAGCGAGGGGACTGAAGCTACGAGCGGCAACCTACAGCTGCCCCCATGTATCACATCGTGCGACGTAAGCCATTGATCTCGAAAGCAACATTCAGCCTGGGTTTCTTGGACTGAGCAGCGCGGGCTGAGGCTCATATCGGTTGAGTGTCAAAGACTGCGCAGTTGAAACATGCTTTCACCAAGTGACAAAATCAGCGCGTACGAGTTGATTGCTCCCTTGGGCAAAGGCGGAATGGCGCAGCTATACCTCGCTCGCAGACGCGGCGAAGGTGGCTTCAGCCGGCTCGTGACGCTCAAGTTTGTGCATGATCACTTGAGCTCGAACGAGGACATCGTTCGGCTCTTTCTGCAGGAAGCGCGGCTCTCCTCGCACATCACGCATCCCAACGTGGTTCGCGTCGAAGACGTGGGCCGCTGCGGCGACAGCTATTTCATCGCGATGGAGTACGTGCACGGCGTATCACTGGCGGAGCTTTTGAGTTGTGTCAGGCAGATGCGCGTGCAGCTCGAGCCTGCGCTGTATATCTGGATCGCCGCGCAGATCGCAGAGGCCTTGCACGCCGCACACGAAGCACGCGGTGAAAACGGCGCCCCGCTAGGGATCGTTCATCACGATGTCAGTCCGGAGAATGTGCTGGTCAGCGATACTGGGCACGTGAAGCTGATCGACTTCGGCATCGCACGCTCTCGGACCGAGTCCGATGCGGACAAGGACGCTGTGCGCGGCAAGGTCCGGTACATGGCGCCCGAGCAGCTGCTGAAGGATCCTGCAGACCGGCGCGCCGATGTGTATGCGCTCGGCGTCATGCTTTGGGAGATGCTGACGGGTCGCAACCTCCTGCGCTGTCGCAGCTTGGAAGACGCGCGCGACTGGGCTACGCGCACGAATCCGCCAGCGCCGAGTCGCTATCACGGAGGCGTGAACGCAGCGCTCGATCGCGCAGTTCAGACAGCGCTGGCGTACGAGCCATCGGAGCGTTTTGCGAATGCGCTGCAGTTCAGAGCGGCGCTGCTAGGCGCGGATATCGACGCAGCAAGGCTCGACGCTCCCAGCGTGGCGCAGCTGCTAGCACCGGTATTGACGCGCGCGTTAGCGCGGCAAAGGACGCGAGGGCCGGTCGATCACGGGCAGCATCCGACAACGCAGGTGAGCGCACGCCAGCAAGCAGAGCGGCGCGAGCGCAGCCATCAGCCGACAAGGTCGCTAGATGATGTTGCGATGAAGCGGTGCGGCAACCAACCTGCCTACGCAATCGGTTGGCCCTACGCCAACAGCGTCCGGCACTCCGGCGTGCGCTAACTCCCAACTTCGTAACCGTAACCGTAATCGTAATCGTAACCGGCCCACGTCGCAGGTTCGATAACGGTTACGGCTCGGACGTCTTCTCTCGTCCTAACCCTAACCCTATCACTCGCGATTAGGGTTAGGGTCGAGTGGAGTAGAGCTCAGCGCATCCCATGCTTGCGCAGCAAGCTCAGCAAATACGGGCGGTCCATACTCGCCCGCCTTGCTGCTTCCGAAGCATTGCCTCCACACGCGTCACTCAGCTCACGCAAGTAGGCCCGCTCGAACTCCGCGATCGCGCGGGCTCTCGCTTCTCGATAGGGCAACCCGAGCATGCTGCTGATGGCTGCAGTGCGTGCAGGCAAGCTGGCGCGGCTCTGCACCGCAGTCGGACTCTCCACCTCTCCTGCGTCTTCACCTTCGAGCACGAGCGCGCCTAGCGCGAGCGCGCTCTCCACGACGTTTCTCAGCTCCCTGACGTTTCCGCTCCAGGGGTGAGCCTCCAGCGCGCTCAGCGTGGCAGCATCGAACGGCTGGGCGGCTCCGTCACCGGTCAGTTGCTCCGCGAAGCGCTGCACGAGCGCGCTGATGTCCTCCGGACGCTCGCGCAGCGGTGGCACCACCACCCTGGCGACGGCGAGGCGGAAATACAGGTCCGCTCGGAACGTGCCCACATTGGTGGCCTGGCGCAAGTCGCGGTGTGTGGCAGCGACTACGCGTACATCGACCTCGCGCTCGCGCGCGCCGCCCACGCGCTTGAAGCGCCTGCGCTCCAACACTCCGAGCAACACGGGCTGCAGATCCAGCGGCAACTCGCCGATCTCGTCCAAGAAAATGGTCCCACCGTGCGCGCGCTCGAATGCGCCCGCGCGCTCGGCGTGTGCGCTCGTAAAGGCTCCACGCTCGTGCCCGAACAGCTCGGATGCGATCAACGCCGGCGCCATCGACCCGCAGTCCACGACTTCAAAAGGCTTGTTTCGACGATCGCTGCGCTCGTGCAGCGCGCGCGCAAGCACTTCCTTGCCGGTGCCGGTCTCGCCTTGCAGCAACACGGTGACCCGCGTCTTGGCGAGCTGGTCGATGTTTTGGAGCACTTTCCGCATCGCGGGGCTCTTCGCCACAACGCCCGGCAGCTCGAACGCCTCGATCGGCTCAGGAATCACCGAGGTCGCGTCTCGCTCCTGGGCTAACAGCAGCAACTTGTTCGAGCCCACGGTCAGCGTCGTGCCCGGACGCACACGCGCGCGCGTGACGCGCACGTCACCGACGTACGTGCCATTCAAGCTCTCCAAATCTCGTACTTCGATCTCGCCACCAGAAATGCTGAGCTCTAAGTGGTAGCGACTGACCGTTAGATCATCCAGCTGCAGCTGATTGTCAGGGGACTTACCTACACTAACAGGATGCTCCGGTGAGAGATCCACGGACACGCCGCGCAGCCGGCCGCCGATGACTGAAACAGTTACGCGGCGCAGTGGCCGACTGAGTCGCGGGATGGCTTCAATGGTTTGCTCGTCTTGGAGCATAAACTTTCGTCGCGCGTTGCTGCTGGTAGCGGCGCTCGCGCATTTAGCGCCTGACACAACTTGCGTGAGAAAGTGCGCTTCGACAAGTGCTCATATTGGTGCGACCCCACATCATTTGCGGCCGAGATCCTGTTGGGACCATCCAACGGCGCGCACGCGTATCGTGGAAACTCGGCGGTTTACACGCGCAAAACACGCGTGCAGCGCTGGTATGCAGGTTGCTCTATCCGAACGGCAGTCGCGGTGGAAGGCACGGCGTAGGTCGCCGCTACCTGACCACGCACACAGGAATGCCGATGAATGACCGACCTGAGACAAGACGTGCCTTTGGACGCGTCATCCTGCCGCTGATGGCTTCAGTGCTGATCGCCTGCGAGGCGCATGTAGGCGACGGCCCCATCGCGCCGTATCAGTCCGAAGCTCCGAATAAAGGTGACGCCGGTAGCTGGCCGGATGCAGCTACCAGCGACACAAACGTTCCGAGCTCACCTCCACCGAATAATCAGAATAAACCCCCGGCTGGGAATCCTCCGGCCGCTCCGAACAACCCCGATCCCGCGGATCCAGCGACCGCGATGTGTGCGGACGCGCCGCAGGCCGCCCGGGCAGCCCTGACCTCGTTCTGCAGCAGCTGCCACGGCAACACGCCCAACGCGAAAGCAGGCTTCAACACCATCCTGGACGTCTCGGCGCTCGTGACGAGCGGCAAGATCATCGCGAACGAGCCGGACATGTCACCACTGTTCAAGCGCTTGAAGAACGGTAGCATGCCTCCGAGCGAAGTGATGAACCGACCCGACAATGCCGCGATCACCGCGGTCGAGCTGTGGATCAAGTGCGGCGCGCAGGATTGGAACGCGCCCACCGCAGCGCCCGCGACGTTCGTCGACATCGACAAGCGTCTACGCTGGGTGCTCGACGATCTGCGCGCGATTCCGAACCCAGTGGATCGCCAGCGCATGCGCTACATCGACGTGTCTACGCTGTCCAACGGTGGAACCTCCGCCGATGATCTCGTGATCTATCGCGAAGCAGTCTCTATGCTCTTGAACAGCTTGTCGCGCGGCCGCAGCGTGGTCGCACCGGTCGCCATCGACGCTTCGAAGCTCCTCTACCGCATCGACCTGCGTGACTACCTCTGGGACCAGAGCACATGGCAACAGCTCGAGGAGATCTATCCTTACGCTGTGATCTACGATCGTGACTCGCGCTTGTTCCCTTATGACGAAGTAACCTCCGAGCAGATTCGCCTCGAGACGGGTACGCAGATCCCGATCATCCAAGCAGATTGGTTTATCTCACACGCCAGCCGTCCACCGCTCTACTACAGTCTGCTCAACCTGCCCGACACACTGCAAGGCCTGGAGCAGCAGCTGGGTGTAGACGTGCAGCGCAACATCGACACCGAGCAAGTGCTGCGATCCGGGTTTGCTAACGCAGGACCCTCTCAGAACAACCGCATCATCGAGCGTCACGAGCTCGGTGGAAATCGCGGTGCATTGTGGCTGAGCTACGACTTCGCTGACAACCTCGACAACCGAAACATCTTCGCCAATCCGCTCGATTTCCAGGAGGACGGCGGCGAGATGATCTTCAACCTCGACAACGGTTTGCAGGGCTATTTCATCGCAAACGCGGCGGGTCGTCGTCTCGACAAGGCGCCTAACAATGTGGTGCAAGATCCTGCTTCGCGTGATGGCGCGGTCGAAGCTGGCCTTTCATGCATGAACTGTCACCAGGTAGACGGTCAGCTGCCGAAGTTCGACGAGATCCGCGACTTCCAGCTGAACGCGGGTGCAAACGCGCAAGAGATCGAGAAAGTGCTCGCGCTGTACGTGCCAGCCGATGAGCTGCAAGCGGCGTTCGATGCCGATCAAAACCGCTATCGCAACGCGCGCGCCGCTCTCAGCATCAAGCGCATGACCAACACCACGATGCACCAGCTCGATGATCGGCACCTCGGCATCATCAACATCGATGGCGTGGCATCGGCCATCGGCCTGCGCTCCGAGGAGCTCAAGCGCGCGATCGATGCATCACCGCAGGCGTTCCCGGCCGAAATCGTGACCCTGCGCACACGCGGCGGCGGCATCCAGCGCGACTCGTTCGAAGCGATCGTGGGTGAGCTGATCGAAGCGCTCGGCCTCGGGCAACAGCTACGTGCAGGCCGTGGTCAGCAGCAGCTGCCGCCTGATCCCGAGCCGCAGCCTGAGCCCCAGCCCGAGCCTGCTCCGGCAGACGCAGGCGTAGCGAGCGACGCAGGCACGCCCAATACGGAGAGAAGCGGCGACCGGGACGGGGACGGCCGACGCTAACATCCAGCTCGACGCGCACGAGCCGCGGGCGTCCGAACAAAGCGTTCGACGCGCCCGCGGCTCGTTCTCGAGCAGGCTTTACATGGGCCCGCTGGCGTGCGTTATGGTGGCGCCTCTCATAGCCACGCTTAGCAGGTCTAACGCATGACACAGAACCCACCCAAGGTCGACTCGGGGAACTCTCCGCGCAGAGTGTTGATCGCAAGCCTGATCGGCACGACGATCGAATTCTTCGATTTCTACATCTACGCAACCGCAGCGGTTTTGGTGTTCCCGAAGCTGTTCTTCCCAGCCACGGATCCGAACACAGCGACGTTACAATCCTTGGCTACGTTCGCGCTCGCGTTCTTCGCGCGACCCGTTGGATCCGCGCTGTTCGGGCACTTCGGTGATCGCATCGGGCGCAAGGCCACCCTCGTCGCCGCGCTCTTGACGATGGGCATATCGACGGTGGTGATCGGCCTATTGCCGACGTACGAATCGATCGGGATCTGGGCGCCGGCGCTGCTCGCGCTGTGCCGCTTCGGGCAGGGCCTCGGACTCGGCGGAGAATGGGGCGGCGCCGTGCTGCTCGCGACCGAGAACGCACCACCCGGCAAGCAGGCCCTGTACGGGATGTTTCCGCAGCTGGGAGCGCCACTCGGATTTGTGTGCTCGACCGGCATCTTCCTGGTGCTGACCGGGATGTACGACGACGCGCAGTTCTTCGAGTGGGTGTGGCGCATTCCGTTCTTGGCCAGCGCGCTCCTCGTGTTCGTCGGCTTGTACGTACGCTTGCAGCTGAGCGAGACACCGGCGTTCCAGCGCGCGATCGAAAATCACGAGCGCGTACGCATTCCGATGATCACGGTTGTGACACAACAGCCACTAACTTTATTGTTAGGCACGTTCGGCGCGACTGCTACGTTCGTCTTGTTCTATCTCATGACAGTGTTCAGCTTGAGCTGGGGAACAAGCGCGCTCGGCTACAGCCGCTCCGAGTTTTTGGTCCTGCAAATGATCGGTGTGCTGTTCTTCGCGTTGACCATCCCCGTGTCCGCGATCATCGCCGACAAGCGTGGCAACCTGCGTATGCTGATCTGGGCGACGATCGCGATCATCTTGTTCGGTTTGGTGCTCGCGCCGTTGTTCACCGCGGGCAGCCAGCTGGCTGTGTTGCTCTATCTGTCGCTCGGGCTCGCGCTGATGGGTCTGACGTATGGTCCGCTCGGCACCGCGCTCGCCGCGCTTTTCCCCACAGCGGTGCGTTACACCGGCGCATCACTGACCTTCAATCTCGCGGGCATCGTCGGCGCATCGCTCGCACCTTATATCGCCACTGCGCTCGCCAGCCGCTACGGGCTGCAGGCAGTCGGCTTCTACCTCTCCGCAGCTGGTCTGCTCACGCTGATCGCGCTGATCTTCGTCAGCAAACAAACCACCGGCGCTGACACTGTAAGATAAGTCATTCGATGCGTCCCCGGCCGCGTGCGTGCGAGCATTGTTGTCAGACGCTCGCTGCGAGAGCGCGCGAGCCGGGAGACAAAGCATGTTTGCGCGCCGGTGTTCGCTGCTGTTCTGGGCCTGTGTGACAGCGTGTAGCGGCTCGGTCGGCGACAATGGGATCGGCGACCGAGCGCCTGACGCTGGCGGCGGCGATGCTGCTGCTGCTGCAGAGCCAGATGCCGGCCCGGTTTACGACGGTGATTCCGGTGCAGCGCAGGGCGGTGCAGGTGGACAAGGCGGCTCGGGCGGCAGTCCCAGCAGCGAGCTGGACGACGTGCCACCAGCGGAATGCCAGTCGGACCCGAGCGAGTTCACCCCGTGTGGAGGTGACATCACCGGTGAGTGGCGCATGGCCGTGATCTGCCTCGATGCTGACATCGAGACTCTGCGCGAGAACTTGATGTGCCCGGAGCTCACGCAAGACTTCACGTACGACTACCGCATGCGAGTCGACTACCAGAGTAGCGGCAGCTACACAGCGTGGGTCTATGCAGCGGCTATGCAAACCGTGCTCTTGCCCGACAGCTGCATCCCAGCTGAAGCCAACGGCGACTGCCGCGCTGTCATCGGCGAAGACGACACAGACGACAGCGACGGTCGAACAGTCACCATTACGATGCATGACGATGGCTGCAGGATCGAAGCGCACGAGCAACGCTCGTTCTCCGAAGCGGGAACCTGGGAAGTATCAGGCAACGAGCTCACGATGACCAGCGCGGTAGGCCCACGCACCAGCGAGTACTGCGTAAACGGCACCTCTTTGGTCGTGAGAAACGTCAACATCGCAACCAACGAAGTCTCCTGGGGCGTCTTCGAGCGGCTGTGATCCGCATCACCCCCGCAACCTCCGGGATTCTCTCGCACCGGGACTGAGCACCCAGCCGTGGCACGGCACGTTGTGCCTGGCACGTGCCAGCGGGATACAGCGGCCCTTTCCCCTCTCAACGCGGTTTCCGCGGGGATTATGCCAGGAAAAGTGTGGGCATGGCCTTTGCGATAGGGCCTGGCTGCTGACGGCTGCGGAGCTGCGAACGGCTCCTGCTCAGGTCGACCTGTGTACGGGGCGACGTCGGACATCCAACGCGCGCGAGGTGCGCGGGGCGGGTGCCGTGCGATCGCGCGCGTGCGCTGTCAGGACTCTACGGAGAACTGCGATGCTACTACGGGCTAAAAAATCATCACATCAACCTCATGCCTTCGCGCGGGGCTCGACGCGCGCCAGCTTGTTACTCATCACTGCCGCTCTCAGCGGCTGCGTCGACGGTCCGCTCGCGGATCCGTTCACCATGGACGCGGGTGCGGACGAGCAGAGCCTGCCGGCCAAAGAAATGAAGCCAGCAGCAAACCCTGCACGCCCGAGCGATGACGCATCGAGCGGCAGCGTAAAGAAAGACGAAGACAACGACGACGCTCCAGCAGAAAAACAAGACTACGACGGCCCCGTGCTGGCGCAACCCAGCCGCGGTGCAGCGGTCGCGCTCACGCAAGACGAGACGCGTGTGGTCGTTGTCAATCGCGATGTCGGCTCGATCAGCGTGCTCGAGAACATCTACGATGCAGACGGCAAAACGCTGAAAGCGCCTAAGCTGGTGCGCGAGCTCGATCTGGGCAAAGGCTCTGAGCCTTGGCAGGTCGCGATCGGCCCCGATGACGACACGGCGTACGTCGTGCTGCGTCGGGATCAGCAGCTCGTGAAGATCACCAAGCTGAAGAGCTATCCCGAGGTATACGGCAAAGTGGCAGTGGGCTCGGAGCCCACGTCCGTTGCGCTCACACCGAGCGGTCGTACCGCCTACGTCGCCAACTGGAACGACGGCACGCTGGCGGTGATCGACACGGCAGAGCTCAAGGCGAAGCCGGCGATCGACTTGAACCCGGCGCTCGTGGAGACAGGCTATCTCGGCAAGATCAAGCCGCGTCCAGCCCTCGCCCACCCGCGCTCGCTGACCGTGACCAACGACGGCGACCAGGACGACTCGGACGAGAGCATCCTCGCGACCGAGTACTTCGGCCAGCAGTTCGCCGAGCTGCAAGCGGACGGCAAAAACGCCGACACCAACAAGACCGGTCTCGTGTACCAAGTGCAGTTGAAAGACTACGCGGTCAAGACGATCGGGCTCGCGCCGCTGACAGACATCGGCTTCAAGGACACCAACGGTGAAGCTGTCGGCTGCTACCCCAACCAGCTGCAATCGATCACGCTGCTCCAGGACTACGCGTACGTGGTCTCGGTGTGTGCAGCGCCGGAAGGTCCGGAAGGCATCAAGGTCACGCAGACTGCTTGTCAGAGCGTCGCGGACTGCTTGGCTCCCGAGCTCAAGCTGGTGGATCCGGTGTGCGACGTGGTCGCGCAGGGCAACCAGCCTGTCTGCCAAGACGTGGCGAACTTCAAGACAGCGACGTCACCTGTCGTGTCAGTGATCGACGTGAAAGCCGGCAAGGAAGTCGCCGGTGCGGCGCGCAACCTGAACGCTGATTTCGACAAGTTCTTCGATGAGAACAACATCGCCCCGAAGAAGTTCCCGCTGTTCGCCACGGATCTCGCGTTTGTGCCAGGCACGGGCGTGGGATACTTGGTGGGCAACGCGATCGACGCAGTGTTCCGCGTGGTCTATGACGCTAGCAGCGGCAAGCTGATGAGCGTGGGCTCGACGACCTCGCCGTTCATCAACCTGTTCCCCACCGGCAAGGGCCCGATCAGCATCGCGATCGGCCAAGCGGACCGCAAGTTCGCCCTGGTCGCGAACAACATCACGCGCAACCTGATCACGGTTGACTTCAACACCCAAGCCATCGCAGGTGGTGCAGCGAGCCCGTTCGCGGTGTCCACCGCTGCGCTCC
>Ga0190269_10001136_pt1 | contig 12888 bp, 9 predicted proteins | sample Popmic249IS_FD_133749 | JGI IMG/M metagenome (GOLD analysis project Ga0190269, IMG submission 133749) | Populus adjacent soil microbial communities from riparian zone of Blue River, Arizona, USA - 249 IS | ecosystem: Environmental > Terrestrial > Soil > Riparian zone | place: USA: Arizona...
ACGTCGCCGCCCGCCTGGGCGAGCTCCAGCCGGACGTGGCGTTCAACGCCCTGCACGGACCCTTCGGCGAAAGCGGCATGATCCAGGGCCTGCTCGAACTGCTGCAGATCCCCTATACCCATTCGGGCGTGCTGGCCTCGGCCCTGGCCATGGACAAGCACCAGGCCAAGATCATGTTCAAGGCGGCCGGCATTCCGGTCACCGACCACGTCGTGGTGTCCCGGGCCGAAGCGGCCCGGAGCCACGTGATGGCGCCGCCCTACGTGATCAAGCCGATCGCCGACGGGTCGAGCTTCGGCGTCTTCATCGTCAAGGCCGACCAGAGCCATCCGCCGCAGGAGATCCTCCGCGAGGATTGGAACGGCGGGGAGGCGGTGATGGTGGAGCGCTACATTCCCGGCCGCGAGCTGACCTGCGCCGTGATGGGCGACGTCGCCCTCGGCGTCACCGAGATCGTCACCGACCTCGCCTTCTACAATTACGAGGCGAAATACGCCAAGGGCGGGTCGATGCACGTGGTCCCGGCGCAAATTTCACCGAATATTTACGACAAAGTGCAGAAAATGAGCCTCAAAGCGCATGCCGTGCTCGGCTGCCGGGGCGTCACGCGGAGCGACTTCCGCTTCAACGACCGGGCAGGAGAAGACGGAGAGCTCGTCTGCCTGGAGATCAACACCCAACCCGGCATGACCGAGACCTCCCTCGTTCCGGAGCAGGCTTTGCACGCAGGACATTCCTTCGAAGAGCTTGTCTCCTGGATGGTGGAGGACGCGAGTTGCAACAGGTAAGAGGCGGAGCGGCGACTGTTAACGCCGTCGATCCGCGACGCCTGCCGGTTCCCTCGCGCCGCGTCAGCAGCCGGGCGCTGGTGGCGGCCGGCCATGTCTGGGTGCTGCATCGCCGCAAGTTCGTCCAGGGCTTCGCCGCCGTCCTCTGTTGCGTGCTGATCGTGCTCGTCTACAATGTTCGCGATTTCCTGGTCGGGGGCGTGTTCACCGTCACCGACCTGGTGCAGGCCGAAGTGGCCGAGGCCGGCTTCGCCATCGACCGGGTCGAGATCACCGGGCAGAGCATCACGCCCGACCGCGACATCGTCGCCGCCCTGGCGCTCGATCCGGCGGCCTCCACCCTCGAATTCGACGCGGAAGCGGCGAGGGCGCGCATCCAGGACCTGCCGGCCATCGAGACCGCCACCGTGCGCAAGGTCTATCCCGACCACGTGATCGTCAAGGTCACCGAGAAGCTGCCCGTGGCCCGCTGGCGGGTCGACGGCGTGACCTTCGTGGTCGACGCCCAGGGCGAGCAGATCGGCGAGGACCGCGGTGCCTATGGGGAGCTGCCCCTGGTCGTCGGCGACGGCGCTGCCGACGATGCCCTGGTGATGATCCGCGCCATCGACCAGTACGAGAGCCTCAAGACCGGGCTCGTCGCCCTGTCGCGCATCGGCGACCGCCGCTGGGACCTGATCTACCAGAGCGGCCTGCGGGTGCAACTGCCCGAGCTCGGCGTCGCCCAGGCTCTGGTGGCGCTCGACGGCTATCAGCGCCAGGTCCAGCTCCTCGACCGCGACATTACCCTCATCGACCTGCGGGTCGACGGGCTCGTTGCCGTCAAGCCCACCGTCCGCGAGGACGAGGAAGACGCGGAGGGCACCGAGAAGAAAAAGACCACCACTCCACCGCCGACCACCGGATCCGCCGACCAATGATGACCGATTCCATGACTGCGCGCCTCAAGCCCGTCCAGCCCGGCCGGACGACGCTCGTCACCGTGCTCGACATCGGCTCGACCAAGATCTGCTGCGTCATCGCGCGCCTGACGCCGCGCCCGGAGGGCAAGGCGCTCAAGGGACGGACGCACTTCCCCGAGGTGATCGGCTTCGGCTACGGCCCGTCCTCCGGCATCAAGAGCGGTGTCATCACCGATCTCGACAAGGCCGAGCACGCCATCCGCTCGGTGGTCGGCATGGCGGAGCGCGCCGCCGGCCTCACCGTGCAATCGGTGATCGTCAACGTCACCGCGGGCCGGCTCGGCTCGGAAACCTTCTCGGCCACCGTTTCGCTCGGGGGCCAGGAAGTGGAGCGCGGCGATCTGCAGCGGGTGCTGCGGGCAGTCAACGAGCGCAGCGTCCGGCCCGAGCGCTCCATCATCCACGCCCTGCCGATTGGCTTCGCCCTCGACGGGCAGAAGGGTATTCGCGACCCTAAGGGCATGGTCGGGGAGAAGCTCAGCATCGACGTGGCGGTGGTTAGCGCCGAGACGCTCGCCATGCGCAATGTCGAGCTGGTGCTGCATCGCTGCCACCTGCAGGTCGAGGCGCTGGTGGCCACGCCCTATGCGAGCGGCCTTGCCACGCTGGTGGACGACGAGTCCCATCTCGGGGTGGCCTGTATCGACTTTGGCGGCGCCACGACCACGGTCGCGGTCTTCGCCGAGGGCCACATCGTCTATACCGACGCCATAGCCATCGGCGGGCACCATCTCACCCTCGACATCGCGCGCCAGCTCTCGGTGAGCGTCGCCGATGCCGAGCGGCTCAAGACGCTTTATGCGAGCGCCCTGCCGGGGCAGGCCGACGAACGCGACATGATCCCCATCGTCCCAGTCGGCGCCGCCCATGACGAGGCGCCCGGGCAGATCCCGCGCTCGACCCTGACGCGCATCGTGCGGCCGCGCATCGAGGAAATCCTCACGGCGGTCCGCGACCGCATGCAGGCCACGGGCATGATGGACGTGTGCGGGCGGCGCTTCGTGCTGACCGGGGGCGCGTCGGAAATGACCGGCCTTCCGGAAGTCGCGCGCCGGGTGCTGGCCCGCAATGTCCGCAACGGCCGGCCCATGGGCATTTCCGGCCTGCCCGACATGGCCAAGGGCGCTGCCTTCGCCACCGTGGCGGGCATGATGATCTACCCGCAGGTCTGCGGCCAGGAATATGCCGAGCCGCGGGGCGTGCGGAAGATGACCGGGACCGACGGTTACCTGGCGCGAGTCGGCCACTGGTTGAAGACGAGCTTCTGAGCCGGGCAGGGCGGCGTTGCCGGGTGTGGCAAGGCCGCATCATGCTTAATGCATCCTGAACGAGACCGCCCCCGGGGCTCGCAAATTGCACCTCGGTTAACGGAAACGGCGCAATTGTTAGGGTGTGGTTAACGAATAGGCGCGTAAATCTTCATCAACACGCCACTATGGGGCCTTTCATGACCATCAACCTCACCATCCCGGACATCCAGGAACTCAAACCCCGCATCACCGTCTTTGGCGTCGGCGGCGCGGGCGGCAATGCGGTCAACAACATGATCAATTCCGGCCTCGACGGGGTGGACTTCGTCGTGGCCAACACCGACGCCCAGGCGCTGGCGCTCTCCAAGGCCCAGCGAATCATCCAGCTCGGCGTCGGCGTGACGGAAGGTCTGGGCGCCGGGTCGCACCCGGAGGTCGGGCGTGCCGCGGCCGAAGAGAGCTACGACGAGATCAATGATCACCTCTCCGGCTCCCACATGGTGTTCATCACCGCCGGCATGGGCGGTGGCACCGGCACCGGCGCTGCCCCCGTCGTTGCCCGCGCCGCCCGCGAGCAAGGCATCCTGACCGTCGGCGTGGTGACCAAGCCCTTCAGCTTCGAAGGCAACCGCCGCGCCCGCCTGGCGGAGGACGGCATCGACGAGCTGCACCGCCACGTCGACACCCTGATCGTCATCCCGAACCAGAACCTGTTCCGGGTCGCCAACGAGAAGACCACCTTTGCCGATGCCTTCGCCATGGCCGACCAGGTGCTCTATTCCGGCGTCGCCTGCATCACCGACCTGATGGTCAAGGAAGGCCTGATCAACCTCGACTTCGCCGACGTGCGTGCCGTGATGCGCGGCATGGGCAAGGCGATGATGGGCACCGGCGAGGCTTCCGGCGAGGATCGCGCCCGGCACGCGGCCGAGGCGGCCATCGCCAACCCGCTGCTCGACGACGTGTCGATGCACGGCGCCCGCGGCCTGCTGATCTCGATCACCGGCGGCCCGGACCTGACCCTCTACGAAGTCGACGAAGCCGCCAGCCGCATTCGCGAGGAAGTGGACGCGGATGCCAACATCATCCTCGGCGCCACCTTCGATCCCAACCTCAACGGCACGATCCGGGTTTCCGTGGTCGCTACCGGCACCGATGCGACCATGGTCCAGGCCCTCGAGCCGGTGAAGCCCAATGCGGCCCGCACCATCTCGGTCAAGCGTCCGCACGTGCCCGCCGAATCGATGCAGCACCAGCGGCCGGCGGCCCCGGCCCCGATGGCCCAGCCCGACATCCAGACCCAGGTCGAGGCTGCCGTCGCCGAGGCGATCACCTCCCGCGAGGCCGCCTATGGCTACCAGGACGATGACGGCGTCGTCGTCGAGCCCTACATCCCGCAGGCCGTGACGCCCGATCCGTTCGAGGAACAGCCCCACGTCGCCGAAACCCCGGTGCCGAGCGTCTACGTGCCTTCCCATGCCGAGCGGCCCGACGGGCAGCGCCGCATGCCCCGCACCGAGGAGCTCCCGGCTGTTGCAAGACGGTCACTTGACGACACAGATCGACAGGAAGTCGAGCCGCGCAACGCACGCGCCCTGTTCAAGCGCCTCGCCTCGAATGTCGGCCTCAATCTGCGTCCCGGTCACGAGGAAGCCGGCCATGCCGGCGCCGACGACGCGGCCGCGCGGAGCGCCATAGAGGCAGGTCCCGCAAGGGGTTCGCACGCTTCCCACCCCTCCGAAGGGGCGCAGGGGAACCACGATGCCTATGGCCGCGCCCCGGCGCCGCAGCCGCAGAAGGAGCACCTGGAGATCCCGTCCTTCCTGCGCAAGCATGGCTAAGGGAATGCTCTTGACCGCTTGATCGTCACCCGGCGCGGCTTTCGCGCCGGGTTTTTTTTGAGTAAGAGAGCGGCAGGGGATCGCTGCTTGTTGGGGAACGTTCGAGTATGCAGAAAATGTCGGCGCGTCAGCGCACCCTTGCCGGGTCGCTCGAGTTCAGCGGGTTCGGAGTGCATTCCGGCCAGCCGGTCACGCTTTTTCTCGAGCCTGCCGCCGTCGACAGCGGCTACCTGATCTCCCGTCAGCTCGAAGACGGCCGCCGCGTCGGTCCGGTGAAGGTGCATTTCTCGCGCGTGACGCGCACCACCCTGTGCACCACCCTCGACCTCGGCGAGAGCGTCAGCGTCGCCACCATCGAGCACGTGATCTCGGCCCTGAGCGGGCTCGGCGTCGACAATGCGCATCTGATTCTGACCGGGCCGGAATGCCCGATCCTCGACGGCAGCGCCGCGCCCTTCAGCGATGCGATCATCGCCCTCGGGCTGAAGGTCCAGCCGGCCGCCCGCAAGTTCCTCAAGGTGCTGCGCGCCGTCACCGTGCGCAACAACGACGCCTTCGCGGCCCTCGAGCCCTATAATGGCCGTGCGCTCGATCTGGAGATCGAGTTCGACAGCCTGGTCATCGGCCGGCAGCGGATGATCTTCGACTGGTCGCCGCGCCGCTACAGCGAGAAGGTCTCGCGCGCCCGCACCTTCGGCTTCGTGCGCGACGCCAGGGCACTGCGCCAGGCGGGCTATGCGCTCGGCTCGTCGCTCGAGAACTCGATCACCGTGGACGAGGATCGCGTGCTCAACCCGGGCGGGCTGCGCTATGAGGACGAGTTCGTCCGCCACAAGCTGCTCGATGCGATCGGCGACCTGGCCCTGGGCGGCCTGCCGATCTATGGCCGCTTCAAGTCCTACAAGGGCGGCCACGCCCTCAATGCCCTCGTTTTACAGGGTCTGTTTTCGAGCAGCGCCAATTATGAAGTTGTGTCTGCCGAAGATCTTCCCCTTGCCTTCGATGCCCTCGATGACATACCGGAAGGCCTCGAAGTCGAAACCTATCTGCGCTCGGTCGGCTAAGGCCGGTCGTCGCCACAGTTTTGATCCAATTCATCTTTAGGCCGCAGCCACCATTTTGCGGCTGCATTGAAGGGCGGGACGGTTCGTGACATTGACTTCTTTCGGCGAATTGACCAGCCGCGTGACCCGCGGGCTCATTGTCGGATCCATCATCCTGGTTCTTGCCGGCTGCTCGGGCCTCGACATGTTCGGGCCCAAGATCAAGGAAGAGCCGATCATTCCGGCCGAGGTTCTGTATTCCAATGCCGTCCAGCAGATGGACGAGCAGCGCTACAACACGGCCGTCGAGACGCTCGAGAAGCTCGAGCGGCAGCACCCCAATTCCGAGCTGTCGGAAAAGGCCAAGCTGATGCAGGTCTATGCCAACTACCGCATCGGCAAGTTCGACGAGGCGGTGCTGGCGGCGGATCGCTACATCGCGCTCTACCCCTCGTCCAAGGAGATGCCCTACATCCTGTGGCTGAAGGGCACGGCCTATTTCGCGCAGATCAAGGACATCACGCGTGACCAGCAGCTCTCGCGCGACGCCATCGCCACCTACGAGATGCTGATCGCCGATTATCCGAACTCGGACTATGCCAAGGATGCGCGCGACAAGCTCGTGGTCTCCTACGACCAGCTCGCCGGCAAGGAAATGTCGGTCGGCCGCTACTATCTCGGCAATGGCCAGTACACCGCCGCCATCAACCGCTTCCGCGTGGTGGTCGAGCAGTACCAGACCTCGACCCATATCGAGGAGGCGCTCTATCGCCTGACCGAAGGTTACCTGTCGCTCGGCCTGCTCAACGAAGCGCAGACCGCCGCCGCCGTGCTCGGGCACAACTATCCCTCGAGCACCTGGTACCAGTCCGCCTTCGGCCTGCTCCAGAAGCAGGGCCTGCAGCCCAAGATGGTCGAGGGCAACTGGATCGCCGCGACCCGCAAGAGCTGATCGCCAGGCCCGGTGCACCGCCACCGGGCCAGATTTCCGTTGCTTGTTTGTTCCGCTGCGCTGTAGGTTGGGGCGGCGTGCGTCAATCGCAGAGCGATATCCCGCGGCACGTGCTTGTTGAGGGGCAATTGGCGGCATGCTCACTGCGCTATCGGTTCGCAACATCGTCCTCATCGACCAGCTCGATCTGACCCTGGATGCCGGGCTGACGGCGCTCACCGGCGAGACCGGGGCCGGCAAGTCCATCCTGCTCGATGCCCTGACCCTCGCCCTCGGCGGGCGCGGCGACGCGTCCCTGGTGCGCAACGGCGCCGAGAGCGGCCAGGTGGTGGCCGTCCTGCAGCTGCCCCGCGAGCATCCGGCGCGGCAGGCCCTGCGCGACAACGACATCGCCGACGACGAGGACATCATCCTCCGCCGCGTGCAGCTGGCCGACGGCCGTACGCGCGCCTTCATCAACGACCAGCCGGTCTCCGCCTCCTTGCTGCAGCGCATCGGCAAGCTCGTGGTCGAGATCCACGGCCAGCACGACGACCGCGCCCTGGTCGACGTCGCCACCCATCGCGCGGCCCTCGATGCCTTCGGCGGCCATGAGGCGGCGGCCGGAGCGGTGCGCGAAGCCCATGCGGCCCTCGCCGATGCCATCGAAGCGGTGCAGGTGCAGCGGGCCGCGGTCGAGAAGGCGGCCGCCGAGGAGGACTATGCCCGGCACGTGGTCGAGGAGCTCGGCAAGCTCGCGCCCGTCGAGGGCGAGGAGGACGAGCTTGCGGAGCGCCGGCAGCGCCTCATGGCCCTGGAGCGGGCGGCCGAGGAGGTGCGCGAGGCCGACGAGATCCTCCACGGGCCCAATGCCCCGGGCCCGAACCTGGCCTCCCTGATGCGGCGCCTGCTCCGCAAGGCGGAAACCGGGGCCTCCCTGTTCCAGCCGGTGGTCGACGCCCTCGACCAGTCGCTGATCGCCCTCGACCGCACTTCCGAGGCGCTCGAGACGCTGAAGCGGGAGATGGCCTTCGATCCCCACGAGCTCGAAACCCTCGAGGAACGCCTCTTCGCCCTGCGCGGCGCGGCGCGCAAGTACCAGACCACCTGCGACGGGCTGATGGACGTGCACGCCCATTACAAGGCCGAGCTCGACACCCTGCAGTCGGGGGAGGAGAACCTCGCCAAGCTCGAAGCGGTGGAAAAGGCGGCGCGGGACGCCTACGCCGCCGCCGCCGGCCGGCTCAGCGCCCTGCGCCAGGAGGCCGCCACGGCCCTGAGCAAGGCCGTGGAAGCCGAGCTTCCCGACCTCAAGCTCGGCGCCGCCAAGTTCATCGTCGACCACCAGGTCGACAAGGCGCGGGTGGCGGCGAGCGGCTTCGACCAGATCGCCTTCCACGTGCAGACCAATCCCGGCACCGCCGCCGGGCCGCTGCTCAAGGTCGCCTCGGGCGGCGAGCTCTCGCGCTTCCTTCTGGCCCTCAAGGTCGTGCTCGCCGATCGCGGCTCGGCTCCGGTGCTGATCTTCGACGAGATCGACACGGGCGTCGGCGGCGCGGTGGCGGACGCGATCGGCCGCCGGCTGGCGCGCCTCGCCCACAAGGTGCAGGTGCTGACGGTCACCCATGCGCCGCAGGTGGCCGCCCGCGCCCAGAGCCATCTGCTGATCGAGAAGCAGGCGGTGCAGGAGGGCGCCTTCGTGCGCACCCATGTGCGGGCGCTCACCGGCGAGAACCGGCGCGAGGAAGTGGCGCGCATGTTGGCCGGTGCCAAGGTGACCGACGAGGCGCGCGCCGCCGCGTCGCGGCTGATTTCGGAGGTATGGTGACTTCTGCCGACAGCGAGATTGAGGGCCTCAGCGAAGCCGAGGCCAGGGCCGAGCTCGACCGGGTGCACGAGGCCATCGCCCGCGCGGACATCGCCTACCACCAGAACGACGCGCCCGAGATCACCGACGCCGAATACGACGCCCTGAAGCGCCGCTACCAGATGCTCGAGGCGGCGTTTCCCGAGCTGCGGCGGCCTGACAGCCTGACGGGCAAGGTCGGGGCTCCGCCGGCCGAGGGCTTCGCCAAGGTGCGCCACGACGTGCCGATGCTCAGCCTCGCCAAGGCCTATACGGACCAGGACGTGGTCGATTTCATCCTGCGCGGCCAGCGGTTCTTCGAGCGCGACAAGGATCTGCACCTCGCGTTCCCCGCCGAGCCCAAGATCGACGGCCTTTCGGCATCGCTGCGCTACGAGCGCGGTATCCCGGTGCGGGGGGCGACGCGTGGCGACGGCGCGGTGGGCGAGGACATCACCGAGAACCTCAAGACCATCGCCGACATTCCCCACCGGCTCGCGGGCAGCGGCTGGCCGGCGGTGATCGAGATTCGCGGCGAGGTCTACATGACCTATGCCGAATTCCAGGCCCTCAAGGCGCGTTCCGCGGCCACCGGCGGGCAGGACTACGTCAACCCCCGCAACACCGCGGCCGGCTCGCTCCGCCAGAAGGATCCGGCGGTCACCGCCAGCCGCAACCTCCGGTTCTTCGCCTATGCCTGGGGCCATGCCAGCGCCGATCCGGCGCCGACCCAGTTCGAGGCGGTGCGGAAGTTCGCCGACTGGGGCTTCCAGGTCAGCCCGCTGATGGTGCGCGCCGAGACGGTGGAGGAGCTCCTCGCCCATTACCGTCTCATCGAGAGCCAGCGGTCGAGCCTCGGCTACGACATCGACGGCGTCGTCTACAAGGTCGACCGGCTGGACCTGCAGCGCCGCTGGGGGTTCGTCACCGGCGAGCCGCGCTGGGCCATCGCCCACAAATTCCCGGCCGAGCAGGCGACCACGGTCGTCCGGCGCATTGACATCCAGGTCGGGCGCACCGGCACTCTGGCCCCGGTGGCACGCCTGGCGCCCGTCACCGTCGGCGGCGTCGTGGTGGAGAACGTCACGCTCCACAACGAGGACTACATCAAGGGCTTCGACAGCAGCGGCGGGCCGATCCGCGAGGGCGTCGACATCCGCATCGGCGACACGGTGGTCATCCAGCGCGCCGGCGACGTCATTCCGCAGATCGTGCGGGTGGTGCTGGAACAGCGGCCGGCCGAGGCGGTGCCCTACGAATTCCCGCAGACCTGCCCGGTCTGCGGATCCCCGGCGGTGCGCGAGATCAACGAGAAGACCGGCAAGGAGGATTCCCGCCGCCGCTGCACCGGCGAACTGATCTGCGCCGCCCAGGCGGTCGAGCAGCTGCGCCATTTCGTTTCGCGCGGGGCGATGGACATCGAAGGCCTCGGCGCCGAGAACATCGACCTGTTCTTCAATGCCGGCCTGGTCCGCAACGCCGCCGATATCTTCACGCTCAAGGACAAGCGCCCGGCGGTGCAGAGGGTGCTGGCGGAACGCCGCGAGGAGCAGGCCCGGGCCCGCGAGCTCGCCACCGGCAAGGCCCGCAAGAACGTCCGCAGCGTCGACGAGCGCAACTACGAGGGCCTGGACAAGCTGTTCGCGGCCATCGACGCCCGGCGCGAGCCGGATCTCGACCGCTTCATCTTCGCCCTCGGCATCCGCCACGTGGGCAGCACCACCGCGGCCGTGCTGGCACGCACCTTCGCCACCATCGGGGAGCTCGTCCGCGTGGGCAAGGCGACGGCCGCCCGAGCCGACGATCCGCATGCGGTCTTCCCCTCCATCGACGGCATCGGCGACACGGTGCTCGAGGCGCTGATCGACTTCTTCGGCAATGAGCGCAACGACGAGGTCCTCGCCGCGCTGCTCGAGCAGGTGCATCCCAAGCCCTATGTGGTGACGGTCGCGGCCGACAGCGCCATCGTCGGCAAGACGGTGGTCTTCACCGGTTCGCTCGAGAAGATGACCCGCAGCGAGGCCAAGGCCATGGCGGAGCGCCACGGCGCCAAGGTAGCGGGCTCGGTCTCCGCCAGCACCGACATCCTCGTGGCCGGTCCGGGCGCGGGCTCGAAGCTCAAAAAGGCCGAGGAACTAGGTATTCAGGTAGTATCGGAAGACGAGTGGTTTGAGCTAATTGCCCGGTGAGACGCCCGTCGCGTCGCGGAGATCGCCATGAAACAGTCTGCTCTGGCCCTTGCCGGCTTCCTGACCCTCCTCGCTCCTGCGGCAGCGCAGGCCGCCCAGGCCGGCGACATCCTGCGCGACCATCTCTATGCCGGAACGCTGCGGGCGGGGCTCGATGCGCTCCAGCCCATGGCCGAGGGCGGCGACGCGGAAGCGCGCTTCGGGGTGGGCCTGCTGACCTTCGCCACCGGTGTGGAGCGCCTCGCCCAGGGCCTCTACCGGCACGGCCTCGCGGCGCCCGAAACCGGCATGATGGGTCCGATGCTCGGCGTTCCGATCCCGGTCAATCCGAAGCCCGAGCCGCTCACCTATGACGGCATGCGCGCACTGCTCGAGACGCTGGTGCAGGATCTCGACGCCAGCCGCGGCCTGCTGGTCGCCGCCGGGGAGGCGGGGGGCGACTACGTCGTCAAGCTCGACCCGCTCAAGTTTCGGCTCGACGTCAACGGCGACGGGGAGGTGGCCGAGGCCGAAAGCGTGGCGGGCCTCCTGAGCCAGCAGTTCGGCGTCGATTTCACCCAGCCGCCGCAGGCTCCCGGCGAGGAGGACGGCACGAGCGCGAGCCCCGTGGCTGCGCCCGAGTTCGGCTTCGACCGGGCCGATGCGATCTGGCTCGCGGGCTACAGCCAGGTCGTCGCCGCCCAGGTGGATTTCGTGCTGGCCCACGACTTCTCGGATTTCTTCAACGCGGTCTTCCACCGCTTCTTCCCCAAGGCCGGCCTGCCGATGCAGGACTTCGCCCAGGGCGGCGCCGTGTTCATGGATCCCTCGAGCGACAGCGCCATCATGGATGCGGTCGCGGCCATCCATACCCTCAACTGGCCGGTTGCAGACAAGGCGCGCCTGGCCGGCGTCCGCGCGCGCCTGCAGGAGATCACCGCCCTGTCGCGTGAGAACTGGAAGGCGATCCTGGCCGAGACCGACGACGACGCGGAAGTCGTGCCCTCGCCCAGGCAGACTGCCGCCGTGCCCGATGCCGCGGTGACCGACGACATGGTCGCCGCCTGGCACGAGACCCTCGATGCGGCCGACAAGATCCTGGCCGGCGAGCTCCTCGTTCCCCATTGGCGCTTCCGCCAAGGCTTCGATCTCAAGGCCTATTTCGACACGGCCGAGCGTACGGACCTCGTCATGGTCCTGAGCGGCTACGGCGCCCTGCCGTTCCTCAAGGACGGACCGGTCGCCGACGCCGAAACCTTTGCCGCCGCTAACCGCGTATTCGGGGACAATCTCCTCGGCTATGCCTTCTGGTTCAACTGACTCGGAGCAGTCCATGCGCATCCTGATCGTCCTCCTCGCCGCCCTTGCGGCCGCCTTTCCGGGGGCCGTGGCCGCCCAGGCCTACGACACCCCGGAGGCGCTGCTGGAGGCCATCTATGCCCCCTACATCGCCGACGAGTTCCCGGATGCCGACCCGCCGTACCGCTCGGACGCGCTCACCAAGCTCTACGAGGACGATGCGGCCCGCACGCCTCCGGGCGAGTACGGTGCGCTCGACTTCGACCCGGTGATCAACGGCCAGGACTACCTCATCGAGGAGATCGACATCGGCAAGCCCGAGATCGAGGGCAACCGGGCCGAGGTGCTCGTCGAGTTCGACAATGGCGGCACGGCGATGGAGCTGCGCTACCACCTGGTGCACGAGCACGGCGGCTGGAAGGTCGACGACATCGAGTCCCTGACCGGGGAGTATCCCTGGCGCCTGACCGAGATCTTCGCCGAAGCGGCGGCGGCGAACTGAATATATGGAGACCGTCGATGACCAGACTTTTCGGCCTTTTGGCCCTGCTTTGCGCCGGGCTTCTCGCCTTGCCGGCTTCGGCACAGACCTTCGACGAGCCGCAGGCCCTGCTCGAATTCGCCTATTCGGCCTATGAGACCGGCGAGTTCCCGGAGAACGACCGCGTCCTCTACTCCGAGCGCATCAAGGACCTGTTCGAAGCCGATGCCGAGCGTGCGGCCGGGGAAATGGGCGCGCTGAGCTTCGATCCGTTCATCA
>Ga0190269_10001137_pt1 | contig 12881 bp, 10 predicted proteins | sample Popmic249IS_FD_133749 | JGI IMG/M metagenome (GOLD analysis project Ga0190269, IMG submission 133749) | Populus adjacent soil microbial communities from riparian zone of Blue River, Arizona, USA - 249 IS | ecosystem: Environmental > Terrestrial > Soil > Riparian zone | place: USA: Arizona...
CAGCGCCGCGGGCAGATGTGCTGCCAGTCCGCCGTTTCGCGCCGCTTCGTTGTCGCCGGCCGTGGCGACATGCAGCTGTCACGGGCAGCAAGCTCACCGCGGCGCGCGGGAAGAAGCTGTACACCGTATAGGCATCAGTGACTGACACGAGTCGAGTGGGAACGCCGGAGCTGACCTGTTACACAAGCGCTTCACCCACCAGGCAGACCCGCGAACGGCGTGCCGTTGGCGGTGTGCAGCACTGCAGACAAACCGAAATCCTCCAGAAAGTCCAAGACTTCCTCGCGCGCGAGCATCGCGCGGGGTCCGCCGCTCTCGGCCCGCAGCCGAGAGGGTGTGCTCACGGCTGCGACTCCGCTGACATCCGCGCAGCGCGTCGACCTCGCGCAGCGGGAACGAGGTTACCGCGGGCGCGACATTGCTGTCGTGCTTTTGCGGACAATTAACGGTGGCACGGTCTTCGGCGCCGCCATCAGCGGCAAGCCGCGGCACAAGCATTGCTTCAGCCGTAGCATGCCCTGGCACAGGTTCATCGAAGCATCGTTGTGCGGCTCTGCGTTGTTCCTCGCACTCCCGGCGAACGTATACGCATGTACTTACGGGACAAAGCTCGACATCGCAGAGGTGCACGCGAACGGTTTGGTTCGCTTGCAATGGCAGTGCCTCAACAACATGCACTGACAAGGATGTGCCGGATCCAGTTCAGATCTTGGATACGGCAACGATGACGAAGGTTCCAGGCGAACCAGTATGGTCCCATGGCGAAGGTACTGGCGCTGTGACGATCTATTGGAGAGCGCACGACTCACTTGTTGCGGGCAGAACTTATCGAGTCCTGGATGTTCCTTCGAGTGTCGACGGCGAGACTGAGTTCGTCGCATCGCCTGCAGTCACATGGGCGACGACCGATGAGCTCGCAGTCAGAACACGAGCGGAGACGAACATCACCATTGCGAGCGGCGACATTTCCTGTACATCGCGCTACACGGTACGTCGCTGCTCGCTGAACGATCCACCAAGCCCGAGCGAGGTGAATCTCTATACGCTCGAGCGTACGGTCATGTGGTTCTCTGCAGAAGTTGGAGCTGAGGCAGGTCAAGCACCACCGCTGAAGCAAAAGGTTGTGTACTGGCGCGATGGAGACGCGCCAGCCGACCTCGCGGCAGAAGAATGGAAACTCGACATCGGGCAACAGCGCTTCGACGATCAGGCAGAGCGCTATTGCTACCGAGTTGCGGTGCACAACTTGCTCGATGCCTCGGAACGCGAGTGGGAAGGCTGCCGCGAGCACGGCGACCTTCCTGCCCTCGAGGCGCACGAACGCGATGATGAGGCCATCGCACGCGAAACCCAAAAGTGTTCAGAGCCTCCGGAAGGCTTGGAGCAAGCGTGGTGCGAACAATTTTTGATAGCGTGTCAGGACGAGTCCACGCCATCGCAGGTCGACTGCGAAGAAGTGTCAAGGCGCTGCTCCGAACAACCCAAGGCGGCGCCGCCGCCGCCAGCTGCGGGATGCAGCGTGCATCAAGCACCCACGACGCCGCCACTGACCCTGCCGCTCACGGCGGCATTCGCACTGTTAGCGCTCCGCCGCCGGAAGAAACACTGAAACCTTTTTGATCGCACGCATGCGCACTCGACAGCGCCCTCCGCGTACTCGCAGCCCAACTCGAAAGGGCATCGGGCTTCTTCCCGGCCGCGACAGGGCTCTGGTGTTCCAACGCACGCGGCGGTTGGGCTGGAGGGGGCGGCTGGCGGTGAAGAGACTCCCGGCGTTGAAGCTGCCGGTGCTCGTGGCGGCGGCGCTACCTGCGTCGATGTCCCGAACGGAGAGCTGGCCGACTGACCAGCGATCGCAAACCCGGATGCTGATCCTCCGCCTTTGTTTTCGCTGCCCCCGCAGCCAAGAGCGCAGACAACGATAAGCAGCAACCCTGAAACGGAGTGTGAGAGTCTGGCTGTCTCGGAACTTCTGAGAGCTGGGGATTTCACAGCCGGAAGCAATCATAAACGCGGGGAAAGCTCAACGCGTTGCGTCACAGCCTGAGTCAAATCTCACCAAGCGCTGTGACAAGTCACAAAAGCAAACTAACAAAAGGTCGCGCAACAGTCCCCTACGCGGCCTTGATCGCCCTCTGAAGGGTGCCCGTGCCCACGCCTAGCTTACGCGCTCCTTAGGTAGTCCCGTAGCGCGTATGCCATGGTGGAGAACGCGACCTTAGTTCGGTGCAGGCCGATCGACTGATCCTCCAACATCTTTGGAAGCAGTGACGGGTCTTGCAGAAGGGGGCGGAGCTTCTCGGTCCAAGCTGTCACCCCCACCGAAACAGCGATCAAACTCCTCCACCATCTCACGTGAGCGCCGCTGGTCGTAAGAGAGATTGCCCGTCGCAGCCGTAGTTCATACGGCTCATCGTTCGACCATCACGCATTTGAAAGAGCTTGTGAACAGCGGATAGTGTCCGCCGCTAGCCCGGCTCGCTGCGACGATCGCTTTCGCCGCCGCTTCACACTTCGCGGAGGTCGAGTAGGCGCCAAAGCTGGCTGGCTGGTTAGTGCCCGAGGCTGTATTGAAGTGAATCAAAAGCCAGATGATTGCAGGCTGCATCGATACTGTCTAACACATCCGGTGGGTAACCAGCTGTGAACAGCGATCTAGGCAGCCTTGATTGCTCGCTGGAGCGTGGCGGTGCCCACTCCCAGCCGCTTCGCCGCCTCACGTAGCGTGGCGCCACCCTTCATGAGCTTCAGGGCTCGATCCACGTCCACAGCGACTCGAGGACTCGCTTCTGGATCAGCCGCCGGACCCTCATAGGTCGCTGGCAACGTGTTGATCTCACGTGCCTGAGATCTCAGTGGCGCTCAGCCTTTTTGGATCAGTAGCCCTCGAGGCTTAGGCGATTGCTCGGAGTCCTCGAGAGCGCCAAGGTAGTCTCCTGTCTGAAGCTTGGCGAACGCGCGAACCAGGTAGGTAGAACCTCGGTAGTAGCTACGGCCAAGCGCATTCTCGATCTTGATCGCCATGTCACAGTCCGCTATGGCTTCATCGTTGAGCTGCGTTTCAATGTACCAGCGAGCGCGGTTGAAGTAGAAGTCCGGCTCGTCAGGCACAAGCGCAATTGCTCGCGAAATCTCGTCGATCGCGGCTTGAAAGTTCTTCATAGCGTCGTGCACGTGCGCGAGCTGCTTGTGCACGAGATGGCTCTGGGGATAGGCAGCTTGCAGCTGAGCGCCAAGCGCAAGGGCCTCGTCGTAGTCCCGGTCTTGTTGCAATTGCAGGATGCGTTCGAGTTCCTGGGATAACGGCTGGTCAGCCATAGGGGCTCCGTCTGGCGGGAAAGCAGCGGTTCTGGCCTCGCCGCGTCTTAGTGTACTGGTGAGTCAGGCCTTGGGTTATCGGTGGGATTACCTCCACACTGCCCCGAGAGTTGCCCCCGAATGCATGTTGCTAGACTGCCGCCCTTGGATCCGTCTCGTTCATCGGATCAGCAGGAATCGATCGTGCCAACGACGGACTTCCGGTCGATCAATGCGTGAGCAAGGGCGAGCCGCGCGTGCGTTGAGATCGCGGGCGGGGCGCGGCTTTTTCGTGGCTCGGTCGACTTCCATTTTGCCTCGTTGCGATGTGCGCGCGCGGAGCAGCTTGAATGCACGTTGCGCACCGTGGCGAGCTCGTAACAAATTTGCCGCGGCGGCCTCCGCGCGTCGCTGCCATGCGGCTCGAACGCATTCGAAATACGGATTCGGATAACATGCCCGGGTGACTTATCGAGTCTGGCCAGGTGATCCGGAACGTCTCGGCGCTACCCCCGACGCGAACGGGGTGAACTTCGCGCTGTTCTCTAAAAACGCGGAGCGTGTGGAGCTCTGCCTCTTCAGCGACGACGGCAAGCGCGAGGTCGAGCGCATCGCGATGCCGGAGTACACGAACGAAATTTGGCATTGCTACCTGCCAGGCATGAAGTCTGGGCAGCTGTACGGCTATCGCGTGTACGGAGCGTACGCGCCCGAGCAGGGCCATCGCTTCAACCATCACAAGCTGCTGATAGACCCGTATGCGCGCAAGCTCGTCGGCGACCTGCAGTGGAACCCCGCGGTCTTTGGTTATCGCGTGGGCGATCCCGGCGAAGATCTCACATTCGATGCCCGCGACAGCGCGTCGTACGTGCCGAAGTGCCAGGTCATCGATACGACCTTCGATTGGCAGGGCGACAAGGCGCCGAAAGTCGGCTGGCCCGACACCGTGATCTACGAGCTGCACGTACGCGGTTTCACGCAGCGGCACGCGCGCTTGCCTGCCGACGTCGCGGGCACATACGCTGCGCTGCGGCATCCCGAGGTGCTCGGTTACTTGCGCGAGCTCGGGGTGACCACCATCGAGCTGCTGCCAGTGCATGCGTACCTGGACGATCACTTGTTGGTCGAGCAGGGCCTGCGCAACTACTGGGGCTACATGACGATCAACTTCTTCGCGCCGCAGCCGCGCTATCTGCACAAGCAGGCGGTCGACGACTTCCAGCAGTTCGTGCAAGCCGCGCACCGCGAAGGTTTAGAGGTCGTGCTGGACGTTGTCTACAACCACACTGGCGAAGGCAACCAGTGTGGGCCGACGCTGTCTTTTCGCGGCATCGACAACGCGGTGTACTACCGCCTGAGCGCGGAAAACGCGCGCTACTACTCCGACTCCACCGGCACCGGCAACACGCTCGCGATCTACAATCCGCAGGTGCTGCGCATGGTGCTCGACTCGCTGCGCTACTGGGTGGAGGTCATGCACGTCGATGGCTTCCGCTTCGATCTCGCGAGCACGCTGAGCCGCAACGCGGCCGGACACTTCGACGCCTGCTCCGGGTTCTTCTGCGCGATCATGCAAGATCCCGTGCTATCGCGCGTGAAGCTGATCGCGGAGCCCTGGGATGTCTCCGACGGCGGCTATCGTTTGGGCGGCTTCCCCCCGGGATTTGCCGAGTGGAACGATCGCTATCGCGACACGGTGCGTAAGTTCTGGGCGGGCGACCGCGCTGCCGTGAGCGAGCTCGCGACGCGCATCACTGGCTCGAGCGACCTGTTCAATCACTATGGCCGCAGGCCGTGGGCGAGCATCAACGCTGTCACGATGCATGACGGCTTCGTGTTGCGTGACTTGGTCAGCTACAACGGCAAGCACAACGGGGCGAACCCTCACAACAACGGCGACGGCACAGACAACAACCTGAGCTGGAACTGCGGCGTGGAAGGCGAAACAGACGACCCTGCCGTGCTCGAGCTGCGCGCGCGCCAACAGCGGAACTTCCTCGCGACCTTACTGCTCTCTCAGGGCACGCCCATGTTGCTCGCAGGCGATGAGATCAACAACACGCAGCACGGCAACAACAATGCTTACTGTCAGGATAACGAGCTCAGCTGGATCGATTGGTCAGGATTAGACAATCAGAAGAGCGCGGACCGCTCGCTGCTCACGTTCACGCGTGCGCTACTCAAGTTGCGGCGTGAGCACATCGTCTTGCGGCGCGGACACTTCTTTGTCGGTCAGACCATTCCAGGCACTGACACCACAGACATCGTTTGGCTCAACGCCGATGGCACCGCGCGCCGCAACTCCGACTGGAGCGCGGGTGGCAGCCCTGGCGCGGACGGCTTCTTGGCGTTCATGGTCAGCGGCGAAGCCGGCGAATACCACCTCACGATGAGCGGCGAGCACGCGCACGACGTGACGCTGCTCGTCGGCATGAACACCAGCGGCGACTCGTTGGAGCTATGGCTCCCGCATTCGCAGGTCGGCACCCACTGGGAGTGGCTGATCGACACGAGCCGTGAAGACGGCTTGGGTCAGGGACGCTTGGCGTGCGGTGAGCGCGCGACGGTCGCGCCGCACAGCTTGATCATGCTGGTCTCCGTCACCGCGCCGGACAGCGCAGTCGTCGCGACTCCACACCCCGCATCGCAGCAACCCGACATCGCAGCGAACGCGAAGCGGAGGAGGAGCGAGCCCCCTCCCCCGATGCCACCAGCGCCACCGGCGCCACCACCGAAGAAGCAGAAGTGAGCTACGGCAGCATCGCGAAGCAGTAGATCCCGCCGTAGCCACCTGCATTGCCGATACCCGTGCCCATGCCGGCGCCGGTCTGCACGAGCGCGACGCTGGCGCCGCAGCCCGGTGCGCGATGCGCAGTCATCCAGGAGACGCCGCTGAACTCCGAGGGCCAAGAGTGACCGAGGCCCGGACCGTCCATCGGGATGTTTCCCCACGGACCCATCATCATCATGCCTTGCTGCGGCATCGACATCACAGTCTCGGTGCTCGTCCAGTCCTCACAGGTCGTCCTGCCGTCCCACATGCCTTGCGCGTTGGTGGCCGTGACGACGTCGTGGTTGTCGTCCATCTCTGGAACCGTGTCGGTGTGGTTGGGCTCGCCGCGCTCGTTCGGCAGGTCGTCGATGATCGCGGGGTCGGCGCCTTTCGGTCGCTCCTGCAGCAGATCCTGGAGCGTCATCGCGACGAGCCGACCCGTGCGGTCGTACCAGGGACCTTTGCCGATGCGATCTTTGGCATGGACCGGCCCGCCGTTCTCGCCGCTCTTGGCTGCACTGAGAAACGCGTGCCAGCCCTTCGCGCCAGCGCCGGGCATGGACTGCTCTGCGAGATCGGTGCAGATCTTGTCGGCCCCTTGCAGCCCGGTGGGCTGGTTGTAACGCAAGTCACCGCCGAAGCCGTTTTCACTCTTCGAGAGGTCACGCATGCCTTGCAGGCTGGTGACGAAGAAGCTGAACTTCTCGGTGGCGACCGGCGCTGTCCCGCCGCTCCCAGCTGCAGTGGCTTGGCCCGCTGCGCCGCCGGATCCTCCAGCTTGGGTCGGGACCTTGGGGGTGGACGCAGCGCCTGCAACTTGTGAGCTTGCAGCGGCGCTGCCCGCGCTTGGGGCTGCCGACTGCGCCGATGGGGTGCTGCTCGCAGTGTTGCCACTCGCGCCGCTCGTCGGCATTGCAGTTGGTTGCGCTGCTCCTCTCCCGGCGTTCGTTTGCGCAGGAGCGCCGGACGGGCCCTGTTCGTGCGCTCCTTCGCTTTCTGCGGGGGCAGAGCCACACCCTACGGCGCAGACGACTGCGCCGACGACTTTCAACGTGTTGGCAACTCTCATGCTTTTGACAAACTGGCGCAGCTCCGAAGATGCGACTGCTCGCCACAATCGCTCGCTTTGTGTGAGTGACGCAAGCCGCGGTCCGCGGCTCACACGGAGCTCAGCTTGTAGCTGGAACGGTCGCAGGCTCGTCGGGTGGCGGATACAGTCCCTCGATCTCGTGCTCCCCATCGGGGCGCTTGATCGGTCGCGGACGAAACACCTCCGACTGAGGGATCATGCTGAGCAACAGCGGCATGTACTCGAAGATCCCAGGGACCTTGTACTCGTGTGCATCAGCCAACATCTTGAGCCAGCGAAATACGCACACGTGGTACATCACGATGTCGTGGCGCAACATGGTGAGCGCCCAGAGCTGCTTTTCGTCAGTCGATGTGGCGACGCGCGCGGCTGCGTTCTCTGGATGGTCGAGCAGCGCCCGATACGGAGCGCGGCCGTCACCCACCACTTCGTGCAAGAACAGGTGGAAGCGGAATGTGCTCTCGATCGGAATGTGAGGTTGACTGTCAGCGTACTGATAACGCTCGGTACGCACGCGGAGCAGCCACACGAAGCGCTCGAGGATGCGCTCGTTGCGCTGCAAGCCTGCCATGCCGAACTGCTCGCGCAGCGCAGCGGCGCGCTCGTAGTGCCGTGAATAGTCAGCTCTGTGTATTTGCAATGCAGGAATGAACTCTTCCCAGAATGCACGCACGTCACTGACAGTCAGATCGGAGCCTTGCGTGATCGCGAGATCGGGCTCCATGCCCTGCCGATGTGCGCGCACGATCGCTTGCAAGGCGGGCGCTCTGCGCCGGAAGTACGTCCAATCAGGGTGAAAGGTCTCGGGCCTCGGCACCATCTGCTCGTCAGGCCAGCTCTCTTTGCCGCGCGCGGGCACGATCTCGCCCAGGCGCCGAACGTGCCACCACTCACCGGTCGCGCGGCGTCGGGCGAGCGACGTGGGCGTCATCGCGACCACGCCCACGCGTACCAGCGTGGGTGGTGCATCGGGGAAAGGGTTCTCGCGAAACGCGGTCAACGCGAGCGGGTCGTTTTCCAGCAGGCGCTGAGCGCCGCGATCCAGCGCGGAAGAGCGCGACCACGAGGTATAAGGCGATCCGTCTCCGACATAGGCGCCGAAGAACGAAGCGTCGTTGCTCGCGAGGCCTGCGTAGTACATCGCAATGTCGAAGCGCGGGTGGTGTGGCGCGGCAAAGCGCAGGGGGTCTGTCGGACGCGTGGGCAAGTAGTGATAGCGGTAGTCGCGCCACGTCTTACCACCATCGTTACTGCCTTCGAACACGGGCTGCACGCGCAGCGGAGGGTCGGCGTGCGGATGGAACACGCCATAGCCGCCCACGATCCGAAACGGTCCGATCGCACGGAAGTACTTCAAGATCGCGCGCGCCCACGCGCGATTCCACACGTAGCGATCCAGATCCAAGAACATGAAGGTGCGGCCCACCCAGCTGTCCGCGAACGCGAGATAGAGCGCGCTCGTGATGAAGATCATGAGCAGGACGCTGTTGCTCGCGATCGTCGGCCACTGCCACAACATGCTGCGCCAAGGCTCGTGGGCCCAGTCGAAGATCGACGCGTTTGTGTCCAACAGCGTCGAGCACAACACCAAGTAGCCGATGTTGAAGAAGGCCCAGTTGCCTGTGAGATGGATGCCGATCATCAAGCTCGTCAACAACGCGAACGAGACAAGGCGCAGCGGACCCGAAAATAGCCCCAGCACTGGCGCGACCACCTCTGCGACGAACATGAACATCAGCATCGCTCGCAGCACGAAGCGCGGCGCGTGGTGCATGAGCCATCCGAGCGACGTGGGCAGCGGCATCCACACGAAGAAGCCGCGCATGTACAAGCGATCAGTCTTGTCGGCGCCGATGAACTTCACCTTGCCGAAGCCGAGCATCAAGCGGATCGCGAGCCAGCGAAACATGAACGCGACGGTCGGATCCGGGAGCTGGCTCGCCTCCCACAGCGGCAGCGCAGGCACGCTCGGCAGGAAAAGCGCAAGAAAGCCAGCTTCCTGCAGCATCGTGTCCCACGGGAAGATCAGCGCGGCGGGCTCGATCGACAGCCAGAGCAGCCAAGCCAGAAAAAGTGCGTACGGGCTCCACGGGCCGCCGTAGAACATCACGAAGCCGCACAGCGTCCCGAGCCACGGGATCAGACGGATCGTGAGGTCACTTCGGTTGAGCCAGAGCACGCTCGGGTACTGCACAAATCTGCGCAAGCCCGGGAAATCGCGCGTGATCGCGTCGAAGCGCGCGGCCACGGGCAACACGCCGCGACTGCCGATGCCGGCCTCGAGCTGCGGGATCAAGCTGCCAAAGGCGAGCACGTAGAGCAGACCCAAAAGGCGTGGAAAGAGACCCCAAATCAGCTCCGGCTGAGGCGCAGACAACATGCACGAAACCTCCGCGGCGGTTCATAGCACAGGGCTTTCCGTCGGTAGTTAGCCGAGCGCGACCGGCGCGACCTACCTTGCGGACAAATAGCGCGCGAATGAGCTATAATGTTCGCATGTACACCGGTATTACGCGCGGCGTTTTTCCTGTCGTTGCCGTCGAGCACTATCCAGGGCACACGCACTTCAAAGTGCAGCTGAACGAGGCGCTCACGCGCGGAGTAGAGATCGGCGCGAGCGTGTCGATCGATGGTGTGTGTTGCACGGTGGTCGCGCACGAAGGGAACGTGCTGAGCTTCGACGCGGGCCAGGAGACGCTCAGACTCACTACGCTCGATGCGCTGCACGTCGGTCGCGAGGTGAGCGTCGAGCGATCGGCGCGCATGGGCGATGAGCTCGGCGGACACGATGTATTTGGACACGTGATCGGCACCGGGACGATCAGCGCGCTGCAGCGCCTCGGCGATCAGCTCGACGTGAGCATCCGCGTGCCCGCGGCGTGGATGAAGTTCATCTTGCACAAGGGGTTCGTCGCGGTGGATGGGTCGAGCCTCACAGTCGGCGAGGTGAAGCCCGAAGGGCAGTTCGAGCTGCACTTGATCCCCGAGACGTTGCGCCTCACCAATTTCGCCAAAAAGAAGGTCGGCGACCGCGTGAACATCGAGCTCGACCCGCGCACGGTCGCGATCGTCGAGACGGTGGAGCGCGTGCTCGCCGAGCGCGCGAAAGCTGGGCAGCTCTGAGCAGATGCCGCCGCCATCAGCTGCAGGATCACGCGCAAACCTGACAGAACCCTGATGGCCTGTGTGGCGTGTCAAACTGACACGCGGACGGGCTCCGCGTGCGGACAGCGCTGTCTGCGCCATTAGCACTGTTAGGTCCGTGAGCGTTCTACATCATAGGCAGCGCTGACCTGGCAGCTTCAGCCTGTTAGCACGAGCTGACCAATGGCGGCATGGCAGGCGCTGCGCTGCAGCCGCGCGCAGCCGTTGCGGAACTGCTCCATGGCTCGCTTCTTGAAGATCAGCCGCGCAACACAAGCTTGTAGCGCGGTAGTGACCCGACAAGCGAACAGGAGCCAACATGAACAAGCAACTTTGGATCGGCGTTGTGTTAGGCGTCGCTTTAAGCAGCAGCGGCTGCGAACGTAAGAACGATGTCAATAAGGAAGTGCAGGAGCTGAAGGAGGCACAGCAGCAGAGCCCTGAGGTCGCACAAGAGCTGAAGAAGGAGCTCGAGCAGAAGAAGACCGAGGTCGTGCGCTTGGAAGAGAAGCTGGCGCTCGCTGAGCGAGGCACGACCGACGATGTCGCGCGCGAACGCGGCGAGCTCAAGTCTGCCGTGCAGCAGCAGGAGCAGAAGGTCAGAGAAGAGATCAAACAAGCACAAGCCGCGGCGCAGGTGCAAAGCGCTTCGGCCGAGCAAGCGCGGCAGCAGCTGGAAGCGACCAAACCGCCCGGTCGCGTGGAAGCCGAGGTGAATACGCAGCGCAAGATCATCCCGAACGAGACGCAGATCGAGATGCAGCAGGAACGGCAGCAAGTTCCGGTCGAGACTCAGCGCATGGTCGAGCGTCGAAGTGCGGGTCAGGTCGAACAGCCCGCAGAGCCGGCGCAAGGCACAACGCCAGCGGCCCCAAGCCGCTGACTGATGACAGCACACCGCAGCGGCGGGATGGCGCAGCTGGGGCGCCCGCCGCTGCACGCGCGGAGCGATCGCGCAAGAGCTGCAGCCGCGGAGCACGCTCCGCAAGGCGTGCGGACGCGCGGCGCTTTTGCTGCGGATTTCGCCGGCACATCGCGTGCAATGCGCAGCGATCATGGAGCTAGCCAAGGCGATTCTAATTCCCGCTCACTGCAGCGACATATGCGCAAGACGCGCTGGATTACGCTATGAACCTGCGCGTGAAGCTGGTCAGCACCCGTACTTGATGCTGGCTGTACGTCATCCGAGAGTTGTGGCTGCATAGGGCGAACTAGCTTGCTCCCCTCCAGCCACGCCACGCGCAAGATACTGGTCACGCTGTGTGTCGCCATTGGCGGCGCGCTGGCTTTGCTTTACGCCGTGCCGGATCCGCAGGCCGCCCGGGCGCTGGCGCTCTCGTTCGTGTACCTCGTCCTGGCCCTGACTGAGCTCGTTCCGCCGTTCGTTCCGACGATGTTCCTCCTGGCGGCGACGCCGATCGCGCTCGGTCCGCTCTCGAAAAACTATCAACTACCGACCGTGCTGACCTGGGCGGCCGACCCGGTGATCGCGCTGTTCGCCGGTGGCTTTGCGCTCGGCCTCGCGGCCAAACGACACGGCGTCGACTCCGCGTTTGCGTCGCGGCTGGTGCTCTGGGGTGGCGGCTCTCAGCGGCGGCTGGTCTGGCTTCTGCTGCTGTCGGCGGCCGGCGCTTCGATGTGGATGTCGAATGTTGCCGCGGCCGCTCTGCTCCTTGCAGCGCTCGGACCGTTGCTCGACACGAAGATCGACGTGCGCTTCCAAAAGGCGTTGCTGCTGGCCGTCGCCATGGGCGCAAACATGGGCGGCATGGCGACGCCGCTCGGCTCGGGTCCGAACGCGATCGCGATCGCGGCGACGCGCAGCATCGATTTCCTCGATTGGATGAGCTTCGGCGTACCGATCGTGCTTGGCATGCTGGTGCTGACGTTTGGAGCGCTGGTCGCGCTGTTTGACCTCTCGCATCGCTACACCCTCGAGCTGGACGCTCCGCCTGCTCTGTCGCGCTCAGGCAAGCTGTTGCTCTGCGTGTTTGCCCTCGCGATCGGCGCGTGGCTGACCGAAGCCTGGCACGGTGCATCGGCGCCGACGGTCGCGCTCGCGCTGATGTTCGTGCTGTTTTCGACTGGCTTGCTCCGTCGCGAAGATCTCGGCGAGCTCGATTGGGCGACGCTGGGGTTGATCGCCGGAGGCTTGATCCTCGGGCGTTTGCTCGAGAGCACGGGTTTGCTCGGCACCGTGGCGAGCAGCATGGAGTGGCAGGACGCGCCGCGCTGGTTGTGGCTCGGAAGCTTCGTGCTCGCGAGCGCCGTGCTCTCGGCCCTGATGAGCAACACGGCCACTGCAGCGCTGCTCGTACCGCTCAGCCTGCAGATCGATCCATCACCCTCCACTGCGGTGATCATCGCGATCGCCACCTCGTTTGGAATGCCCTTTCCGATCAGCACGCCACCGAATGCGATGGTGTACGGGACGGGGCGAGTGAGCGTGCGCGAGCTCTTACAGATCGGGCTGCCGCTGATGCTGATCGGCTGCGCGGTGGTGACGCTCAGCGGCGCGTGGTTTCTCGGGTTGCTCGGGATCGACTGAGCTCAGCGACCGGGTAGGACGCGGGCCGG
>Ga0190269_10001138_pt1 | contig 12879 bp, 13 predicted proteins | sample Popmic249IS_FD_133749 | JGI IMG/M metagenome (GOLD analysis project Ga0190269, IMG submission 133749) | Populus adjacent soil microbial communities from riparian zone of Blue River, Arizona, USA - 249 IS | ecosystem: Environmental > Terrestrial > Soil > Riparian zone | place: USA: Arizona...
AGGAAGTTGCCAACCGTCTCCATGAGGCGATGGAGGGTGGTGAGCTGATCGAAAATGCTGAATATGAAGCTGCCAAGAATGAGCAGGCTTTTGTGGAAGGACGCATTCAGGAACTGGAAATGCTCCTGGCGACCGCCAAGATTATCGAAGAGAACGGCAGGAAGAAAAGCGACACAGTCCAGGTAGGTTCGAAGGTGACCATCAAGGAAGGCAGCTTCGAAGCTGAGGTATACACCATCGTTGGTGTGGCCGAAGCCAACCCGCGCGAAGGAAAGATCTCGAACGAGTCGCCCATCGGTAAGGCCATCCTTAACCGTAAGGTTGGCGACACGGTCAAAGTCGAAACCCCAGGTGGCACGTATAATGTTAAAATCCTGAAGATCAATTGATCGCAGGAGCGTAACGATGATGATCCCCGCGTGCCTGTGAAGGAACGCGGGGTTTTTTCTTAATACCCTCTCTCATTGGGAGAGGGATGGGTGAGGGCGAAATCTCCTCATCATCCCCGGCCCTTCTCCCCAGGAGAAGGGAGAGAAGAATGGACATGACAGAATACAACTCACTCGAAAAAATCCGTTTGCAGAAATTGGAAGAGCTGCGCGCCGAGGGGATCGAACCCTATCCCACGCGCGCCCATCGTACCCACACCAGCGCCGAAGCCATTGCAGAATTTGACGCTGCGGAAAAAGATGGCAAGGAAGTAAAGGCAACCATTGCTGGACGTATCCGCGCGACCCGTACGATGGGAAAGATTTCTTTTGCCCACATCGAAGATGGCGCGGGCCGCATCCAGCTTTTCTTCCGCTTGAACGAAGTCGGCAAGGAAGGCTTGGACTTCTTCAACAAGATGTTTGACCTCGGTGACTTCATCCAGGCAGGCGGAGTGATGTTCCGCACGAAGACTGGCGAAGCCACGCTTCATGTCCATGAGTTTAATCTGCTGGCTAAATCTGTCAGCCCTCTTCCGGCGGCGAAGGATGAAACCCTCGAAGACGGGACCGTGGTCCGCCACGCCGCGCTCGAAGATGCAGAGATTCGCGCCCGCCAGCGTTATGCTGACCTGGCGGTTAATCCGGAAGTGCGCGATACATTTCGCAAGCGCGCTGCGATCATCAAGTCGTTGCGCAATTTCCTCGATGATCATGGCTTCCTTGAAGTGGAGACGCCCATCTTACAGCCGTTGTATGGCGGCGCAGCGGCGCGTCCGTTTGTGACCCATCACAATGAATTAGATCAGGACATGTACCTGCGCATCTCTTTTGAGTTGTATCTCAAGAGACTGCTGGTTGGCAATATTGAACGCGTCTATGAGATTGGGCGTGACTTCCGCAATGAAGGTGTGTCGTTCAAGCATAATCCTGAATTCACCCAGCTCGAGTTCTACTGGGCATACGCCGATTATCTGCAGGTCATGGAATTGACCGAGCAGATGGTTTCATACACCGCACAAAAGGTTTTGGGGACGCAGAAGATAATCTTCAAAGGACAGGAAATCGATCTGACACCTCCGTGGCGGAGGCTTTCGATGCGCGATGGTATTCTCGAAACCAGTGGCATTGACATCGACGCCCACACGACCGCCGAAGAGTTGCTCAAAGCGATCAAGGCAAAGCATCCGAACAAAATGCCCGATCCGCATGCGACGCGCGGCAAACTCATCGACTTCCTGTTGAGTGAATTCCTGGAGGCAACCCTTGTCCAGCCAACGTTTCTCTACAACTATCCGCGCGATATTTCGCCATTGGCCAAGTCCATTCCTGGGAACCCATCAACAGTGGAGCGGTTTGAAGGCTATGCGGCCGGATTTGAACTGTGCAATGCCTTCACTGAGTTGAACGACCCGCTCGACCAGGAACAGCGCTTCCTCGAGATGGGACGCGATTATACGGACGAGGAAGAAGAAAAGCATCCCATGGACGAGGATTACCTGCGAGCCATGCGCTATGGTATGCCGCCTAATGGTGGCTTCGGCATGGGTGTCGACCGTTTGGCGATGTTGCTGCTCGACAAACACTCCATTCGTGAAGTGTTGTTGTTTCCGGCCCTGAAGAACGAAGTTTTCGAATAAATAGAATAACAAACGTAGGGTTGGTCCCCCATGGGGATGCTTCGCGAGCAGCTGCCCGACCCTACGTTTGTTAACCATATTATGAACAAAAACATTTTGATCATCGGCGACGTCCTCGCCATTCTCATTGTCACGATCATCGGATTTGCCACCCACGGCGAAGCAGCCCTCTCCTTTCTGCCACGCATGGCAGCCGTGTTCTTTCCGCTCCTGGTTGCCTGGTTCCTGCTTGCTCCATTCCTTGGGCTTTTCCAGCAGGAAATCACATCCAACACAAAGCAGCTTTGGCGTCCTGTACTGGCGATGATCTTTGCTGGACCCTTCGCTGCTGTTATGCGTGGATTTCTGCTCAATGCCGCGATCATTCCGATCTTTGCTGTCATTCTCGCGTCCACATCTGCATTTGGTATGCTGATCTGGCGTGGAATTTATCTTTTCCTCAGTCGTAGGCACTAGCACCGTGTCTCAAACGGAACTAAAAGACCGTTGTGTACGTTGTGTTACCTGCCGTGCTTGTATTTGCCGGCTTTATCGTAAAAAGATTCTCACAGTGATAAAATTATCCCAATGAACGAACTTGCACTCATCAACGATGCGCAGAAAGGCGACCTCGACGCCTTCAATACGCTCATCCTGCACTATCAGGATAGTGTGTATAATACCGCGCTCCGTATCCTTGGCGATGACGATCTCGCCGCAGATGCAACACAGGATGCGTTCATTTCAGCATTTAAGAGCATCAACTCCTTCCGTGGGGGATCCTTCAAGGCATGGCTGATGCGCACGGTGACCAACGCCTGTTACGATGAAATACGCAGGCAAAAACGGAGACCCACGACGCCGCTTGAGCCGGATACAGACGACGGCGAAGAGATGGACTCACCACGCTGGCTCGCCGATCCCAGTATGACACCTGATCAAAAAGCGGAAGCCGATGAGCTCGAGCATGCCATCCAACACTGCCTCAACAACCTCCCGGTCGACTTCAAGACCGTTGTCGTCATGGCAGATTTGCAAGGTATGGACTATACCGAAGTTGCCGTGGCTGCACATGTTCCATTAGGGACCATTAAGAGCCGTCTCGCACGGGCACGATTAAGATTACGTGAGTGTTTGCAGGGCTTTGAGGAACTTTTGCCCTCTGTATTTCGTCTGGAGGAAGAAAGTACTGCCTAAATGAAACAGCGTGACCTTGAACTCCTTTCTTCTTATCTCGATGGACAGCTTAGTCCATCCGATGCAACGCGCCTGGAAGCACGCCTCCTTGTCGAACCGGATCTGCGCTCCGTTTTACGTGACCTGCGCTCAGCTCGCAGCATGCTCCGTCAACTTCCGATGCGTAAGGCGCCGCGCAGCTTCAAGCTGACGCCGAAGATGGTCGGGAAAAATCCGCCACTGCCGCGAGCCTACCCAGCGTTCCGCTTTACGTCTGCGCTGGCGACCATTATGTTGTTCATCAGCATGGGTCTGAACTTTATCCGCCCGCAACTGGCTACAGCCCAGCCCGCATTTGGAATGGGCGGAGGCGGTGCACCTGATACCTTCTCGGCCGAATCTGCACCAGCCGCGGAAATGCCTGCTGCTACAGAAGCACCCTTGGAAGAGCCCTCCATTGCCGCCATCCCTCAGGCAACCATGACGATCGAGGGGCAGGAAGATACAGCTCGGGTTGTAGAAACGCCCACCAATAAAGAGGGCGAGACAGAAAACGCTATTGGCGGCGGTCTGGACCAGCCACCCGCTCAGAGGGTAGATACTGTCCCGGTTGTCCGGCCAGTCTGGCAGTGGCTGCTGGCAGGAATCGCTGTGGTGAGTGCCTTTATTATGGCGATGATGCGTCAGCTTTCGATCAATCGCTGGCGAAAGAAGAACTAGACTTTCGAGTGCAGGAGCGAGCTCCTGCACATTCGTTTCATGTAAAAGGTGATAGTCACTACGACTGTCACCTTTTTATGTCATAATTACTCTATGGCCAAGAATGAGTTCAACTATTGCCCGCGCTGTGGAGAACTGGTCAAACATGAAATGCGCTTCGGCAAGATCCGTCCCGTTTGCCCCGCGTGTGGATGGATCCATTTCGTCGATCCGAAAGTCGCCGCGGCAGTGCTCATCGAACAGGATGGACGTGTACTTCTAGTGCGCCGGGTCAATGAGCCGTTTCGCGGCCTATGGACTCTGCCCGCTGGCTTTATCAACGGCGGGGAGGACCCGGCCGAGGCGGCAGAACGCGAATGTTTGGAAGAGACCGGCCTGAGCGTCCGTGTGAAGCGTGTGCTCGATATTATCTCCGGTAAGGAACATCCACGCGGGGCAGACTTTATCATCGTCTATCAAGCCGAGGTCCTGAGCGGTGAGATGAAAGCAGATGACGATGCCGATGCAGTCGAGTGGTTCACACGCGATCAACTCCCGCCGCTCGCTTTTCGTGCCACTCAAAAAGTGCTAGAATCATTTTATGATTGACGTTCGTCCTTCACCGATCGCTGGTCAATGGTATGAAGGGGATCCCACAACGCTTGCCCAAATTGTCGATGACTATCTGAACGATGCCACCGTCCCTCAACTCGACGGGGATGTGATGGGAGTCATCGCACCCCACGCCGGCCATCAATATTCCGGCGCTGTGGCAGGTTATGCCTTCTCAGCGCTTCGTGGACTGCGCCCGGACCTGGTCGCCGTCATTGGTCCAATGCATCGCCCTTACACGCAGCCGTTGATCACCACCACACATAGCGCGTATTACACGCCGCTGGGGAATGTCAGTGTGGATAGGGCTGCGTTGAATGACATGGATGTGGTTCTGAAGTCAGAATTGGGATTCGGTCTCACGCCCGTTGAAAAAGACCTTGAACATTCGCTCGAGATCGAGCTTCCGTTTTTGCAGCGCGTCTTTCAGCACGAATGGAAGTTGTTGCCCATCATGGTGCGTGCCCTCGACGAACGCGTTTCGGAGAGACTGGGCAAATCACTTGCCACGGTACTACGTGATAAGAATTTTGTGCTCGTTGCCAGCACGGATCTCTCGCACTTCTTCAAACAAGATGCTGCATTGAGATATGACCGCGCCATGTTGAAGGAAATTGAGGATTTCAACCCTGTCGCAGCCTTCGACCTCGACCGAACCGGTAAAGGCTATGCCTGTGGACTCGGCGCGTTCACATCTGTACTATGGGCATGTAAAAAACTAGGCGCAGACAAGGTGAAGATCCTGCGCCATGCAACTTCTGCCAATGTAACGGGGGATTATTCGTCTGTTGTGGGATATGGGGCAGCCGCAATTTTGAAGAGCAAATAAATTTCGCTGGAAACGATCTACAAAAGTTTGCGGATACAAAGTCTTCGCGAATGCACGCGAAGTGTTTTCTTGTAATTTCACGTTACAATCATCGCAATGACTACCTTCGTTCAAGTTGTTGTGAACGTCCCTGCGGTTTCTGGGATGTTCGATTACGCTGTACCTGAATCCCTTGTCGGGCAGATTGGGGTGGGACATTTGGTTGTTGCCCCCTTTGGGAATAAAACCGTGCAAGGTGTGGTCTTTCGTTTCATCGACCAGCCTTCTGTTCAAAATTTCAAAGAAATTGCAGAACTTGTCGATCCACTTCCCGTTCTAACCCAACCTCAGATCGCGCTCGCGGAAGCGATGGCAGAGACCACGTTGTCATCACTGGCCTCCATTGTCGGTTTGTTCCTGCCGATCGGTGTCAGCCAGGAAGCAGATGTGTTGTATCAGACCATTGACAATGGACAATCGACCATGAAACACGGCCCATCGTCTATGGTCCATGGTCCAGTTGCACGCCGACTGCTTGATCTGCTCGATGAACGCGGTTCATTACGTGGTCGTCAGATCGATTCACACTTCCGCAAAATAGAGTGGCGTAACAGTGCGGGCGCACTTGTTAAGAAAGGAGTGATCTCCGCAAAGAGTATTTTGCCTCCTCCGCGTGTGCGCTCAAAGACAGTGCGTGTTGCTTTGTTGGCGGTCCCACCAGAAGATGCAGAAACGGAGATGCCAACTCTCGGTACCAAGCAAACTCTGGCGCGCAGACAAATCGCGTTGAAATTCCTCATTCGCCAGCCGGAGCCGGTCAATGTGTCGTGGGTCTACGCTGAGAGCGGATGCAATCTCGCCGATCTATATGAACTCGAAGAGCGTGGTCTCATTCGTTTATTTGAGAGTGAGATCTTTCGCGATCCGTTGGAAGGGACAAATCGCCGGGCACATAAGGATGTTGGCAAACAGGTTGCTCAGTTAACGCCTGAGCAAACATCTGCGCTCAAAGAAATCATCGATGCCTCGTCATCACCTGCGGCACGACACCCATTTCTGCTACAAGGCGTAACCAGCTCGGGAAAAACAGAGATCTATCTGCGCGCGGCGGAAGAGGTCATCAAGCGCGGCAAACAGGCAATCATCCTGGTCCCTGAGATCGCTCTGACGCCGCAGACGGTTCGTCGTTTTGTGAGCCGTTTTCCGGGACAGGTCGGGATTGTCCATTCAAAACTTTCAGAGGGTGAACGTTATGACACGTGGCGACGTGCGCGCATGGGCGCGTTGAAAGTCATCATCGGCGCGCGTAGTGCCTTGTTTTCACCTCTACCAAATGTTGGACTGATCGTTGCCGATGAATGTCACGACTCGTCCTACTATCAGCCTGAGCCGCCGTTCTATCATGCGGTGACCGCGGCGCAAATGTATGCGCGTTTTGCGGGGGCAGTCTGTGTGCTCGGCAGTGCGACTCCGTCTGTCACTCAGCGTTATCAAGCAGATGTGGGGGAGATGACGCGATTGGAATTACCGTATCGCGTCACAGGTTCAGGATTGCCTCCCGTTCAAATTGTGGACATGCGGGATGAATTGAAAGCGGGTCAGCGCGGGATCTTTAGCCGGTCCCTGCTTAAGGACCTTGAGTCCACGCTGACGCGCGGTGAGCAGGCGATCCTGTTCCTCAACAGGCGTGGAACTGCCACATACATATTCTGCCGCGATTGTGGATATGTGCTGCGCTGCCCGAATTGCGATACACCACTAACATTACATGTCGAAGAACGCGAGCGATTACTTTGTCACCAGTGTGGATATGAGCGACAGAAGCCGAAGGCCTGTCCACAGTGTGATGGGAAGCAGATCCGTGAGTATGGATTGGGCAGTGAAAAAGTGGAATCCGAAGTGAACTCGTTATTCCCAAAGGCTCGCACTTTGCGCTGGGACTGGGAAACCACCCGCCAAAAGGATGCACATGAAGTGATCCTTACTCACTTTGCCAACCATCAAGCGGATGTGTTGATCGGCACGCAGATGCTTGCCAAAGGGCTCGACCTTCCACTTGTGACGCTGGTTGGCATTGTGCTTTCGGATGTAGGCTTGTTTTTACCTGATCCATTTGCAGGCGAACGAGTCTTTCAGGTGCTCACTCAAGTTGCGGGACGCGCAGGGCGAAGCGAGCGCGGCGGCAAAGTCATCCTGCAAACGTTTGATCCCGCTAATCAAGTCATTCAATCCACGGCGCGGCATGATGTGGATGGCTTTTATCAATACGAGTTGGAACAACGCCGAATGCTCGGCTACCCTCCGTTCGCTCGTCTCGTGAGACTCGAATATCGGAACCAGGACCCGCTGTCGGCTGAGAAGGAAGCGCAGAGAGTTGCCGCGAAACTGCGCGAGCTACTCACTACTGAACACTGGAAGCTGATTAGTATGATCGGTCCTGTCCCTGCGTTTTTCGCCAAGGTTGGCGGAATCCATCGCTGGCAGATCGTTCTGCGTGGCCCCAATCCTGTTTCGCTGTTGAGTGAGCGTAACGTGCAGGCTTGGCTCAAAGATTGGCGGGTTGAAGTAGACCCGATAAGTTTGCTATAATCAAAACAGTTTATGTCGTTGCGGCGGTATCGTCGGGCAACGACATGTCATCAAAGGAGAATGCACAATGCAATCGTTTTCACGTGGCTGGTCCTTCCTGCAGCAGGCCTGGAGCATGGCATTCAAGGATAAGGACCTGATCAAACCATCGATCTATGCGCTGATCGTGGGAAGTATCGTTTCGTTTATTGGCGCTATTCCCATCATTATTACAGCAGTATTGATCGGTGATTCAGGAAGAATTGGACAGATTATCCTGGCACTCATGGGAGCTGTTCTGGTCTTTGTCAATTTTGTGATCTCGTATGTGTTCTCAGGGATGACCGTGTACTTGATCTACGAATATCTCACGACCGGTAACGGACGCATGAGCAGCGCCTGGAATATTGTTCGCCGCGACTTCCTGGATCTGGTGACGCTTTCCGCCGTGTCAACGCTTGTTAACATGATCAAGCAGGCTGCCCAGCGCAACCGCAACCGACGTGGAAATTTGGTGGGGAGCATTGCCGCTGGCATCATCAGCAGCGCCGCGGGTTTATTGGAAGTTTTGTGGACCGAAGTGTCTTATCTCATTCTGCCTGCCATGGTGATCGAAGATATGAACCTGGCGAACGCTGCCAAGCGCGTGGGACAGATCGTCAAAGACAACTTGCTCCTGGTCGGTATCAGCACTGTCGGCGTTCGCGCGGTGACAGGTTTGATCGGTTTTGCCCTTGGTTTCATCGGATTGTTGCTGGGATTTGGGATCGGTTATTTCATCATTGCCGTTCTTGGGTCCACTACGGTTGGGCTGGTGATCGGGATCGGACTTGGATTGATGATCTTTTTCTTCTCGACCATGGTTGCCAGTGTCATTACGACCTATACAACCACTGCTTATCACACCTGCCTGTATCTCTGGGCCCGCAATGTCGAGGTCGCACATACATCTGGCCAACCGGTTCGCGTGGCTGCGCCTGCGCCGCTCGCTGCTGTATTGGGAAATATCTAGTTTGTACAACCTTGCGAAGAGATTTCTTTGCAAGGTTCATAATTTTGTCAAAGAAGAGTCTGCATGCCACAACAAATTCCTCAACAACCGCGTCGTGAAATGATCACCTGGGCGGAGGTCGATCGTCTCATTGACCATCTGATGCCGCAGTTCAAACGTGAGTACACAGCCATGGTGATGATCACGCGTGGCGGCATTATCCCCGGCGGGATGCTCGCCGAAGCCATGGACATTACCCACATCCTGACTGCGGCGGTGGACTTCCCCGCGCAGACTGCCAGCGAAAAATCCAAGCTGATGGCCTGGCCGGAGTTCATCCAATTCCCATCGGACGACAAGTTGCGCGGCAGGCCCACACTTATTGTGGATGATGTTTGGGGTTCGGGGCGCACGATCACAGCCGTGAAGAACCGTGTCTCGGCGGCTGGTGGGTTCCCCGAGACGTGTGTTTTGCATTTCAACCCCTATCGCAATTTGTTTGGGCATGTGCGTCCAGATTACTACGCAGCAGTGACGGATGCGTTCACCATCTATCCCTGGGAGATTGACCGCGGCGCCGATAAGGTTTTGCTCGGTAGCATTTGATCTGCCCATGAAAATCATCGAGACGAGCCAGGAACAGCGCATCAACACACTACGGGGAAATTCCTACTTTAACGAATTGCCAGAGTCTTTGCTCAAGGAAGTTGCAGCGCACATGCAATTGCGTGAGTATCAGCGCGGGGATGTCCTCTTTTGGGAGGCAGATCCGTGCGACGGACTGTATATCATCGAGCATGGCAGCGCCAAGATCTATCGCCTTTCCCCGCAGGGACGCCAGTACATTGTCCGCATTTTGCAGGAAGGGGACACCTTTGCTGAAGTTCCTGCGTTCGATGGCGGGATGAACCCGGTCAATGTGGATGCGCTCGAGAACTGCCGCGTGTGGGTGATCGAGGCTCAAAAATTGCGGGCACTCATTGCGGCACATCCGGTCTTTGCCCAGAAGGTGCTGGGTAATTTTGGTGAGATGCTCCGCAACCTGGTTCGCATGGTCAGTGAAATGGCTTTCTATCAGGTGACTCACCGCCTGGCACGGTTGATCAGCGAATATCCGGAAGAGCCGCGTCCGCATTGGACTCAGGAACAACTGGCGGCGCAATTGGGAACCGTTCGTGAGGTTGTCGCCCGTTCGCTCAAGGAGTTGGAACGCAGCGGCGCGATCCGCATCGAGGACCGCCGCATCCATATTGCGGATGATAGTGTGTTGCGCCAATGGACACATCCGAATTAATAGAGTTAAAACACATAGGGTCCGGCAGCTCGCGAAGTACGCAAAGCGAGCCGGACCCTATGTGTTTCATTTCGTTTTCCCTTTATGGAAGCGCTTCAAACCCGGAAATGCTCAGGTACAACTCATCGTCAATCGCCTGCTCGATGAAATCGATGTCGATCTTGGTGGGGAAGCCATAAGTCGCATCATACTCAACAGTGACCTTGTCTGCAGGACCCTGGTCATCACCTTCAAAGTCGAAGCCGCTTTCAATGCCGTCGAAGAGCTTATCGATGGTCTCATAACGTTTGAAGAGCTCCATGAGCTGCGGGTCGATTTCCTTGCCGCTCTTGAATTCCATCGAGACGATTTGGCCGTCCTTGACTTCGATAAGAAGCGGCATGTCTTCGTTGAATACACAGAAACAACTGATAAACAGCTCGAATTTATAGTGTGAAACGTCCGCAGACTGCCACTTATCGCGGGCCTGTTCGACTTCACTTTTGGGTTCGCCAGCATTGGCGATGGTGTTACAGGCGCTCAATACGACCGCCAGGACAAACAGTAAAAGTTTCTTCATTTTCTCTCCTTTTTCATTTCTCCATGCCTGACGATGGACCGAAGAGAAAAGTTCCCGTGACGATCATTAAACATAGGTTAGTGATTTTCACCTTCTTCGTGATCCTCAGCGGGCATCGAATTTTCAATGTGGACTTCCACCACCATATCTTCGTGGTTCTTGAAGTGCAGAACCAGCCCGATGTGCTCGCCGAGCACAAATTCCTCCTTGATATTGATGAGCATGATGTGATAGCCGCCTGGCTGAAATATGATTTCTTCATCAGCGCCTAGAGAGATGGTTTCGACCCTGTTCATTTGCATAATGTCGTTTGTCATTTTGCTTTCGTGGATCTCGATGACGTCGGCGACGGGTGACGATGCTCCGACCAACTCGTCATCGCTGGTGGAATGATTATGAATGGTGAAATATACTGCGGCATTTTGGCCCTGCATGGTTGGCCGGGCCCATGACTGATGGACTTCAATGTCTCCAGAAGTGTTACAGGCACCCATTGAGAATGCGAACACTACGATCAGTATGAAGACTTTTTTCATGATCTCCAATTCCTTATAAGTGGTTATTTGGACTATAAACTTCGCCAGGCAAATTGCGGAATTTGGCGGGAACGGAAAGCCAAATCGATTCTTCTTCTCAACTCATTTGGTTTCCAGCAGAGGATGCTGATATGTAGCCGCCAGCCCGATCACGGCACCAAGCAAAAGAATTCCGGGTGCCAGGACTGGATTCTCGCCTTGGAGGGCGGCCTTTACCAGTTCCAATATACCTGCGTTCGGATAGATTTCCAGCCAGAACTGGGAATTGTTCGCCATGTGTTGGTAGAACCCGATAAAACTACAAACCCCGATCAGGATCATGGATGCTCGTAATAGTTTGACGCTGGCGGGCGTGGGTCGAAAATAGACTACCGCCACGGTCGTCAAGCCGAGTCCGCAGAGCGCAAATGGCAGGAATTGAATCGTTTCGTTCCAATGACCGAGAAAAAACAGCTCGGTAACCGTCATGACGAATACTCCAGCTGCAATGATAAGGAGAAACTGCCTGAGCCGCGCGAGGATGATCTCTGGTCTCATAATCTGCCCGAAGATTATAAAACAAAAGACGCTGTTCGTTTGGACAGCGTCTTTTACTGACAATGTAGAACTGATTAGTGAAATACTGAATACTGCTTACTGAGCCGGTTGATAGTATGTTCCCGTTTGCAGTAATGACATATCATTCACCGACTGAGCTGCAAGCATCTGTGCCTGTCGTGCCAGGTTGGTGGATTCGGCCAGGATCTTCAACGCGTATTCCGGATTGTGGAAGCCGGTGCTGTTTTCGGCAGAGACGAAGTCCCACATGTATTGTGATTCACGGTGGAATTTGCGTGCTTCATCCAGCAGGGCAGCATCCGCATTCGGGTTGGCCGCCGCCGCCTTGATGGCGTTGATGGCGTCGATGATCGCATCTTCGGTCGCTTCCTTGGTCGTGGCCACCTGCACCTGGATATCGTTCACGCGGCTGACCACATATTCACTGTCAGTATGGCACTGACCACAGGCTTGTTCCGGGTTGAGCAACGGACTGTGGACATCATGCGTCGAGAACTTTGATGCGCCTTCACGGACGTACGGCATGTGGCAGTCTGCGCAGGAGACGCCGGCATTGTAATGTGTGGAGCCCGCGGTGAAGAATTCATATTCAGGGTGCTGGGCCTTGAGCATGGGGGTCTTCGCATCGGGATATTCCCAGTCTTTGAAGCCAGCTTCTTCGTAGTACTCGATGATCTGATGGATCTCGGTCCCATTCTCCCAGGGGAAGGTCAGGTATTTGCCATCGCCTTTGAAATAATATTCCACGTGGCAGTTGGCGCAGACGACCGTGCGCATTTCCTGGCGGGTGAATGTTGTCCAATCCTTGCCCTGAGCTTCGAGAGCTTCTTCCAGAGCGGGGTTGGTCACGATCAAACGCATCGTACCGGCTTCGTGACAGTTGGCGCAGCCGATCGGTTCCTCGATATGCTCGCCTAATTCGGCAAACGTCATCTTGTCATAGGCTTCCATGCCCATCTCGTCCCAGAGCGCGGGGTTGTTGGATGATTTACATGAATAGCATGTGCCCGGCGTATGTTTGGGATCGTTCG
>Ga0190269_10001139_pt1 | contig 12853 bp, 9 predicted proteins | sample Popmic249IS_FD_133749 | JGI IMG/M metagenome (GOLD analysis project Ga0190269, IMG submission 133749) | Populus adjacent soil microbial communities from riparian zone of Blue River, Arizona, USA - 249 IS | ecosystem: Environmental > Terrestrial > Soil > Riparian zone | place: USA: Arizona...
GCGACGCACTGATCCGGGCCGTGAAGAACCGCTGGCTCGACCTGCTCACCGAGGAGGTCGAGGCCGCCGCTGCCAGAGCGGGTGACGACCCGCTGGGCCGCGTGCGGGCCATCGCGCACGCCTACGTCGAGGCGGGCAGGGTGAGCCCCGGGCGCTACCGGGTGCTGTTCGAGTCCGAGCTGGTGCGGGCGCCGACCGAGGTGAAGTACCTCGGGGCCGCGGCCTTCAACGCGGTGCTGGAGCGGGTGAGAGCGACCGTCCCGGAGTCGGTCGATGCGAACATGCTCACACTGCAGTTCTGGTGCGCGCTGCACGGCATCGTGATGCTGCGCCAGGCGCGGCCGAACTTCCCCTGGCCCGAGCTCGACGCCCAGGTGGACGACCTGGTGACGCGACTACTGGGCCGCGTCTGAGGCGGCGCGGGCAGCGACCAGCACCGGATCCCACACCGGGGAGAACGGCGGCGCGTAAGCGAGGTCGAGACCGGTCATCTCGTCGACCGTCATCGTGTTCCAGATGGCGACCGCCAACACGTCGATGCGCTTGGCGGCCCCCTGCCCGCCGACGATCTGGCCGCCGAGCAGGCGCCCGGTGCCACGCTCCGCGACCAGCTTCACGGTGATGGTGTCGGCGCCGGGGTAGTAGCCGGCGACCGTGTGCGACTCGATCGTCGCCGTGACGTACGCGAAGCCGGCCTGCTCGGCCTCGGCCTCCCGCAGCCCGGTGCGGGCGATCTCCAGGTCGCACAGCTTGGTGACGGCGGTGCCGACCACACCCGGGAACGTCGCGTACCCGCCGCCGATGTTGATGCCGGCCACCCGGCCCTGCTTGTTCGCGTGCGTGCCGAGCGGAATCGCCGCCGGGCGCCCGGTGACCCGATGGACCACCTCGACGCAGTCGCCTGCGGCCCAGATGCCGTCGTGGCCGGGCACCCGCATCCGGCGGTCGGTGACGATGCCGCCGCTGGGGCCGATCGGCAGGCCGGCGTCGCGCGCCAACGCCACGCCGGGCCGGGTGCCGAGCCCGAGCACGACGACGTCCGCGGCGAACTCCCCCGCGTCGGTGGTGACCGCCCGCACCCAGCCGTCGTCGTCCAGCTCGATGCCCTCCACCGTCACCCCGGTGCGGACCTCGACGCCGAGGTTCTTCAGCGCGTCGGTGACCAGCGCACCCATGTCGGGATCGAGCGTCGTCATCGGCTGGGCGGCCCGCTCGACCAGCGTCACACCGAGGCCCTGCCGGATCAGCGCCTCCGCCATCTCGACGCCGATGTACCCACCGCCGATGACGACCGCGCGCTCGGCGTCGCGGGCCCGCAGCGACGCGCTGACCGCCTCCCCGTCCTCGAGCGTCTGGACGCCGTGCACGCCCTTGCCGTCGATGCCGGGCCAGTCGGGCCGCACCGGCTCACCGCCGGTGGCGATCACGAGCTGGTCGAACCCGTGCTCGCTCTCCCCACCCGAGGTCTCCCGAACCGTGACCGTCCGCCGGTCGAGGTCGATGCCGGTGACGGTGTGACCGGCGCGGATGTCGATGTTCCGCTCGCGGTGCTGGTCCGGCGTCCTGGCGATCAGATCGTCCTGCTCCTCGACCAGGCCGGCGATCCAGTACGGAATGCCGCACGCGGAGTACGACGTGTGCCAGCCCCGCTCGAACGCGACGATCTCCAGGTCTCGGTGATCGCGCCGACGGCGCGCCTGACTGGCCGCGCTCATTCCGGCCGCATCGGCCCCCACCACGATCAGCCGCTCTCCCACGCTGACACGCTAACGCGGGCGTCCGACGTTCAACGGCAAGTTGCGCTCCGGGGGCCCACAGCCGACGGCCGGTACGCACTCAGGCAGCGCATAGCCGTACCACGGTAGCCTCGGCCCGTGCAGGTATCCGAGACCGTCCACGCCGCCACCCAGCTGCTCGCCGATAGCCCGTTGGACTTCATCGACCCGGCGTCGCTGATCACCAAGTTCGGCTTGTTCGGTATCTGGGCGATCCTGTTCGCCGAGACGGGCCTGCTGGTGGGCTTCTTCCTGCCCGGTGACTCGCTGCTGTTCCTGGCCGGTATCGCCGCCTCGGCCACCGGCGCGACGATCGTCGGAGCCTCGCTGAGCCTGCCAGGCTTGCTGATCGGCGGTCCGATCTTCGCGATCGCCGGTGCTCAGTTCGGTCACTTTCTCGGCGCGAAGTACGGCCGGCGGCTGTTCGACCGGCCGAACTCACGCTTGTTCAAGGGCATCTACGTCCAGAAGGCCGAGCAGGCGTTCGTGAAGTTCGGGCCCGCGAAGGCCGTGGTTTTCGCCCGCTTCATCCCGATCGTGCGGACGTTCCTCAACCCGGTCGCCGGAATGCTCGGCATGCCCACCAAGCAGTTCTTCGTGTGGAACGTGGTCGGAGCGATCCTGTGGACCGACGGGATCATCATGCTGGGCTACCTGCTCGGCGACGTCGTCGACGCGACGTTCCCGATCGACAAGTACCTGGTGCCCGGCATCGCGTTCATCATCTTGCTGTCGATCCTGCCGGTCTTGGTGGAGTACGTCCGCGATCGGCGCCGTAAGAAGCGTGAGCCCGAGGAGACGCCGGGTGAGGCCCCGCTGGGCTCCGGTACGCCGCCCACCTACTGAGGTTGTCGGATACTCGACCGGGCAGGCCTGGACAGCGGACCCGGCTGGCCGCGCGCTGCTAGTCTCCAGCCAGCTCAGCCGTGGCATCGGCTTCGGAACAGCGAGAACTGGCCGCACCGTCATCCGTAGCGGCCGACCGGGCGGAGAAGGCACATGACGACGTCGGCGGGCGACCTCGGACCGTTCACCGGCCTGCGCCTGATCCACGGGACGCCCACCGTCGAGCTGTTCACCGGCTTCGAACGCAACGGGCGCCGCCCCGTCGTCTTGATCGCGCTCACCGAGCAGGCCGGGCACGACCCGAACTGGTCCGCCGAGTTCACCGACGCGGTCGCGAAGGATGCGACGACGCTGGGCCCCCTCGACGTGCCGGTGCACGTCAGCGACTTATACGGACGCCGTCCCTGGGCCGCCAGCCGGATCATGCCGGGCCGGCGGGGCGCCGAGCGGATCCTCGCTGCACTGCCCGGGGCGGTGCCGGAGGGCACCGATCCCAGCGCGCTGCTACACCGCCAGCTCCAGGGCGGACCGGGCCAGCCCGGGCAGGGTGGCCAGCCCCACGGTGGGCCACCGCACGCGGGCCCGCCGATGGCACAGCCGCACGGCGGACAGCGGCAGGGCGGGCCGGGCCATGGCGGGCCGGGTCCGGGCGGGCAGGGTCCGGGCGGGCAGGCGCACGGTGGGCCGGGCCAGCCGGGCCAGCCCGGCCAATCGGGTCGGCAGGTCGGTGCGGGTCAGCAGGGTCCGGGACAGCAAGGGCCGGGACAGCAAGGGCCGGGACAGCAAGGGCCGGGACAGCAAGGGCCGGGTCAGCAGGGGCAGCGACCGCAGCCGGTCGTCCAGGTGACCGCTGCTCCCCAGGGGCCGCAGGGACAACCGGCCTTCGCCGGGCAGCCGGGCAACGCCTCCGCACAGCAGCCACGGCCGCAGGCGCCCGGAGCAGTGCAGCCGGCGTCGGCTCTCCCCGCGTCCGGAGTGCCGGGTTACCACCCAGCGCCCGGCCCGACCGACGAACCGGTCGACGGGCGACCCACCGCAGCCATTCCGACCACCGCACCCGCCGCGCCGGCCTCCGACGCCACCGCCGAGGCCGCAAAGGGCACCGGGGCCACGGCCAGCGCGGCGAGCGGAACGGGGACCGAAGCCGGGCCCACGGCCGGCGCGGGGAGCGGGACGAGGGCCGAAACCGAGACCACCGCCAGCGCCGCGACCGGGACGGGGACCGGTGCCCGGCCGGGCACCAGCGCCGGGGCCGGGACCAGGACGGAGCCCGGGGTCGGGGCCGAGACCGGAGCCAGCGCCGGGACCGGGGCCAGCGCCGGAACCGGGGCCGAGTCCGGCACGGCTGCGACCGGGCCGATCATCCCGGTGAGCGGGTCGCAACCGACCGACGAGATCCCGGCCATCGCCCCGCCGAGTTCCCCCGCCACCCCGCCCACCACCGGTGTGCCTGCCCCCACCGGGCAGTCCACGCCCTCGTCGGCCGGTGGATCACCCGCGACACCCTCCGCAAACACCGGCTTCTCCGCTCCGGGATCGCCGATGAGCGCCGGTTCGCCGGCCGCCGCCGGCTCGCCCGGAGCTGCTGTCACGCCGAGCGCAGCCAGCACACCGAGCGCAGCGGTCCCGCCAGGAGCCGCGGGCACCCTGAGCGATCAGAATCCGCAGGGCGGCCACGGCGCACCCGGCTCGCCGGCGGGACCGGGCGCGACCGGAACGCCTGGCGCGCCAGGTGCATTGGGCACACCGGGCGGCGGACTCGGTACGTCGGGGGCGGCTGGGCCGCCCGGCGGACATGTCGGCGACGGCGGCCCGCGCCCAGAGGGCGCACCGAAGTTCGGCCCCCTCCCACCGGGCGCCCGCAACCCCACCGTGCCCATCCCGCACGCCACCCCGCCGACCTCCGGCCCGGTCCACCACCGCCAGCCGGGCCCGGGCGGACCGAACGGCCCCGGCGGCGGCAACACGGGCTCGTTCCCGCTACCGCAGGGGTTGCCGCCCCAGGCGCCGGCACGTCGCAACGGTCCGCGTACCGCGATCGTCGCGCTCGTCGCCGTGCTGATCGTCGGCGTGCTCGCGCTCTGCGGGCTGGCAGGCATCTTCGTCGTCGCCGACGCCGACAAGGACGACGACGCGGCACCCAAGCCGGCGGCGAGTGGCGTCCCGGCCCCGCAGCCGAGCCGCGACGCCGAGCAGTCCGACGACAGCGACCTGCCGGCGTTCAAGAAGGCGCTGCCGGTCATCGTGACCGGCTCCGTCTTCGACGCCGGTGAGCAGACCGACGTGATCCAGCGCCCTGGCTGGCCGTTCGCGTTCCGCGTCCCGGTCGGCTGGCTCTGCGACCAGGCGCTGGTCGTCGACGGGCCGAACAACGACGGGCTGGAGTGCCGCCCGCCCGGCCGGGCCAACGACGCGCTCGTCCGGGTGGGTCTCCGGGACTGCGACAACCCGTGCGACGACACGACTCAGAAGATGATGGACCGCGACGTCGCGTCCGGCACGTTCATCGAGGGCGATGCCACGACCAGCTACGCCGAGCTGGCGAATCCGAAGGACAACGTCTACAGCCTGTTCGTGAGCCACTTCTTCGGCACCGGACCGGGCCAGCCGCTGCGCTGGCAGGTCGTGGTGCAGGGGTCGAGTCCACACACCGACCGGGCCGCGATCCAGAAGGTCGCCAACGACATCCGGACGCAAACGCCCTAGTACCGCAACGGCGGCAGGTGGGTGGCGGGGCTCGGGGTGAGCCGCTGGCACCGCGATCCGAGGATCGATCCCACTAGACGGGATGAAGTGGCGAATTTCCGCTGGCGTCCTGTCCGTTTGGGGCCCGTACCGGCTCTGGCGGTGGGGGCGAGGTGCATCAATGTCAGTTTTTGTGCGTGGGCGCGCGTGAAAACTTCCGTTGACAATGGTTTTCGGGCGGCCGGCGCGGAGGGTGCAGTAGCCGCCGTTGCAGGACAGCGGTGTCCGGATATCCCTCCACCTTGCCGGACGACACCTGAGTGGGGCCTCGCTGCGAGCGAGATCCGCAGGACACGCCCTACGCGCGTTTCAGGTCGATTACCGGGCTGGACCGCAGTACGCAACTGGCTCCTGAGGTGCGTGAGGCGTGTAGCCTCGGCCCGGCTGACCCGTACCGAAAAGCCGAACGTCCGGTCCCGGGGTGCGGGCCACGCACGGAAGCGAGCGGAGCGAGAACCCCGATGACCCAACCCGGCGACGAGTTAGGTGCGTTCACCCAGGTCCAGCTGGTGCACCACGCAGCGGTGGCCGATCTGTTCAGCGGCTTCGACCAGGCCGGACGGCCGGTCGTGATGGTCGCGTTGACCCAGGAGGCCGGGGCCGACCCGGCGTGGCGCGGGGCGTTCAGCGAGCTGGTCAATCGCGACCGCACGACGGTCAACCCGGCTGATCCGCAGTTCGTGGCCGCGCACGCCAGCGAGTTGCAGGGCGCGCGTCCGTGGGTGGCCAGCCGCTTCGAGCCCGGTCGCCGTGGCGTCGAGCGCATCCTGAACGTGATTCCCCAGGCGCTGCCGCCGGGCGTCGATCCGACGGCGATCGTGGCCTCCGCGCTGTCCTCCGCCGGGGTACAGGCCGCCGCGCAGTGGGCGCCACCGGGGCAGCCGGGAGGGTTCGGCGCGTCTGCGCAGGCACCGAACGGCTACCCGGGGCAGCCCGCCGGGCCGTACCCCGGTCAGTCCGCGGCACCCGCACAGGGCGGCTACCCCGGTCAGGCGCCCTACCCCGGGCAGCCCCAAACCCCGGGGCAGTCCCCGTATCCCGGTCAGCCCCAATTCGCAGGTCAGCCCCCATCGGCAGGTCAGCTCCAGTACCCGGGTCAGCTCCAGTACCCGGGTCAGCCCCAGAATCCGGGTCAGCCCCAGAATCCGGGTCAGCCCCAGAATCCGGGTCAGCCCCAGAATCCGGGTCAGCCCCAGTACCCGGGTCAGCCGCAGAACCCTAACCAGGCTCCCTACCCCGGCCAGCCGCAATACCCGGGGCAGCTACCCGCGCAGGCGGGCCCGCCCGCCACCGAGCAGTTCTCGTCGCCGGGCGGCGAGCAGTTCTCGTCGCCGGTGTCGTCGACGCCGTACTCCGCGCCGGTGTCCTCCCAGCCCCAGTCCGGCGTACCGCAGTCCGGTGCGCCCGAGTGGGCGACGCCGCAGTCGGGCCCGCCCCAGTCGACGTTCCCCCAGTCGGCACCTCCGCAATCGGCACCGCCGCTCTCCGACCCTTACTCCTCGCCGATCGGCCAGCCCGCGTCGGCCGCACAGCCCCTGTCGCCGGCCGGGCCGCCGTCCGACCCGTACGCGGCGCCGGTGTCCGGCCAACCGCCGCAGCCGGACTACGCAGCCGGGCAACCCGCGCAGTTCGCGTCCGGCGGCTACGCGAGCCCCGACCAGGGCAGCGGCTACCCCGATCAGGGCGCGGCCGCCTACCCCGACCCGTCCGCGCAGTACGGCCACGGCAGCGCCCCCGACTCGCCGTACGAGGCTCCGCCGCCGGGCGACGGGGGCCACCGACGCGGCGCCGGCATGCTGATCGGCCTGATCACCGCGGTGACCGCGCTGGTCATCGTCGCGGCCGGGTTCGCCGTCGTGTTCATCAACAGCGGGGACGACGACAAGCCCACCAAAGCCGCCGCCAAGCCATCGTCGTCTCCCAGCCGTCTCCCGGCGGAGACGGCGGCCCCCAGCCCGACGCCGTCCCGCTCGCCGCTGCCCAGCACGACACCGACCATCCGGGAAGACGCGGAGACCGTCAGCGTCGTCGGCCCGACGTGGCAGAACGAGGACGAGGTCCAGCTGCTCGACCTCACCGGCTGGCCGTTCGCGTTCCGGCTGCCCGAGGGGTGGAGTTGCCTGCGCGGCTCGATCGACGAGATCCCGGACGCCAACGCGTGGGGTTGCGTGAAGACCGAGGGCGCCAGCCATCAGCAGCGGTTCAACATCATGCTGCGGCGTTGCGCGACCGGGTGCACGGCGCCCGAGCAGCAGACGATGAACGAGGCGTGGTTCGACGACGACGAGGAGGCGATCCTCAAGAAGTCGGACGCGACGACGAGCTACGCCGAGGTCGCGAAGAACGACGACGGCTTCTACGCGCTCTCGATCAGCCACTTCTTCGCCGACCAGCCGGGGGGCACGCTCACCTACCAGGTGGGTGTCTGGTTCCAGTCGCCGGACAAGTACAAGGAAGAGATGCAGAAGTCGCTCAACGACGTCCGCACCCAGGCGCCGCAGCCGAAGTGACGTACCCGACGGCCCGCCGCCGGAGCGGCGGGCCGTCGGCGCTCGCGCCCGCGGTTCAGTCGAGGCCGAGGTCGGCCAGGGAGTAGGCCGCACGGTAGGGCAGACCGGCCGCTTCGACGGCGGGACCGGCTCCGCGGTCGACGACGACCGCGACTCCGACGACCTCCGCACCGGCCGCCCGGAGCGCCTCGACCGCGGTCAGTACGCTGCCGCCGGTCGTCGACGTGTCCTCCACGGCGAGGACGCGACGCCCCACCACGTCCGGGCCCTCGATCCGCCGCTGCAGCCCGTGCGCCTTCTCGCCCTTGCGGACGACGAACGCGTCCAGCTTCCGCCCCCGGGCGGCGGCGGCGTGGAGCATGGCGGCAGCGACCGGGTCGGCGCCCAGCGTCAGACCGCCGACCGCGTCGAACGACCAGTCAGCGGTGGCGTCGAGCAGGACACCGCCGATCAGCGGCGCCGCGGCGTGGTGCAGCGTCACCCGGCGCAGGTCGACGTAGTAGTCGGCCTCCCGGCCACTGCTCAGGGTCACCTTGCCGTGCACGACGGCGAGGTCACGGATCAGGTCGAGGAGCTCATCACGGTCGGCCACGCCGCCAGCCTACGACCCGGTGCCGCGCCCGCCGTCGCGCCGCCCGACTAGCGCGCCTGCGTGGCGAGGATCTCCCGCTCCCTGGCGGGCGCGAGCCGCTGCTCCTGCTCCGTGGGCCGCTCGGCGTGCTCGGGCGCCGGCAGACCGTGCTCCCGTACCCACTCCCACACGTCCGCCAGCGACTCCACCAGCGGGCGGATCCGCAGCCCTGTCTCGTACGCCCCCGCCACGTCCAGGTCCCACGCGTGCCCCGCCATCGAAGCCGGGAGCCACAGCGGCAGCTCCGTCCACGGCTCCACCCCGGCGTCCAGTAGCACCTGGTCGTCCACCCAGGTGAACGTCGCGTCGGACCCGGTTACCTCGCGCGCGGCCGACAGCAGCGATCCGAACGTCTGCGTGCCCGCCCGGGAGTTGACGATGAACGCGCCGGGGGGCGCGCCCAGCATCCACTGCGCCATGTCACGGGCGTCGATGAGCGCCAGCGGCTGGTCCGGCCGGCCCGGCGCCAACACCTCCCCACCGGCCGCCACCCGCTGCACCCACCAGGAGACGCGGGCGATGTTGTCACGGGGTCCGAAGATCAGCCCGGACCGGTTGATCGTCGTCGCGTCCGGGAACGACTCGAGCACCGCGCGCTCGCACCCCGATTTCAGGTAGCCGTAGTCCCCGTCGTCGGGGCCGGCGTCGAGCGGGCAGTCGCTCACCGGCGAGTCGGCGTCGAGGGGCTTGTCCGGCCAGTCGGGGTAGACGTTCACGGTCGAGACGAAGACGTAGCGGCCGACCCGGCCGGCGAGCCGACGCGCGCCGAGGCGAACGTCCCGCGGCACGTACCCGGAGGTGTCGATGCAGAGGTCCCACTCGTCGTCACCGAGCGCGTCGAGGCCGTCGGCCGTGGTCCGGTCACCGAGGCGGGCGTCGACCTCGGGCGGTGGTGCCCCGTGGAGCCCGCGGGTCAGCGTGGTGACGTCCCAGCCGCCCTCCAGCGCAGTCCGTACCACCGCACTGCCGAGAAGCTTCGTTCCGCCGAGCACGAGGAGTCGCATGCGCCTACCCTGCGTCGGATCACCCGGCCGGCGCCCGGCGTTCGGCTACGAGCGAACCGGTTTCTTCCACTCGGGGCCGCTTGCGACCACCCGGAAACCCAACGCCCCGTCGGTCGTCACCTCGGTCGCCGTGCGCCCGCCCCGCGATCACCGTGCACCTGCCGGCTGCGGGCGAACTACTTCTCGGTCGAACGACCCACGGTGCCCGCGGCACGGCCGATGATCCGCAGGAAGATCGGGCGCGGCGCGTAGCGCACGATGCCACCGAGCACCTTGTAGCGAACGCTGGGCACGCTGGTGGGGCGGCCGCGGCGCAGATCGACGAGAGCCTCCCGGACGACGGTGTCGGCGTCGAGCCAGAGCGCGTTCGGGATGTCCGCGGTCGGGATCTCCGCCCGCTGGTGGAACTCCGTACGGACGAAGCCGGGGCAGAGCGCGATCACCCGCACACCGTGCTTCTTCAGGGTCAGGTGCACCGACTCGCTGAACGTGATGACCCACGCCTTGGTGGCCGAGTACGTCGAGCCCGGCGCGGTCGGGCCGAACCCGGCCACCGACGACACGTTCAGCACGTCGCCGTGTCCCCGCTCGACCATGCCCCGCGCCGCCGCGTGGGTGAGCCGCATGACCGCCCGGACGTTGAGGCGCAGCATCCGCTCCTCGTCCTCGATCGGGTTCTCGACGAAGCCCGACCGCAGTCCGATGCCCGCGTTGTTCACCAGCAACTCGACCGGGCGCTCGGCGTCGGCCAACCGGGCCTCGACCAGCGCGCAACCGTCGTCGGTCGCCAGGTCGGCCGGGAGCGTCTCCACCTCGACCGAGTACTTCTCGATCAGTTCCTTCGCGGTGGCCGCGAGCCGGTCGGCGTCGCGCGCCACCAGGACCAGGTTCCGTCGTTCGGCGGCGAGCGCGCGGGCGAACGCGGCCCCCAGGCCGGCCGTCGCTCCGGTGACCAGTGCAGTCGTCATCCCTGAATCCTCTCCCACGGAGAGGATTCAGGGACGGCGCACGACTTAGAACTGGGTCTGCGGCTTACGGAAGAACACGTTGGAGGCCGGCAGCGCCAGCAGCACGATGATGGCGATGAAGCCGATGAACTGCAGGAGCCCGACGACGACCGTGTAGGTGAGGTAGCCACCCGGCAGGTAGTCCGAGTACAGGGCCACCTGAGCGATGGGGCCCGCGCTGACGCAGCAGAGCGCCAGCCCGCAGATCACCCAGGCGATGATCCGGGCGACGTTCGAGCGGCGGAGCACACCGAGGGCCAGCGCCACCAACCCCGCCGCGTAGACCAGGCCGAAGATGATGCCGATCGTGGACGAGACCGCGTTCACCCCGGGGTTGCTGTTGGCGGCGAGGTCGTGGGCCTCGAGGTAATCGTCCACGGCCCGCTGCACCGTGTCCCGGGTGAGCAGCCCCACGATCGCGCCGACCAGCAGTAACACCGCTTCGGCCACGAGAAGGCCGGCCGCTGCCGTGACCGTCTTCGGTCGCGGCGGCAGCGGCTCCTGACCGGGTACCGGCGGCGGCGCCGCGTACGGCGGGGGCGGGTTGTAGCTCATGCCGTTCCTTCCTGGAGGAAAAAGCCGAGTTCAGGCCCCTTACCCTGCCGTAGAACGGCCCATTCCTTAAGCGACACCTGTGACTTCGTGCGGTTTCCGGTTCGGTGGATTCTTCCGACGGACGCCTGCGTGCGGTGTTCGGCTTGCGGGAACGTGAGCGGTTGAAAAGAGCTCAGTAGAGGCCGCGAACGGCTTCCCAGCCCGGATCCGGACGCCACTCCTGGGTCACCCCGGCGGCCTGCTGGGACGCCCAGGCCGCGACCTGGTCGGGCACGACGCCGTTGCTGTCGGCGTAGAGGTGCAGCGTACGAACGCCCGAAACGGTGACCACCGCAACCAGCACGGCCGAGTCACCGAGCCGGCCGAGCAGTCCCGCCTGGACGCCGTCGAGCCCGGCCTCCTCCGCGGAACCCTGCTCGAACGGGATGCGGACCCGGCCGTGCAGGTCGTAGAGCGGATGATCGAGGCGGGCGAACGGCACCCGCACCCGGACGGCGACCGGTCGGTCCCGGTCGTCGAAGCCGTCGACCGTCACCCACTCCCCGTGCTGGTAGTGGGTCGCCAGCTCGGCCACGGCCGACCGCAGGGCCTCGACGCCGTACGGCTGGTCCTCGCCGGTCACCTTGACCTCACCCAGCCAGCGCTCGACGTCGTCCTCACCCAGCGCCCAGTCCAGGAGCAGGAACGAAGCCTGCAGCCGGATCGCCTCGTCCAACCGGGGGAAGTCGGGGTGCCAGACCGCGACGTGCACCCGCGCGCGCTCGAGGTCGATCTCGAAGCCGAATCGCGCGGAGCCGGGATGGAACGGCCGCCCGCCGAGCTGCACGGAACCGGTGTACGCGGCGGGGTCGGGCTGCCGGGAGGCGTAGTACTCCCAGTCGGCGTCCGGGCCGGGCCCGGCCCGGAGCCACCGTTCGGTCACCGGCCGCAGCGCCGGCGAGCCCTCCGGGCTGACGACGAGCGCGTGCTTCGCCTCTCGGCCGGAGGTCAGCTCCCACGCCAGCTCGGGGTGGATCGCGCGCACTCTCCCGGTGAGGTCCCGGTGCAGCTTGCCGAGGACGTCGCGGTCGAGGCCGGCGCCGACTTGGTCGCGAGCGCGGGCCCACCACGTCCAGAACGCGGCGATGCTGTCCCGCGGGTCGCGGGGCCGACGCTCGAACAGGGCCATGGAGGCAGTTTGCCAACCTTCGCCAATCCGTGCGGCAGCGGTCCGGCCCGCAGTCCGATTGACGACTCTTCGCAACCAGACGATCACCCATAGTCGATCGATTGGCCGGATGCACCGATCTGTCAGGTAGCCGACGGACCAGTCCGAATCCGCGGCCGCTTCGGATCATGGAGACGGGAGATCGGGAACGGGGAGGCAAGCCCGGAATGTCCCTGGTGCTGAAGGAATGGGTGCGAGCCACCGCTACGGTTAGTGGGGGGAGCGGCGTCCGTAAACTGACGCTTCGGACGAGGATCCTGCAGCGAACCGGGAGGGGTGTCGGCGTGCGGTACCGGGGGACCGTCCTGCTGGCGTGCCTGGCGACGGTGGTGCTGACCGTCACCGGCTGTAGTCCGATCGACGGCAAGATGGTCACGTACGACTCGGTGGCCAATCACGTGCGCACCGCGGCCTCGTCGCTGGAGACGGCGCAGGGTGTTCGGGTGCGCGGCACGGTGGAGGACACCACCGGCGCCACGCTCACGGTCGACGTCCGCCTGAACGGCGCGGGTGACGGCGCAGGCAAGATCCGGCGCAACGACACCGTCGGCGACGTGCTCGTCGTCGACTCCA
>Ga0190269_10001140_pt1 | contig 12844 bp, 12 predicted proteins | sample Popmic249IS_FD_133749 | JGI IMG/M metagenome (GOLD analysis project Ga0190269, IMG submission 133749) | Populus adjacent soil microbial communities from riparian zone of Blue River, Arizona, USA - 249 IS | ecosystem: Environmental > Terrestrial > Soil > Riparian zone | place: USA: Arizona...
CCAGTCGCGCTCGCTCCTGTTCAAACGCAGGCCGTGCTCGTTGAAGGGCCGTCCCGCCTGCGCCGCCTCCTCCAGCATCCAGTCGAGGGCGACGAACGACATGCCCTGCTTCGGATAGCCGCCGCCGACGTTGGAGTGCGCCCCCGCGAACCAGACCTGATCGATCGTGCGCGTCGAGCCCGGCGGATCGGCCTGCCACAACACCGGGTGGAACGTCTCCCGCTCGTCGTCGATCGCGAGCGCGTGGTACGCCGACTGCACCGCAGGGTGCAGGCCGGTGCTGTGGAAGTCGATGCGCGCGAAGTAGTCGAGCAGGTCCCGCATCCAGTCGGCCGGCATGCCGACCGCGCCGACCGTGTCCCAAACGCCGATGCAGCGGATGCCGACGCTGCGGTGGTAGTACGAAGGCCGGGTGTCCTCGGTCTCGTCGCGAGGCGGCGGATAGGGATCGAAGCCGCGCAGCAGCTTGCCGGCGATCCAGCGGAAGATCGGCCGCAGCGGCGCAGGCGTCAGCGGCCGCTCGCGCAAGCGCCTCCGCCGGTAGCGCCTGAACGCGGCCTTGACCGCCGTATCGACGAGCTCGGGCCGCGACAGGTGATCGACCCCAGCCTTCAAGACCTTGTAGCGCAGCCACCCCAACAGCCGGATCCGCGACGCATCCACCAAGACCTCGCGCTTTTCGTCCTCCGTAAAGGCGTGCGCAGGGTTCACGATGCCGATGCGACAGATCAGCCCGCCGAGCGAGCGCACCGTGAACGCGCCGCGACTGAACCCGAACAAATAGATCGAGTCGCCCGGCATGTAATTGGTGACGAGCAGCTTGTAGAGGTCGCGGATGTTGCGCGACAGCCCCCAGCCGAACGCGCCGCCGAGCAGCTTGATCAGCTTGAAGTCCTCGGTGCCCACGCCATCGTCATAGAACGCGATCTGCGGCGGGACCTCACGCGGACAGTGGCGATGCCCGTCGACGTCGATCGCCTCGAACATCCGGTACACGTTCGTCCCGTTGCCTTTGCCCCCGCTGTTGCCCGTGCCATCCGAGCACAACACGATGTTGCGGGCCGGCCGCACGAACGGGTTCGGCCGATCGGAGTCCTCCAGCGCCTCGGCGCTCGCCTCGCTCATGTCGTGCCCCCTTGCCGGGGATTATTGCTGAAGCTGCGCCCCCTTGGAATCAGGGCTCGTTTGAGAGTCGGCCACAAAGCGCGCATGCTCGCGCGTGTGAAGCCGCCCATTGCACTCACCGCGTTGACTGCATTGCTCGCGCTCGCTCCGGCTTGCACCGGCGACGACGAGAGCTCTTCGAACACTCCTGTGACCGGCGGCTCCTCCGGGACGATGGCCGCGACCGGAGGCAGCGCCGGCATCGCTGGTAGCGGCGGCGCCGTGATGATGACGGGCGGCAGCGGTGGGCGCAGCGGAGCCGGCGGCAGCGGCGGCTCGATGTCCAGTGGAGGCGCCGGCGGCAGCGGCGGAAGCGACATGTCGAGCGGCGGTCAGACCGGCAGCGGCGGCATGGGTGACACCGGCGGTTCGTCACCGATGCCCGATGCCGGCGGCGATATGTACGAGCCGACGCCCAGCGCGGGCTGCGGCACTGCCGGCCGGCCCACGGATGGGCTCGTATCCGTCGCGGACAGCCACTACTTCGCGTTCCCCGAGAGCTACGACGGCACGGAACCCTATCCCGTGCTCATGGCACTTCATGGCTGCGCCGCCGTCAACCGCGGCACGAGCGCCGAGAACACCGAGTGGATGTACGTCACGCGGGAGAGCGTGTTCGCGACCGACTACGTGCGGGCGATCCCGGTCTCCGCCAATACCAATGGTTGCTGGAGCTACGACGCGGACGCGGGCCGCATCAAGCAGGTCTACGATCAGCTGCTCGCCAACCACTGCGTCGATACCAGCCGCGTGTTCGCGACGGGCCACAGCTCGGGCGCCCAGATGGTCGTGCAGATCTTGCTCGAGACCCACACTGCGGATGCAGCGCACGTAGGCTTCGACGCGGTCGCACCCGTCGCGGCCTCCGACTACGGCGCGATGAGCGGTCCCATCCCCGTCATGTACATCCAAGGCATGATGGACGCGGAGCGCGGCAACGGCGACGGCCACGAGACCGTCGAGCGCTTCCGCGCAGCCAACGGCTGCGGCGACAGCTCGACGGCGTACACCGAGGTCGAAGGCTGCCAGAGCGGATCGACCGCTGTGAATCCAGGTTGCGTAAGCTACGAAGGCTGCGACGCGCCGACGATCTGGTGCTCGCACAACGACCCCGAGTACGGCGGCACGATGCACGGCATCCCGTGCTTCGCACTGACGGCGATGCACGACTTCTTTACGAGCGTCGTCCCGGTCGAATAGGCGCCTATCGCGTCAGAACCCGCGTTCCGCGCGATCGAGGCGGTCGTCGAGGCGCGCGAGCTGGTCCTCGATGTGGGGCCGCTCCGCGAGCGCACCATGGGGACCGGTCTGCGTGAGCGTCGCGATCTCTCGCTCGGCGTAGGCGATGCCCGTTCGGACCTCATGGAGCTCGCCCGCGAGCGCGTCGTTCTCGCCGTGCTCGGCTTCGGTCTGCCTGTGGAGCGTGTCGGCCCGCTGTTGAAGCTCGAGCAGTCGATCGATCAACACCTGCTTGGCATCGCGGGCGTCCTCGGGCGTCGGGTCTTTGCGTCCCGGGTAGCGGTCGGTCCAACTGTCGCCGTGGCGCCAATCGCACCCGCGAGCTGCGATGACGAGCACGGCCGTTGTCGGCACGACGCTCACGACGGTCATCACTTGCAGAATGCGTCGCATGTTCATGGTCGTCCCCCTTGCAGTGACCGTGCGGCGCACCTCGCCCCAGGGAGCGTGGATGGCGAGCGTACCGTCGGCCTAGCTCAGCTCCGCGGACGTCATGCAACTTCGATGCGAGCACGATTCCTGCTTCGCTCCCCAGCCAAACGGAGCAAAGCCAGTGAACCCTACGAGACCCATCCAGAGCAACGCCACGGCTGTGGCGATCGTCGCCGTGGTCGGAGCGCTCGCATGCGCGGGCTGCGTACGCAACGACCACGATGAGACCGAGGACACGGATCCACCGTACGAAAACCTCAACCCGCGCGAAGAGCTGCAACGGCGCGAGCAGCGCGCCCCGCAAGCGCAGCCAAGCCAAGCTCGACCCGAGCCCGCCACGGCGACCGTACGAACGATCGCGGACATCACCGGCAACGCCGGTCGTTTCATCGGCGAGAAGGTCGTGATCCAAGGCCAGATCGACAAGATCTACAGAGACCAAGGGTTCCGGCTCGACAGCGCCTCGCCGGCAGCCGGCGGCAGCGACGGCGACTTGGTCATCCTCGGTCCCAAGAACGCGACTTGGAAGGTCGACGACCGCTGGAACAGCGCGGGCGTGCGCGTCGAAGGCACCGTCCAAAGGGCGAAGGGCGTCGATCTCGAGAAGCAGCTGGGCTGGACGTTCGAGAGCGACGTCCGGCAGGCCGTGCAAGGTGAGGAGCTGGTCCTCATCGCCGAGAACGTGCAACGCACGGCGCCCGAGTGACAGGACATCCGACCGCTAGACGCGCGCGACGATCACCGCGTGGCCCGCGTCCGCTTCGAACGCGCGGCCATCGAAGCCACCGAGCGTACGGGTCGAGCTGAAGCCCGCTTGCCGCAGCATCTGAACGAGCTCGGCTGCGCGGTACAACCGGTGCGTCGCTCGCCAGCGCTGCCCGGGAGCCTCGGAAGCTCCGCGCGCTTCCCACTCGCGCTCGAGCATGCCGCCAGGCGCGTGTCGTGATGCGCTCTCCACGACCGAGCTGCCGTCATCGAGCGCATGCACCTGGGGCGAGTCCAGGACCAGGCCATCGAGCACCGCAAGCTCCAAGACCGCGCAGCCGCCGTCTCGCAAGCTCTCTCGCATGTTGCGCAGCAAGCGCAGATCGTCGCCTGCGTCCTCGAAGTACCCGAACGACGAGTAGAGGTGCAGGACGGCGTCGAAGCTCGCAGGCCGCACCAGCGTGCGCATGTCGGCGTGGATCAGCTCGGCGCGTAGGCCCGCGCGCTGCAATCGCTGTCGCGCCTCGTCGAGGTAGCTCGGCGTCAGGTCGACGCCGGTCACGCGCAAGCCTCGCGCGGCCAGATGGATCAGGTGTCGCCCGGGCCCGCACGGCATATCGAGCACCGCCGCATGCGCACGCAGCTGCAACAGCTCCACCAGTTGCGCGACCTCGGCTTCGGCCGCAGCCCAGCGATGCGCCTCGAAGATCCCGTCGCGCATCGACGCCCAAAAGCGCTGGTCTTGGTGCCAGGGAGCGTTGCCGTCTCGCTCATCCACAGGATCGTCCACCGTCACCTCACTGCGAATCGGGGTGACCCGACGGCCGTTGCTCGCAGCGCACGACGGCGGGTGGCGAGCCTCGACCATCCCAATGCGCCTGCTCGACATCCAGAGGCTGGCCCTGCACATCGGGCACCGAGGGCCGAAACAGCGGCTCGGGATCGCAGTTGCCGCGATCGTGGATCAGCTCGAAGTGCAGGTGGGGACCGCGGCTCACGCCGGTGCTGCTGACCTTACCGATGGCCTCGCCGCGCTTCACCCGCTGGCCCGCGCTTACCGAGAGCTCGGACAGGTGCGCGTAGAACGTCGCAAAGCGGCCTTTGTGCACGATCGTGACGATCTTGCCGTAGCCGGGGATGTCCTCGCCCGCATACACGACGATGCCGTCGTCCGCGGCGTGCGCCGGCCAGCCGACCTCGCCGCCGATGTCGATCGCCTTGTGGTAGCCCTCCTCGCCGCTGCCGAACCCGCGCACGCGCCAGCCTCGAGACACGGGCAAAGCCAACGTGCCCGCGCCGACATCGCCGCCCGCCTCTTGGATCCAAGCCTCGGACAGCTCGCCCCTTAGCACGGCGGTCGCGGCCGCGGCCGAGCCCAAGCCGAGCCGTTCGGCGCGCACGCTCGGCTGCTCCGCGCTCCGGTCGGGCTCGACCACCACCGCGCCGCTGCCGCGCGGCCCTTGCCGGTCCGCGTTGCGCTCGCCGGTGCGGAGGTCCTCCGCCTGCCCGCGGGCGCACGCCGCCGCCAGTACGGCCACAAGCCAATGCAATGCGAACCGGTTCCGCACGATGACGTGCATTGCCCAGCAAGCATCGGGCCAAGCTCTTGCTCGCCAGCAACGCGCAGCCGTTCGATCCCGTGAGGAGCGTCATACGCCTTGCAAACAAGGGTGTGGTGGGCTGGCGCCTTCGGGTTGGGTGTTGTCCGGCCCGGAGGGGGAACGATGGCGAAGAAGAACGGACACGGCTTCGGGCGTTTGGCACCACCCGATCGAGATCAAGACGAGCAGTACCTGATGAGGCGCCGGCTCGCGGCGCCGGGTGCCCCGATGCCTACGCGCAAGACGTGGCGCATCCATCCGGCTGCGTTGAACCAAGGTCAGACCAGCACGTGCGTCGGCCACGCGTGGCGCAACTTCTTGCGTGCCGCGCCGGTGCAGCTGAACGCGGGTGGCCCGTCAGCGTACGAGATCTATCGCGCAGCGATCGGCGTGGACGAGTGGAGCAGCAACGACGGCGAAGCGAAGTACCCCGATGGCGATCCGCGCTTGAAGTCGGGCACGAGCGTGCGTGCCGGCGCCAAGGCCGTCACTGCCGCGAACCATCTCGCGAGCTACCTGTGGGCGTTCGCGCTGCAGCCGGCGATCGAGTGGGTGCTGACCGAAGGCCCGGTCGTGCTCGGCACCGACTGGTGGTCTTCGTTCGCGCATCCGGATGACGAGGGCATCGTCCAGATCAAGCCCACGGCCACAGTGACCGGTGGCCACGCCTACCTATGGCGCGGCGTCGACACCAAGCGCGGCCTCGCGCTGTGCACGAACTCGTGGGGCGATGCCTGGGGCAACAGCGGCGACTTCTACCTCCCTTTGCGCGACCTCGAGCGCCTCATCGCCGACAACGGCGAAGTCTGCACCGCAGTCCAACAGAAGCTGAAACCCAAATCCGCCGCGCCCCCTCGCACAGGCACCCAACAAGCCGCCACCGCCTAGCTCTTCGAGAGCGATCGGTCGCGACAGTCATCTGCGCCGACGGTCGCGTTCAACGGATTGAGCAACGGTCGCCGATGATGTCGCGTCCACTTGAGCGCGCTTTTCGGCGCAGCGGTTTCGCAAAGGCTTGAAGCGAGCGGGGCGTGCGGGGCTCAACACATCGCGGTGCTGCTCAGCGCGAGCGAGAGGTTCGGCTCTCGATCCTCGAGGACATCGTCCCTGTTCGACGCGTCCATTGGAGGTCTTGGGGGCTGCCCGTACGCGCCCGGCGCATCCGGAAATCTGGCCACCGAGGACCTTGTCTATATGCTTCATGGGCTGGGTGTGGAGACCGGAACCGATTTGGCAAAGTTGTGCGAGGCCGCCTGCCTCGCGGAGACGCTCGTGAAGCACCGCTTGCCCGGGCGTGTTCACTCCGCCCACAGCAAACGTTGTAAGTCCGCCGACGTGGCGGGTGTGACAGCATAGCCTCAGCATGTTTCACCGAATCTTCGTTGCCAACCGCGGTGAGGTCGCCGCGCGCGTCCGCCGGACCTGCGAGCGGCTCGGCATCACGCCCGTATTCGGGGTGTCTGAAGCCGACCGCGACGCGCCTTGGTGCCGCGGCCACGAGCAGGTCGTGCTCGGCCCGGCGCGCGCCGCCGCGAGCTACCTCAACATCGAGCGAGTGGTCGAAGCGGCACGCCAGACCCGGTGCAGCGCGCTGCACCCCGGCTGGGGCTTCCTCTCCGAGAACCCGCGCTTCGTGAGCATGTGCGAGAGCTATGGCGTGACGTTCATCGGCCCGTCTGCGCACGTGATGCACTTGATGGGCAAGAAGACGCCCGCCAAGCGCGCGATGGGTCGCGCGCGCCTCACGTTGATCCCCGGTAGCGACGGGATCCTGCGCGACGCCGCGCACGCGCGCGAGGTGGCCGATGCCGTGGGCTATCCGGTGCTGCTCAAGGCGGAGAGCGGTGGCGGCGGCCGGGGCATGCGCATCGCGCGCGCCACCGCCGAGCTCGAGCGCGCGTACGACGAAGCCAGCGCCGAGGCGGTCGCCGCGTTCGGCGACGGCCGGCTCTACCTCGAGAAGCTGATCGAAGGCGGCCGGCACGTCGAGATCCAGCTGCTCGCCGATCGCTACGGCAACGTCGTGCACCTCGGCGCGCGCGACTGCACCGTCCAGCGCAATCACCAGAAGCTGATCGAGGAGTCGCCGGCGCCGGCGGTCTCACCGGACGAGCTCAGCAGGACGCTCGAAGCTGCGTGCCGCGCGACCGCGCAGATCGGCTACACGGGCGCGGGCACGATGGAATTCTTGCTGGACGAGGCCGGCACGCTGCGGTTCATGGAGATGAACACGCGGCTGCAGGTCGAGCACACCGTGAGCGAGGTGCGCAGCGGCGTCGATCTCGTCGAGCAGCAGCTGCGCGTGGCCGCGGGGCATCGGTTGCCGTTCACGCAAGCCGACCTGCAGCTCTCAGGTCACGCGATCGAGTTTCGCATCAACGCCGAGGATCCAGCGGACGGCTTCCGGCCCGCACCGGGGATCATCCTGCGCTGGCAGCCGCCGCCGATCAGCGACGACGTCCGCGTCGATACGCACGTGGAGACCGGCTACACCGTGCCGCCGTTCTACGACAGCTTGCTGTGCAAGCTGATCGTGCGCGGCACGACGCGCGACGAGGCCATCGACCGGTCGATCGCGGCGCTCGAGACGTTCGCGTGCGAAGGGCCGGCCACCACCATCCCCATGCACCTTGCGATCCTGCGCTCACCGGCGTTCCGGCGCGGCGCGTACACCACCCGCGCCATCCCCGGCTGGCCGCCGGTGAAGGAAGGGCAGTAGTCGATGGCCCATATCCCCCTCAAGCCGATTGGGTCTCCGCGCGCGAGCGTGATCGACGATCGGACATTTCAAGAGCACAAGCAGGATCTCGCCAAGCGAGAGGCCAAGATCGACGCGGTGCGCGCCGAGGCGCGCGCGGGCTGGGGCGCGAAGTACGTCGCGCGGGTTCATGAGAAGGGCAAGCTGACGGCGCGCGAGCGGATCGAGCTGCTGCGCGATCAGGACAGCGAGTTGCTCGAGATCGGTACGCTCGTTAACCACGGTGAGAAGTTCGGCGAGCTCACCTCGCCGGCTGCCGGCGTGGTGACCGGGTTCGTGCGCGTCGCCGGCCGGTGGTGCGTGGTGATCGCGAACGACAACACCGTCGCGTCGGGCGCGTGGTGGCCGCGTACGCCGGAGAAGATCCAGCGCGCGCAGACCATGGCGCTCCGCCTCAAGGTGCCGACCATCTACCTGGTCGACTGCAGCGGCTTGTTCCTACCCGAGCAGCGGCGCTCGTTCGCCGGCGGCACGGGCGCGGGCCACATCTTCAAGATGAACAGCTTGCTCTCGGACGCCGGTGTGCCGCAGCTCGCCGGCGTGTTCGGCGACTGCATCGCGGGCGGCGGCTACATGCCCATCATCAGCGACCGCGTATACATGACGGAGCAGGCCTATATGGTGATCGCCGGCGCGGCGCTCATCAAAGGCGCGAAGAGCACCAAGATCACGTCGCTCGACATCGGCGGGCCCGAGGTACACGTGCACGAGAGCCGCTGCGCGGACGTGCGCGTGCCGGACGACGACACGCTGATCGCGTGCTTGCGCGCCGAGGTGGAGCGCATGCCGAGCTCGGGCGCCGAGTACTATCGAGGCGGCACGGGCAGCGTCGAGCCTGCCTTCCCGCCGGCGGAGCTGAGCGGCCTCATACCGCCGGACCACCGCGAGGCCTACGCGGCCGAAGAGGTGCTCGCGCGGCTGTGCGATCAGAGCCTGTTCTGGGAGGTGCTGCCGCACGTCGGGCGCGAGATGATCTGCGGGGTGGGGCGGCTCGGCGGTCTCTACGCGGGCTTCGTGATCAACCGCCAGGGCTTGATCCCCGACCCGGATCATCCAGGGCAGGTGCGCCCCGCGGGCATCTTGTATCGCGACGGCATCGCCAAGATCAGCGCGTTCAGCCGCGCTTGCGACGCGGACGGCATTCCGCTCGTGTGGCTGCAGGATATCGGCGGGTTCGATATCGGGTTGGAAGCGGAGCGGCACGGTCTGCTCGGCCTTGGCTCGAGCTTGATCTACGCCAACAGCACCAACCGCGTGCCGATGTTCACCGTGCTGCTGCGCAAGGCCTCGGGCGCAGGCTACTACGCGATGGCGGGCTTGCCGTACGACCCGATCGTGCAGCTCTCGACCCCGTTGTCACGGCTGAGCGTAATGGAGGGGCGCACGCTCGCCATCGCCACGTACAACACCAAGCTCGACGACAACTTCCAGATCGAGACGACCGACCCAAAGGAGCGCCAGAAGATCGAGCAGGGCATGGTGCAGGTCGAGGCGCGCATCGAGGGAGACATGAACCCGGTCGTCGCCGCGAGCCAGATGGACACGGACGAGATCGTGGATCTCCACGCGCTGCGCGGCTGGCTCGTCACGCTCGTCGAGATGACGTACCAGGGCACCGGGCAGCGCCGCGTGAAGAACCCGCGCATCTGGTCGTTGCACGACCTCGCGCTGCTCGGCGAGCGCGGCCAGCCGTCCCCCGAAGCAGTGATGGGCAGCAACCTGACCAGCGCCGCGCTCAAGGCGCCCGACGCCGGCGAGCACGTCGAGGGCTTGGTGTTCCGCGCGCCGCTCGCGGGCCGCGTCTACTTCCGGTCCGCGCCGGACAAGCCCCGCTTCGTCGAGCCCGGCGCCGAGATCGAGCACGGCACGGCCGTGTGCCTGCTCGAGGTCATGAAGTCGTTCAATCGTGTGGCCTACGGCGGCGCGGGTATGCCTGCCCGAGCGCGCGTCTCGCGCATCCTGGTCGAGGACGGGGCGGACATCGACGCCGGCGCTCCGATGCTGTTGCTCGAGCCGCTCTAGGCCTCCCTAGGCCTGCGCCGGCTGCGCAGCGACCTCACGGGCATGACGATGAGGGTGAGAGCATCGTCGAGGTGATTGAGCACGATGGCGGGTGCGTAGATCGTAAGCCCGGCCGCGAGCCCTCGTTGAACGAGGAACAAGGACGCGCCCAGGTAACGAACCCGTACGTCAAACCGGCGCTCGACGTATTCGTAGGCCGTGTAGACGTTAAGGCGATAGTAGACGGGTAGAAAGAAGGCGCTGACTACGATCATCGCCAACGGCCGTACGCGACGATGAACGTGAGCGTGCCCAACATGACTGCCCAGTCGAGCCGCGTCACGAGCGAGCCTTTCTCATCGCGCTGCTTGAGTGGCCGGCGCGCACCGTAAAATCACGAACCCAACGACACCAGCAACGAACGACCCGACCAGAATGCCCACCTTCGCGTCATCGAGCAAAGCGGGCGCGCTCGGATACGCGAGTGACGCAATGAAAAGCGCGACCGTGAAGCCGATACCCGAGAGGACCGACACGCCGTACAGCTTGGCGAGCGATGCGCGTCCCGGCATCGGTGCGACGCCGATCCTGACCGCGAGCAGCGTCAAGCTGAAGATTCCCACTTGCTTACCTAGGAACAGACCTGCGGCCGATCCAAGCGCCACCGGTGCAACGAGGCTCGACAGCCCCGCATCACCGAGGAACACGCCGGAATTCGCGAGAGCAAACGTCGGCATGATGAAGAACGCGACGAAGGGATGGAGGAGGGGGACAAATCGCTGAACGGGCGCCTCCAGGTCCTCGAGCTTCTCCTCGATGGAAAGGATCTCCGCACTATCGAGCTCCTCATCGAGTGCTTTGGAGTCCAGCTGCGAGACGTGCTGGGCGAGCTCGGTCAGGATATCGCGAGAGGGTCGAAGCGATCGCGCCGGAATCATCAGACCGAGGATGACGCCTGCAATCGTCGCGTGGATTCCGCCGTGGTGCAGCGCATACCAAAGCCCGGCTCCAACCGCGGCGTAGGCGAGGCCGCTTACGACGTACGCTCGGTTCATCGCGAACAGCACGAGCGTGAGCACGACCGCACCGACCAGCCACGCGATGTCGAGCCCGTGCCCGTAGAAGAAAGCGATCACGAGAATTCCGCCGATGTCGTCGAAGATCGCAAGCGCAGTGACGAAGACGATGAGCGCATGCGGGACGCGGCTCTTGAGGAGCGTGAGGATGCCCACGCAGAACGCGATATCCGTCGCCATCGGGATGCCCCACCCAGCCTGGCCCTCGCCGCCCCAGGTGAACGCGAGGAAGATTGCGGCCGGCACCACCATGCCGCCGAGCGCAGCGACCGCTGGCAGACTGGCTTTGCCGACGCTGTTGAGCTCGCCGGTTACGAGCTCTCGCTTGATCTCCATGCCCACGACGAAGAAAAAGATCGCCATCAGGCCGTCGTTGATGAGCTGCCTCGTAGTGAAATGGGCAGTGCGTGCACCCGCGCCGAGGCTCAGCGGACAATCGAACACGCTCTGGTAGCTCGCCGGGTGCAGGTTTGCCCAGAGCAGAGCCGCGACGGCGCTGCCGAGAAACAGGATGCCGCTCGCCGCCTGCATGCGAACGAACGCCTGGAGCGGGCGGACCACGGCTCCGAAGATGCCGTCGGGCGCGATCATCGCGACCCTCGCACGGTGATCACGCGATCGGTTTGGGCGTAGCCGCTCAGGATGGGAGGCATGAGGATCCCTTGATGGATGGCAGCCCGACCATCCGGATCCTGCAGCCGAAGAGCTGCACCCTTTGCAGTCCTGACATTGCCACGCGACGCCCCTCGTCTGCCAGCGCTATTCAGTGTGGACCTGAGGTCCACCACGAACACCGCGAGCGGCGCACGACGTCACGCTAGCCTCGGGACGGAACCCGATAACGATCGGCTCACCGCGATCCTACCCGGAGGATTCACCGGGATCGCACGTGACTGGGAGCGGAACATGGTGACGAAGTTCATGTGAGTCCGACGTTGCGTGACCGAGGCGCGCATACGCCGCTAGGACCACGGGAACAGGACTCGCGCTTTCCCTGACCACGCGCGGGTACACGACCCGAGTTGCTCGCGCGCATCGTCCGCGGAGGGTAGTTGTTTGTCCGAAAGCTTTGCGCGCGCGCGGAAACGTGGCCAGGCTTCGAGCACACGCGCGTGATTTCCAGCTTCGGTGTGTTCGTCGGTGGCATGGATGAGAATGCGTTTTTCGAGGTCTGTGGCCACGGCGCCGACCTTGCGGCCGCTCGATAGTGGTTCAGCGATGTCCGTGCGCAGCGCGTCGCAGGCCCTGACGCGAGCAAGCAGCTCCAGGGCGTCGGGTCTCAGCTTGTCCCGCTGCCACGGGGCGTTGCTCTCGCCAACGGCGCAGACCGCGGGCCACAGGCGCCGGTGCACGAACGTACGCTTGCCGGCGATCAGCTTCACCACCAAGCTCTTGTCCATCAGCGCCTGAAGCACGTCATAAATGACCCGATTGCGTGGATGAGACCACCACGAGCCAACGATCGGCTCTCCTGCGATCAGTGAAACGAGTGACGGGAATGCCGCGTCCTGCATCAGCAGCAGGCCGTGTTGCTCGAGCTGCGCAAGCGCCAGGTCGGTTGCACGCTCAGCGTCCATGGCCGCAACCTAGCGCGCGAATCCGTGTGCGCCCAGACGTTCACCGCGCCTGCTCAGCAAGGCCTGATGCGCGCCAAGCACCGAATCGACGCCCACCCACCCGTTTGAGGAGCGATTTGCCAAGCCTCACCTCTCGCGCATTGCGCGAGCGATGAGCTGCCCGCGGCCATCCGGTGATACGAGCGCGCACGAAGTGCCGCGCTCATGGTCGATGGCAGCCCCCTCGGAGGAGGGATTCGCCGGCTTGCCCACCAGTTCGTCCGCGCTTCGCGCGCACGAAGTGCCGCGCTC
>Ga0190269_10001141_pt1 | contig 12838 bp, 9 predicted proteins | sample Popmic249IS_FD_133749 | JGI IMG/M metagenome (GOLD analysis project Ga0190269, IMG submission 133749) | Populus adjacent soil microbial communities from riparian zone of Blue River, Arizona, USA - 249 IS | ecosystem: Environmental > Terrestrial > Soil > Riparian zone | place: USA: Arizona...
CCCTGGTACTTCCCCGAGATGAAACGCATCGCATAATGCTTCATGGATCAGATAGGACCCGGGCGTCTAACGGGTCAGTCACGCCGCGGCGGAGCGCGCCAAAGTGAGCGCCGCGTGCCTATTAAGTTAAGAGTTCCGATACCCACTGGTCAAGCGACGGTCCATGAGCCGTTGCTTGTCGCGGAGTAAGCCTCTTACACGTCTACAATCAGACTACGTGCGATCGCACCGTTTGGTGGTGCAACGAATGCACGCGCTGGGGCATTACCGCTTCGCGCATGTACGTCTGGGTGCGGGAGGGCGCGCGTTGCGCTCGCGGCCTGGCCTGGTGTGCAGGTGCAAACGAATCCCACACTCTGCGGCTACGAGGACGTCTTGGTCTACGTAGACATGCAAGAGCACGGCGCTGCAGCCGTCGTCATGACAGCTGCATCGTAGTGGTAACGGAGTGGCTCAAACCTCGAGCAGGTCTTTGTCTTTGCGAGCCACGATCGCGTCGACCTCAGCCACGCCGTCTTTGATCTGCTCTTCGACCTTCTTTTCGGCGCGCTCCAGCTCGTCTTCGCTGATCTGCTTGTCCTTCTCCAGGCTGCTCAGCAGGTCCTTGGCGTCGTGACGGGCTTTGCGGATGGCGACCTTCGTATCCTCGCCGTGCTTCTTGACCAGCTTGGCGAGCTCCTTGCGACGCTCCTCGGTGAGCGGAGGCATGGGAATACGCAAGATGTCACCGTCGCTCATCGGATTCAGACCGAGCGGCGACTGCACGATCGCCTTTTCGATGACCTTGAGCTGGGTCTTGTCCCACGGCTTGACGGTCAGCATGCGTGCTTCCGGGACCGCGACGGTCGCCAGCTGCGACAGCGGCATCTGCGACCCGTAGACCTCGACGCGAACCGACTCCAGCAGCGACGGATGCGCGCGACCCGTGCGGATCTTTGTGAGCTCGCGCTTGAGCGATTCGTGTGCTTTGGAGATGTCTTTCGCGAGCTCTGAGATCACATCGGCGATCATATTTCCTCCAAACAGTCTCGGTCTCTCTCAATCAAACTTGGTTCGCAAAGACGTCAGAGGCTTCGCTCACAACGGTGCCGATGGGCTCGCCTAACACCACGCGTCGAATGTTGCCTCGGTCGCCGAGCGCAAATACGCGGATGGGGAGGTTGTTGTCCCGGCACAGCGTCACTGCCGTGCTGTCCATGACGCCCATGCGCGCTTGAATGAAATGATCGTACGAAACGCGGCTGAACAAGTTCGCATCCGCGTGCTTGTGAGGATCCTTGTCGAACACGCCTATGACCTTGGTGGCCTTGCACAAAAGATCCGCGTGGATCTCCATCGCGCGCAGCGCAGCAGCGGTGTCCGTCGAGAAGTACGGATTGCCGGTGCCCGCGACAAAGATCAACGCGCGGCCCTTTTCCAAGTGCCTGATCGCGCGGCGCCGAATGTACGGCTCTGCGACCGCACGCACATCGAGCGCGGTCATCAGCCGAGTGGGAACGGAGTGCTTCTCCAGCGCGTCTTGCAGCGCGACGCCGTTGATCACGGTCGCGAGCATACCCATGTAATCTGCGCTCGCGCGGTCCATGCCTTGGGCGCTGCCCTTCAGGCCGCGGAAGATGTTGCCGCCACCGATCACGATGGCCATCTGCACGCCAAGCGCGTGCACCTCCGCGAGCTCTGCGCTGATCGTATCGAGCGTCTTAGGCTCGATGCCGAAACCACCGGGGACACCGCACAACGCCTCGCCAGAGAGCTTCAGCAGTATTCGTTTGTGCTTGAGGCTCATGCTCACCTTGTTGCGAAGCATAGCGCCAAAAGGCGTCTTGGGGTGGCTCAAACGCAAAAACGCGGTCATGCGCCGAGCACATGACCGCGTGAGGAAGTGAACAGCCGGAAAAAGATGTCAGGAGCCGGAGATCGCCGCGGCAACGTCCGCGGCGAGGTCAGCCTTCTGCTTCTCGATGCCTTCGCCGAGCTCGTAGCGAACGAAGCGGCGAATCGCGATCTTCTCGCCGAGCTTCGCCGCGAGGGCGTCACCGAGCTGCTGGATCGTCTTTTCGCCATCGACCACTGACACTTGTTCGACGAGGCTCACCTCGGCCAACCACTTGTCGAGCTTGCCATCCAAGATCTTGGCAGCGACGGCTTCGGGCTTCGCCTTTCCACCGTTCGCGACTTCTTCGTCCATCTGCGCTTTGAAGATCTCGCGCTGCTTTTCGAGCTGCGCCGCGGGCACCTCTTCGCGCCGCACGTACTGCGGGCTCATCGAGGCGATCTGCAGACCGACCTGCTCCAAGAAAGCCTTGAAGTCTTCGCTGCGCGCGACGAAGTCAGTCTGGCAGTTGACCTCGACGAGCACACCGAGACGCGAGCCTGCGTGGATGTAAGCGTGGATCGCGCCTTCGGCAGCGATCGCACCGGCTTTCTTCGCAGCCTTGGCGAGGCCCTTCTTCTGGATGTACTCGATCGCCTTTTCGATGTCGGCGTCGGACTCCTGAAGCGCGACCTTACAGTCTGCGATGCCTGCGCCCGTGCGTTGGCGCAGCTCTTTGATCAAATCCATCGTTACGTTGGCCATGGCGTAGACCTTTCTATCTCACTCAGTTCCTGATCAGCTCTGCGCCTCGGGCTCTGCTGCTGCTCCAGCATCGCTCTCTACTTCGCGCTCTGCACCAGCATCGCTGCCGCTGTCACCACGACCGCCGCGCCCGCGACCGCCGTCGCGACCACCATCACGTCCGCCGCGGCCGCGACCACGCGAGAACTCCACCGCCGGGCCGGGACCCTGGTCACGGCTCTGGTGCGCGTACTCGCGGCGACGGCTCTGGCCTTGCACGGCAGCCTCTGCCACGGCGTTCGTGATCAGCTTGATCGAGCGGATCGCGTCGTCGTTGCCGGGGATGACGTACTGGATCAGGTCGGGGTTGCAGTTGGTGTCAGTCAGGCCGACGACCGGGATGCCGAGCTTGTTCGCTTCATCGACGGCGATGTGCTCGTGCTGCGGGTCGATCACGAACAAAGCGGCCGGGGGACCGTTCATGTCACGGATGCCGCCGACGAACTTCGTCAGGCGCTCGGCCTCACGACGCAACGTCAGCGCTTCCTTCTTGGCCAGCGTGTCGAGCGTGCCGTCCTCGTCCATCTGCGTGAGCTGACGCAGGCGCTCGATGCCCACCTTCATGGTGCGGAAATTGGTGAGCGTGCCGCCCAACCAACGACCGGTCACGTGGAACTGACCGGAGCGCGTGGCTTCCTCGATGATCACGTCTTGGGCCTGGCGCTTGGTGCCGACGAACAGGAGCTGTCCGCCGCGTGCCACCGCGTTCGACACGAAGTTCAGCGCGCGCTTGAGGTAGCGAGCGGTCTGATCGAGGTCGACGATGTGGATGCCGTTGCGTGCGCCGTAGATGTAGGGCGCCATCTTCGGGTTCCAGCGGTTGGTCTGGTGACCGAAGTGCACGCCGGCATCGATAAGCTTGCGGATCGATACGCCGAAGTCTTCACCCAGTTGTTGCCCGGCTTGCGCTGCGAAGCTGTCGCCGGACGCGTTTTCTTGAACGTTCTCACTCATGACTCAGTGTCCTTTGGTTGCGCCTCCGCATATCTCGGGCGACGACTTGCGCGTGGGGCCTTTGCAAACTGCAGGGACCGACGAACAAGCACCGAGTCGACCGTTTTGGCTGATATGCGTGTGGATTTTCGGCCTCGGGTTTCCGGAGCCGGCCCCTCGACGAGAGGCGGGCGGCGGTATACCACGCCCAATGCCCCCTTGCCACCGGCCGTGGACAGAAGCGCGCGCGTCCGCGGCGTCCTAAACTGTCCGAGCCGTCCATCCTAGGGAGCCATCCTACCCATGTCCCACCGCTCCGAAAGACCGGGCCCCGCCTGCCCTATCTGCAAGCGCGCGCTGCCGCAGAGCGCTGCCCCAAAAACCCATCCGTTCTGCTCGGCTCGCTGCAAGACCATCGACCTTGGCAACTGGCTGGGTGACGGGTATGTCATCCCCGGCGCGTCGCTGGACCACGTCGAAGAGCTCGACGGGATCGACTTAGCCGACCTGCTTCGGGAGCCTTCATGAGTGAGTTTCTGCGCGCCTGCCGGCGTGAGCCCACCGCCTACACCCCCATCTGGCTGATGCGCCAGGCGGGCCGTTATCAGCCGGAGTATCGGGCGCTGCGCGAGAAGTACAGCTTCGTGGAGCTGTGCAAGAACTCCGAGCTCGCGGCGGAGGTCACGCTCCTGCCGGTGAAGCAGCTCGGCGTCGACGCTGCGATCATCTTCGCGGATATCCTCTTGATCTTGGAGCCGCTCGGCATCGGCTTTCACTTCGCGAAAGACGACGGGCCGAAGATCGAAAAGCCCGTCCGAACAGCGGCCGACGTCGAGCGCGTGAGCTCCAGCATCGATGCAGACGACTCGCTCGGGTACGTGATGCAGTCGATCCGCAACACGCGCTCGGGTCTGCCTGCGAACGTGCCGCTGATCGGCTTTGCCGGTGCGCCGTTTACGCTGGCTTCGTATGTGATCGAAGGCGGCGGCTCGAAGGATTACATGCACACCAAGGCGTTGATGTACGGCGATCCTGGCGCTTGGGATGCGCTGATGGAGAAGCTGACGGCGGCGCTCGCGAACTATCTGAATGCGCAGGTGCGCGCAGGCGCGCAGGCGCTGCAGGTATTCGATAGTTGGATCGGAGCGGTGCCGCCTGCCGACTACGAGCGCTACGTCGCGCCGCACATGAAGAAGCTGTTCGCTGGGCTCGACAAGAGCGTGCCGGTGATCCACTTCGGCACGGGGAATCCGGCGCTGTATCCGCTGATGAAGGCCGCTGGCGGCGATGTGATCGGGCTCGATTTTCGCGCGGAGCTCGGGCCGACTTGGGACGTGTTGGGCAACGTCGCGGTGATGGGCAACTTGGATCCCTATTCGCTGCTCGCTCCGCTGCCGGAGCTGCGGCGACGCGTGAAGCATGTTCTCGATGGCGCTTGCGGTCGGCCGGGGCACATCTTCAATCTCGGGCACGGCATCTTCCCGCAAGCGAGCGTCGAAAAGGCGCGTGCGCTCGTGGACATTGTGCATGAGCTGAGCGCGCGCTAACGCCGGTGTGTGATTCCTGCGCTCACTGGCTGCACTGCAGAAAAAACAGGCGAATAGCCATTTAGCACCGTGACATCCCAGCGCTGCGGCATTAGGCCACGAGGCATGCATGATCGCGGCGGTCGTGCGCTCAGGATGTCGTGCTCATGGCAAAGAAATTCATTCTCACCGTGCTCGGCCTGCTCGTTGTGGTCGGTGGGCTCGTGGGGGTCAAAGTCCTGCAGTTCCAGACGATGTTCGCGCAGTCCGCGCAAGCGGCAGCGCCGCCCGAGTCTGTAGCGACCAGCGCGGTCAGTGAAACGACGCTGAGCCCAACGCTCGATGCTGTGGGCTCGGTGGTCTCGTACCAGGGCGTCACGCTCAACGCCGAGATCACGGGAACGATTCGCCGCATCGCGTTCGACTCCGGCGCGAGTGTCCAAGCCGGCGCGGTGCTCGTCGAGCTCGACACCTCGGTCGAGCGCGCGCAGCTGGAAGCGGCTACCGCGAGCCGCGATCTCGCCGTGATCAACTTGGAGAGCGGACGCAGCCTGGTCGGCAGCGGCGCGATCCCGAAAAGCCAGTGGGTGGCGCTCGAAGCACAGGCCAAGCAGTCTGCGGCGGAGGTCGCGCGTTTGAACGCGCTGATCGCGAAGAAGACGATCCGCGCACCGTTCTCGGGTAAAACAGGCATGCGGCTCGTGAACCTGGGGCAGCTCGTCGGCGCAGGTGATGCGATCGTCACGCTGCAGTCGCTCGACCCCGTCTACGTGGACTTTTCGTTGCCGCAGCAGCGCTTGTCGCAGCTCACTACCGGCTCGAAGGTGAGCGTCACGACCGACGTGTTCCCGGACAAGGTGTTCGAGGGTGAGCTCAGCGCGATCAACCCTGTGCTCGATCAGGCCACCCGCAGCGTACGGCTGCGGGCGACGCTGAAGAACCCCGAGGGGCAGCTGCATCCCGGCATGTTCGCGAAGGTGCAAGTCGCGCTGCCGTCGCAGGAAAAGGCGCTGCTCGTGCCGAGCACTGCGGTGATGTTCGCGCCCTACGGCGACTCGGTGTACGTCGTCGACAACAAAGATCCGCAGAAGCCCATCGTGCAGCAGAAGTTTGTGCGCCTCGGAACGGCGCAAGGGGACTTCGTCGTGGTGCTCGATGGGCTCAAGGCCAACGACACCGTCGTCACCACCGGCGCGTTCAAGCTGCGCAATGGCGCGAGCATCGTGATCAACAACGAGCTCAAGCCCGAACCGTCGCTCAAGCCGAACCCCACCGACACCTGATCACGGCAGAGGGCTACCCGCCATGAAGCTCACAGACTTATTCATACGGCGACCGGTGTTGGCGATCGTCGTCAACCTGGTGATCATCATCGCGGGCTTGCAGGCGGTGCGCACACTGGTCGTGCGCGAGTACCCGCGCAACGAGAACGCCGCGGTCACGGTGACTACGACGTACGTCGGTGCGAGCCCTGAGCTCGTCCGCGGCTTCCTGACCACGCCGCTGGAGCGCGCGATCGCGTCGGCGGATGGCATCGAGTACCTGGAGTCGCAGAGCTCGCAGAACGTCTCGCAGGTCACTGCGCGCTTGAAGCTGAACTACGACACCACAAAGGCGCTCGCGGAGATCGGCTCCAAGATCAATCAGGTGCGCGGTGAGCTTCCGCCTGAGGCCGAGGTTCCGACGCTGAACGTGGTGTCGGTCGACAGCCAGTTCGCGTCGGCATACCTCGACTTCTACTCGGACATCCTGCAACCGAATGAGATCACCGACTACCTGGTGCGCGCCGTGCAACCGCGGCTCACCGCGATCGCAGGCGTGCAGCGCGCGGAGATCCTGGGCGGACGCACGTTCGCGATGCGCATCTGGCTGAAGCCCGATCGCATGGCTGCGTTGAATGTCAGCCCGGCCCAAGTGCGCGCCGCGCTGGCGGCGAACAACTACCTCTCCGCGGTCGGCAAGGCCAAAGGCTCGATGGTGCAGGTGAACCTGACCGCGGATACCGATCTGCGTTCGGTGGCCGAGTTCAAGCGCCTGCAAGTGCGCGAGCAGAACGGTACGGTGGTTCGGCTCGAAGACATCGCCGACGTCGTGCTGGGTGCCGAAGACTACGATGTCGAGGTTCGGCAGAGCGGTCGCAAGGCTGTGTTCATGGGCATCTTCGTGCTGCCGAACGCGAACGCGCTCGATGTGATGAAGCTGGTGCGCGCTGAGATGGCCGAGATCCAGAAGGACCTGCCGAGTGGTTTGAACGGCGGCATCGGCTACGACGGAACGGACTACATCCAGGGTGCGATCGACGAGGTCGTGGAGACGCTGGGCGAAACGCTCTTGATCGTGGTCGCGGTGATCTTCTTGTTCCTCGGCTCGTTCCGCTCGGTGATCGTGCCGGTCGTCGCGATCCCTGTTTCACTGATCGGCGCGGTGTTCTTGATGCAAGTGCTCGGGTTCACGCTGAACCTGCTGACCTTGCTCGCGATCGTGCTCTCTGTCGGGATCGTCGTCGACGATGCGATCGTGGTGGTGGAGAACGTCGAGCGGCACATCCACGAGGGCAAGTCGCCGCTGGAAGCGGCGCTGCTCGCCGCGCGCGAGCTCGCTGGTCCGATCATCGCGATGACGATCACTCTGGCCGCGGTGTACACGCCGATCGCGCTCCAAGGCGGGTTGACCGGATCGCTGTTCCGCGAGTTTGCATTCACGCTCGCGGGCGCGGTGCTGATCTCGGGCATCGTGGCGCTGACGCTCTCGCCGATGATGTCGGCGAAGCTGCTGAAGTCGAATTCCACGCAAGCTTGGTTTCCGCGGCAGATCAATCGCGTGTTCGATCGCATCAAGCGGGGCTACACGTACGTGCTCAATGGCACGCTGAGCGCTCGGCCCGCCGTCTACACAGTCTGGGTGGTGCTCACGCTCGCGATCATCCCGATGTTCATGTTCGCGCCGAAAGAGCTTGCGCCGACGGAAGATCAGGGCGTGATCTTCGCGCCGATCGTCGATGCGCCCTCGAATGCGACGATCGACGAGACCACACGCTACGGCGACGCTGCCAACAAGCTCGCCATGAGCACCAAGGAAGCGGAGTTCACCTTTCAGGTGACGCAGCCGAACAGCGGGTTTTTGGGCCTCGTGTTGAAGCCGTGGGACAAGCGTGAGCGCACCGCCTTTGAGATCCTCCCCGAGGTGCAGGCGAAATACAGCTCGTTGACTGGCATTCGCATGTTCCCGCTCTTGCCCCCTGCCCTACCCGGCGGCGGCAACTTCCCGGTCGAGGTGTTGGTCTCGTCCACCGCGAAGCACAGCGACATCCTGCGCTACGCGACGTCACTGCAGAACGCGGCGATGAAGAGCGGCAACTTCCCGCTGCTCGAGATCGACACCAAGATCGACCAGCCGCAGGCGCAGATCACGCTCGATCGCGACAAAGTCGCGGCCATGGGCTTGAACATGTCGTCGGTGGGAGCGGACCTCGCTGCGGCTGTTGGCGGCAACTTCATCAACCGCTTCAGCATCGACGGCCGCAGCTACAAGGTGATCGCGCAGCTGAAGCGCAACGCGCGCCAGAATCCTGGGCAGATCGAGGATCTGTACGTGAGCGGCCCGAAGGGCGAGCTGATCCCGCTTGCCAGCGTCGCCAAGCACGAGATCTCCGCTACGCCGCGCTCGCTCAATCGCTTCCAGCAGCTGAACGCAGTCAAGCTGAGCGGTGTCGCGACGCTGCCGCTCGACGAAGCGCTGAAGTTCCTGGAAGGCAAAGCCAAAGAGCTCATGCCGTCCGGCTACGTGCTCGACTACACCGGTGAGTCGCGCCAGCTGCGCACCGAGGGGGACACGTTCCTGATCTCGTTCGCGCTCGCTGTCGTGCTGATCTTCTTGGTGCTGGCCGCACAGTTCAACAGCTTCCGCGATCCGCTCGTGATCTTGCTCGGCTCGGTGCCGCTCGCGCTGTTCGGTGCGTGCATCTTCATCGCGCTGAAGATGCCGAACCCGCAGATGCCGTTCTGGACGGACGGCTGGACCACGTCGATGAACATCTACGCGCAGGTCGGGCTCGTGACGCTGGTTGGGCTCGTCTCGAAGAACGGCATCTTGATCGTGGAGTTTGCGAACGAGCTGCAGCGCACCGGCATGGACAAACTGAGCGCGATCCGCGAGGCCGCAGGCACACGTTTGCGCCCAGTGTTGATGACGAGCTTGGCCACCGTGTTTGGTCACTTCCCGCTCACACTCGTGACAGGTGCTGGCGCTGCGGCGCGCAACAGCATCGGCCTCGTGGTCGTGTCGGGCATGGCACTCGGCACGCTGTTCACGCTGTTCGTGCTGCCCTCGATCTACGTGCTGCTCGCGAAGGAGCACAACTCGGCGGACGAGCTGCGGGAGCCAGCTGCAGAGCCGCAGCTCGCACCCGCGGAGTAGCGCTCACCACACTTTGCAGGTGTGCTCTGGGCGCATCGGCGTGCTCGGCTTGCACTGGAACGCCTCCCCGAACTCGGGGAGGTTCGAGAGCGAGCCGATGACCCGGAAACGCGGGCTCGAGTGCGGGTCAACCGTAACGCGCATGCGCTCCAGCTCGACCGACGACTTGGTGCACCAGGCCTGGCCGACCGCCAAGAAGAACTGTTGGTCCTCGTTGAAGCCTTCGGCGACCTGCTGTGACGCAGCGCCGCTGCGAGCGGCACGATAGGCCGCGAACGCGAGCTTGACCCCGCCCATGTCCGCGATGTTTTCACCGAGCGTGAGCAGGCCATTTTGTTTGATGCCGGGCAACGGCTCGAAGCGGCCGTAATAGTCCGCCACGCATTGGGTGCGCGACTTGAAGCCGTTCGTCACATGCTCGGGCCACCAGCCCGAGAGATTGCCATCCCCGTCGAACTGCGAGCCCTGATCATCGAAGCCGTGCGTGAGCTCGTGGCCGATGACCATACCGATCGCGCCGAAGTTCACCGGGATGCTCGCCTTTACGTCGTAGAAAGGCGGCTGCAGGATGCCCGCGGGAAAGCACATCTCGTTCAGCTGCGGATCGTAGTACGCGTTGACTGTCGGCGGCGTCAGCTGCCACTCCTTGCGATCGACTGGCTTGCCGATTCGACTGAGCTGGTACTGCGTCTCGAAGCGGGCTGCCGCGATGGTCGTCAGCGTGAACTGGTCGGGCACGACTGCGTAGTCGTACGTGCGGAAGCGATCCGGATAGCCGATCAAGCTCAGCATCTTGCTCAGCTTCGTGCGGGCTTTGTCGCGCGTCTGTGGATCCATCCACGCTACGGTTTCTAGGTTCTGCTCGAAGGCCGACGTAATGCCCGCCGTGAGCTGCAGCGCTGCTTGCTTGCTGTCACCGGGGAACGCCGCGGCGATGAACGGCTGCGCCAGCAGCTCGCCCAAGTTGCGGTCGACGTAGCTGATGCAGCGCTTCCACCGCGGGCGCTGCTCTTGTTGACCGGTGAGCTTGCGGGTGAGCTCGAACGACTCATCGACGAAGCGCTTCGGCAGCGCGGGTGCAGTGTCGATCAGGATGTGCGCGTCGAGGTAGTCGCGCAGCTGCGCGCTCGTGAAGCTGCTCGCAAGGCGCGTGAAGCCGTCGACGTAGGGGATCGACACGGTGTTGATGGCGCGCACGTCGGGCACGCCCAGGCGCTCGAAGTACAGGTCCCATGGCAACGCAGAGAGCTTGGCCAGACCTTCCCTGTCGATGCGATTGTACGTGCCCTCCTCGTCGCGCAGCTCGACGCGTGTCTTCTGCGTCTTCGCGAGCGCGGTCTCGACCGCCAAGGTGTTGGCAGCCGCTTGCTTCGCTGCAGCTTTGGGCTTGCCCGCGAGCGCGAACAAGCTCTCGACGTGCGCGAGGTACGCGTCGCGCAGGGCGCGTTTGTCTTCGTCGTCGCCCAGGTAGTAGTCGCGATCCGGCAGGCCCAAGCCGGCCTGGTTGATCTGCGCAATCATTTGGGTCGCGTCTTTTTTGTCCTGCGTGGGATTGAACGAGAACAGCACCCTGATGCCGGTCGCATGCAGGAGGCCTACGGCTTCGGTCAGACTGCGCGGATCTTTGACCTTGCTGGTGATCGCGAACAGCGGCGCGAGCGCTGCCGTGCCTGCTTTCTCGATGGCGGGCTCGTCCATGCATGCGCCGTAGAACGCGCCGATCTTCTGCAGCACGGGATCGCTGCCCGGTTCTTTGGCCGCGCCTTCGAGGATGTTGCGTAGCAGGGCTTCGTTGCGATCGTAGATGGCGTGGAAGGTGCCGTATTGCGCTTTGTCGCTCGGGATCCGAGTGCGGTCGAGCCACGAGCCGCATGAGTAACGGTAGAAGTCGTGACATGGGTCCGCTGTGCGGTCGAGCTTGGTGATGTCGAGGCCGACGTCGGCGAGGCTGACCTGCTCGGTGGATTTCGCCGGGCTTGCCGGTGCTTTTGCTGGCGGCGTGGTTGCAGTGGCTGCGCCGCCGCACGCGGTGATGAGCAGCGCTAAGGGCAAAAAGTGTGGGCGCGTCATGCTGGGAAAGTAACACGTCAGCTGAAGCTGGCCCGCGCACAAGAAAATGCCCCTCCAGCCTGGGATGAGGCTGGAGGGGCCCATGGCGCAGTCACTCTGGAGGAACGCTTCAGTTGGGCACGAGAACTTTGTTGACCACGTGGATGATGCCGTTCTTGGTGAGGATGTTGGCTGTTGTCACCGTGGCATCGTTCACCTTCACACCACCTGTCAGGTCGATAGTCAGATTCTTGTCAGTCAGGAGCGTGGGCACGGGACCAGCCTTGAGGTCACCCGAGCCGACCGCGCCGTTCGCGACGTGATAGAGGAGTACGTTCTTGAGCGCGTCGCCCGTCGGCGCCGTACCGAGCGCAGCAAAGGCTTCATCGGTCGGAGCAAACACGGTGAAAGGTCCCGGAGCTTGCAGCGCATCCACCAAGTCGGCGCTCGTCAACGCCGCTGCGAGCTGCGTGAACGTACCCGCGGCGATCGCGGTCGCGACGATGTCATCCGCCGGCGGAACGATCACACTGTCGATCACATGGATCACGCCGTTCTTCGCGACCACGTTGGTTGTGCTGATCACGGCGTCGTTGATCTTGGCGCCACCGTTCAGCGTGAACAGCACGGGCGAGCCAGAGAGCGTCTTGGCAGCGCCGCCTTCCTTGAGGTCAGCCGGGCCGACCGTGCCTTCGAGCACGTGGTACAGCAGCACCGACTTGAGCGCCTCGCCGCTCGGTGCAGCTGAGAGCTTCGCAAAGGCAGCGTCGGTTGGCGCAAAGACGGTGAATGGACCCGCACCCTTGAGGTCGTCGACCAGCTCGGCCGCGGTGAGCGCCTCGGCCAGCTTGGTGAAGCTACCAGCGGCAGTCGCCACCTCGATGATGTCGCCGGGCGGCAAGAGCACCTGGTCGATGACGTGGATCACGCCGTTGGTCGCGACGATATCGGTGGAGCTGATGGTCACACCGTTGATCTTCGGCTTGTCGCCGGAGAGATCGACGGCGGCGACGGGGCCAGCCAGCGTCTTGACGAGCTGACCGTTCTTGAGATCGGCGGCTTTGACAGCGGCACCGCTGACGACGTGGTACTGCAGCACGGCAGTGAGCTGCTCATTGGTCAAGCCAGCCACTGTGCCGGGCTTCGCCTTTTCGAGCGCGTCGAACGCAGCGTCGGTCGGCGCGAAGACCGTAAACGGCCCAGGCCCCTTGAGCGCGTCCACAAGGCCGGCCTTGGTCAGTGCTGCTGCGAGCTGCTTGAAGCTGCCAGCTGCAACCGCAGTATCGACGATGTCGGC
>Ga0190269_10001142_pt1 | contig 12830 bp, 18 predicted proteins | sample Popmic249IS_FD_133749 | JGI IMG/M metagenome (GOLD analysis project Ga0190269, IMG submission 133749) | Populus adjacent soil microbial communities from riparian zone of Blue River, Arizona, USA - 249 IS | ecosystem: Environmental > Terrestrial > Soil > Riparian zone | place: USA: Arizona...
GCCCTTGCGGCCGCGGGCGTTGGTCTTGGTCCGCTGACCGCGGACCGGGAGGCCGCGCCGGTGGCGGAGGCCACGGTAGGAGCCGATCTCCATCAGCCGTTTGACGTTCTGCGAGCGCTCGCGGCGAAGGTCGCCCTCGACCTCGCGGTTCTCGACCGCTTCGCGAAGTTTCATCACCTCGTCCTCGGTCAGGTCCTTGACCGGGGTACCGGGGTCGACGCCGGTCTCGGCGAGGATCTGCTGCGCCGTCGAGCGGCCGATGCCGAAGATGTAGGTAAGCCCGATCTCGGCGCGTTTGTTGACCGGGATGTTGATGCCGGCGATCCGTGCCATGGCTAGCCCTGCCTCTGCTTATGGCGCGGGTTCTGGCAGATCACCAGGACCGCCCCATTTCGGCGAATTACCTTGCACTTCTCGCACATCGGCTTAACGGAAGCTCGAACCTTCATCGCTCCGGATTTCGTATCGACAACAGGATTCCCACGCGCCCCATGAATCGGACGGTAGGACGAACCGACCGGCCAACAAGGCCGACCGGGAAAGATAGCAGGGGCGACGCCTCAGCGATGCCTGGTCACACAGGCTCGACGAGAGCGATCAGGAAGCCATCGTAGCCCTTGACGCCGACGGTCTGGATGGTGGTGGCGCTGACCCGCGGCTCCCCCGCCAGCATCTCGTGCAGGCGGCGCTGGGCTCGGGCCGCCTCGTCGCCGCCGGGATCGGCCAGGGTGCCGTCGCGGACGACGTTGTCGGCGACGATCAAGCCGCCCGGCCGCGTGCGCTCGAGCGCCCAGGTGAAGTAGTTGGGCGTATTGACCTTGTCGGCGTCGATGAAGACGAGATCGAACGTGCCCTCGCCGCCCTCCAGGGCCGGCAGCGCCTCCAGCGCCGGCCCAACCACGATCTCGACCTTCCCCCCGACGCCGGCGGCGTCGATGCTTCGGCGCGCCACCTCCGCGTACTCCGGCTTCGCCTCGAGAGTGACCAGCCGCCCGTCCTCCGGCAGCGCCCGCGCCATCAGGATCGCGCTGTAGCCACCGAGCGTCCCGAACTCGAGGATCCGCCTCGCCCCGACCAGCCGCACCAACAGCTGCAGCAGCTTCCCCTGCGGTGGCGAGACCTGGATCGACGGCAAGCCGGCGGCTTCGGCAGCTTCAACCGCCCCGCGCAGGCCGTCGTCCTCCTCGAGGATCGTCTCGCCAACGAATCGGTCGACCGCAGAGAAGATCTCCTGATCCATCAGTTGCCGTGGCCCTCTTCCTTGGACGGCGGTAGCCGGTCCAGCATCCTCAGAGTTGCCTGTCGCTGCGCCCGAGCTTCAGCAAGCAACTCGTCGAATGCCGCCCTGGCCTCTGCACGGCCCTCGGCCGATTTCCTTTCGATGTCTTCTCGAGCGGAACTAACCACTTTCACGTACTCGCTCGTCATGTTGGCAAACAGGCGCTGGATGCTGTCCATCTCGAGCCGGCGCTTCTCCTCCGCGGTCATCAACTCGCCCCTGAGCTCTTCCCAGTCGCGACGACGGGCCTCCTCGAACTCCTTGCAGCGCTGATAGGTCCGTTCGAGGTGTTCCTGGATCTCGTTGCCGGCTTCTTCCATGCGCCGTTCGAAATCGCGATTGCCTCGCTCGATCTCCATGTCGAGAGCGTGCCAGTCCATGACGCACAAAACTACACCTCAGACAAAATGTTCTGAATCGACTTCCATGCAGAACAGTGGATCCCCTCAGCGCGGCAGCTTCTGCGTCGGCGTCACCACCTGCTGGAAGGTCGGCCGGTTCTGGAACGGGAACGGCGGCAGCGAGATGCCGCCGGTCACCTGGGGCCGGTTCTGGTCGAAGCAGGAGGGCTGCGGGTTCGAGGCGCAGGCGCCATCACCGCCCCCGTAGAGCTGCTGTGGGCTCGTCTTCAGCGCCGCCGCGAGGCTGCGCTGGAGGGCGCGGCGACACTTCCGCTGCGAGCCGCCGCCGCAGTAGACCCGGCTCCAGGCGCCCTTCGGCTTCGGGCCGAAAAGGTCGCGCAGGTCCTTGGAGACGTAGCCCCACCAGCCGTCGGAGAAGTCCGGTTCGGTCGGCGAGCCGCCGGTGTGGCTGCCGGTCCGCACCATCTCTTCCAGCGCCGCGTAGGTCCTCCTACCCAGCGTCGGCTTGAACTCGGCCGCGACCAGCTTCGGCCACCAGGCGTCCATCAGCTGCACCGCGTCGTTTTCCTCGTAGACGCCGTCGCGGTTGAGGTCGCGGCGATGGGCGCCGTGCCGGTGCCAGGCCTTCAGTCTCGCCAGCGCCTGCCGCAGTTTTGGCGAGGTCGGGTTGCCGACCGCCTTGAAGATCGTCGGCAGCAGCCGGTAGCCGCGCAGGTCCTGCGTCGCCGGTTCCTCCATCGCCTGGATCAGCTGCGTGATCGTCATCTTCTTCTTGCCCTTCGTCGCCGCCCTCACCTTGTCGGCGATCATCTGCGAGCGGAACAGCGGCCCGTAGCTGTACTTGTCGTCGGCCGCCGCCCAGCCGGGCGCCTGCTTGTTGTTCCAGGAGACGAGGAAGGGCGGGTCGATGGCCTGCGGGTGCTTGGCGAACGGCAGCCAGCTCGCGGTCCGGCTCGCCGGCTTGTAGCCCTTCCAGTCGTACTTGCCGGTGCCGAGCACCGGGAAGTCCGGCGAGGTCCCCTTCGCCCGCTGCGGCATCCAGCCCGAGAGCGCGTAGGCGATGTGCTCGGAATCGACGTAGCTCCAGTTGAAGAGGAAGTTGATGTTGGAAACGGCTCGCTTGAAGCCGGCCGGCCCGGTCACTACCCCGGGTTCGTTCAGCTGCGCGAACCCAACCACGGAGTCGGCCTCGTGGCCGTAGGTGCTGCGCTGGCGGACGAAGGCGACCTTCTTGCCGCCGACCTTGCCGCGGGCGTAGACGATCCCGTGCACGGTGCGGTAGGCGACCAGCGTCTGCGAGCCGGCCGGGGTCGGATCGGCGGCGTTGGAGGTCCAGCTCTCGCTCTTTTCGAGCTTTTCCATCCTCAGGCACTTGCCGCGGTAGAGGTAGTGGAACCTGTCCTTGCAGAGGACCTCGGCGAAGGTATCGACGTTGTCGGAGGTGGCGGTGGTGGCGCTCCAGGCGTAGTCGCGGCCATGTCCGAGCTGGACGTAGAGGCTGACCCCGGGGAAGGCGGCGCCGCGGGCGTCGATCCCCGGCCCGTGCAGGTCGACCTCTTGCAGGATCTGCGGCACGAAGTAGCTGACCTGCGGGCCCATCACAGCGATCGGGTGGCCGCTGGCCGACTCCCTGGCGGAGACGAGCTCCCAGTTGGAGGCGTGGCCGGCAGCTTCCAGCGCCGCCTGCAGGCGGGCGCCGACGGTGGCGAGGCCGCGCGCCGCCCCAGGGGAGGCCGAGGCGCTGGCCGTCTGGGTGAAGCGAACGCTGCCGGGGTCGGGCAGCGCTAGGCCGCGCTTGGCGAAGGCGCTGCGCGTCTCGTAGGGGAAGCGCTCGGAGACGGTGGTTGGCGCCTCGGGGTCGTTCTTGGAGCGGAAGTCCGCCCAGGCCCTGCGCCCGGCTTTCTTCCCCATCCGCTTGACGAAGGATTGCATCGTCAGTGCCGAGTTCAGCTCGTTGCCCCCGCCCTGGCCGAAGATGCCTCCGACCAGGGAGGCGATCGCGATCACGTCGGTCGGCTTCCACGGCTCCATCGGCTTGTTCAGCAGCGTGTACTCGCCGGGCTTCAGTTTCGGATCGAGGTTGGCGGCGGCGACGTAGGCGTTGATCCCTTCCACGTAGGCGTTGACGTCGTCGACCGCCTGCTGCCCGAGGGCGCCGTAGAGCTGGGGTGCCTGCGCCAGCTGGCGTTCGAGGTCGGCTTCGGTGTAGGGCGCGAACTGCCACTGGCCGGCGTCGGCGCCGGCGTTGGAGCCGCCGAGGAAAGTGGCGAGCTCGGCCCGGCCGGTGTGGCGCAGTACGTCCATCAGGAAGAGGCGGTCGGCTGCCCCCGCGTAGCCGGCGCCGAACATCGTGTCGGCGCGGGTGACGCCGTAGACGTGGGGAACGCCGAACGCCTTGTCGCGGACGATCGTCGCTCCGGCCCGCGGTTCGATTTCCGAGGCGACTTCGCCGGCGGGGACGCCGAAGGTGGCGTCCTTGAAGTAGTTCGGGATCTGGTCCTCGGTCAGGGTCGGCGCCGCGTAGAGCAGGTTTTCGTAGAGCGGCTGCTGGTCGGCGAAGTGCGACGGCAGCAGGCCGGGTCCGCGGAAGGCGAGGATCTCGTTGAAGCTGGCGGTGCCGTTCTCCCCCGGCGGCAGGACGTTGCGGAAGCCGCCGGCGTCGTTGGTCCCGTAAGGCGGGGAGGCGGCCGGAGCGAGAGGCGGCGCGATCGCCAGGGAGACGAGCGCGATCAGCAGCGAGAGCGCGGGGCGGGCACAGCTTCGGACGCGCAAGAACCTCTCCTTCCGTTGCGGCGCCCCACCGCAAGGGAAAGACTACCCGGCTGGCTGTCCGGCTAGTTAGTCGGAGGAGTGCTCGTGCCAGGGAGTCAGGATGCGCGGTCCGTCGGGGGTCACGGCGACCGTGAACTCGAAGTGGGCGGCGAGCGAGCCGTCCTCGGAGTAGACGGACCAGCCGTCGTCGCCCATCTGCACGCCGGCGCCGCCGGCGTTGACCATCGGCTCGATCGCCAGCACCATCCCCTCCTCCAGCTCCGGGCCCTTCCCGGGCTCGCCGAAGTTCGGAACCTGCGGTTCCTCGTGCATGTCGCGCCCGATCCCGTGGCCGACGAGGGTGCGAATGATCGAGAGGCCCTCGATCTCCACCGAGCGCTGGATCGCGCTGGAGACGTCGCCGAGATGGTTGCCCGGCCGCATCTGCTCGACGCCGGCGAAGAGCGAGGCCCTAGTCACGTCGAGGAGCTTCTGCGCCTCGGGGCTGACCGACCCGATCGGCAGCGTCATCGCCGCGTCGGAGACCCAGCCGTCCTTGACCACGCCGACGTCGATCGAGATCACGTCGCCGCGCTTCAGCTCGTAAGCGCCGGGAATGCCGTGGACGACCATCGAGTTGGGCGAAGCGCAGATCGAGCCCGGGAAGCCGCGGTAACCCTTGAAGGCGGGCGTCGCCCCCTGCGAGCGGATGAACTTCTCCGCCGCCTCGTCGAGCTCCTGGGTGGTGACCCCCGGCCGCGCCTTCGAGGCCAGCATCTTCAGGCAACGGACGAGGACGGCGCCGGAGGCGGCCATCTGGTCGACCTGCTCCGGGGTCTTCTTGATGATCATTCTGTACAAGCTAGTGGTAGCCCGCGGAGAGCTAGACGGTCTCGTCCTGCTCCATCCGCAGCGTCGCCAAGGTGCCGCGGATCTGCTCGGCCACCGCTTCCGGCGCCGCCTCTCCATTGATCCGCCGCAGGGCCCCGCGACGGTCGTAGTAGGAGACGAGCGGCTCGGTCTTCTCGTGGTAGGTCTCGAGCCGCTTGCGGATCACCTCGGGCTTGTCGTCGTCGCGGACGATCAGCGGCGAACCGTCGATGTCGCAGACGCCCTCCTGCTTCGGCGGTTCGAACTCGACGTGGAAGACGTGGCCGTTTGCCTCGCAGGTGCGCCGGCCGCCGAGGCGGCGCACGACCTCGTCGTCGGAGACGTCGATCAGCAGCACCGCGGTCACCCCTCGCCCCAGCTCGGCGAGCTTGGCGTCGAGCGCCTCGGCCTGCGGCGTCGTGCGGGGAAAGCCGTCGAGGATGAAGCCGTCGAGCGCCTCGCTGGAGTCGATCCGCTCCGCGATGACGCCGACGATCACCTCGTCCGGCACCAGGTCGCCGCGGTCCATGTACTCCTTCGCGGTCCGCCCCAGCTCGGTCTCCTCCCGCACCGCTGACCGGAGGATGTCCCCGGTGGCGTAATAAGGCAGCCGCAGGTCTTCGTTGAGACGCTCGCCCTGGGTTCCCTTGCCGGAACCCGGAGGGCCGAGCAGGACGAGATTCAGCTCAGGCATCCAGAGAGCCTATTTCAAGAAGCCCTCGTAGTTGCGCATCATCAGCTGGGCCTCCAACTGCTTGACGGTGTCGAGAGCCACGCCGATCACGATCAGGATCGAGGTGCCGCCGAAATAGAAGTTGGCCGCCGTCTGGCTGATCAGGATCGTCGGCAGAGCCGCCACCGCGCCCAGGTAGAGCGCCCCCGGAAAGGTGAGGCGGGAGAGGATTTTGTCCAGGTACTCGGCGGTCGGCCGCCCCGGGCGAACGCCCGGGATGAAGCCGCCGTATTTCTTCAGGTTGTCGGCCTGGTCGACCGGGTTGAAGGTGACCGCCGTGTAGAAGTAGGTGAAGATGATGATGAAGAAGACCTCGCCGACCACGTAGGCCCAGGTGTTGGGCCCAAAGAACGCGGCGAAGTCGAGAGCGGTCGGGGTGTTGATCATCTGCCCGACGGTTGCCGGGAAGGCCATGATCGAGGCGGCGAAGATGACCGGAATGACGCCGGCCATGTTGACCCGCAGCGGCAGGTAGGTGGAGCCGCCGGAGGTCATTTTGCGCCCGACCACGCGTTTCGCGTACTGGACCGGGATCCGGCGCTGGCCCTCCTGGACGAAGACGATCGCGACGATCACCGCCAGGGCGATGAAGGGCATCATCACGATGAAGACCTGATCGGGGTTGTTCCACCATTTGGATAGGCCGGGGACGATTTCGGAGGCGATCGAGGCGAAGATCATCAGCGAGATGCCGTTGCCGATCCCGCGCTGGGTGATCAGCTCGCCCAGCCACATCAGCAGGGTGCAGCCGGCGGTGAGGCAGAGCACGATGAGGAAGAGCCGCGGGAAGGTGAGGTTGCCGACGACGCTGGTTTGGCCGGTGCTGAAGGAGTCGAAGAGGAAGACGTAGCCGATCGACTGGCCGAACGCGAGGCCGACGGTGAGGTAGCGCGTGTACTGGGTGATCTTCTGCTGCCCGACCTCGCCCTCTTTCTGCAGGCGCTCGAGCGAGGGCACGACCACCGTCAGCAGCTGGAGGATGATCGAGGCGGTGATGTAGGGCATGATCCCCAGCGCGAAGATGCTCAGCCGCGAGAGGCTGCCTCCCGAGAACGTGTTGAGGAAGTTGAGAATGCCGGCGCCGCCGAAGTTCTCGGAGACTTCCTTGACCGCGTCGGCGTCGACACCCGGAGCCGGGATGTAGGACCCGAGCCGGTACAGGGCCAGCATCGCCGCCGTAAAGGCGAGCTTCTTGCGGATATCCGCAACGCTGAAGGCGTTGAGAATGGTTTTGAGCATTACGGCTCCAGAGTGTGACAGGAACCGCCGGCCGCTTCTATCTTCTCCTTGGCGGCCGCGCTGAAGGCATGCGCGTGAACCTCGAGCTTCTTCTTGATCTCGCCCCGGGCGAGGATCTTGACCGGGTCCTTCCGCTTCGCCAGGCCCTTCTCCTTGAGGCTCGCGGGCGTCACTTCAGCGGCGCTGTCGAAGCGCTCCTCGAGGTCGGAGAGGTTGACCGCCTGAGTCTTGGTGCGGAAGTTCTCGAACGGCATCGACTGCTTTTTGTGCGGGCCGCGCAGCTTTCGCATCCGCATGTGGATCGGGTTCTGCCCGCCCTCGTAGCCGGCCTTGCGCTTGCGGCCCGAGCGGGAGCCGGCGCCCTTGTGGCCTCGGCCCGAGGTCTTGCCGAGGCCGCTGCCCTCGCCGCGGCCGATCCGCTTGCGCGGCTTTTTCGAGCCGGGCTTCGGCTTCAGGTTGTGCAGGCCGATCTCCTCGGCGCGCGTCGGTTCTTTCGAAGACGACGATTTCGAGGCTTTCTCAGCCACCGTCGACCTCCACGAGGTGCGAGACCACGCGCAGCTGCCCCTGCAGCTGGTCGGAGTCTTTGAGCTCGACCGCTTTGCCGATCCGCCCCAGCTTCAGCGCCTTCAGGGTTGCTTTCTGGTTCGGATTGGTCTTCGCCGCTGAGCGAACCTGCCGGATCTTCACCTTGCTCACGACTGCTCACCCTCGGCGGGCTGCTCAGCCGGCTGCACCGGAGCCTCTTTCTCCGCCTCCGCGCCAGCCGACGCGGCTACCTCAGCCGCCTCCTCGGAGGGCTCGGCGTCAGCTTTCTCCGTCTCTGCCGCGGGTGGCGACGATTCCGAGGACTCTCCCGCTAGGGAGAGCCCGGAATCGGAGACAGGACCCGCGGCCCCGTTGCCTCCGTCCATCCCCAATACCTGAGTCACCGTCAGCCCACGCAGCTCGGCAACCTCCTCGGGGCGCCGCAGGCGGACGAGGCCGTCCATCGTCGCCTTGACGAGGTTGATCGGGTTCTGGGTGCCGATGCTCTTGGTGAGGACGTCGCGGACGCCCCCGAGCTCCAGCACGGCGCGGACGCCGCCGCCGGCGATGACCCCGGTACCGGGGCTGGCCGGACGGAGGACGACGTGGCCGGCACCGAAGCGGCCGATGATGCGGTGGGTGATCGTGTTCCCGTATTTGGGCACCCGGATCAAGTTCTTGCGGGCGTCCTCGACGCCCTTCTGGATCGCCAGCGGGACCTCGCGGGCCTTGCCGTAGCCGATCCCGACCACACCCTCCTCGTCGCCGACGGCCACAAGCGCGGTGAAGGAGAAGCGCCGGCCGCCCTTGACCACCTTGGCGACGCGGTTGATCTCGATCACCCGCTCCTGCAGGTCCAGCCCGCGGGGACTGACCGTTTCCACGTTTCTGACGTCCATACCCTTCATAAGCAGCGGCTCACCGTAGCGGAACTACGGCTTCAGAAAGCCAGACCCCCCTCTCGCGCGCCTTCGGCCAGTGCCTTGACGCGACCGTGGTACTGGTAGCCGCCGCGATCGAAGACGCAGGCCTCTACGCCGGCGCCCTTCGCCCGCTCGGCCAGCAGTTCGCCGGCCTTCTTCGCCTGCTCGGTGGCGCTGAGCTTGCGCAGCTCCGGCTCGATCCAGTTGACCGCGGCCACGGTGTGGCCTTTGGTGTCGTCGATGAGCTGGGCGAAGACGCCCTTGTTGGAGCGGTAGACGGAGAGGCGCGGCCGCTCGGCCGTGCCGTGGACGCGGGCGCGGACCCGGCGGCGCCGTTTGAGCCGGCGCTGGCGCTTGGTGAGGACGGTCATGCGCGCTTACCCACCTTCCGCAGGACCTGCTCGTCCTTGTAGCGGATGCCCTTGCCCTTGTAGGGCTCGGGCGGGCGGCGCTTGCGGATGTCCGCGGCGACCTGCCCGACGAGCTGCTTGTCGATGCCTTTGACGATCACTTCGGTCGGCTGCGGGACTTCGAAGTCGATCCCCTCGGGGGCGTCGATCGCCACCGGGTGCGAGTAGCCCAGGGCCAGCTCCAGTTTCTTCCCTTTGAGGGCGGCGCGGTAGCCGACGCCCTGGATCTCCAGGCGCTTCTCGAAGCCCTGGGTCACGCCCTCGACCATGTTCGCGATCAGGCTGCGGGTGAGCCCGTGCAGGGCCCTGTGCTCGCCGCGGTCGGTGGGGCGGGTGACGGTGACGGTCCCGTCCTCCTGCTCGACCTTCATCTCGGCGGAGAGGGTCTGCCGCAGCTCCCCTTTCGGGCCTTTGACGGCGATGTTCCCAGGGGCGATCTCCACCGAGACGGCGTCGGGCACGGGCACGGGCTTTCTTCCGATCCGGCTCATCTGATCACCAGACGTAGGCGACGACCTCGCCGCCGACGCCCTTCTGACGCGCTTCGTGGCCGGTCATCACGCCGGCGGAGGTGCTGACGATCGCGGTCCCGGTCCCGCCGTCGACGCGGGGGACGTTTTTGTGATCGACGTAGCGGCGCCGCCCTGGGCGGGAGACGCGTTCGATCCCGAGGATCACCGGCTGGCGGTCCTCGGTGTACTTGAGCTCGACGTTGATCGCCTCGCCGACGGCAGCCGGCTTGCGGCTGAAGTCCTTGATGTACCCCTGCTCCTTGAGGATGCGGGACATCTCCAGCTTGAGGCCGTTGAGGGGGATCTCCACCTCGTCGTGGCCGGCGCGGATCGCGTTGCGGATCCGGGTCAGGTAATCGGCGATCGGGTCAGTGTGCATCGGTTCTCGCCCCTACCAGCTCGACTTGGTCATCCCGGGGATGTACCCCTCGTGGGCGGCCTCGCGCAGGCAGATGCGGCAGAGGCCGAATTTGCGGAAGTAGGCGCGCGGGCGGCCGCAGCGGCGGCAGCGGTTGTAACCGCGCGATTTGAACTTCGGATCGCGCGCCTGCTTTACCTTCATCGAAGTCTTAGCCATCGTTGGAACTCTCCTCGGCCGTCTCTCCGGCCTCTTCATCTCCGCTCTCGGCGGCGCCCTCGTCCTCGCCTTCCGGCTTGGCGTAGGCCTCGGGGTTCTCCTCTTTCAGCTGCTCGAGGGCCGCCTGCTCGACTTCGGCTTTCTGGCGGGCCTCCTCTTTGAGCTGCTCCTCTTCGGCTTCCTTTTCTTTCGCTTCGCGCTCGGCCTGTCCGGGACGGCCCTCCTGGGCGAACGGCATCCCCAGCCCGAGCAGAAGCTCGAAAGCCTCGAGGTCAGTTTTAGCGGAAGTCGTGATGGTCACGTCCAGACCCCGGACGACGTCGACCGAGTCGTAGTCGATTTCGGGGAAGATCAGCTGCTCTTTGACGCCCATCGAGTAGTTGCCGCGGCCGTCGAAGGAGCGCGGGTTGAGGCCGCGGAAGTCGCGGATCCGCGGCACCGCGATCGAGACGAGGCGGTCGAGGAACTCCCACATCCGGGCGCGGCGCAGCGTCACCGAGACGCCGACCGGCATCCCCTCGCGGAGCTTGAAGGAGGCGACCGACTTGCGGGCCCGGCGCACGCTCGGCTGCTGGCCGGCGATCGTCGCCAGCTGTTCCTGGGCAAGTTCGAAGGAGCGCTTGTCCTGTTTCTCTTTGCCCAAGCCCATGTTGAGCGTGATCTTCTCCAGGCGCGGCGCCTCCATCGGCGTCGAGTAGCCGAATTTCTGCGTCAGCGCTGGCAGGACCTCCTGCTCGTAGCGCTCGCGCAGGCGCGGGGGCGGCGCGGCCTGCGAAGTCGGTGCCACGGTCGCCTCCATCAGCCGATCTCGTTTCCGGTCCGCTTCGCGTAGCGGACCCGCTTGCCGCCTTTGTCGACGCGAACGCCGATGCGGGTCGGTTTGTTGTCTTTGGGATCGAGCAGCATCACGTTGGAGACGTCGATCGGCCCCTCCTTTTCGACGATCCCCCCGGCCTGCGGGTTTTTCAGGTCGGTCTGGGAGCGCGGCCGTTCGTGGCGCTTGATGATGTTGAGGTTCTCGACGTAGACCCGGCGATTCTTCGGGTCGGTGCGGGTGACGCGGCCTTTCTTGCCGGCGTCCTTGCCGCCGATGATCAGCACCGTGTCGTCGGTGCGGATGCGCATGGACTTGGCCATCGCTAGAGCACCTCCGGAGCGAGCGAGATGATTTTCATGAAGTTGCGATCGCGCAGTTCGCGCGCCACCGGGCCGAAGATGCGGGTCCCGCGCGGGTTGTTGCTGGCAGGGTCGATAAGCACCGCGGCGTTCTCGTCGAAAGAGATGTAGGTGCCGTCGGGGCGGCTGAGCGGCTTGCGGGTGCGGACGACGACAGCCTGCACGACCTCGCCCTTGCGGACGCCGCCCTGCGGGCTGGCCGATTTCACGGTCGCGGTGATGACGTCGCCGACGCTCGCGTAGCGGCGGTGGGAACCGCCTTTGACGCGGATGCAGAGGATCTCGCGTGCGCCTGAGTTGTCGGCGACCTTGAGCCTGGACTCCTGCTGGATCATCCCGCTACCTCGCCTTCTCCACCACGTCGACCAGGCGCCAGCGCTTGGTCTTGGAGAGCGGCCGGGTCTCGATCACGCGGACCACGTCGCCCTCGCCGGCCTCGTTGCGCTCGTCGTGGGCGTGCAGCTTGGTCGAGCTGCGGACGATCTTCTCGTAGGTCCGGTGACGCCGGGCGATGTCGATGCGGACGGTGATCGACTTGTCGCCCTTGCTGGAGACGACGATCCCCTGCCGCACCTTGGCCGCGTTCGACTCGCGCTCGGCGGGCGGGGTGCCGGTGCCTGCGGTGTGGGCGGCCTTGGCGGCGGCGCGCTGCTTACGGCGAAGCTCCGCCTTGCGCTGGCGCTCCTGGGCCCGCAACGACTTGCGCTCCTCGGGGTCGGAGGGCAGCGCTTTGCGCACCCGACGGCGCGATTTCTGCAGCCGGCGACGCTCCTTCCAGGGAAGGTCGTCCTCGGGATTGGGCTCTGATGCCTCGGCCTCCTCGGCCTCGGCGGCAGGGGCCTCCTCGGCGGGAGCCTCCTCAGCCGCTGGCGTCTCCTCAGCCGCGGGAGTCTCCTCGGCCTGGGGCTCCTCGGTCGTCTCGTCTTTTTTCTGCTCGTCGTCGCTCATATCCGTCGGGTCTCTTTCTCGACATCGATGCCGCGGGCCTTGGCCACGGTCAAGAGCCGGGCGATGTCCCTCTTCGCCTGGCCCAGCCGGGCGGTGTTCTCGAGCTCTCCGGTCGCGTGCCGGAAGCGGAGGTTGAAGGCCTCCTGCTTGGCGCCGATCAGTTTCGCCACCAGCTCGTCGTCTTTGAGGTTATGCACCTCGGCCGCCTTCATCACTCGCCGGCCCCCTCGCGCATGACGAATTTGGTTTTGACGGGAAGCTTGTGCCCGGCCAGGCGCAGCGCTTCGCGCGCCAGGTCCTCGGGAACGCCGGCCAGCTCGAACATCACCTTGCCGGGCTTGACCACGGCGACCCAGCCCTCCGGGTTGCCCTTGCCCGAGCCCATCCGGGTCTCGGCCGGCTTCTTCGTGTACGGCTTGTCCGGGAAGACGTTGATCCAGACCTTGCCGCCACGTTTGATCTTGCGGGTCATCGCCACACGGGCGGCCTCGATCTGGCGGTTGGTGATCCAGCCGCGCTCGA